>OLPW01002729.1_pt1 | contig 15091 bp, 8 predicted proteins | sample 1672161 | NCBI WGS metagenome assembly OLPW01 (sample SAMEA3136654, study PRJEB25190) | human gut metagenome
TGTATATGTATCATTGACAGAAACCTTAAGTTTACCACTTACAACCGCATAACCAAATTTAGGTTCACCATATGTATCTAAATCATCCGTTGAGTTGAACCATTTGACTGTCTTGTCGCCTCTCTCAGGGTCTTTTTTATATGCGTCATATTTTGGCAAAAAGTAATAATATTTTTTGATTTTTGCAAACGTATTCCCAACCTTAATATAGTAGTTCGCATTTTCATCATATCGTGTCCACAATTCTTTGTGTGGATTATTATCGGAAGTTTTTGTTAATGTACAATCCTTAAAATACATTTGCGTATGAGGATTTATCTTTAGAATTCGATTGCCATTCATTTCAGAACTATTCAAACCATAATATGTTCCTTGATTAGATCCTACGGACTCAGCACCTGATAAAATTTCCATAACAGTACCTTTACCAATCCAAGATGATGGAACATATGTTTTCTCCTTTGTAGGATCAAAACTGTCCTTTTCGTATATTCTCATCTTCCAAGTGTACATCTCGCCGGCACCAAATGAAAACGTGGTTTCATCACTTGTTCTATTGTTATCCGATTTGTATATCTTATATGTTGGAATGTTATTCTTAATAGGGTATGTAACCAACGAACTATAATTATTTTCTTGCAAATTTTGCACATCAAAATTATCAAAGTAATATTCATAGTTGTTGTCATCTATCATTAATCGTGCTTTTGCAATCTTTCCGCTTGATTGTAATTCACATTGAAAATCAACTTTCTCATTTGGATTTACAACTTCTGCGTGTGGATATTGCAATGCTGGTTTTCTAAGCAAATGTTTCACCGTTACTGAAAACTTATAAAAAGTTATAAACCTTTATGTTTCATTCCTACTTCATCGTATATGCTTTTGACATGATTTCTCATAATCTACTCGCAAGTTCTTGTACACTCCATAGGCATAAATTCCTGACTAACGTATCAGTACATATCTGTAATAACTTGAAAGTGTTATGCTACAGATTGTTGTTTTAGGACATTTTCTCCATACTGTTTTAGATTCAAAGCCGCCTGATAATCTCTATCAATTACATTTCCACATTCACATTTGTAAATACGGTCAGACAACTTTAAATCTTTTTTAATACTTCCACAACAACTACATAATTTAGAACTTGGAAAAAATCTATCGGCTATAACAACTGGTATATTGTTCCACATAGCCTTGTATTCAATCTGTCTTCTAAATTCATAAAAACCTTGCTGTTGTACTGCTTTGGATAAATGTTTATTCTTCATCATTCCACTTACATTCAAATCTTCAATACAAATGAAACTTGGTTCTCGTTTCACTATCTCAGATGTTGTTTGGTGTAAATAGTTTTGACGAACATTTGTTAGTCTGTGATTTAGTTTTAAAAGTTCTTTTTCTCTTTTTATAATGTTACTTGTTTTACAGTAATTTGCTCCTTTCTTATTTTTCTCATATTTTCTTGATATGGAACGCTGTAACCTGCGTTTTTTCTTTTCTAATTTCTTTACCGTTTGCGTTTTGTTTATGTTCTTGTATGTATTGCCATCAGAACATATTGCTAAATGCTTTATTCCTAAATCAATTCCAATACCTTCATTTGATGGAAGAGTAGTATTATCATTAACTTCAATACCAATTGACACATACCAATATAATCCGTCATAAGTAAAACGTGGATTCATGTATTTACAGCCAGTTGGTATTCTTCCTTTTTCACAAAGTTTAATCCAGTTTAACTTTTGTTTATTCTGTTTTTTACTCATTGAAAAACTTTCAACTTTCACATGGGTATCGGTAAACTGAATTTTTATATTGTCTTGATAAAAAGATGGAGTAGAGTGTTTCTTACTCTTAAATTTAGGATATTTACATTGTCCTTTGAAGAATCTCTTATAAGTATTACAAGCATCTTTAATTGCTTGTTTTGTTACATTATTGCTTACTTCATTCAGCCATTGATATTCAGACTGTTTCTTTAATTGTGTAAATTCTTTTCGCAATTCACTATCTGATAAAAATTTGTTCCCTTGCTTATAATTATCCTGTTCTCTTGAAATAGCCCAATTATAAGCAAATCTAGCACAGCCTGCATATTGAAACAACTTAGTCGATTGTTTATTATTTGGATTCAATCTCACTTTTATTGACTTTATCATTTGATTCACCTTCTTCCTCAATTAATTCTTTTACTAATTTTCTAGCTTTATTTGCACGTTTACCTTGTAATTTACAACTAAAAACTGTAATTATTTGAACTAAATCTTCTACAAGTTCTTGTTGCTCTGATTTTTCTGTGTTATCAATAATTTCTATATCACAGTTATATAAACTTGCGATATATTCGACTAATTCAAATCCAAATCTTAACAATCTGTCTTTATAAAGAACCACAACTTTTTCTACTTTATTTTGAGATATGCGTTTAATCAGTTCTTTCAGTCCTTTTTTCTTATAATTGATTCCAGAACCTATATCAGAAATAATTTCATAAGGTCTTCCTTGTGCATTTAGATACAATTTCATATTCTCTATTTGTCTTTCCAGATCATCTTTTTGTTTATTGCTTGAGACTCTACAATATCCAATGACAATTCTATCTAAATTAGGTTTTATGTTCATAACCTGATTTAACTGTTCATGAGAATAATATCTGTATCCATTACTAGAAGTATGGTGAGGATGAAGTTTACCATTTGCGTCCCAATTTCTAAGTGTTTGTGCTGATACTCCTAAAATTTTTGAAAATTTATTGATAGAATAGTATTTACTCATAATTAAAATCTCCCTATAATGTTTATACCTAATTCTATCATTAAAAGTTATAAAAGTAAGCATATATTTATAACTTTTTATAACTTATAACAAACAGTTACATTCCTCCTTAAATTTTTGCAATAAAAAAACAGCTACGCAATATAACGTAACTGTTTATTAGTGGTTTGTATTGTTTTTAATTGTAGCAATATAAACTGTTCATATATTTATTTTGTTGCCTTAACTTTTAAATTATTATCTTTGTCTATCTTGAAGGTAAAATCATGAGTGTTCATATAATTTACCCAATTCATATAATCTTGATTAACCGTATTTCTTACTAGTGGTTTGGTTGTAACTATTGGCTTTTCACTCTTTATAGCATATACTCCCATGACAATTCCTCCTTTATAAATAATTTGAACTATATCTTTCAAAAACATTTATTTAATAATATTATATGCATTTCAACGAAGGTTATAATCACTATACTTTTATTCATTTCGATTATATAATCGCATAAAATTTCTATAACTATTATAACCGATTTTTTTCAAAAAATCAATACCAATCCACGAAATTCCTTGATTCAACCAATAAAAAATAGCATTAGACAGTCACTCCCAAAAGGGAGCAACCATCTAACTTATAACTTATATTTTTGTGTTCTTTATAATTGGATATTGTGATTTAACTTTGTCTGTCAAAGAATCTACAAAAGCATTTGCGTCCGGAACAGGGTCAGTCACATTTATATCGCCCGTAAACGTAATGCTTTCAGTCGTCGACGTTGAATTGTTAGTTGCAGGCATTTGTTGAGGAGATTGCGGAATTAAATCAGGCATTGCCATAGGACTTGCATAATATTCCATCATTTTAGTCATAATATTCTCAAAATTTGAACTTGCAACCATGCCTTGTAAAGTAACCGGTTCAAAACGATCTCCGAATTCAGATAACCCCGAATAATTTATAGGAGTATCATAATAAAGTCTATTGTTTGCCCTTTCTTGATTGACAAGTGCCTCCCATTTTTGCAGTTCTTTACGTTGAGACGGTGTTAATAGTCCGTTCTGTTTATTTTGTAAATCAAGATATTCTTGTACTTTCTCAGCAGGGTCTTCGGTAGGAGCATTATCTCCTCTATACTGTGCAAGCTTTTTATCTCCATTTTTACCTAAAGCTATTTCTGATTCAAGTCCACCATGTTCAAATCGTTGTGAATATTGAAGACTATTGTTATCAGTAGTAACCTTACTGTTTACATGAGTTTCATTCATTTTGCTTATAGCATTATAGGCTTCGTCTGAATAAATACCTGCTTTATGCAAAAAGTCAACAACACCTTGATTGTTTGCATAATCAGTATTGTATAAAAAATTATTTCCAAGTTCAATGTCACTTAATCCTGCTATTTGACTATAAATAGATTTATCAGAATTTTCAAAGATATTAGCCCACTTAATACTGTTGCCACTTAACGCATTGTTTGTAGCAATAAGAGCCTCAAGAGACTCCATTGTTTCAGCATGACGAACAGCCTCTTCGCCATTTATATTCGATAACGTATCAATATATTGTTGATTTGCTGAAATAATTTCTTGAGTCTTATCACTCTGTTCTTCCATCTTACGAACATTCTCATTCTCAACATTATCTTGAATAAGATTATCACGAGCCATTGTAGCCTTAGTAGCTTCTAACTGAGTATTATAAAGCTTTTCAGGATCAGCAACATTGACCCATCTGTCACCAACAAGAATACGTGTATCACGTTCTTTTAAAGTGTTTTGGAATTCAGCATTTTTCTTTGTGACTTCAAGATTTTGCTTTGCTACTTCTAATTGCTCTTTCAACTGTTCAACACGGCGATTATAAGCATTAGTAATCTGTTGTTCTTGATAGTAATCGTCTTTGCCTAACTTATTAATATCTGACTTATACTTCTTATAGGCTCTCGACATTTCATCATTCAAGCCATTAATAGTATTCATCATATCAGAATAGTCATTCTCATTAAACAACAACGCTCTTGTATCATCATCTAACCATTGAGAAAGATTTTTATTTGCAATAAGTTCACTTTGATAATCCAAAGCAGCATCTCTCAATGATTGTTGGAATGAATACTGTTCTTGCAATGCAGAAGTAATAGCTTTCTCTTTGTTCAAACGAACATCTAAGATTTTGTTAATCATCTCATAATTGTCCGTAGCGATTTTAATCTTATTAGTAGCATCTTCTATTTGCTGGTCTGCAATTTTATCCATTAAATCGCGTTCTTGTGAAACAGCATCAAGCCAATTTTGAGTATATTCTTGTCTTTGGGTAAGCATACCCTCAAAAGTTTGCACATACTGAGAACCATTCTCCATATTCTCCAATACAGCTTTTGCTGCTTCATGAGCATATTCATTTATACTACCATCGGCGTTGAACAACTCATCAAATTTGACATTCTGTAAAATAAATCGTTCATCAGCCTTATTCGTGTTATACATATCCAGAACGCCTTGATGAGCTTCGTTCTTTCGCATAGTTTGGAACTCAAGCTGTTTATTATAGTTTTCAAGAATATCGTTTGAAAGTTGTGCTTTCTCATACTGATTTTCTGTTCTACCATAACGATTTGTAAGAATATTTTCATCATATTCTAAGTTGCCGATTTCACGAGTATATCTACTATCTTGATTTTGAATATTTTGAACTTTTTGCTCCGTAACCTTTTCCATTACGTCCACAAAATCAGACTCTACATCTTGAATATTTTCACGAATATCACTTAAAGTTTCTTGTGCCTTTTTAGCCAAAGTAGCAGTAGGAGCATCTTGCATAAGCTTCATAGCTACTTCTTCTTTTTCTTTAAGTGCAGCGATAGCACTTCTCATATTATCAGCAACCATTTCTTGTTGCGTAATAACAGATTCCATGTTCTTTGAAGTAGCTTCATCAGCCAATTCAAAGAATCGTTTCATATAATCTCCGTCAGTAGGATTCTTTAAAAAGTCATTGGTCTTTTCTCTAAATCCTGTTTGCCAAGTATTATATTTTGCCTGTTCTTCGTAATACTTTTTCTGAACCTCCCACGACTAAAGTCGTAGGGTTCTCGGTCAATAACTCCAACGAGTTAAGTATCACCGAGCTATCCCCGTAGTTCCTACGGTTCTTATATACATTATTTAAAATTTAATTATTTACCAATCTTAATCCTTCATTCAAAATATTAATAGCTGCATTTACATCTCTATCTAATTCTGAATTACAAGCAGGACAAGACCAAATTCTAATATCTTCTGATTTCTTACTATCTCTATGCCCACAACAATGACAAATCTGACTTGATGGAAAATATCTGTCTATTACCGATACTGTTTTTCCATACCATTCACATTTATATGTAAGCATTCGTCTAAATTCTGACCAAGAAACATCGCCAACACGTTTATTCCTTGTATTGCTATCAGTTTCTCTCATAGATTTAACATCTAAATCTTCGATACTAATAACATCAAAATTTTTCACAATGTTTGTTGTTAACTTATGTAAGAAATCATTTCGTTGATTAGAAATATGCTTTTGTAATTTTGCAACTTTCACTCTTGCTTTATTCCAACGATTACTACCAATTGTTTTTCTTGATAATTCTCGTTGCAATTTAGCAAGTTTCTTTTCTGATTTTTCATAAAATCGAGGATTGTCAATTTTAGTACCATCAGATAATATAGCAAAATCTACAATACCTAAATCTAATCCGATATTTCTATTAGTTTTTGGCAACTGTTCAAAGGTTATATCAGTACAACATAACGAACAGTAATATTGTCCATTTGATTCTTGTGATATTGTGGCATTTAAAATTCGTCCTTGTGGAATTTGTTTATCTCTTACTTTTACTAATCCAAGTTTAGGAAGTTTAATATGCTTATTTTCAAAACCTAAACAGTTATTTGTATTTTTTGTCTTATAAGACTTATGTCTATTTTTCTTTGATTTGAATTTAGGATAACCAGAATGTTCTTTAAAAAACTTCTGATATGCCATGTCTAAATCTTTTAACGATTTTTGTAAAGAATCTTTATCAACCTCTTTTAGCCAACTCAATTCTTTCTTTAATTGGGTTAAATCTTTAGAACACATGTTGTATGTAAAAGTCATTTTATCTTGCTCATACGTTTTTATCCTTTTATCAAGATAATAGTTATACACAAATCTTGTACAACCAAAAGTTTTTTGAATTAACTCTTGTTGTTTCTTATTAGGATAAATTCTATACTTATAAGCTTTTTCAGCCATAATATCACTTCCTTTCACTTAATTATTCTCCGTTTAAAAAGTGAAAGGTTATTAAGTTTTAAATAATATATAAGAACCGTAAGATTCTTTAATCGTTTTAGAGGTTGTCGTTCACATAGAGTCGCTAATTCTATGTATCCTTATCTGCCTTATGGTTTAGCAGTAGGTATCTTATAGTTTCCTATAAGCACAGACCATATCTTATCCCTCGTCATTACACGTTAGGGTCTACCCACTTCGGGACGCTTGTCCCTACTTCCCTCAAGAGGAATGGTCGTTGAACTTTACCTTTCGGTCTTAGCTGCTGATTATCCATTATTAAAGTGTTTAGGATTTAACCTTGCACCATCTATTCAATTTTTTCTACTTTCGTAACGTTCACGCTTATATCTTTTAAGATATTACGTTGTAGTTTGAATAGCTTTAGGAATTTCCAGCAATTCAAGTAGTATTGGATGCCATAAGCACCACTACACGCAAGTTTCCCTACGTGCTTACTATTCTCGTCAATTCATCTCATGACTAAAGTCACGAGTGTTCTTGACTCGTTTAATAAAAGTCTTCATTATAGGTATTTAAAGTATCTTCAAGGTCATTCTCAATCCAATCGTCCAATTTTGAGAAATCTTCAGCATAGTCTTTAAAACTCTTTAAGATTTCAGAAGTAAGGTCGTCATCTTTCCCCCAAGATTCAGACATTTCTTTTAAACCTTTTAAAGTATCATAATCATAACCTTTGATTTCATCATCCAATGTGCCTTTGGTTAAATTTTTAGAAATACTTTCAAGGAAACCAAGACGTTCTTTTTCTTTTTCTTCTGCTTTACGTTCTTCGGCAGTTTGTTCCTTTTCTTCGTCTGTATTATCGGTATTAACACTGACTGATGTATTACCGTTCTTTAAGAACTGTACTGGCTTTTTATCACCGCCATACTTCTTAATCTTAGCATAATCATCGGCATTAATAACAGGGAATGGCTTATTTGAAACAAACATCTGTGGTTTACCATCGCCAAGAGGAACAACTTTGTCGTTTTGATCAATAGTAGCCTCTGCTTTTTCTTCATTTACAAGTGCCGTAACTCCGGCACCGACCATTCCACCGTCTTTCTTTTGAGTAAACGGAACATCAAAACTATAACTACTTTGCTTTTTGTCGCCTAAAGACTTTACATTGCCAACTTTAGTAGCCGATGTATGAGTATTGGTCTTAAATGTACCATAAACTTGTTGAAGTTTAGACATAAACTCTTGCATTTTTTGAGTTAATACAGAAGTTCCGCCAACAGAAGGCATATCAGAAAAATCAAAGCCTTCCAATGAACCTAAATTCTCAATCAAAGTAATGGCATGATTTAGATTACCATATGGAGGAGTGCCGCCGTTAGCTTTATAAGCAGGAGCAATAGCTGATTTCTTAACTTCAAATTCAACCATATCTTGTCCGTTGTTATGACCCCACTTGTTGGCAGGGTTATTATCGTACCAAGTATATGCTTGCGACTTCTCGTCCATTATGATACCGTAAAATACACTACCGTCATCTTGAGTGTATCTCATAACATCTCCAGGCTTACCAAAAGTAGATGTCATTGCTACAAGACGAGCACCTTTATATGTATAGATACCATTTTCATCGGTTGATAAATCACCGCTATCCAACAACTTCTTAAATAGTTTCCAAGCACTTGAACTTGTGTCCCAATATCCAAGCGATGAACCCAAATATCCATTTTCGTCAAAAGCGGTATATGAATGTGACTTACCTACACCTTGTCCGAAATCATTTGTGTCCCACGATTGTTGAACTGTATTATTTGTTATACCCGAATTATTACTTCTTGTAGAGCCGTTATTCACTCTATTCTTGACATTGTTTATGCCTAAAATCCTTGATATAGCGTCTTTTGCATTTGGTGTACCATTAGCATAAGCATGACGTATATTGCCGTTTAAAATTCGCTTTGTATCGGCATAAGGGATAACAGTGTCACCTCTGTCAAGATTAACAATCTGTGTACCGTCTAAGCCAGTAAGATATGCTTTACCTGTCTTTTGTTTGATAAGAATTTCAGGTGTAGGATAGTTTAAGCCTCTTACTTCTGCTTCATCACCAAGTTTAGCAAGCCCAGGCAATGCACCCTCAGTACCTTTATAATAACGTCTTGCACCAAGATAAACATTTTGACCGTAAGAATTAAAGTCGACTTCCTTGACAACATCACCCGAATGTGGTGCGTGAATCATCTTACCATTGCCTTCATATATTCCTACATGGGTTGCTTCTGTTCCGCCACTCCAATCATAGAATACCAAGTCACCTGCTTGAAGTTGACTTTTATCAACGGCTTGACCTGACGCAAATTGTTCTTGAGAAGTTCTCGGTATTGACTTACCGTTCTGTGCCAATACGTACTGTGTAAATCCCGAACAGTCAAAGCCAGATGGTGAAGTACCGCCCCATTGATACGGTGTACCAAGAAATGATTTTGCAGTATTGATTATTTCATTGTCACCTTGAGGGTTAGTTTGAGAATTACCAGACAAAGCACCATTATTAACATTGATAGCAAAGTTCATATCAACCGTATTTTCACCAAATACTTCATTCATTAATGATATGATTTCTTGTATCTTATTAGCAATCAATACTTGCAATGCGTTCCAAGATTGCTCCGATATAGACGGTGCAATTATTTGTAGTGACTGAATAGCTCTTGCACCATTGGCAGCAATGGTTTGAGCATCTGTCATATATTGCCCAATAGTATCATTCATACTATTCCAAGAAGATGATAACAAAGTCAATGCTTGTAGTGGGTCATCTTGTACAAATTTATCCCAAGCGTCTTTGCCATTAATACCTGCTTGTTGGAGCAGAGAAGTTACATTGCTATCAAGCAAATCCCAACTACTCATTCCGCCATCTTGCATTAGGTTAAATGCTTGAAGTGAATTATTTGAGTCTTTTATCCAATCAGTCCAATTATCTGCATTTACATTCAATTCAGACAATTTATTCTGCAATTCATTCGGTAAATCGTCCCAAGCTGAATTTTGCAAAATAAGTCCAACAACCGAATCTGAAAGTGTACTCTTATCAGCTTTGTCAAGCGACTGCGATGTCATATTAACAATAATGTTTGATAAGTCTTTGTACATCTTCTTATCAGTCAAACTGTTCTTGAATGCAGTTTGTACCGCACTAAATTTTATATTGCCTTTTAAAGCATTAAACTCATTGTTGATTTCCGCAATAGTTTCTTCAACCATTGCTTGTACGTCAACATCTGAATACAATGCTTGAGTAGATAATGTGTTATATGGAATAGGTGAGAATGAAACATTTGTATTGCCTTGTGCAAACTTATCAACCGTTGCAGATTGAATATTTTCAATAGGCTGATAGAAATACTTCATACCAGTATATTTAATGATATTCTGCAAGTCTTTTGCATTGACAATGCGAGTATTCGGAGGTAATTCAGATAGTTGTGCTTCATTATTGAATAGATGAAGTTTGCCGTCTTGTCCTATATACGCTTCTTGTCCTGCATATGCTCCCGTACCGTCACCAGTGATTGTAAGTCCTTGTGATGTTGTACCGCCTTTAGCATACTTTTCAGCGTATACAAACTTGTGATTTGAAACACCCCAAGTACCTAAATCTTCATCACCACGATAAATATGACCGTCACGCTTAATTTTTGCGTCTAATGGAATTCCATCAATACTATTTTTTATATCACTTGCTTTTACACTTGATTTGCCTTTTGCAATATCATTATAGAATTTAGCTTTATCTGATGAAAGACTTTTAACATTAGAAAAACTATTGCCCTTAGTTTTATCTATAATGCTGGTACCTTCTTCTTGTGCTTTTTCTTGAGCTTCTTGTTCTAATTCTTCGGCAGTTTTTACATTAAGTTTGATATTAATGCCGTGTTCATCAAAATACTGTTGTAATTCATCAAGAGTAAGCTTGGTATCCTCGTACCAACTATCGTTAAAATCCGTATATGCCGCCGTTGCAGAAGCAGTTGCTTGTTCAATAGCACTATTGTAATCGTCTAAAGCGTCTTGTAATTCTTCTTGACGTTGTGCATCATCATAATCCTTTGCTTCTTTTGTTGCACGTTGACGAATTTCTTGAATCTTATTTTGATATTTCTTTTCTTCCTCTAATAACTTTTTCTTTTCTGCTCGTTCTTGAGAAACCTTATCTTTTGAAACAGAAGGTGTTAAAGGAGTAGACCAAAGACCGTCGCCTGCTAAAGAACCATTTTTGAGATAATCAAAAGAATTATCCAACAAACTCTTTGCATTTTTAACTTGGTCAACAATACCTTTTGCAGAGTCACTTATTGAATCAATGGACGTTTCGTAAACTGAGTCACGATATTCTATAAGATTTTTCTGAGCTTCAAAATAATCATTTGATACTGTTTCAAGAGTAGAAGCCAATTCAGACCAAGAAGATGAGGTTTCGGGAACTGAATTTATTAAATTATCTAATTCTTGATGTAATCTTTGAGCATACTGAGTCTGAACCAAATATCGCTGATTAAGCAAATCCATTTTACCGGAATAATCTTTTTCATATAAACCGTCATATGCCGTCTTTAAAGCTTCAACCTGTTCAGTATAAGCCTTTAAAGCATTTGTTACAGTATCAATTTGATATTTGAAATCAGCATCATATTGTTTCTCATTGATTTCTTTAACCTTTTTATCGTAAGTTTTCTTCGCCGAATCTTTTTTCTTTTCATTGTCATCAGACCCTAAAGAATTAGCAGCTTTAAGTCTGTCCTTTGCCTTTTTTGATGCAATTTGCATAGTAGCATATTGGACGACAAACTGTTCATCCGTACTCAAGTTACTTGTATCAATAACATTTTTGCCATTAGTATTGATGACTGCAAGTGATTTTGTATTTCCCCAATTACGAGCAAGAATAGCATATGCCTGACTAATATTTTGGATTTGATTCAATTCTTCCATATTAGTACCAACACGAGCCATCATTGCGTTATATGCACCATTTGACATATCAATTTGTGCATTTAAATATGCAGATTGTAGGTCAGCAATACCATTTTGAACAACGTCCATTGCACCTGATTCCAAAGACCAACCCTCAGTTGTAAGTTTTAACTTTTTCTTTAAATCAGGAAATTCTTTAACCAAATCAGACATTTGTTCATCAGTCATAGCAGTCTTACCGTTTACAACGTCTGCGATTTGAGCATAGTATTTCCAAGACCGCTCTGTCTTCCTTATACTTGTAGTCAAATCAGTAACATTCTTTGTAAAATCTGAAACTGATTTCGCTTCGCTGTCAATGTCAATGATAACATTGTCATCTGACAGCTTTGTAAGTAAAGTGTCTACTTCATCTTGAGTAATACCTAATATGCGACATAAATCTTTAAATTGTTGCTGAATTTCAGGAATGTTAGTATCGTCTGCATTTATATCAATGTCAAAAAGGTCAGTTGTCTTTACTCCGTTATCTTTAAAGCTTTGTAGAATATTTTGAACTTCATCTTTATTGGTTTCAAGACCTACTTTGATCTTGTGGTCGGTTTCACTACCTCTATCAATACTATCCAATAAATCGTCAAAAGCATATTTCGCATCATCTGTACTTTGAGTAATCTCAGTGACTTCGTTTTGAATTCTTGTTAAGTTATCAAATGCTTGGTCTACATTTTCTCCGCTTTGTAATGCAGTGTTGTAGTCATTGATAGCATTTTGTAAGTCGGTATAAGTCTTATAATAATTATTGTTTGACAAAACAGCGGCTTTTGAATATTCTTTCAAATTCTTCAATGATTGTTCATAATCATCGTATTTTAACTTATCAATTAATTGATTGATAATATCCAAAGCATCTTCAGTTTCAGAGTTCTTTCCTTTTTCAGAAACTATTTTGCTATAAGCATTAACCAATTCATTATGTAAATCGCCTATATTACCCTTTAATGTAAAGTAAGGAGAACCATTACCTTGTTTCACTTCTGCGGTTGGCAATGCATCTCTTAATAAATTAGTAGTGAATTCGTAATATCTTACACTTCTTGATGTAATTCTTTTCTCGTTTTCAACCTTTTTTCTATCTGCCGCTATATTACCATCATTCTCAGCAACATAATCTTTAGCTTTTTGTCTTTCGAGTTTATCAAGTTTCTTTATTTGCTCGTCATACTTACCGTTAACAAGGTCAATTCCTTCAGCTTCTAATCCAAATTTGTCTATAAGGTCTTGTTGAATTTTAGCAAGTTCTTCTTTATTTGATTTGACTTCATCAGTTGTCAAATTAGCATTCTGCATTTTTTGAGCTAATTCTTCATAACTTTGACGACTATCATCTAAAGATTCTTGTTCTTCTTTATACTGATTAGTCAATTCCGTAGAAGCTTTTCTCAAATCTTCGCTATAATGAATTGCTTTATCAATACCCTTAATAAGTAAATCAATGCCTATGCCTATAGCCATATTAATACCGGCACTTGCAAGGCTTGCACCGATACTCTTTACTATTCCACCGAATTTTGAGCCTTGATTGCCAGCGGCTGCAAGTACGGCTTTGTATTCTTTAACGCCATCATTGGCGTGTTCTTGTGCCGTGACGAACTTCTCTAACTCTTTTGTAGGGATTTTGTACGATTCAAGAATTTCGGCTTGTTTTTCTTTTGTATTACCTTTAAGTTTTTCTTGAATTTTTTCTGGAGTATTACCTTTTAGTCTCCACCAATCATCTTCCTCTTGTGTGATTTCAGTACGTGGTTTAGCGCCAAGTGATTTTATTGCTTGTTTCCAAGGGTAATATATTTTACCTTTTTCAGAATTGTATTGTACTGCCAATTTAATTCTGAATAGTTACTTCCGATAACTATTGGTAAATTATACTTGAAATACACCGTCTTTTGGTATATAATGTAGGTAACAATAAAATACACAAGGAGATATAATTATGGAATGTTTTGATGTGCTCTTTTGTCAAAAATGTAAAGAGGAAACTGGCGATGGCTTTTTTAGGGAATATAGCGAAGAATATTGCAAGGAATCCAACAAAGAAGTGCCGCCAAGAATTTGTCCTAAGCATCATTGCGAAGGAGAACCAGTCGATATACCGGATAGTGAATTTATGATTCTTTGGAATCAAACAGAAGACCCTGAGTTTATAGAAGCAATGGTTAAACTTCGCAAAGATGATATCATTGAATATAGAACACGATATTTACAATTTGAAAAACAACACGACGCAAAGATTGCTCGCTTACAATCTGGCTTACCTCACTGCCCACACTGCAATAGCACAGACTTATCTAAAATATCAAATCTTTCAAAAGCAGGGAAGATAGGCTTGTTCGGTATCTTCGGAGCGGGGGACTTGGGTAAGACATATAAGTGTAATAAATGTGGTTGTAAGTTTTGATGCATCAAAAAAGACTTATCTCATTTTCGAGGTAAGTCTTTGCTATTATCTTTTTTTATGTTTTCTTTTACCTTTACCGTGCGGTTTACCAATGACATTTTTGAACTGAATTTGTTTTACATAATCGGTTGTGTGTTCAGATGGCATCCGAAAAGTAAAAACAGTTTTACTATTATAATGACTAATTGCTAAATCACCTTGGTTTATGATGTTCATACCAATTAACATACCTATTTTTTGTAATCCAATTTCTGAATCTGCAACTTGAACATCATTAATTTTTACGTCATTGGGAAGATTAATATCTACCAAATATGTATTTGCCTCTGATTGACCATTTGGAGTTTGCATTCCTATTTTTCCTGTAGCAATTAAAGACAATTCATTAACGACTTCTTTTGATATACAACAATTAGTTGCACCAGTATCCCATAATGCAACTGTTTTCATTGAAACATCATTATAAATTATCTCTATTTCAGTAAGTAATTTATTCATTACATTTTTATAGCCAATGGTAAAAGCACTACTCATATCTTTGTCCTTTGTAAAATGATTTTAAAAATTAATAGAAGCAATACTGCACTGATATGC
>OLPW01002731.1_pt1 | contig 15071 bp, 10 predicted proteins | sample 1672161 | NCBI WGS metagenome assembly OLPW01 (sample SAMEA3136654, study PRJEB25190) | human gut metagenome
GCCTCCGCAGTCTCCGCCTCGATGAGGTCAATGACCGCCTCGGCCTGAGTCAGGTCCATCCGGCCATTGAGAAAGGCCCGCTTGGTGAACTCCCCCCGGCAGGCAGGCTTGGCCCCCGCCTGGTACAAAGCCTCCAATCCGGCGGCCAGCACCGCCGGGGAGCCGTGGCAATGAAGTTCCACCGTGTCCTCCCCGGTGTAGCTGTGAGGCCCCCGGGTGAAAACCGCCATGCACTGGTCCAGCATCCGCCCCTTCCGGTCCAAAAGCGCCCCCAGAATCAGCTTTCGGTTGGGTGCCTCCTCCAAAGGCCGCCCACTTTTGGCCCGGAACACCTGCCCCGCCACCTGGGCGCAGCCCTCACCGGACAGGCGTAAAATACCAATGGCACTCAGCTGGCTGCCGGTGGACACCGCAGCAATCACATGAGACATCCCGGCCACTTCCTTTCCCTAAAATTAAGGAGAACGCAAGCGCCCCTTAAAAAATATGTATTTTGGAGTATACCACGAGTCGGCACAAATTGCAACAAACCTACATCCTAACATTTTTCTTCACTTTTTTGCGCACAAGTCACTGCCTTTCCATAACACATCTAGCCCGTATCATCTTGAGGAATCTGGGCAAGCTGAGGGAAAGAGGAAAGGAGGAACTCACAATGCTGGAAGGACCAGACCGTCCCCTGTTTCCCGAGGGCGTCCCCATGGGACTGGGCATGGCCATGCTGCAGTACCCCGGCGCTATGGAGAAGTACGGCGCCATGGAAGAGGAGGCCCAGCGTCAGCTGATTGAAGGAGCCAAGGGCATCCCCACCAAAGAAGAAATGCAGCACTATGTGGTGCGTTTCGTCACCAGCGGCGTATAGCGGAACACCTGAGCCCCCGTGGACTCTCGTAACTCTCTGAGCTGCTGCAAGCTCCGGACCCATCCGGCCCACCTTGCAGCAGCTCGTTTTACCATTAACATCAGAAAGGAGGACTCAAGATGAACGCAACATTTGCACACAAAGCACTGTCCCTACTTTTGACAGCCTGCATCCTACTGTCGCCGTTCCCGATCACACATGCCGCCTCAGGCAGCAGCTACGCAGTCCCCTTCGCGGAAGTGGACACCCCCCAGGCGCCAGAGCTACAGGATCCTGTAAAAGGTGGATCAGAGCTCCCCTACGAAGATCATGAACGGGTCAGAGCTTCCATTGTTCTAGAAGAGCCTGCAACTTTAATGCAGGGATATCGCGGGGCCGTCCCAAAACATGTGTAAACCTGGCAGAGTCTCTCGCTTTTGTTATCTCTGCCTGGTATTTGCCCCCTTTTCTCCCGTGGTGGCCTCTGCTGCTCTGGTAGGCACCGGTTGAAGCATCTGTGGGCGCATCAGTGGTCTGCGGTACAATCCTGCGCAGTGGCAGTCTCCCCAAACTTTCCATCGCTACGTTCTTTTCTTCTGAATCCATTGGTCAACCTACATTTCATCCGCACAAGGCTGTCTCATAGCTTGGTTTTTGAGACAGCCTTCTTTTTGGCCGAACATCCTTTTTCCCAATTTAATTTGACTTTTCCCCTTCCGGCATGCATAATGGTGGTATCAATGCCAAGGAGGACCTTCCATGGACAAAAGCTTTGACCTGACCCCATTGGTAGACAGCCTCTCCAATTCCTTTGCCCGCCGCCTGGGCCTGAACCGGAGGGGATTCATTCACCTCCTCCAGGCCTGCCACTTTGAAGAGGGGATGCTGCAATTTCAGGGCCGCCGCACCCAGTGCGACCAGCTGCTGGAGCTCTGCCGGCCGGTTCTGGATCAGCTCTGCCAGGAGCCGGAGGAGGGCTGGCTCCGTTTCTGCTATGAGACCTTGGCCGCCGGTCTTTTCCCGGCCCCCTCCCGGCCCCCTGCCACTGCCAAGCAGCGGCAGGCGATGGAGTTTTACCTCCAGATTCTGGAGTGGCTCTTGGCCCGGGAGCAGTCATTCTGCCCCTTTGATCCCCTTCTGGACCCCCACTGGGCCAGCCAAGAGGAGCTGGCAGACAGCCGCCTAAGCCAGGAATACGCCGTCTTTCGCAAGGCGGTCCTCCGGGACCGCTTTCCCACCCTCCTGCGCATTGGCCGGGACTGCATGCCCTTTGATCCGGCCAGTCATACCATCGGGGTGAACAATGTGGCGGTGCACACCGCGCAGCTGGCCCGAAAGGCTGGGCTGAAGGTAGACATTCCCCTGGTGAGCGCCGCCTCTCTCAGCCACGACATTGGAAAATTCGGCTGCCGGGGCAAGGATGCTCCACGGACTCCCTACCTGCACTATTACTTCACCTGGCAGTACCTTTCGGAGCAGGATTTGCCCCACATCGCCCACGTAGCCGCCAATCACTCCACCTGGGACCTGGAGTTTGAGAACCTGCCCATTGAGTCCCTTCTGCTGATCTACGCCGATTTCCGGGTCCGGGCTCTGCGGGATGAAACCGGGAAGGAGCACACCCAGATCTATTCCCTGGCAGACTCCTATTCCATCATTCTGTCCAAGCTGGCCAACATGACCCCGGAAAAGCACCGCCGGTATGCCACAGTCTACGCCAAACTCCGGGACTTTGAGGGCTTCCTGGCCTCACGGGGCATCCCGGCTGACATGGCGGTGCAGGAGCCTCTGCCTGTGTCCCCAAAAGCTCCCGCCCTGTGTACCGGGGAGGAGGCCATCTCCGGCTTGCGGCACCTTACCTTCGACAACAGCCTGCGGCTCATGGACACCTTCAGCGCAGACGCCTCCTTCGAGCAGCTGCTGGAGCAGGCAAAAAGCGAGAAAAATCTCCAGCGCATCCGCACCTACCTGCGGCTCTTCGAGGAGTACAACAGCTACATGCCCCGGCACAGCAAGCGCATGACCCTCAACTTCCTGTATGAGCTCCTGATGCACCGGGAGGGAGACGTGCGCCGTCGGGCTGCCCGTCTCATGGGCCGGATTCTGGCCAACAGTGGTCCCTCCTACCGCAAGGAGCTTCCCGCCGATGCGCCCGCCACCGCCTACGCCCCCACCCTCATGGGCTATTTTGCCGAGGCGGAGCGACTGTGGGACGAGGAAATCCAGCTCTGCCTCCATCCCGGCCGGAAAATTTCCCCCAAGCACGCCCAGCGGATTGCAGACAACCTGAAGGTCATCACAGAGAGCCTGTTTTCTGTCTGCTCCGACTACGACGCCCAGATTATGGCCCGGCCCCTGCTGCGCCGCCTGCCGGAAGCCCAAGAGGAGGAGCGGGAGGCCCTGGTAAGCGCACTCACCTATGTCCCTGTCTCCGCCCTGGACCCGGAAGGGCTATCTTCCCTGCTGGATACCCTGGGCGGTCTCCTGCAGAACCAGGATGTGCCCCTGCGGCTCACTATCTTCCGCTGTTTCCAGACCATGCTGGAGCAGGATCCCGACCTGAAGGCCCGGCTGGAGCCGGTTCTCGCCCAGCTGGACGCCGGAGAGTCCTTCGCCGTGGCCTACCAGCGGACGGTTCTTCTGAACCAGTACTGCGGACACCAGGATCCCCTGCCCCAGGCCGACACCAGCGAGCTTTTCCTCAGCAACCTGAAAAACGCCCTGCACTGGACAGTGAAGCTGGTGCACATTGACCTGCTACGGAGCCTGGCTCAGGCCAACCCCAGTGAGGCCTTCCACACCGCCATGCACTTTTCCAATCTCCTGTCCGTCAGTGAGCACCTGCCGGTGCGGGAATACGCCGGCTCCGCCCTTTTGAGCCTGGCGCCCTACCTCACAGTGGACCAGCGCAACGAAATCGTGGTGGACCTGACCCGGGAGCTGGAAACAGGTCAGGAGCAGATCTCCTATTACATCCCTCCCTTCCTGGGCCGCTTGGTCTGCCAAATGCCGGATAAGGAGCTCATTGAAGGGGTAGACTACCTGGACGACCTGATTCACGGAGGCTCCATTCGGGCCGCCAGCGCCGCCCTGCATACCTTGGGTGCCATGATGACCGAGCCTCAGGGCTGCAAGCGGGCCGCTGTCTTTGGCCGGGTGCTGGGGCTTCTCCTCACCGGCATTGCCCATTACGACCCAACCATCCACCAGACCGCCCTCACTGTGCTGTGCCGGAGCATCTTCGGCAACCCCGCCATTTCCCAGGAGGTGCGGCGGGACTGCCTGGTTCGTACCGGGAAAAAGCTCCTGTGCCTCCTGAACGAGCCGGCCAGGGACTCCCTCACCTTCTACAACCACGCCGCCATGCTGAACCACCTGTACCGCCTCATCGTCTCCTGCGAGGTGGGGGGTACGGAGCTCACCTTTCCGGAGCCCCGGCCTGTGGCCTTCTTCCCCGGAACCTTTGATCCCTTCTCTGCCGGGCACAAGGAAATCGTCCGGGCCATTCACGACATGGGCCTGGAGGTCTACCTGGCCATCGACGAGTTCTCCTGGAGCAAGAGGACCATTCCGAAGCTGCTGCGGCGGAAAATCGCCGCCATTTCCGTGGCAAATATGTGGGACGTGTACCTGTTCCCGGACAATATGCCCATCAACATCGCCAGTCCGGAAGACCTGGCCACTCTGGCCGGGAAATTCCCGGGCCGGGAGCTGTACCTGGCTGCCGGCAGCGACGTGATTTTCGGAGCTTCCGCTTATCAATCCGAAGCTCCCGGCTCCGCCCGGTATTACAACCACGTGATCTTCCGCCGGGCCGTGGACCGGACCACCGGGGAGAAGTTGGCCCGGATTCTCCGGGGGAAATGGAAGCTGGTCTCCCTGCCGGCCTGGTGCGAAACTGTCAGCTCCACCCAAATCCGGGAATATGTGGACAAAAACATGGACATTTCCATGCTAATCGATCCCATCGTCCAGTCCTTCATTTACGCCAACGGCCTGTACCTCCGCTCGCCTCAGTTTAAAAATGTGCTGGCTCCCGGGGATCTCTACTTTGAGCGGGCCAGAGAGAGCCGGGCCCCCCTTCCGCCCCTCCTCCGGGCCGCTATGGACCGCCACCGGGGCAGCTGGGGCATCCTCCTGCGGGCCCGCTCCGCCCAGGAGCCCCTGGGCTGGGTCTGCGGCCACACGGTGACCAGCTCCCAGCTTCTGGAAACCCTGGGCTCCCAGGACGCCGCCGCCTACGTCCGGCAGCACACCTCCGGGCGGATCATGATGGTGGACAGTGTAGTCTCCCTCTCCCCCCAGACGGAGGGAGCCTGCCGCCAGCTGGTCAACGAGCTTCTGGCCAGGAGCCTCAAAACCGACCACACCTACGCCCTGTGCCGGAGCAGCGGCCGGGACAGCCTGTACCAGGACCTGCTGCAGCTGGGCTTCCTCCCCATCCCCGGTCAGCCGGACATCCTGTCTGTGGATATGCGCTCTCCCATGGTTCTCATCCAGGATGTATTTCTCTGGATCAAGGAGCCTCTGCGCAGCGATGGTGCCGTCCGGGAAACCGTGGAAAAGACCCGGCCCAAGCTCCGGTCGGCCCTCTCGGCTCTCTTCCCGGGGCGGCTCCTGCTGAGCTTTGACGCTGAAACCCTGAACCAGAGCCTGTGGCACAAGGTACAGGCCCATAATCAGGTGCTGGATGTGCCCCCCGGAGTTCGCCGCCTGGGCCCCTACATGTGCGTGCCCTACGGCAAAATTCTGGCCGACGAGGTGGTGCCCAATACCGTCACCAAGACCCTGCACGCCGATAAGGTTTACGCCGCCAACATGGAGAGCTTTTCCATTTTGGAAGCCCCCGGCTACTCCTCCCTGTCCGGCCAGGTCCGGACCATCAAGTCCTTCCGCCGGCCTGTGATCCTGGTGGACGACCTGCTCCACTGGGGCCACCGGATTCACGCCCTGGACCACATCTTCAAGGAAGAGCGGGTGGAGATCCGCAGCATCGTGGTGGGCCTCATGTCCGGCCAGGGCCGGGACCTGATGCTGACCCAGGGGCAGACCGTAGACTGCGAGTATTTCATCCCCAACCTGAACCACTGGCTCACAGAGAGCAGCCTCTATCCCTTCATCGGCGGCGACAGCATCGACCGGCCGGAGGAATTCAGCTGGAAACGGCCCTCCATCAACATGATCCTGCCCTATGTGAACCCCACTTTCCTCCCCGGCTCCGACGATAAAACCCGGATTCGCCTGTCCAAGGCTGTCCTGGAAAACGCCCGGGACATTCTCGCCGCCCTGGAGCGGCGACATTTGGAAACCTTTACCACTGCCCTGACCCTGGAGCGCCTGGCGGAGGCCCTGTACCGCCCCAGGCTCCCGGACCGGGGACGCCACCTGCGCTATGACCTGTCGGTCCCCGCTTCCAGCTACGTGGCCGATGATCTGAACCAGCTGCAGCGCATTTCCATGACGGAGGTCATCCATGGTCTATAAGGCGTACCGCTCCTACTGCCTGGCGGGAGACACGGGGTTCCCGCCAGAAGCCGTCCCCGTCCCGGCTCCCTTCGCCCCTGTCTTGTTCCTGCATCCTGCGGCCCCCGGTGAGAGCCGCTGCCTGTACCCGGTGTCCACCCTGGCCGAGGTAGGCCAGGAATCCACCCTGGCCCTGGTCCCTCCACCGCAGGGAACAGAGGGACCCATGGAGGCCTTTCTTCAGGCCCACGGTGGAGCTGCCGTTCTAAATCCCGCCTATCCCCGCTGCTGGGAGCTGCTGGAGTCCTTCCGGCAGGCCCCTAAAACCGGCCTGCGGGTGAGTTTGGTGGGGCTGGGAGACGTGGGAAGTACGGTGCTCACCGGCCTGGTCCTTTTGGGCCGGGAGATTGATGAAATTCGTATCTTTGACCCCAATCCATCCGCCTGTCGCCGGTACGAGCTGGAGATGAACCAAATCCTCTCCCCGGATGGCAGCCCCATGCCCCGAGTGAGGCCCTGCAGCGAGGTGGAACTCTTTGACTGCGACCTCTTTCTTTTCACCGCCTCCCGGGGGGTGCCCCCTCTGGGTCAGGCGGGAGATGTGCGGATGCTGCAGTTCCAGGCCAACCGAGATATGCTCCGCCACTACGCCAGGCTGGCCCGGAAGGCCCGGTTCCGGGGGCTCTTCTGCCAAATTTCAGACCCGGTGGACCATCTGTGCCGCGCCGTGTTCCTAGAGAGCAACCGGGACTGCTGCGGCCGCCTGGATTACCAGGGACTGCTCCCGGAGCAGATCCAGGGCTTCGGCCTGGGAGTCATGGCCGCCAGAGCCCGCTACTGCGGCCAGAAGCTGGGAATTCCCCAGGGCTCCATCCGGGTCTACGGTCCCCACGGAGCCGGTCTCGTGGCCGCCAACGCCCCCGGAGGGGACTATGACGGTCCTCTCTCCGCCGCTCTTACCGCCGCCACCCGGGACATGAACCTGCGGGTGCGGGAGCTGGGCTTTAAGCCCTACATCGCCCCGGGACTCTCCTCCGCCGCCGTCTCCATTTTGCAGCTTCTACGAGGCCAGATCCATTTCGGCGCAGTCCCCCTGGGCAAAGCCTATTTCGGCTGCCAGAGCCGCATGACCCCCCTGGGACCCCGGATCCTTCAGGAGGAACTGGCTCCGCCCCTGCAGCAGCGGATCGCCGAAGCCTTCCGGGAATTGGAGGAATTTTCCTATGACTGATTCCATCGTGCTGCTCCAGGCCGGGCAGTCTCCCCGGCTTTCCCGCCTGCTGGACTTTGCTTTGGCCGAAGTCGCCGTAGAACCGGCAGGTCTACCGGAGCTGGAGGCCATGGCCTTGCAGGGCAGGCGGGTACTCATCGTCCTGACCACCGGGGAAGGCGGCATGTCCCTGGAGGCCTTCCGCCTGCTCCAATCCCTGAGGACCCACCCGGACTGTCTTCGGGGGGCCACCGGCGCCCTCATCGTAGACGGCGCCGGCGAGCTGTACACCAAACAGGCCGCTCAGGCCGTGGCCCTGGCTGCCAACCTGGCCGGCTGCCTCTTCCCCGGCAAGCCCCTGGTGGAGGGCACCGGCTCCCTGTACAACCAGCACATCCTGGCCGGACAGCTGGGCCTGCCTTGGGAGGAGACCTATTTCACCCGGGCCCGGGATCTGGCCGGACGGCTGGCCCGGTTCCAGGCTCCCCGGTTCCCCCGGCCCCGGGTTCTCATGCTCCATGCCTCAGACAACCGGCGTTCCAACACCGTAGCTATGGGGAAGGCCGTCTGCAACCACCTGGCCCCGGTCTGCGACATCCAGACCATCAGCCTGCAAAACGGAGCCATTTACGACTGCCGGGGCTGCTCCTACACTGCGTGCCTCCACTACTCCCGCAATGGCACCTGCTATTACGGCGGGGCCCTGCCCACGGAAGTCTTCCCCGCCATTTTACAAAGCGACGTGGTGCTCCTGCTGTGTCCCAACTTCAACGACTCAGCCAGCGCCAACATCCTGGCCCTCATCAACCGAATGACCGGTCTGCTCCTGCAGCAGCCCCTGTATGACAAATACCTGTACGCCATTGTGGTCTCCGGCTACTCCGGCGGAGACCTGGTAGCCCGGCAAATCCTGGGGGCCCTGTGCCTGAACAAGACCATGATGCTGCCGCCCCACTTCTGCCTCTTCCAGACCGCCAACGACCCCGGCGCCGCCCTGGCCGCCCCCGGCGTGGAGGAGCGAATGAAAGCCTGGGCCGGAAGCATCCTCTCCACAGTCCACCAGCCCGGCGGGGGCCCTAGGTAGCAGATGAGACACAACCGGAGCCTCCCTGAAAGCCGTACCTTTGCACTGGCGCGGTAGCGCCCCGGCTTCCCCTGGGGGCATATGCACACCGTATGCAACAGTTCAGGCCAATTCTGTAATTTTTTAGAGTAGTGCAAAGACACTATAGCGTCACGTAGTGCGCACTCTCCAGGAAAAGCCTGTGAATGCGCCGGAAATTGGGATAAAACAGAAGATTTTTCCGTCTGCCCCCCGAGGCGGTAGGGTGCGGCCTCCTGGACGCACCGGCGGCAGGAAAAGAGGGATGCGTCCAAACCGCAAAGGGTACACGTTGCGGCTTGGGCGCATCCCTCATGTTGTCTGCCTGCATCCGGCGGGGCGGCAGATTTAGCCGCCCTCCTTCGCCTCCGGCTCCTGAAAGATTCTCACAGTACCGTCCTCCTCCGTCACAGCCCGCAAAGCTTCCAGACGGTCCAGACCAGGCAAGGGCCCCTCGGGGTCATAGACGTATCCCTCCGGCGGAATGGCATCCCCCGTTCCCACTGGTGCAGGCTCTGGGGCTGGCTCTGGCATGGGTGCAGCCTCTAGTTCCGGGATTGGCTCCGGAATGGGGGCGGACTCCGGTTCCGAAATCGGCTCCGGCATGGGGGCGGGCTCCGGTTCCGGAATTGGCTCCGGCATGGGGGCAGGCTCCGGTTCCGGAATCGGCTCCGGCATGGGCGCGGGCTCCGGCTCCGGAATCGGCTCCGGCATAGGGGCAGGCTCCGGTTCCGGAATCGGCTCCGGCGTGGGAGCGGGTTCCGGCTCTGGGACGGGGACCGGCTTGGGGCGGGAGTCCAAAAGCTCCAGGCGGAACTCGTCCCCTTGGGGCATCCGCTTGGCGGGAATTCCCTTGCGCAATTGCAGAATGCCCTCCTCCGGCGCAGGAATTCCCAGGGAAACATCCCCTGCCGGGCTTCGCAGCACCAACCTTAAAATTCTGCCGTCTGCCGGCCCGCAGCGGCAGTCGAACCGCAGATACAGGCCCTGCCGGGCCACCGTGCATGTACCCACCTGGCGTCCGTCCTCATAGACGGGCCAGGTTCCTTCTAAACTCATAAAAAGCACCTCCCCCGCCATGATATGCCGGGGAGGTGCAATTTATACCCGTAACAAGCGCCTTTAATAACCGTGGAGGCCAAAGCTGACCGCTATGGCGTCGTCCACCTGGTTCATCTGGGTCTCGTCCAGCCGCCCCATATGCTCCCTCAGGCGGCGCTTATCGATGGTCCGGATTTGTTCCAGGAGGATCACCGAATCCTTGGTCAGTCCGACGCTGCTGCCTGCGATGTTGATGTGGGTGGGCAGACGGGCTTTGCCAGTCTGGCTGGTGATGGCCGCAGCAATGACCGTAGGCGAATGCTTATTGCCCACGTCGTTTTGTACAATGAGCACCGGCCGGGTTCCCCCCTGCTCGCTGCCCACCACCGGGCTCAGGTCTGCGTAAAAGATATCGCCCCGTTTGACATTGGAATCCATTGGCTTCACGCTCCGTGAGAAATCATTCCCGCGTCACCGAGCTTTCTCTCTATGTAACGCGGTTCTGATTCTATTGTCCCACGCAGACGCCGGATTTATACCGGTTTCCGCTTCCGAATTATCCTATGCTCCACCGGGCGGAAGTTGCGTAAAGTCCCCAAAAAACAGAAGCTCAGACAATATACTGCAAAATCTCTGTCCGCTTCTTTCCATCCAGGTAAATCCGGGGAATCCGCTTGCTGATGGAGCACAAAATCTCATAGGGAATGGTGCCCAGCTGACTGGCCAGCCCACAGGCGCTGGGCGCCCCATCCTCGCCGGTCCCCAAGACTGTCACCGGATCCCCCACCCGGGCCTCCGGCACATCCGTTACGTCCACCATACACATGTCCATGCAAATCCGACCCACCACAGGCACCTGTCTCCCCCGCAGGAGGAAGCTCACCCGGCCGGACAGCTGCCGGGACAGGCCGTCGGCATAGCCGATGGACACCACCGCCAGGGTCCTGGGGGCGGGAGTCACATAAGTCCGGCCATAGCTCACCGGCACCCCGGCAGGATAGGAGCGGATCTGGGAAATGGTGGTTTGCAGGGTCAGAAGAGGCCGCAGGTCCAACCGTCCCGCCAGGTCCTGAGAGGGAGCGATGCCGTAGGTGGCCACGCCTGGACGCACCATATCCATGGAGAATTCCGGATAGGCAATGGTGGCCCCGCTGTTGCAGCAGTGGCAGATCTCCGGCCGCACACCGGCAGCCTCCATACCGGCCACAAACCGCTGGAACAGCCGGAATTGCTCCCGGGTGAAGGCCTCGTCCGCCGGGTCCAGGGAATCGGCCACTGGGAAGTGGGTGAACATGCCCTCCACCTCCAGGTGGGGCATCCGGGTCACGGTCAGGAGCTCCTCCAGCACCCGCTCCCCCTCCTGGCAGAAAAAGCCCAGACGGGCCATGCCCGTGTCCAGCTTCAGGTGCACCTGCAGCCGGGAATCGGTGCCCACCAGGCGAGCCTCCAGCTCCCGGGCGTAGGCCAGACTGTGAACCTCCTGGCGTAAGTCCATCTCCGCCAGGTCCCGGGCATACTGCGCCGGGGTATATCCCAAAATCAGAATGGGACTGCGCACTTCGCCCCGGCGGAGCTGCACCGCTTCCTCCAGGTTGGAGACTGCCAAAAATTCCGCTCCCAGCTCCTCCAGATGGTGACTCACAGGGACCGCCCCGTGCCCATAGGCGTCCGCCTTCACCACGCCTAAAAAGCGGCAGGCAGCGGGAACCTGCTGCCGCAAGACTGTATAGTTGTGGGCCAGATTGTCCAGAGACACATCGGCCCAGGTACGCTTTAGTAATTTCATAGTTCGCTCCATCAGGTATTGTATTGAAACTCCGAAATGGAAATGGTCAGAATTCTCTGGCCATTATAGCACACCTCAGCAAAAATGGGTATCCCCTTTTCCCGGTCCAGCCAGGTATCCACCGTCAGGGGGTTCTCCTCCAGGGAGGTGTCCACCGTGAGGCGCAGGCCGTTTTCCTCCTGCCCCACGCTGGTGATGTAGCCGGTGCGCCAGCTCTCGGCCACCACATAGGGAGCCGTGGCCGGGCTCACCTTGCCGTCTGCCAGAAGGCCGAAGGCCAGAGCCGTACTGTCAAAGGTCAGCTTTCCCCCCCTGGACTGGACCGTACCGGAAATGCCGGCAATGGTTTCCGGCGCCGTCAGGGAGAAGGAGAGCGCTCCCGTGTCATCCGTGGTACAGGCAGCGGTGAAAGTATAGGCCTCGTCTCCGTAGTCTGCCGTTATCTCCCCCAGGAAGGAGCAGCCTCCCGCTCCCACCAGCGCCGACCGAAAGGCCAGAGCGTCGTCCATCCGGCTCTCCTCCTGGGACGTACACCCCCACAGGAGGAGAAGCAACGCCTGTAAAAGCACCCAAATCCGCAGTTTTCCCATGATATTCCTCCTCCACAAGCCGGACTACAGAGTTCCGGCCTGGCCCTTGCTTTCCGCGCTGTGGGAACGCCTCAGCCTGTCCTCTCACGCTGTATATCTCTATGCCAGGGGAATTGGAAATATGTAAGTGGTAAGGGATCATTTCAGAAACCGGGGCAGGGCCTCCACCATATCCGAGGGAGTAAGGCCATACTGGCCCCAGGCACCGGCGCACAGGTCCCCCGCCGCCCCATGGACCCAGGTGGCGCAGGCAGCGGCCTCCAGCGGGGGCAGGCCCTGGCCCAGGAGGGAAACCAGGAGCCCTGCCAGCACATCGCCGCTGCCGCCGGTGGCCATGCCGGGGTTGCCGGTGCGATTCTCATATCCCCGGGTTCCATCGGTCACCACAGTCCTGTGACCCTTCAGGAGGACCACCGCCCCCAGCGTCTGGGCCAAAGCCGCCGCAGAGGCCATCCGATCCGGTCCCACCGCCCCTCCCAGGCGGCGAAACTCCCCATCGTGGGGCGTGAGAACGGTGGGAGCCCTCCGCGCCTTGAGGGCGTCCGCCGCCCCCTCCAGCACGTTCAGCCCGTCGGCATCCAGAACCACTGGGCACCGGGCCTCCCGCAGCACCGCCTCCGTCACCGCCCGGACCCCGGGCGACCGGCCCAGGCCCGGGCCCACCAGACAGGCGTCACAGCCCGCCAGACGGCGCAAAATCTCCGGTACTGCCGCCGGGGACAACCCGTCCCCCTCTGCCGCCAGGGGAAACACCACAGGCTCATCCAGCTTCACCGCTTCTATGGTATAGACGGGCTCCGGAACCCCCAGAAGCACCAGTCCGGCTCCGGACCGGACCGCAGCCCGAGCCGCCAAAGCCGCCGCTCCGGTGTACCCCACGCTACCGCACAGAAGCAGAAGCTTTCCGAAGTCCCCCTTGTGCCCCCAAGGGTCCCGGTCCGGAAGCCACGCCGCCACTGCCTCCTGATTCAAAATTTCCGTCTTCATGGCCCACCCTCCTTGGGTTTTTGCCTATGATATCTCCCTGGCCCCCCAATTGCAAGGTAAAAAACAGCAAAAAAGTAGGCAAAACCTGCGCTCCCGGCCCCTATATGTGAATTCCGTTCCGTTGTCCATCATTCTGCTGTTCGATTGCCTTACAAAAACGAGAGTATGTACTGGATGTTCTGCACCTAAAAAATACCCTGGCATAGTTCAAATCACGAAAGTGAAGCTATGCCAGGGTACTTTTCCGCTCTATACTTTTATGTTTTCCGCAGTATTTTTACGCAGCACTGGCCAGATTACTAACATCTGAATGGACCAAAATAGCACAAGCGCAGCGATGCACAGAAGGCCATGGGCCTCCCAATGATACCCCTGGAACAGCAGCTGCAGCCGGGAGAGCAGCATGGGGATTCCGCCTCCCTGGAAGAGAAGACCAGCGCACACCACTGCCAGCACCAGGATATGGGTCAACAACAGCCCGGCCAAGCCCTGGAGGAAGGCCTGGATGCTCTGACCCAGGACATACTGCCCGCCGGTCATACCGACGGCTTGTAGCACCCCTAAGCGCCGCCAGTCCGCTTCCATTTCCGCCGTCATGAGATTGGCCAGCAACATGACCGTAATGAGCAGCATATTCAGACCCATCATCAGGTCCACAGCGCTGGCATTCCGGCCGGATTCCCACAGCTTTTGGTTCTCCAGTGCATAGTTCTCTACGGTAAAGTCAAATTTGGCAGCAAAATCCGTCACTTTCTTCAGGTCTTCAGAAACCTCTCCCCCCTGCTCTCCCTGCCAAAGGGCGAGATACGTTTTCCCATAGCAATCCGGATAAAAAAGCTGAGACGCCACCCGGAAGTGCTTGGATTGCTCCGCACTCATGCGAGTAGAGGCCTTGGGATATACGCTGCTGACCAAGGGATAGCCGGACAGTATGGTGATGCCACCTTTGCCGCCGGTATCCGAAAGTGGCCAAACCGCCGCCTCCAATTCATAAACGACAGCAGCCACCTCCGTCTGGGTGGTATACAGCGTCTCCTCCAGATAGGGGGCATCCATGCCCCGCAAGACCTGAGTCTGGCCGGACAGCGTAAGCATCATCCCAGAGGTAACAGAATGTTCCTCTCCATACACCCCAGCGTACTGAGGAAGGTAGCTGCACGTCATCAGGGCTCCTGCCCTTTGGTCCTTGCTGATTTCCCACAGAGCCGATGGGGAGATATCCGTCATGACGGGGCTTTCTCCAGCCTGGCGGTACCGCGGAATCAGAACTACACAGGCTTTGCCGGAATCAAAATCCTCCTGGTTGATAGAATTGCCCAGCTGCTTCACAATTTGCTGCACCAGGTCGCTTTCCCAATCCGCACCTATTATTCGCACATACGTACACAGAGCACCCAGCTCCGATGGCTGCACAAACAGCTCACCGCCCCTTGGGTCCTGGCGCAGGGCCTGGAGCATGGGACTACGCTCCAGGAGCGCGTCACAGTGGAGGAGCACATTTTCTGCCGTAACATAGGCCTCCGCCCGCTCACAAGGAACCTCCATCTCCCCTGTCATTTCCTCCAAATACCGGGGAGCAGCGGCATACGGCAGGGAAAGTCCAAAATCAGGCCGTCCGGTATTGGTGACCTTCTCCCGATACGGTCCATAAGCCCGATGGCTTAAAAACAAGGGCAAAAGGAGAATGGCTGCCAGCAGCAGGGCAATGAATCCCCGCAGCAGGGTCTGCTTCTGATTCACGGCGCAGTGGCGCATCCAGACTTGGCGATACCCAGGCCTGCCTTTGCCCATCATGGCGGGGCGGGCGCCGGGCGCAGCCCGCAGGCTTCGTTGCACACCCTTCCCATCTCTCAGCTGCCAGGCGGGCAGCATAGCCCCCACTAGAACGGCCGCTATATTGCACAGGTAACCAAGCAGCAGCCGATGCAGATCCACTGCAACCGGCACATGCATCACCTGGGGAAGCACCCATGCGGACAAGCCCATGCCCAGTAAGCTGCCTAGAACCCCAGAAAAAATCAAAAGCATCCACACTTCCAAAAACAGCACAG
>OLPW01002738.1_pt1 | contig 15041 bp, 18 predicted proteins | sample 1672161 | NCBI WGS metagenome assembly OLPW01 (sample SAMEA3136654, study PRJEB25190) | human gut metagenome
AGAGCAGCTTGCAGGTGTCCGGAGTCGCCCGGCGAACCGGCAGGCGCGTTCTGGTAAAGGTTTCATCCGGGCACTCAGCCTTGCGGCCTCTGCCGGCAGCTGACGGCGTTTTATTCCATATCTGGCGAATGTAAGTATCAAGATCGGCCTTTACATCTTCCAGCGTAAGTACAGCGCGGCCTTTTTTATGGTTTTTAAGCATTTTCCTGATAGTATCGTTATGATCTTCGGGGCGCTCTATGGTGGATCTGCCGCAGTAGGTGCTGTAGTTCTTGCTGAAACGCTCTACAACGTCCTTAAACGCCCTTTCAATGACCTTTGCCCGGGCATTTTCGACTATCGCGTAATGGACTTTGATATCCAGGTGAGCTGTAAGGCTTGCGACCTGCTTGCCTTCGGCTATCAGCCTTGCCTGATCATCCTCGCTCATGGGTTTGCCTCTGTAGCCGCGTCCGGCGAAGCGATACGAGCAGTAGTCGCGGCCATTATCTATGTAGATTTCACGCGGCAGCCCGATAGCCGGATCCATGGCGGCTTTAGCAAGCGAGCCGATGATAGTATTCGTGCATGGCGAAAGTGTTACCATCCAGCCGACGAATTTATGGCTGCGCATATCAAGCCAAGCCGTGAGCCATGGCCGTTTTGCTTTGCCATTATGGATGACCATGAGATCCAGCATATGATGATCGCCGACGTAGATCTGTCCGGAAGAAATGCTGTCCGGGTCGCGGCGTGTAAACGGCGTGGCGTTGTCGTAGGCGTTTTTAACGCCAAGACGCTGCAGGCGGCGGATTCCCTCCGGGATATCCGTGCGCACAAGCCGGGCGACAGTCTCTTTAGTAGGCAGCCACCATCCTTTGTCTGCGCCTTCCATTTCTACGAGATCGTAACAGTAGCTGATAGAAAGCCGCTGCGGGCGGAGATACAGCTCGCAGAATCTTTGCCAGGCTTCGGGGTGGATCTTGCGCTGCGGTTGGGTTGGTATCTTGCCGAGCAGGCCGTCCATGCCTTTTTCGCGATACGCCTTTTCCCAGCGGTATAGTGAGGCCAGACTGAATTTAAGCTCTGGCCTGCAGCAGCGGATATCGGCGGCAAAGATTTTGAATATCTCGGGCTTTTTAAGCTTTGAGTGCCTGCTGCAGTAGTCTTCCCATTCTTCCAGCAGCCAGAGCCGCTGCTCTGCCTGGTCGCGGATCCACTGCGGCGCTGTTTCATGCGCTGTTTTGACGGTTTTTGTCTGCGTTTCCATGTATTTCCTTTGCGCCTCCGGCGGCAGGTTATGCAGTGGGAAGCGGTAAGAAATTCCAGATGATCCGCCACCAAAACTGCTTTTTACTGATATAGCACCATAGGCATCGGCCAGTTCGCGCACCCATTGTTTACTGCACCCCAGCAGCTCTGCTACCTGTTCCACCGTTAGGTATGTATTCTGTTTTGATTGGAGATTGGAGCCGGAGATAATCATTGATCTAACTGCCAGTCTATGTATTCGGTTTCAATATCCAGGGCAACCAGTACGCTTGAAATGGCATCGCAGCGTCCCTGACAGTAGCTTTCGAGTGTTGCGTCTTCATTGCTTAAAGCGCGCCCTTCGTAGTAGTCGGCCAGCTCAAAGAGCTTTTGCTTTGCTTTTTTCTCCATGATTATTCCTCCAGTTGGGTTAGTTGCTTATAGATTTTTTCTTTTTTATGTCATATAATAATATTTAATTATTATGTATTGGGTGGTGAATAAATTGAATGAAGATGATTATATGAAAACAAGAGTAGATGACCAAATAGAATGGTATTCTCAAAAAAGTTCAGATGCTCAATGGTGGTATAAAGTCTATAAACGCATAGTCCTATTATTTTCAATGTCTATTCCTATTGCTGCCTTAGTTTTTAAGGTCGAAGGTTATTTGAAACTATATGTAGCAGTCGCTGGAGCAATCATCGCCATAACAGAAGGGCTTCAGTCTTTAAATAAATATCACGAAAATTGGATATCTTACAGAGCGACATCAGAAACGCTTAAGCAAGAAAAATACATGTATTTAACAAAAGCAGGAGTATATTCTTGTTTAAGCGATGAAAATAGATTTCAAGATTTTGCAGCTAGATGTGAAACAATAATATCAAGCGAAAATATAAATTGGGCACAGTCGCAGCAACACGAATGTGCATCCGCTAATCATAAAAACAGAGTTAATTCTTCGTCTTCTTGAGCTGGTTCATATGTTCTGTCAAAAACATCAGGTTTGCATGGATATTTTTCGCCTCTAATTCCGGTTATTATCCAGTCGCCTGGAGCTGCTTTCATTGAACCTTCTAATGTTTGAATGATCAATTCTTTATCGGTTTTATAGGCTTCAATAACTATTGGTTTTTTCTTGAATTTCATATATTACCCACCTTTAACTAAATTTTAAGGAGTGATTAAAATGGCAACTTACAATCTATTTATTAGCCATGCATGGCACAGAAACGAGCATTATAACAGGATTGTAGAATGGCTAGACAATAGCATTATATTGTGGAGAAACTACAGCGTTCCTGAACATGATCCTTTGGATGCTAATAATGCTTCGAAATTAAAAGCTGCTCTTACAGAGCAAATACGACATGCAAGTGCAGTTATCATACTTGCTGGAATGTATGCAAATTATAGTGGTTGGATTGATTATGAAATAGACGAAGCTGTAAGAATGGGCAAACCAATTATTGCTGTCGAACCTTGGGGGCAAGAAAGAATACCTTATAAAATTTCTAGCTGTGCGACAGTAATAGTCGGTTGGAATTCCTCTTCAGTAATTAACGCAATAAGAATGTATGCTTGCTGAATTCTATCAATTAACTCTCAAAAGCTGCGCTTCTGCGCGGCTTTTTTATTGCGCGAATACTAACTGTAGGACAAGGGTAAAAATAACGCCACAAGCAAACCACGCGGCGTTTTCCGATTCGCTTAAAATGTACCAGATTGATGCGTATATAATAGTAGGTTTCATTTTTTACCTCCTTTGTTCTTTTATCTTAAATAGCTTTTCTATTGAGTTGCTGCTGTTTAATGCTTTCTTTATTCGGAAGCTTTCATCAAGGGAAAAGGGGAATTTTCCTGAGAATTTTCCCAATAAAGTTGAATATTTTATGCCCGTTTTTGCAGATAAAGTCTTCTTGCTCCATCTTTTTTTTAACAGCTCTATTTCTATGGCTTCGTACATCCTCAACCCTCCAATACTAAATTTCGTTTTATAATACGATTTTAACACGGAATTTAGTAACAGTCAACGAAAATTTGCATTCAAAACACAAAATATCGTTTTTTGTGTTGAGAAGATTTGTTTTTTTTGGTAGTCTTAGATATAAACTTTTAGCAAAGAGGTGTTAGGTGTGAGTATTATGTCAAGAGAAGAATATTTGAAAGAATTAATAAAGCAAAAAGGATATGGAAATCTTAAGCAGTTTGCGTCTGAAATTGATATTCCGTATACGACTTTGTTATCTATGCTGAATAATGGGATTGGAGGAGCTGCGGTGGGAAGTATAATAAAGATATGCGAAGCTCTTGATATTTCAGTTGAATCATTAAAAAGCGAAATGATTGAGCCATCTTTGAACAACGCTATCTTTAACTTATCTAAAACCATTCTTGCAGATAAAAACTTAATGAATTTATTGCTAGCCGCAAAGAACTTGGGCGAAAAGGATATAGAAGTGCTTGTTTATCTATCTCAAAAAATGGAAAAATCAAGCGATATATGATTATATTTACAAAAAACACCATAATAGGAGGGGTTTTGCTTGTATAAAATAGGTTGTCGTATAAGGATGTTCAGGGAAAGAAAGGGGCTCAGCCAGAAAGAGTTCGCCGCGGCAATAGGGCAAAGCAATTCAACGGTATCAAACTGGGAAAGAGGATTGACACGCCCAAATGTAGATGTTTTGGTTAAAATTTGCGAGGTTCTGGCTGTTCCAGCAGACGATTTGTTGGAGATACTAAACATAAAGGATGGTCTAAGCGAGACAGAACGACTACTGGTATCAGCTTATCGAAAAAAAGCGGATATAAGGAACGCGGTCAATATTTTGCTAGGTGTAAAGACGAATGATTACTGCGAAAATAAATAAAATGCCTTGACTGGCTTTCATCTAAGTGTATTTTTATACGTTAATCCGCTTGGCTGTTTATTTTTATACAAAAGTTAGTGGGAAAGCACAAAACAATCACCCACGGCGCAAAATCGCCGTTTCCTGCTTTCCCACTAACTTTCCCACTTATATAAAAGCCTGGATAAAATTAAAACCCCGCTTAAAGTGCCGCAAAGGCAGTTTTAAACGGGGTTTTAACGCTTTTTATATTATATTTTAAAATTTTTCACACGGCTACAAGTGTACACGGGTGGCCGTTTTTTCATGTACGCCGTGAGATTTTTACCCTCTCGGTGCCGATCGTCAAACTCCGCACCATCTCAAGCTTTCCCGCCTTTTCTCGGGTTATCTCACTTTCTTTTATTTTCTCATATCAAATCTCTCGTTATAATTGCTGATGACACTGCCTGTGAGTGCTCCAATGACAAGCATAGGCAGAAAGAAGCCGCCGGGGACACCGCTGCCGTAGCTGAGCATTGTAAAGATGAATTTACCTGCCAGCAGCAACAGTAAAGCCTGCAGAGTGTAAGGTGTTTTGGCAATATTGTTGATCAATTCGTTGCCGCCGCCCAGCACCTGCGGATAAACAAAACCTAAAATACCGGCGCAGAATAATGCGAAGACTATTTTGCTGAACGGAGTAGGGAAAAGTTTGTAGAAACGGGGAATATTTAAAAGTCCGGCGTTAAAAACTACGCCTGCCAAACCTACGACCAGGCTTAAAAGGGCCACATAGCCGTAATATTCCAGCGGCAGGAAAGGCAGACCGAAAAAATCAAAAATAGTGTCGTTGCCAAAGAAGAAACGTGAAATAACCGTTGCAGTCATTGCGGCAGCCATGGCTGGCAGCAGGACGACGACGGAAAAATTGCGGTGCAGTTCTTCTAAAGCAAAAATAACGCCCGCTAACGGAGCGTTGAAGGCTGCCGCCAAGCCGGCACTGGCGCCGCTTGTAAGCAGGTAACGTTCTTCGAGCCGGGTACGTTTCAGCAGGCGGCTGAGTCCCTGTGCCGTTACGGCGCCGAGCTGGATCGAAGGACCTTCCCGCCCCAGGGAAAGACCGGCTCCGATGCCGATGATACCTGCGAGCAGTTTGACCCAGAGGATTCGCAGCCAGCGCATTTTAATGAAGCCTAAAATAGCGCCTTTGACCTGAGGGATACCGCTGCCGGCAGCCAGAGGTTCATATTTTGTCAGTCTGTCTAAAGTGAAGGCTATTACAGCTAAAGCGATGAACCAAAAAGCAGTCCAATACCAGTCTGTGTTTTTAAGAAAGGTGTAAATATGTTCACGGTTAGTTTCTACCAGATGCAGGGACCAGCGGAAAAAGCTGATGATCAGCCCTGAAAGGATACCGATTATGATACCTTCAATAAACAGCTTCAAACGGAAGTTGCGCCAGTTATTGAGCGCACGGTAGGTATTTATGACTTGATCTTTTGCTAGCATTTTCAGGACTCCTTATAATCACCGCGGCCTTCGGCTATTTCATAGCCGATAGAATGCAGCCGTGCGGCGAGGTCATTCTTGGCTTCGGCGGCTTCTGCTCCGCTACAGAGTTTATTATCATAAAGAAGATAATTTTGGCGGACATCTGCCGGGGAAAGATTGGGCATTACAACATTGGCACCTGCTAAAATACCAAGCTCACGTCCGTTGGGAACGATGGTGCCGAGAGCCGTTGTCGCAGGCAGTAATACCTTGGGAAACATCAGGCGCAGGACGGACAGCAGTGTTAAGGTCTGTTCCAGCGTTCCTGCGGGATAATTTTTAAAGGGTGTAGCATGGTGGGGAATGAAGGGACCGATACCAATCATCTGCGGCTGCAGTTCACGGATAAAGGCCAGGTCTTCGAGCAGATTAGCCATTGTTTGCCAGGGCGAGCCTACCATAAAGCCAGTGCCGACCTGATAACCCAGTTCTTTGAGATCGCGCAGGCAGCGTTTGCGGTTACTCAGTTTGAGTTCTGCCGGGTGCAGTCGTGCATAATGTTCGCTATCTGCTGTTTCGTGGCGCAGCAGATAACGGTCTGCGCCTGCTTTTTTCCAAAGCTGATAGGCTTCACGGCTGCGTTCGCCAATGGAAAGTGTAACGGCACAGTCAGGATAAGCCTGTTTTATGGCGCTGATGATAGCTGCCAGATCTGTGTCGCTGTAGATAAGATCTTCGCCACCCTGCAGAACAAAGGTCCTAAAGCCCAAGGCGTAACCCTGCTCACAGCAGGAAAGGATTTGTTCTTCGGTCAGGCGGTAGCGAACAGCTTCTGTGTTGCTGCGTCGTATTCCGCAGTAATAACAGTCATTTCTGCAGTAATTGGTGAATTCGATCAGCCCGCGAATATAGATTTTATTGCCGAAAACAGCCTGAGCAGTTTGCTGTGCAGCCTGAGCCAGTTCTGCACGGATGACAGCGTCGCTGAAAGCGGCTGTGAGCAAGGTCTGCATTTGTTCCGGCTGCAGCTGGTGTGTGTGCTGCAGTGTGTGTATCAATTGTTTTATATCCATAATATGTGACCTCTAATTAATGATATATGTTTATTATAGCATATGTACAAATGCAGCGAGTAATCGTTGCCAAGGCAATTTATATTTGTTATAATTGTAAAACAATAAGTAATTAATAAAAAATATGAAAGTGAGAATTGAATGGCTTTAAAGGGTATGGATAGTATAGAACTGGAAGAAAATATATATCCGATAGATGCAATCGATCAGGAGCTTGCAGGGAATTTAACTATAGATAAATTATTTGATGTTTACCGCTTCGTGGATATGAGGACACACTTAGTCCACGATTATAATGACGGCAAGATGTGTGAGCCCTGCCGCAAATGTTATGAGCTGTGGAATCGCAGTAAGCCCTGTCCGAATTGTTCATCCGAAAGGGCTGTCCAGCAGAAAAAGCAAATCATGAAAATGGAATATCTGGGAGATAAAAGTATTTTGATCCTTAGTACGCCCTGGGAGCAAGATGGTAAAGAATATGTGCTGGAGCTGGGACGCGATGTGACAAATTCTTTCAGCGTTTATGATGCTACCAGCGAAGACAGCAGTGAGCTGCGGGAACTAATCAGCAGTTACAGTGAACTTGCGGCCCGTGACAGTTTTACGGGCCTTTACAGTAAAGGCCATGCCAATAATCTGCTGCAGGAAATGTTTGCTGTTCAGAAAGAACAGTTAAAGCTGACGCTGGCGCTGATTGATATCGACCATTTTAAAAGTGTCAATGACAGGTTTGGGCATTTATGCGGCGATGAGGTCATTCTTTATGTAGTTGACAAAATAAATGCGCTTAATGAGCAGTGCAGCGGCTGGGCAGCCAGGATCGGCGGCGATGAGTTTTTACTGGCCTGCCCTTTCAGTGATAAAGACTATGTGGAAAGGCTTTGCCTGGAAATGTCGGAAACGATTACAGGTCACCGTTTTAAAAAGGGGCACAGTGAGTACAGTATAGCAATCAGCTGCGGCGTGGCGGCTTATGACGGACAAGAAACCCTGGAAGAGTTTTTGGAACGTGTCGATATGAAGATGTATGAAGATAAAGCGCAGAAAAAACAGTAAAAGACAGCAGAGAATTTTCTCTGCTGTCTTTTTAAATGGTTTCGCTGATAAAAAGCTGGTTCATCATTTCCTGAGTACCAATGATCCAGAGGATGTCGCCTTTTTGAAAGACAAAGGAGGCATCAGGATTGAGATGCGTATAATTACCACGTTCCAAACCTAAAGCCAGACAATTGACATTGCCGAGGTAAGAACTTTTTTTGAGCGTGGAGCCGCAGAGCGGCGAATGCCTGTCGATCGGCATCGCGTAACAGAAGTAAGCGGTGCCGCCATGCTTTGGATCAGCTAAAAACTGGTGCAGTGTCTGCTGGTTATCAGTAGCCAGCGGCAGAATCTGCATATCATAGGATTGGATTGCCAGTTCAAAATTCTGCAGCTGTCTGGGCGTACCTGTTAAAAGCAGCTGAGAGCCGGCATAGATAGCGGCACTGCCGCTGGGAATAGGCAGGATCTGGCTGCCGTTTTGGATTTCAAGCACGAAAACATTATAACGGCGGTGCAGATTAAGTTCTTTGAGGCTTTTACCGCCGCAGAGTGAAGTCGCTGCTACACGGTAGCGTTTGACATGCAGCTGTTCATCGAGCCAGGCAGGATGGTTGGTGGCGTGTTTTTTCTGTGCTGCCAGAGTTTTGGCATTCAGGTTAATCATAAACTGAGCCTCGATCTGTAAATAGCGTTCCACGAAATACTCTGAGGAATAGATGAATTTTGCCAGAATGCAGGCTGCAGCAAACGCGATAAATTTGCTGAAACCCAGTATACTTGTAAATACGGACAGGATAAAAAACAAACCAACAGCGATCTTAATAAAAAGCAGAAGAAAAATGGGCAGATGATTAGCGGGTTTTTGGAACCACAGACTTGCTATAAGGTCTGTATGTGCAACCCTCTGGAACATGACCGCCATTAAAAATGGCCCCATACACAACAGCAGGATAACTGCGGCAATAATATCAGCTGTATAGCCGTCAAAAAGCCTGTGGCAATATGGAAGTAGCTTACTTTGTCCCAGATAGGCAAGGAAGCTGAGAATTACACAGAAAACTGTGAGGCGGGTAAAGTAACTCTGCAGCAGTTCTTTCCAGGCACTGCGCTGCTCGTCGCTGGCGGGAGCTTCATCAGGCTGAGGTAAAAGCCGCAGCAGTCTTGCGGGAAGATTACGCAGAAGCCAGCCGGATACTTTATCGGCGTGGCGCAGGATTGAAGGCGTAAGAAAAATACTGATAACTGAAACAGCTACGAAAACAGGATATAAAAAATCGCTGGTGACTTTGAGGGCAGCGCCGATAGAGGCTACGATAAAGGTTATTTCACCCAGCTGCGTCAAACTGAAGCCGCAGCGCAGCGCTGTCTGTAGGTCTTTGCCTGCCAGAAGGACGCCCAGTGATGAAAAAATAGTTTTGCCGATGATCAAAGCTGCTGTAAGTACAGCGATCGGCAGCGCATATTTAATGATCAGAGCGGGGTCTACCATCATTCCGACAGAAACGAAAAAGATCCCGGAAAAAAGATCTTTGACCGGCGTCAAAAGTTTTTTTGTGGTTTCTGTAAAAGCCGTACCGGAAAGCAGTGAACCCATAAGGAAGGCGCCTAATGCCGACGAAAAACCCATTTTAGTTGCCAGGACTACCATGCTCAGGCAAAGACCCAGCGAAAAAATGAGCAGTGTTTCGGAAGTCAGATAGCGGCTGACTTTGCGGAAGAAGGTAGGCAGGAAGAAAATACCGCAGACAAAGCAGATAATGAGAAAAAAGGCCAGCTCGCCGATACTGCCGAGCATTTCTGTACCGGAAATGGCAGCGCCTGCCGCGGCGATGGTTGAGAGCATGACCATCATAATGATACCGGAAATATCTTCCAATACCAGGATACCGAAGGTAAATTGCGTGAAGCGTTCTTTCAAGAGTCCCAGCTCTTCAAAGGTTTTACTGACGACTGCTGAGAAGACATGGTAAGCATAGCTCCGGCGAAGAGACTGTCAATAGGCTGCCAGCCAAGCAGTCTGGCACAGGCATAGCCAAGCAGCGTGATGCCTGCCAGTTCTGTGACAGCGGCGATCAGCGCTGTGCCGCCGATACTTTTGATTTTGGCAAAATTGAAATCAAGTCCCAGGCTGAACAAAATAAAAATAACGCCGATGTCCGACCAGACTGTAATATTGGCTGTATCGACTACATTCGGCAGCAGGTTAAAATGCGGGCTGGCAAAGAAGCCTGCCAAAATATAGCCTAAAACCAAAGGCTGATTGAATTTTTTGCAGAAAATGGTAACTATACCGGCAAGTACAAGGATAAAAGCAAGGTCTTCGATAAGAGGAGCAAGTTCGGACAATGTAGCAACTCCTTTATAAATATCAGTTTAAACAGATATTTTTGCTGGAAATTTTAAAAATATTACTAAAATGAATTATACACTGTTGCCGGTGGTTTGAGAAGCAGTGTTTATTCGGATAAAAAAAGCGTCCGCTTCTTTTAAGAAACGGACGCTTGCTTAATTTTTATCTCTCTGTAATATTAAGCTTGAGATGATACGGATTCTTCTTCTTCGGCAGGAGCATATTTGGGATTGAGGAAGTTGACAAAGATCCAGGCCAGTAGTGCGCCTGATATATTGTGCCAGGCTGAGAAAATAGCTCCAGGAACGGTAGCCATAGGCATGGAAGTAAAATGAGTTTTAGCCAGGCCTGTAGCCAGACCGGAATTCTGCATACCTACTTCAACTGAAAGCGCAATGGCTTTTTTCCAGCTCATGCCGGTGATCCGGGCTAAAATAAAGCCTAACAGATAACCCAGGCAGTTGTGGCAGATGACGACCAGCAGAATGATACCGGAGGTTTTGACGATGTTGTCACGGCTGACGGCGATAACGCCGGCAATGATCAGGGAGATAGCGATAGCCGAAACAGCAGGCAGATAATCGGTAGCTTGTTCAGCAAGTTTAGGCAGCAGCGCTTTAACAGCCAGACCAAGACAGATCGGTATAATAACGATTTGAATGATGCTCCAGAACATTCCCAGCGGGTCAAAAGCGATTTTCTGTCCGATAAGCTGATAGGTGATGAGCGGAGTAAGAATCGGTGAAAGCAGTGTGGAAACACTGGTCATAGTTACAGATAAGGCCAAGTCGCCTTTGGACATGAAGGTAATGACGTTGGAGGAAGTTCCGCCAGGGCAGGTTCCAACTAAAACTACGCCAGCAGTTAGAGCCGGGTCTAAATTAAAGGCCATAGCCAGTAAAAAAGCCAGCGAAGGCATGATAAGATACTGGGCGCAGACACCGACAAAAACATCGACAGGCCGCTTTAAAACTAAAGCAAAATCACGGAGATTGAGTGTGGTGCCCATACCGAACATAATAACGCCCAATAAGGTACTCAAAACCGGGATGCCGCCGATATTACCGACTACCCATTTAAAGCTGTCGGGTACGGTCATGCCCAGGATAAGAAATACAACGGCGATGATACCAAAGTATTTGCCTATCAGATGACAAAACGTTTTCATTGTGTAAAACCTCTTTCCCTTGAATAAAAATAAAATATATCAGATCAACACCTTATGGTGTAGATTTTTGTCTGCGGAAAACAGCAGAGGTTTGCATATTTTTATTAATACTTCCAAATATTATAACAAAAAAATTTTAAAGTTAAAAGGCTAAAGATAAAGTTTCGGTAAATATTGCCTTATGCTATAATAAAAACAGCGTATTGGAAAAGGAGTAAAAGCATTGTATACTATCAGGACCGATTACCGTGACGAAACAGTTATTGAGAAATCGCGGTTCATCTGCACGTTGAAAAAAGTAAGCAGTGAAACAGAAGCGCAGGATTTCATCAAGGCTGTAAAAAAAGAGTTTTGGGATGCTACGCATAATTGTTCTGCTTATATTATTGATGAGCTGGCGCAAAGATCGAGTGATGACGGCGAACCGTCAGGAACGGCAGGACTGCCGATGCTTGAAGTACTGCGGAAAAATCAGCTGAGCGGCGTTGCGGCGGTAGTGACAAGGTATTTCGGCGGGATCAAGCTTGGTGCAGGCGGGTTAGTGCGCGCGTATACTGGCAGCGTGTCCAAAGCTGTTCAAAGCTGCGGCCTGGCACGGAAGATTTTAATGGGTACTTTTGCTTTAAGTGCGGACGCGGCGGACGCAGGAAAACTTCTGAATATTATCTATCAGCAGCAGCTTTTTACAGTGGCGTCGGTAGAATATGGTCAGCAGGCCAGGATTTTGCTGTATATGAAACAAGAGCAGCAGGATGAGGCGGAGCGGTGGCTGACTGAGGCGCTTAATACGGCAACGCAGCTGGAACAGGTCGGCAGCGAATATGTAGAGGTACCTGCCGAGAGAGAAAAGTAATAACAGGTCTGATTATGAAGGAGAGAGAAAATGGAGTTTTTAGAGAGTTTTGTTGCTTTTACCAATGATATTTTATGGTCATATGTTCTGATTGTGATGCTGGTGGGTCTGGGGATCTGGTTTTCATTGCGGACACGATTTGTACAGGTGCGCTGCCTGAAGGAAATGGTACGTCTTTTAAAGGAAGGCGTTGGACAGAAGACTGAACATAACCATATTTCTTCCTTCCATTTTGTGTCAGCACTGCTTCCCGTGTTGGTGTTGGTAATATTGCCGGCATTGCGATCGCTATCGTCAGCGGTGGTCCCGGAGCGATTTTCTGGATGTGGATCATCGCCATTTTAGGTTCGGCTACGGGCTTTATTGAAAGCACGCTGGCGCAAATTTACAAAGTTCCGCGTGAAGGCGGCGGTTACCGCGGCGGACCTGCTTATTATATTAAGAACGTACTGGGAAACAAACCAATGGCGGCCTTGTTTGCCGTTTTGATCAGTGTGACCTTCGGTTTGATTTTTAATTCGGTACAGGCGAATACGATCACAATTTCCCTGCAGGCTGCCTTTGGACTGGATCGTTTCGTGATGGGCTGTATAATTGCCGCTTTGACCGGTATTGTCATTTTTGGCGGCGTGGCGCGTATTGCGAAGGTCGCTGAATGGATGGTGCCGATTATGGCCGGTCTGTATCTTTTAATAGCTTTAGGCGTGACCTTGATGAATATAGAGAAACTGCCGCAGGTTTTCAACGCTATCTTCAGTTCGGCCTTTGATCTGCAGGCTGTTGCCGGCGGCGGTATGGGTGCGGCGCTGATGACCGGTATCAAGCGCGGCCTGTTCTCAAACGAGGCTGGTATGGGCAGTGTGCCGAATGCTGCTGCTACTGCCAGTGCTTCGCATCCCGTAAAACAGGGCCTGATCCAGGCTTTTGGCGTTTTTGTTGATACTTTACTGGTATGCTCGGCTTCAGCTTTTATCGTGCTGTTGTCTGATGGTTATACTGAAGGTAAGCTGACCGGTATCGAATTGGTGCAGCAATCCTTGTCACAGCATTTAGGACCATGGGCGCCGAGTTTTCTGGCAGGAATGATCTGCCTGTTTGCGTTCAGTTCTATTGTAGGCAATTATTATTATGGTGAGATCAATATCGGGTTTATCAGTAAAAATTATATGACGCTGATGTTGTTCCGTGTTTTCGTAGTGGGTATGGTACTGTTTGGCAGTGTGGCTAAAGTTGCCCTGGTATGGGATCTGGCCGATCTGTTTATGGCGCTGATGGCGATAACGAATTTAGTGGCGATCGCGATTTTAGGCAAGTATGCTTATATTGCTTTGCATGATTATATGGATCAAAAACTTGCCGGTATCGTAGAGCCGGAGTTTGATCCGGCGATCTTGCCAAGCCAGCGTGGTATTGAGGTGTGGAAAAAAGAATAACTATAATAATGAAAAAAGGACGAGCACATGCTCGTCCTTTTTGTTTGTGTGCTTACAGCATTTTCTTTAATTCTGCGGTATTTTCGACAATCGTGACGTCGTGGGTACGCATTTCTTCGAGTGCCGCCGCAACTGTATCGGGAGCGATTCCGCGGCAGGCAGCAAGGTTCAGGATGACCTCGAAACCTGCGGCACGTAATTGCAAAACAGTATTTTTTACGCAGTAGTCAGTAGCCAGGCCGCCACAGAGCACTGTAGTGATGCCGTGTTCACGCAGATACTCGATCGCGCCGGTAGAAAGTGTGTTGGCTAAATCATGGTAACAGGCCCCATAGGGATGTTTGTCGATTTCAATACCTTTGTAGACCTGAAAGTCGTAGTTCTTAGGATCAAGACCAGTAATAAATTCAAAACCTTTGGTCCCAACAATGGCATGAGCCGGCCAGTATACATCGACATCGGGGTAGCCGCTGACGGGACTGAGCACAGGATGTCCGTTACCTGCGATCCAGACTGCCTGAGGGGAATGGGCGTCACGCGAGCCGATACGCAGCGATGCTAGCGCTGCCTGGGCATTCAGTTCCTCAACGATCTGGTCGCCTTCGGCAACCGGAAGTTCGTCCGGACAGACAGGAGTAAAGGTATTTTGAGCGTCGATATCGAACGCGGCGATTTTATTTTGGGCGGGTAATTTAGTAAGCATGGCAAAATCCTCCTTAAAAAAGATGCTTGTTAACAGTATTATACTCTATTTTGGCAGGTGATTATAGAGCTTCTTTAAATTGCAGGTAATTGACTGTGTGCTTGACAAGATTTTTAAATCAGAGTAAGATGTGAATATGAATTTCAATTTCAAATTAGGGAGTGCTTTATGAAAAAACGTAATCCTTATAAAACAGCTCAGCAGGAAGCGATGCTGCAATATTTTTTAGAGGATAAACATAATTTTTTAACTGTCAAAGATTTGCTGAGCAGCCTGCAAAAATTGCAGATCGACATCGGTCAGACGACGGTGTACCGTTTTCTGGAGCGGCAGGCTTTGGAAGGATCTGTCATTAAAATCCAGCCGGTTGATGGATCGGGAACGCAGTATTGGCGTCTGCCTTGTCCGCAGGCTGATTTAAGAGGGAAGCTGGTGTGCTTGAAATGCAGAAAAGTCATTCCTCTGAGCTGTGAGCACTTAGATATGTTTTCAGAGCATGTACTGCATAAGCATAAATTTAATTTAAGCCTGCAGCACAGCATTTTATATGGTTATTGTGAAGATTGTGATAACTGAGCAGTCTGAGGAAAGAGGTGATAAAGAGTAAAAATAAGGTTGGTGCGTTCTGGCAAGGGCCCACCGGGGAGAAGTGAAGCGGCTTACTGCTTAATAATAAATTTTAGCTGCGGTAATTTGTAGGAGGTAAGAATGAAGAAGTTTTTAGTTGTAATATTGGGTATGGTTTTACTGGCGGCAGTCGGCTGCGGCAGTGAACAAAAACAGGCTGATGGCAAGCTGCCGGTAGTGGCAAGCTTTTATCCTATGGCTGATTTTACCAGACAGATCGGCGGAGATCTACTGC
>OLPW01002743.1_pt1 | contig 15028 bp, 10 predicted proteins | sample 1672161 | NCBI WGS metagenome assembly OLPW01 (sample SAMEA3136654, study PRJEB25190) | human gut metagenome
TCTCCCACAAATTGTGACGCACATCTTGCAGAAAGCCTTTTTCAAACATGCTCTAAAACGAAATTTACGAAAATAAGACTGCACTTCATCATATGTGCTATAATACAGCTAAAATTTTCGTTTGCAACTACAAAGGAGGAATCCTGCCATGTCATTACCAGTTACTATCCGCCCGGCAGCCCCAGAGGATGCAGAGGCGCTCCTTTCCATTTATGCACCTTATGTAAAGCACACTGCAATTACCTTCGAATATGAAGTTCCCTCTGTAGAAGAATTCCGGAAGCGGATTGCACACACACTACAGCATTATCCTTATCTTGTAGCCGAACGGGGAATAAACAGCTCCGCACCAGGCATCAAGGATGAAGCGGACTGCAGTGCATGTACCGAAATCGCAGGCTACGCCTACGCAGGACCGCTCCACGCCCGGGCAGCCTATGCCTGGTCTGTGGAAACTTCCATCTATGTAAGAGAATCCGAAAGAAAATCTGGAATCGGCAAGGCGCTTTACGCTTCTCTGGAAAAAGCGCTTGCCGCCCAGAATATGACCAATCTGAATGCCTGCATCGCCAGTCCTGTAGTGGATGACGAATATCTGAACCATAACAGCATTCAGTTTCATCAGCATCTGGGGTATTCCATGGTAGGAGAATTTCACAAATGCGCTTACAAGTTCGGGCGTTGGTACAATATGGTCTGGATGGAGAAGATCATCGCAGATCACCCTGACAGGCAGCCCGATGTGATTCCCTTTGCACAGATTCCTCCAGAGATTTACTGCTGATTTTAAATGCTTAACAGATTGAAAAATACTTCAATGCTGTATGCGGACTGTTCCCCCCTTAAATAACAGCTTATTAAAACACCCGGGAGCAAATACTCCCGGGCTTTTTACTGTCTTTCATATTCTGTTTATATCTTACTCTATCGCAGTCAAAATCTCTCCCACTGCTCCCACAATTCCTTCTTCCGGATGCATTGCGGTAAGCTGGGTGAGTTTGGCGGCGTTGGAAATCTTCTTGTCCAGAATTTCCATAATGGCTACTTTCTCCATGTATGGGATTTCAGCCTGGTTGAGAAGGTTGAATACCTGGGTTTTCACATCATTCTCACGAAGCTCCGGAGCTCCCAGAGTAATGATGATTTCAGAGGTTGCAGCGGTTTCCGGAACACTTACCGCCAGGCAGCCAAGTGCTTCATCGTACTTTTTAGAAGCTTCTACCCCTGTACCTTCCACTTCTACGGTAACCTCGGTGTCCTTCACACCCCAGAACTCTACAGTCCAGGTTCTCTTCTGCGGGATCAGTTCCAGCCTGCCTGCTGCCTTTTGGATGACGAAGCGGCCAGTACTCCACTTCAGATCCATGTCTGTGAGAACGCACTCGTCTTTCAGGTAAGCGTTGGACTCGTTGTCGTCTTCGTAAAGCTGGAAGCTGCCGTCTGCACCGCCGTATACACGGATGGTCATAGTTTCCGGATTTCTGTCTGCTTCCTGTCCAAATATTTCCTCAGTCATCGGCACAATGGCACCTGCTTTTGCCAGAACCGGTATGGAATGAAGGTCACGGTACATATCCATCTCTCTGTCGCCGGAATATACCAGACCTGTGAAGAAATCAATGTAAGTACCCTCTGGCAGCCATACATGAGTCCTGGCTCTTCCAACGCCCTGGACAGATTTCTCCGTAACAGGTGCTACAATAAATGCGGTTCCATACTCATATTCATTCTTCACTGTGTAAGCCACCTGCTCTGCCGGATATGTGTAGTACATTGGCAGGATCAGAGGCGTGTTCTCTTTATATGCTCTGTGGTTCATGGTATACAGATACGGAAGCATCTGGTGACGGAGTCTTAAGAACTCCTTCATAACCTCACCGATCTCCATAGGGAACTGCCACGGTTCTTTTCCCATAAACTCATTTTTGCTGCTGTGCAGACGGTTAATTGGAGAAAATACGCCAAGCTGTACCCAGCGAAGTGCCAGCTCATTGTCGCGATAGCCAAGCATATGCCCGCCGATATCGTGGCTCCACCAGCCATATCCAATATTGGAAGCTGTGCTGGTAAAATAAGGCTGGAAATTCAGGGACTCCCAGGTTACGATACTATCACCGGAGAAGCCTACTGGATATCTGTGTGAACCAGGTCCTGCATATCTGGAAAAAGTAAGAGGACGTTTTCCATCGCGGGCATTGTCCAGGTAATGATAGTGGTTCAGCATCCACAGAGGATCCAGACCGGGGACCTTCGTGATATTGCCCTGCTGCCAGTCAATCCACCAGAAATCAACGCCTTTATTTTCTTCTGGATGAAGTACACATTTGAAATATGCTTCCAGGAATTTGCGGCTTGTGATGTCAAAATCGATGGGAGCTTCGTGTTCGGTATCTACATCTCCCAGCTCCTTCGCCATAGCCGGATATGCTTCCTCGAAGGCGCGGATTCCACCAGCTGGATGAAGGTTTACAGAGATTTTCATTCCATGGTCATGAAGCCAGTTCATAAAACGCTCCGGATCCGGATAGTACTTTTTGTTCCAGGTATATCCGGTCCAGCCGCTGCCATATTTTGGATCCACTTCCTCTACCAGATGCCAGTCCATGTCCAGAACACCAACAGAAAATGGGATCTTCTCTTTCTCAAAGCGGGTTACAAGCGCCTTGTAGCTGTCTTCTGTGTAAGCGTAATAACGGCTCCACCAGTTTCCAAGGGCATATCTTGGGAGCATAGGAGTTTTGCCGGTGAGACGGTAAAAATCATTCAAAGCTTCTTTGTAATCATTTCCATAAGCGAAAACATAAATGTCCACCCCATCTCCTGTGCGCACCTGAGTCCAGCCGTTTTCATCCAGAACCAGAGAATGGCTGTCATCAATCTGAGAACAGCCGCTTCTGGACATAATTCCCTCCTGAAGCTGGCATTCCCCATCTACCCCATCCAAGGTTCTTGCGGTTCCGCCAAGATTGTCGCCTTTTTCCCCATAATACCATACTGCACCAAAGGCGTTCTGACCGCCTACTGCGTTTAAGTTCAGACTGTTTTTGGTAAAAGGTCCGCCAGCGTAAGTAACATGCATTCTACTGGTAAAAAGCTCGAAGCCTTCCCCTTTCTTTTCCACACGGAAGTCTACCGGATCAAATTTACGGTTCCACACAACCTGGGTAGGACGGTCTTCGAATTTGCCGTCTTCCCTGTATTCCATTCGGATCAGACAGGGAGTCAGCAGGGTAAAGCGGTATTTATCACCCTGGATGGTGTTCTCCGGTCTGCCAACTGGTTCTATATTCCACAGATTATTCTCAAACATATGTGTATCCTCTCAAACACTTAAGGTTTTTAGTTGTTTCTATATACGTTTTCTACTGCTTTTTCAACCAGTAAAAACTGCTGCTACACTTTTCTTTCTGCCCCTCTGATTTGCCATGGTCAACCTCCTGAATTACAGATTCTCTCCGTTTGTTTCGATAATATTTTTGTAGAAATATGCGGAATCCTTCCAGGTCCGCTTCTGTGTATTGTAGTCTGTATAAACAAGTCCGAATCTCTGGGAATATCCGTATGCCCACTCGAAATTGTCCATTACGGACCATGCGAAATATCCTGCCAGATCCACACCGTCCTCAGCTGCACGCTTGTAAGCGCCAAGATAACGAGCCATAAAATCTACACGGGCCTGGTCGTGAACCTTTCCGTCCACACCTACCCAGTCATGGGAAGCCATGCCATTCTCTGTGATCATAAACGGCTTCTTATAACGCTCCTGCATAAATTTTGGCGCCCAGTACAGAACCTCCGGAGTTACCGGCCAGCCAATTGCAGTCTGTGGGAAACCATCGTAACGTGCTGCGCGGACTGCTTTTCCATCCTCACCGGCACGAACAGTTACGGCATTGTAAATGTTCTGTCCAAAAAAATCAAGTGGCTGTGAAATCAGCTTCATATCGGCATCTGTTACTTTCGGGAAAAACTGTCCAAATTCTTTCAGAATATCCTCTGGATACTGTCCCAGATAAACCGGATCACAGCAAAGAGCAACGTCCCAGCTGCAGGCTCCGATGGAGTTCTCCGGGAGACTGAAGTTTGCTTTTCTTGCGGCTTCAATATCTTCCGGCTTGTTTGTTTCCGGAACATAAAGGGCTCCATATGGTGCCATACTGATCTTTACGGGCTGTTTGCTGAACTCACGAAGCGCTTCTACTGCACGGCCGTGGGCTTTCAGTACGTTATGCCAGATACGGAAATAATCGGATGGGCCAACCTTCAGGCCTGGTGCATGCTCACCGGTCTGATATCCAAGGCCAACTATGCACTGCGGCTCATTGATGGTGAAGAAATTCTTTACTCTGTCTGAGAAATGCTCTGCCACTACTTTTGCATACTCGTAAAACCAGGATGGAGAATTTGGATTCATCCAGCCGCCCTGTAAATGAAGTGCGTATGGAAGATCCCAGTGATATAAGGTAACAAATGGCTCAATTCCGTTGTCCAGAAGTTCATTGATCAGGTTGTCGTAGTATTTCAGACCTTTTTCATTGACTGTGCCTGTGCCTTCCGGCATGATGCGCGCCCAGGAAAGAGAAAAGCGGTATGCTTTCATGCCCATTTCTTTCATGATCTGAACGTCTTCTTTGTAGCGGTGATACTGGTCGCAGGCTGCATCACCTGTCTGGTTCTCATAAATGTGTCCGCCGTCTTTGCAGAAAATATCCCAGATGTTCAGACCTTTTCCGTCCTCATAAGCTGCGCCTTCTACCTGATAGGAAGCGGTTGCACCGCCCCAGATAAAATCTTTCTTAAATCCCATGGTGTAATTCCTTTCTCTATTATGTAGGGGAGAATTTTTCAAATGCGTGTTTCGATTCTCCTGATTGGTTGATCTATGTCTCGTAACATTTTATGTGATCGCTCTATTTTTACTTTTGCTTAATTCTACAAACTTCTGTCTACCAGCAAAAATTACGTATCTGACGTTTTGTTGCGGATTTCGAATATTTGGAGGATTGCGGGAGCAGCGTAGCTGCGTAGCAATCCGGGTATCAAATGAGTGTCAAAAGACCTTTTGACACTCATATCATTTTATTAATGATATGTATGATAAATATCGTAAATCCGGACGCCGTCTTTGGAAATCTTCTGATCTTCTACTGGCACAAGTGTGACTGCTTCCTTGTCAGTAAATGCAACCACATTCTCGTTCCAGATGGTATCCGCGCTGATCCCCTCCAGCATGCAATATGGAACAAAAGTATCTGTCTGAATGGAAACGCTTCCGTCTGCATTCTCAGTTACCTTAAATGCAGGATCTTTCAGTTCCAGATATTTGACTGGGACAAATGTCTCGAATTCTTTCTTGGAAACCTTCTGTCCGTTCTGTTCATACTCATATTCGGCAACAAAGAATACGCTGTCATCACGACCTGCGATCAATTCCTTATATTCTTTCTCAAACAGGCATTCCGCACTGAGTGCAGGTACTTCTTTGGATACTTCCTGCTCCTCGATCACCTGGAAGTCCAGTGTTTTCACCGCGATTTTCGCTTTTACCGTTACCGGGTCAAGTGTCTCGTTTGAAATCCAGAAGCCTATGTGAGTCTCTTTTTTCTCAATGCTTCCTGCCACATTGTCGCAGAAGCCTTTTGCCATATAATGGAGGGCCTTGTATCTTCCGTAATAGTCCATACTGGACCAGGACGCAACCGGCCAGTTATCATTGAACTGCCAGTAAATACTTCCCATACATCTGCCGCGGTTTCTTCTCCAATGCTCCGTTGCTTCCTTCATGGCGTATCCCTGAAGAATCTGGCTTAGAAAGATCAGGCTTTCCAGGTCTTTCGGATAACGGAAGGTCTCAGATAAATAATATAGAATCTTACCGTTTGCCGCCGGATTTTTCTGATGGCTCTCCATAACTCTGGAGAAAAGGTTGCGGTCTTTCTCCCCGGTAAAAGTCTCTACTGTCTTGATAGATGGAAGAGACTGGAAGCCGAACTCGGAGCAGAAACGGAAATAGTGCTTCATGTACTCACTGAATGGTTTCTGACCATGCCATACATCCCAGTAATGGCAATCGCCGCGGTTCTCATCACATGGATTATCAAAGCTTCCTCCTGATGACGGGGAAGACGGCCAGTAGAATGCATCTGGTGCATTTTCTTTTACCACATCTGCAAGGAGGAATTCGAACTGATACAGGTAGTCTCTCTTAAGAGACGGTGCATGTCCCTGGACATCCTTCCAGTCTGTCCATGCACATTCCAGCTCATTGTTTCCACAGATCAGGCCAAGGCAGGCATGATTGCGGAAACGGAGGATATTGTCTTTTGCTTCAATTGCAATATTCTCTGCAAACTCCGGTGTTACGTCGTAAATGTTGCAGGCGTACATCAGATCTTCCCAAAGGAGAATTCCGTATTCATCGCAGAGATCGTAGAATTCGTCGGATGGGTAATATCCGCCGCCCCATACGCGAAGACAGTTAAAGTTTGCAAATACGCAGGCTTTTACATCGCGCTCCAGGATTTCTCTGGTGATTCTTGGGTAGAAGCAGTCATCTGGAATGTAATCTGCGCCCCGGGCAAAAATCTTTACGCCGTTTACCATGATAGCAAATTCCTGGCCCCACTGGTCATCCTCACGGGATACCGTGACGGTGCGGAGACCGATGCGGTACTCCCTGGTATCAAGAACGGTCTCGCCGGCTTTCAGCTGGATCGTCAGGGTGTATAAAGGCTGTTTGCCGTAGCCGTTTGGCCACCACAAAGCAGGGTTTGTTACGTTTATATCAGAGTTGGTGCCAGTGTAGATGAGAGCACTGGATGGATCACGGAGTTCGTAGAAAAGCTGTAAGCCGCTGACTCCGGGCTGTGCGCTGCCGCCAGATTCTGGCTGTGCTGCAGAATTTCCATTTGACTGCATAGCAGTATTTCCAGCTTTTACAACCTGTCCATCTGCTTTCTCAATTTCACTTCCAATATGAAGTGTCACTGCTCCGTCCACATGCTCCTGGCGGATCAGGGATTCGCCCAGTCTTGCAGTATCAAAGCAGCAGAGCTCCACACCGCGGAAAAGTCCCGCATCTGGAAGCTTTGGGCCCCAATCCCAGCCAAACATGGAGTGTGCTTTACGAATGTACTGGCTTCCAGGAGTAGTTCCGGTGTTGGTAAGATGAATCTCTCTTCCTTTCTCCGGCTTGTAAGTCTCAATGAATTTTACCGGGGAGGCGATATGAAGTTCCAGAAGGTTCTCGCCTTCTTTTACCAGCTCTTTCACCTGGTAGACCCAGGTGCGGTGCATATTCTCAGTATGTCCAAGCTTCTTTCCATTTAAAAAGACATCTGCCACAGTATCAATTCCGTAAAAGGTAAGAAGAATCTCCTCACTGGCAATCTCTTCTGCGCTTACAGAAAAAGCGCTTCTGATGTCAAAATCATTTTTCCAGAATTCTGTCCATTTGTACTCATTCATTCCATAATATGGATCCGGAAGAATTCCTTCTTTGCAAAAAGTCTCCATGGCGGAGCCGGGCACATTCATGTCATACCAGGTGTCCTGGCCGCTGATGGATATCTGAAAATTGTCTTTTAAGTCTCGCTTTATCATATGGTTATCCTTTCTTGTCAGCAAGCCTTTCAAAAGTATTAAGATATGTAAATATAATTTAACAGTCCTATGAGGCAATGTCAACCATATGCCACCGGAGATTTACTACTGAAGTTACAAGCTTTTGACCAAAAACACCCGGGAACAGAGACAGTCCTCTGTTTCCGGGTGTTTCTTCATCAGTTAATTTTTTTCAGCCAGAAGAAGCCATATGCAGGCACATTTACACCTGCAGCCTCCATCTCCTGTCCGGTAATCAGATCCTTGTAAATTCCATCACGTTCATTAATCCATGCTGTCTTATCATATTCACTGAAGTTAAACAGGCCGTAAATTTTCTCTCCTTCATAATAACGGCCAATGCAGAGAATACTGTTATCCCATGTATCCACAGTCCAGGTATCCGCATTTGTCATAAATGCCTTCTCTGTTTTGCGGATTTTTTCCAGCTGGAGCAGACGTTTGTTCAATTTACCCTCCACAGTTCTGGCGTTGCCGCTCATGGCTGCGCGATCCCAATTCATAGCCCCTCTGTGAATATATCGGGAATCCGGTGCTTTGTCCGGATCATTTTTGTATGAATAATCATTTACCTGTCCGATTTCATCTCCACTGTAGATCACAGGAATTCCGGACTGCATGAACATATAGGCATGAAGCATAACATCCATCTGGATTGCTTTTTCCATTGCCGCTTTGTTTTTCTCAAATCCCGCCTTCTCAATACCGCACATGGAAGCGGTGGTTCCGCAGAATCTTGCATCTCCAGTTACCGGATCCTCATTGTAAAGCACTCCGCGGCTGTTGCTCTCCCCTGCAAAGCCCTGGAAATAGTCATTGAGATATTTCTTATGAGAACGTTCTTCAATGCCTTCCTGCTGAAGTGTGGCATAGTCCAGTCCCCAGCCAATATCATCGTGGCAGCGCAGATAATTCAGGAATACGTAATCCTTCGGCAGACCATTTACAATATCAAGCTGTTTTTTCAGAAGACGCACGTCCCTGGTGGCAACGGTATGCCATGTAGTAGCCATTGTAGTTACATTGTAAAGCATATGGCATTCCGGTTTTTCTACAGTCCCAAAGTATGGCACAACCTTTTCAGGCTCCATAACTACTTCTCCAAGAAGAATCACTCCCGGGCATACAATCTCGCTGATCAGGCGCATCATACGCACAATGGTGTGTACCTGCGGAAGATTCCGGCATGGTGTGTTCAGCTCTTTCCAGATATAGGGAACTGCATCAATTCGGATTACATCAATTCCCTTGTTTGCAAGGAAAAGGAAATTATACATCATCTCATTGAAAACCCGAGGATTTCCATAGTTCAGATCCCACTGATAGGGGTAAAAGGTGGTCATTACATAATGCCCGATTTCCGGCAGCCAGGTAAAGTTACCCGGAGCTGTGGTCGGAAATACCTGAGGCACTGTTTTCTCATAGAGGGACGGAATATACGGATTGTCGTAGAAGAAATAACGGCTCATATATTCCCCGTCGCCCTGGCGGGCTTTTTTTGCCCATTCATGGTCTTCCGAAGTATGGTTCATAACAAAATCCATACACAGGCTGATGCCTTTTTTGTGGCAGGCACCGGCCAGTGCCTCCAGATCATCCATCGTTCCCAGATTTTCCTGTACTTTACGGAAATCAGCCACTGCATAACCGCCATCAGAACGGCCTTTCGGCGTATCCAGAAACGGCATCAGATGAATGTAATTTACGTTGTTTTTTTCCAGATAGTCAAGCTTGCTTTCCACACCTTTCATGTTTCCTGCAAAATTGTCTATGTAAAACATCATGCCAAGCATGTCATTTTTCTTATACCAGCCCGGATCTGCTTCACGCTTTTGATCCAGTGCCTTCAATGTGCTGCTTCGTTCTTCATAGAAGCGGTGCAGCTGATCGCATAACTCGAAAAACATGGAATCATTTCCATAAAGCTCCATGTACAGCCAGCGTAATTCATCTGTTTTCTTTGCCATACGATCCTGAAAGATCTTATCTGTTTTCTCTCTTTGCTTCACTTTATATCCTCCTCGTATCTACTGGCAATTCTCAAAACTTCAGCTCGTACTTTGTAACATCCATCTCCACTTTGCCATCTGCAAAGAAGGAAATTCCATCTGCCTCCAGATCTGTATAAATCGTTGCAGTCATCACATGTTCTCCATCATTTACAAAAATCTCAGCACTAAAGCGATCCAGGATCAGCCGAAGCTTAATTTCTCCATTTTCACTATTCACAAGGCTTCTTCTCTGATGGATAATTGCGCGTCTGGAACCGGAGAACTTACGGTCAATTTTCAATACGGATTCATAAGGGCGGAAGCTTACTGCTGTATGGTACGTATCATTCTGGGCAAAACGCACTGCAAATTTCTTATAAATATTCTGCGCATCTGCCGGGCGAAGAGTGATTTCCATATCCACGCATCTTCCCTCTATGCCATCCAGACGAATTACATCCTCAAAAGCAACATTCTTATATTCTGTCTTATTTGTGCGAAGCTTCTCAATTTCCCGAACCGGTTTCTGGATCAGGCGGCCGTCTTTAATGGAAAGCTCTCTTGGAAGGCTCATCTGTCCAAACCATTTTCCCTTCGGAATTCTGTTATTCGCACATGTATCCCAGTTCTGCATCCAGCCGATCATAATTCTTCTTCCGTCTGGTGCTTCCACTGTCTGCATTGCATAATAGTCGATACCATAGTCCACTGCCTGGTCTTTTTCCGGAATAAAGGTTTTGGTCTCCTCATCAAATTTACCAATCAGGCAAAGAGTTCCATCACCATTGTGGTACTCAAAGCCTTTTGGAAGCATATCCTGAGGGCTTACAAGTACTACATCTTTTCCATCCAGGGTAAAGAAATCCGGGCACTCCCACATTTTTCCGAATCTGCCATCATTAGAAAGCATTACGGATTCAAACTCCCAGTTAAACCCATCTTCACTTCTATACAGAAGAATACGGCCGCCTGTTCCGTCCGCCCTGTCATTTACGATCACGCAGCGGTAAGTGCCATCCTCGCATTTCCACATTTTCGGATCACGGAAATCAAAGGGGCTGCTGTTTTCCGGCATGTCTTCTGCTGTAAGAATCGGATTTCGTACATCCTTTTCATAATCCATCCCATCACCGACTGCAAGGCTTTGTGTCTGTATATCGCGGACACCTCCATCCGGCTGTGCTTCTTTTCGCACACTGGTGTACATAAAAAGCTGTTTTCCATCTGGAAGCGTAATGGCACTTCCTGAAAAACATCCCACATAATCATATGGCATGTCCGGGGCAATGGCTGCCGGAAGGTATTCCCAGTGAAGAAGGTCATCACTTACCGCATGTCCCCAGTGCATTGGTCCCCACTGGGAATCATATGGATAATACTGGTAAAATAAATGAAATTTGTCTTTATAATAAGAAAAACCATTGGGGTCATTCATCCATCCAACTTTTGGAGATAAATGAAATTCCGGTCTCTCCAAAGGTGTAATATTCTGAGCCATTGCATCTTCGTATCTTCTGGCATCTCTTAAAGTCTGACTTATCATAATCATATCTCCTGTTGTTATTTATTAATCAAAACACATTTCAAGATAGTAATTATGGGGTCCAAAAATATTACTATCATTGGACCCCATTTTGGTTTTAACCTTTTACTGCTCCGGAGGTAACACCCTCAACGATGTAACGCTGCAGGAACAGATACAGAACCAGGATCGGAAGCATAGCCAGAAGGAGGGCGGCCATTACCAGTCCGAGGTCTGTTGAATAAGTACCATAGAATGCCTGTGTTGCAATCGGAAGAGTATACAGTTCTTTACGTCCGAGAACAAGGCTTGGAAGAAGGTAATCATTCCAGAATGCCATTGCATCAATGATCGCAACTGTTGCGATGGTTGGTTTCAGAAGCGGAAATACAATTTTCCAGTATGTCTGCCATCTGGTACATCCATCAATAAATGCTGCTTCTTCCAGCTCCATCGGAACGCTGGTGTGAATTGCACCGTGGAACATGAATGTTGCCATGGAAAGGGAAAATCCCACATGCATAAGGATCAGAGTAATACGGCTGTTCAGTACTCCAAAGATACCACCGTAAAGAGAAACCAGCGGGATCATAAGTACCTGGAACGGAATAACCATAGATGCAATCATCAGGGAAAACAGAATACCGCATGCTTTCCATTTATTACGAACAATTACAAACGCTGTCATTGCAGAAAGCATAATTGTAAGGATCGTAGAAACTGTAGTAATCAAAAGAGAGTTTGTAAAAGATGTTGCAAAGTTCATCTTTTTCATGGCATCTGTAAAGTTAGTCAGAATAAAGCCGTGAGAGCCAACCAGTGCCAGCGGATCTGCCGTGATATCACCTTTTGTCTTAAACGCATTGAAAATTACCATGATAAACGGGAAGATAAATGCCAGAAACAGGATAACCAGCACTGCTATTGTAATAAAATGGCTGATTTTTTTCTTCTGAGCTGCTTTTTTGTTTTCGTCCATTATGCTGCCACCTCCCCTTTCTTACCAATATAAACCTGAGTCACACCTACGATCGCGCAGACAACAAACAGGATCAATGCCTCTGCCTGGCCGGTACCATAGTTTTTGTAAGTAAATGCCTGATTGTATACGTGCATAGCTGCCATTACAGAAGAGTTAAATGGCTCACCTTTTGTCAGGGAAAGGTTTACATCATATACCATAAAGCATCTTGTGATCGTTAAGAAAAGACACTGTACAAAAGAAGATCTCATAAGCGGGATCGTTACGTTAATGGTTGCCTGTGTCTTGGTGCAGCCGTCGATCTGGGCTGCTTCCATAAGGCTCTTGGATACGCTCATAAATCCGGCTACATAGATCAGCATCATATATCCTGCGTACTGCCACACAGATACGATGATCAGACATGCCATTGCACCGTTGGTGGTTGCCAGCCAGGAGGTGGAAAGAGCACCTACAGAAAGAGATTTTCCAAGTGATACAAATGCACGGTTAAATACGAATTTCCATACATAACCAAGTACGATACCACCGATCAGGTTCGGAACAAAGAAGCCTGCACGGAAGAAGTTCTGACCTTTAATTCCGCTGGTAAGAAGGTATGCAAGGAAAAATGCTACCACGTTTACCAAAATTACAGCGATAACAGAATAAATCAAGGTACGTCCAAGTGCCTGCCAGTAAGCTGCATCCTGGAATGTAGCAATGTAGTTTGCCAGTCCAACAAATGGTTTGTCTTTTGAAACACCGTCCCAGCTTGTAAATGTAAGATATAATCCGTAGATAAATGGAAGGATTACAACTGCACTAAACAGGACAGTGGAAACGCCAGCGAACATCAAGTACTGTTTTACTTTATATTTCATGGTGTTTTGTTCCATAATCACGATCCCCTTTCCCTTTTCTTTTTTGTCTCCACCCTTTTCCCGCTGCCTCCGAAAATCTATTATCCAGTACTTTTCTTTTTGTGAGGGAAAGAGGCCGCACGCCGCATGGCACAGGCGTGCAGCCTCTTGAGGGGTGGCAAATTTCTATAAAACTACAGTATGTTTGTTAAATTAATAAGTTGTTACCAAAGGATAATTCTTAGTGCTCTACAGGAGTTGTGTTCTTCCAGTAGTCTTCAATCTCTGCTGCAAACTCAGCTCTGTCAATCTGTCCTGCGAGGTATTTCTGGAAGGTTGCACCGCAGATGGAAAGGTGATCATCCGGAAGGTAATTGTAGTTGTCAATCAGAGCTGCTTCATCAGCATATTTCTTAACAGACTTTCCAAGTGGATCGGATACTTCTTTTTCATTGTTGGAGAATGCAGGTACAAGTGCACATGTCTCAGCAATGAAGCTCTGTCCTTCATCGGAATCAGCAAGCCATGTAAGGAAGTCCTTAGCTGCCTGACGCTGCTCATCACTTGTTGCATCAGAGGAATCGATCATCATGAATTTGGAACCTCCACCAACAAGCTTCTCATTGGATCCGTCATCTGTGTTCTGCGGTACTGGCATCATTCCCATATTCTCTGTATAATCATATGCATTGATTACGGACCAGTCCCAGTTTCCTCCGAACATGAATGCGATCTGTCCTTCAGCAAGCATCATCTCGGTTGTCTCACGCTCTGCAGCGATTGCAGAATCTTTTGCGTAATTATTCTCCATCATTACATCGAAGAAGTCCATAAGAGAATTGAATTTCTCATTGTTTGCAAGGTCTGCTGTTCCTTCATAAAGAGAGGAAACAAATGCTTCTACATCTGGCTGCTGCTCGTAAACCTCAGCAAGGAAGTGAGCTGCAAGGGACCAGTCCTCTTTCATGATACCGGTAGGTGTTTCCATTCCGCCTTCTTTCAGTTTCTCAAGAAGCTCTTTAAAAGAATCAAGTGTCTTGTAATCATCCGGATTGAATGTCTCGCCTGTGATTGCTTCGATTGCATCTGCATTGTAAATAACACCGCGTGCTTCAAGGCAAGTCGGGAAACCATTGATCTGTCCGTCAACTCCGATTGCGTAATCAGTCTCATTAACCCAGCTCTGATCGCTTAAATCAATTGCATGGTCTGCTGCAAGTGAATAGATATCTTTCGGGTCTACCATAGAGATTGTATATGGATCATTCGCAGAATATCTGGTAGCCAGATGAGCAGATACTGTATCACTATTGTAATAAACCTCTACGCCAACGCCGGTCTCTTCTGCATACTGAGCAGCTAATTCTTCGAACTGGCTCTGAACCTCCATCTTGGAGTTAAAAATTGTGATGTTCACATCGTCTGCCATAACCGGTACAGATACACTTGCCATTGTTGCTGCTGCAGTTGCAACTGCAATTGCCATTGAAATACGTTTTTTCATTTTTGCTTCCTCCTGTTTTTTACGTTCTTGTTCGGACGTTTTCTTTATGGTTGTATGATAGCATTGCGTCTCAAATATGTCAAGCGGTTGTCATATATTTTTGTCCATTTCACATCACTTTGTTACATTTATACTATTTAGCTCTTTATGTTTTGTGCACTTTTACATGCTTTTTTCGTGTCTGTAGTTCATTTATTTTATTTTTCTTGTTTTTTTACGAAAATTGCTTCATTTTTTATCACAACCGCATGTCATATTCCTTATGCATCTGATCAATTCCGCGCGAAGCGTTTTTTTTGTATAGCAGAAATATTACAGCGTAATTTCCTGCTATACAAAAAATCAGCTGTCATATTGTATTCTGAAATGTTTCAAAAACACCCCAGAATACACAATATGACAACTGACTGGAAAATTTTTCGAAGATAAAAAAATATTAACAATTCAGTAAAGCGGACATTCGCAATCCGCTTCGCTGCTTGCTCATGAACGCAGTCGCTTCGCGATCTGTCAGTGGGAGCTGAAGGCTCCCACTGACAGAAGCATCCCCCCTCACCCGCCGCT
>OLPW01002747.1_pt1 | contig 15005 bp, 13 predicted proteins | sample 1672161 | NCBI WGS metagenome assembly OLPW01 (sample SAMEA3136654, study PRJEB25190) | human gut metagenome
GCGCCACTGCTTCCTCCGATCAGGGGACTTCACGACCGCATTGACAAAGAAGGCAGCAAGGTTGCTTCTATCCTGGGAATGATTAATCACATCAATGACTATCCGGAAGATATGACCGGCAAGAAGGTTGTCGTTGTGGGCGGCGGCGCTGTTGGTCTTGATGTTGTGGAATTCTTTGCAGCAAGAAATGCTGAGATTTCTATTGTGGAGATGATGGATCAGATTGGACGTGACCTGGATCCTGTTACAAAGAATGACATGAAAGACCAGATGAAGAAACATCATGTGGCCCAGCTTACAAAGACAGCTCTTCAGGAAGTAAAAGACAGTTCTTTCCTTGTAAAAGATGCAGAAGGTGAACGTGAGCTTCCATTTGACTACGGATTCGTATGTCTTGGTATGAGAGCTCAGGGACAGCTTTTCGCAGAGCTTTCCGATGCTTTTGTTTCTGATGATGTTGAGATCCTGAACATCGGAGACAGCAAACGTGCAAGAAGGATCATCGACGGAACTCTGGAAGGAAGAAATATCCTTAATACACTGACTCAGATGGGATACCTTCAATAAAAACCTTTACAACAAAATACGAAAGGGGATATTATAATGGCTGAAAGAATTACCGGACATACTGAATTAATCGGTCTGATGGCTTACCCGATCCGTCACTCCAGCTCTCCTGCAATGCAGAATGAGGCTTTTGCAAAACTCGGGTATGACTACGCTTACCTTGCTTTCGAGGTTGGCGCAGATGAAATTGAGGATGCAGTAAAAGCAATCCGTACTCTGAAAATGAGAGGTTCCAACGTTTCCATGCCGAACAAAACTCTGGTAGGCCAGTACCTTGACGAGCTTTCACCGGCAGCAGAAATGTGCGGTGCTGTAAACACCATCGTTAATGATCATGGTCATCTTACAGGCCATATCACAGACGGTATCGGATTTATGGCAGCACTGAAAGACAATAACATCGACGCCATAGGAAAGAAAATGACCATCGTAGGTGCAGGTGGTGCCGCAACTGCTATCGAGATCCAGGCAGCACTTGACGGTGTAGGTGAGATCGTGATCTTCAACCGCAAAGATGAATTCTGGGATCGTGCAGTATCTACGGTAGAAAAGATCAACACCAGAACTTCAAGCCATGCTGTTCTCTATGATCTGGCAGATCTTGACCAGCTGAAAAAAGAAATGGCTGACAGTTATATTTTCGTAAATGCGACAGGTGTTGGAATGAAACCACTGGAAGGTCAGTCCGTTGTTCCGGACAAGTCTTACTTCCGCCCGGAGCTTATCGTTGTTGACGTGCCTTACTCTCCTCTTGAAACTGCTATGCGTTCTATGGCAAAGGAAGTTGGCTGCAAAACAATGAACGGCCTTGGCATGATGCTTTTCCAGGGCTCCGCTGCATTTGAACTGTGGACCGGCGAACCGATGCCGATCGAGCATATGAAAGAGATTCTTAACATCAGATACGACGACTAAACTGCTATCTGTTCCTGTCGTATCAGAAAGGACTATTATGAAAACAGTTCAGGTAAGAAATATCACACTCGGAGAGGGAAGACCAAAGATCTGTGTCCCGATCGTGGGACAAACAAAGGATGATATCCTCCTTGAGGCAGGGACCTTCGCAAGGATCCCCGTAGACGTTGTGGAATGGCGTGTTGACTGGTTTGAGGACGTTTTTGACACAGACAAGGTTCTGGATGTGGCAAAAGATCTCCAGACCATTTTAAAGGACACTCCAATCCTCTTCACCTTCCGTACTGCAAAGGAAGGCGGAGAAAAAGCAATCTCCAATGAAGATTACAAAGCCCTTAACATGGCCGTTGCAAAGAGCGGCTATGTAGATCTCATTGATGTAGAAGCCTTCACAGGTGAGGAGATCGTAAAAAGCATGATCCGGGAAGCACACAGCTATGGCGTAAAGGTCATCGCTTCAAACCATGATTTTGACGCAACTCCTGAGAAGGATGAGATCGTGCGCCGTCTTTGCATGATGCAGAACTATGGCGCAGATATCCCCAAAATGGCAGTTATGCCAAGAAACAAGCAGGACGTGCTTACACTCTTAAGTGCCACGCTGGAAATGTCCGAGCAGTTCGCCGACCGCCCGATCATTACCATGTCCATGGCAGGTACAGGTGTTGTCAGCCGTCTTACAGGCGAGACTTTTGGTTCTGCCCTTACCTTCGGTGCAGCTACAAAAGCTTCCGCACCGGGACAGATCAATGTCAACGAGCTTGAACGGGTTCTTGACATTATCCACAAAAGCCTGTGATCCTGTGACCTCCCATAGAAAGGATCTACAGTAGATTTTTTGTAACAGAACGTAAATTATAAACCAATTTTTAAACCCAATTGATGTAACAAATTTTTGCAATTTTAATCCCATAATAGCAAATCTATTAAAATAATAATTAAAAACAACAAATCTCATGACAAAAAGAAGAAGTGTGCTGACCCATCCAGCACACTTCTTCTTTTTCTGTTTTTTATATCTTTGTTATTCCTCTGAGCAATTTTTATCCTCGATTGCATTCTCCTCTTTCTTTCTGGGGTTCCAGTTTGAAAGGAAGATATTCAGACCGAAGCCTACAGCCAGGGCCCATGCGGATGCCCATGCAGTTCCCTGGGTTGCAAGCACAGCTGCCATAACACCTGCGATCATCTTGTCACGGTCTGTTTTACAGTAATCCATACCGATCCTTGCACAGACAAAGGCCTGGAACATCAGAGTAATGGATGAACCGACTCCGAAGATCGGGCGGAAGAAGCTTACGACCGGAATGATCAGCACACTTAAAAATGTTGCGATACGGAAGGACGCCATACCACCGATCAGAGACTTCATGGCTTTCTTTCCCTCTTTGTAACGGATGGAAACAGATACTGTCATTCCAACCCATAACGGACCGGAAAGCGGCGGAAACGGCGCAATGACGGAAAGGATCAGGTTCCTGATTCCGCTGACCAGGTTGGAACGGCTGGAATTGAAATCAATATACTCATCATCTCTGGATTGGCGCGCCTCTGTAACCAGTGTCTCTGTGGTAACAAAATCACCAAATGCGATAACATAGCATACAAGCGCCAGCGGAAGCGCTTTGACAAACATGGAGACCGGCGGGATTCCCACACCAAAGATACTTACCTGTGAGATGATCTCTTTGAACTGCGGGATCTTGATAAAGGATCCCAGCTCCAAACCAGGCGCATCCAGTTCTCCTACAAGAAGACCTACCACCATGGCGATCAGATATGGGAAAAGATTTCCATACCTGGCAACAAGATCCAGGAATTTATTGTTCCTTCTCTTCTCCTGATATTTATCTGAAAAGCTGATCAGGATCAGAAGGCCTACACCGGCAACGATCGCCAGCGGATACTTATGCATGTTGCCGCCCTCTCCCAGCTGTCCTGCCATAACCGTCACCGGCGCAGCAAGAAGGATACCACCCTTGACGGAATTTGGTACTGCATGGACGAATTTATCCGCAAGCTTGGTGATGCCCATAAATATGAACACAAGACCAACCAGCATCTGCAGGGCGATCATTGCCTGGATACGTTCTTTTCCCATAGGGAAACCTTCCAGGAATACGATAGTCAGCGGAAGGGTCGGTGTGATCCATCCCGGTACAACCGGATCACCAAGTAAGCTGTGTAGCATATACAGCATGGTCTCTATGATCACACAGCTCCATGCCAGCTCATAAGGCAGTCCCAGATACTGTTCAAGATACGGAACAGCCGCCAGTGCCGTAACTCCAAGGATCAGACCCTGGATAAACTCTACGGACTCTATTTTGTAGTGAATAAACGGAAAACGAATCTGAAATGGCCCAAACGGAATGTAGGGCAGTTCGTTTTCTCTTCGCTGTCTTGCTGCACGTGCCATAACGATTCTCCTTTGTCATTTTTTTGCAAATACATATATAGTATCTTCTGTTTTGAATGTTTGTTAATTAACAAACATTTTCAGTAACAGCAAAGTCCAATTCGGGAATTGTTTCCGAATTGGAACTTTACCCTGTTCCGATTCAGTCATTTTCATCCAAATCACAACAGTTATTCACATCTTTTCTTCTCAGGCTTCTTTTCCACGGTTCATCTTAACGAACAGTGCAAGAAGGATTCCAACGAATGTCACTGCCATATTGAGAAGCAGGATCATTCTCGGAGCACTGGTTCCGGCAGTCTTTGTAACGTAGCCAGCCAGTGTCAGAATGGTGTAGTTCGCAACGCTGGATGCGATCATGACCATGGATGTTGCAGTTCCCTTGTTCTCCGGGAAGAACTCAGCAGTTGTGGAAACAGCCAGCTGAAGCACACCGCCTGCGCCTGCAAAACCGATCACAAATCCACCGACAAGGCAGATGGTCGGATTCTGGATAAAGTAGCACAGTCCCAGCATAATGAAAGAGATCAGCGGATAAATGATCAGGATATTGATTTCCTTCAGTCCTTTTTTGATAAATACAGAGGAACACAGGATCGCTGCAAAGGTTCCTACTGCATAGAAGGACTGGATCTTGGAAGGATCACTTAAGTTATAAAGCTTTCCAAGCTCCTGGTTGCAGTTCAGCCACAGCATGAATGTGGAGGAACTTGTAAATCCGATGAGGATCGCTGCAAGAGCTGCAGGAGTGATCTTTAATTTTGTTTTTTCTTTCTTTACTGTACCTTTCGCATTTCTCTCCGGGAATGGCAGGAACAGGATCAGGATTCCATCAATAAAGATCGCAGCACCTGCAACAATAAAGATGGTTCTGTAGGACATATTAGCCGCTGCTACAAATCCGATCAGGAAAGGAAGCAGAAACTGGCTGATACACATGGAGAATTTTGTAAACAGGTTCGCTACAGAAGGATTATTTACGTAAATCTCCATACATGTCGGGCTTACGCAGGTGTCCAGGAAGGAGTTTGCGATACCACCTACAATGGCAAAGGCGTAGGCAACTCCCATAGACGGAGCAAATGCGATTCCCATAAAATATGCTGCATAACAGATCACGCCGATGATTCCACTTAATCTGCGTCCGAATTTGTCGGACAGGGGACCTGAAAACGGAAGTGAAATCAGTCTTCCAAGTCCAAGTGCGGCAATTACAGATACTACCATGCTGACATCCATGGTTCCATCACTTAAAGTCTTTGCTCCCCAGTGAGCCGCAAGCTCCGGCTTGTACTGGCCCATGATGGAAGCTCCGATTCCGTGGATGAAGTATGTAAAATACAGCGCGATAGAAGTAATCACTAAATTTTTCTTACCTGTCTGGCTCATTTTTCTTATTTCCCTTCGTTCTCAGCCTGGAATTTCTGATACTCATCTGTTGGCATCTCAAGTCCTGTATACAGCTTATAGGACTCAGCTCCCTGCCACAGAAGCATTCCTTTTCCACCTACAGCAAGCTTCACGCCTGCTTCTTTTGCTTCTTTTACCATCTTTGTCTCTACCGGATTGTATACACAATCAGCAACAACAAGAGCCTTATGGAACATGGATTTGTCAACCAGTGTGATGTCATCGTGTGGTTTCATTCCTGCAAGTGTTCCGTTTGCAAGGATGTCTGCATTTGCGATCTCTTCTCTCAGTTTATCCTGATCATCAAGACAATATACGCTTACTTTGCAGTCCGGTACTTCTTTTGCAAGCTTCTCAGCAGTTCCTTTTGCTCTGTCAAGGAATGGATCGTTGGGATTAAAGATCGCGATAGATGCTGCTCCGTCAAGGGCACACTGTACAGTAAGGGCTGTAGCTGCTCCACCTGCTCCGAGGACTACCATCTTTTTACCCTTTACATCAACACCGTGCTCTTTTAAGTTGCGGACAAATCCGATACCATCTGTGATATGTCCAACAAGTTTTCCATCCTCATTTACGATTGTGTTTACAGCACCGATGATTTTTGCTGCCGGTGAAAGCTCGTCTACACACTGAGCTACTTTGTTTTTGCAAGGCATGGTTACGTTGCATCCTCTCATTTTGAACAGACGCATTGCATCAAGAGCTGCCGGAACCTGATCCTCTTTGATATCGAATGCCATGTAAGCATAATCCAGATTATGGTACTGAAAACTGAAGTTATACATAGCCGGTGATCCGGAATGTCCTACCGGGCTTCCGATCAGTGCAAGTAAACCAGTTGTTCCTTTAATTCTCTGTTCCATTTCTTTTTACCTCCTGCATTTTCCCCTGACAGACACCGGATTATTTTTCTCCGATGTCTGTCGGGCCATCTTTTTAATTTTTATACTGTCCGGTTTATCGGATAGTTATTTTCTTTTGTATCAATACGATCAGCGACTGGCAGATCAGATCCTGGAAGCTACCTCATAAGCCTCTTTTGTTGCATCCAGTGCACGTCTTGCACGGATAGCATCTCCGATCACATGTGTCTCAGGCACAAGATCCTTGATCTTCTCTTCCAGAGGATTGTAGTTACGGAATCCCATGGAAAGGATTACAGAATCATATCCTCTTGACTCGTGACGTACTCCGTCAGCTGTCTCGTATTCTACACCGTCTTCATAGAACTTGCATACCTTTGCTCCGGTGATCTCCTTGATTCCGTAGTCCTCGAAATCCTTCATCAGATATACTCTGTGCTCGTGGATCACATCTGCACCTACGGTATCACGGAACTCGATAACAGTTACATCATGCTCCTGCTCGCCTAAGAATGCAGCTGTTTCGCATCCAACCATTCCACCGCCGACAACGAGAACTTTTTTGCCTGCTGCTCTCTTGCCATCCAGAAGGTCTGAGCCGTGGATGATAGCTGGATTATCGATTCCCTCGATCGGAAGGATCAGAGTCTTTGAACCGGTTGCGATGATCACGCTGTCCGGCTTCTCTTCTTTGATAATCTCCGGAGTTACCTCACAGTTCATCACGATCTTAACGCCATCCTTCTGGCAGCGATGGATGTAGCTGCGGATCATGTTTGTGATATCACCTTTTCCTGGCGGATATGCAGCAAGTCTCATGTTTCCGCCGAGAACATCTCCTGCCTCATAAAGTGTTACCTCATGTCCTCTCTCTTTTGCGATAAATGCAGCGGAAAGTCCTGCAACACCGCCACCGATAACCATGACCTTCTTCGGATTCTCAGCTTTCTCAAGCGGCTCTGCCTCATGACCCAGGAACGGATTTGTCAGACAGCATACCGGATTTCCTGCATACATGTTTGCAACACAGCCCTGAAGACAGGCAATACAAGGAGTCATATCCTCAAGACGCTCTTCCTGTGCCTTCTTCGGCATAGCCGGATCTGCAAGGCTCTGACGTCCGAATGCTACAAGGTCTGCTCTTCCTTCTTTTACCATCAGCTCTGCGAACTGCGGCTCTGTATAACGTCCAACTGTGATCACCGGGATATTTACCGCACGTTTGATCTCCTCAACCTCTGCTGCGGAGAATCCACCGTGGATAACGGTCGGTGCCCACATAAACTCATCCTTGATATGAACAGCACGGGATACATGGAGCCCGTCCAGTCCACAGCTTTCCAGATATGCTGCGATCGCTGCACTGTCGTGAACATCAAGTCCACCTGGGACCTCGTCCGCACAGTTGATTCTTGCAAGAACTGCGATTTTTCCCTGTGTTGCTTTTTTAACCTCCTCGATGATCAGACGGGAAAAACGCATACGGTTCTCAAAGCATCCACCAAACTCATCAACTCTCTTGTTTGTTCTTGGAGAGAGGAAGGTACTTACCAGATAGCCGTGTGCCATATGGATCTCAACAGCATCTGCTCCTGCTTCCATTGCTCTTCTTGCAGCTTCTCCGTAGCCTTTGATCAGCTCGTAAACTTCCTCAGTTGTAAGCTGCTTCGGAATATCACGGCCGCACACTGACGGGATACTGGTTGCTGCTGTGATCGGTGCTCCTGCGTTCTTTGCATTTCCTTCAGGACCTGCATTCTGAAGCTGGATAGACACCTTTGCACCTTCTGCATGACATCCATCGATGACCTTGCGGAAGCTCTCGATAGTAGAGTCGTCATAAAGACATGGTTTACGCGGGCCGCCCTTTGCTCCCTTGTGAACTACAGTAGCCTCGATAGTGATCAGACCAAATCCGCCTTTTGCTCTTTCTCTGTAATATGCAGCGGACTGCTCACTCATTGTTCCGTCTGTGTTTGCAAAGTTATTTCCCATTGGAGGAACAACAAAACGGTTCTTTACTGTCATAGGACCGATCTCGATCGGCTGAAACATCGCATTGAATTTCATGTGTGTTCTCCTTTCTGATTAGAGTACTTCCGGCCAAGCCTCTTCCAGTACCTTCCTTGTGTTCTCATATGTATGTTTTGCAGCATACTCAATACCTTTTTCAAGGTTTGCATCGCTGATAACTTCTACGCCGATGGCATTTGGTCTGATACCTTTTTCTTTGATCATCTTTACAAACGGTACTGTTGTTCCGATTCCTGTTCCAGGAGCAAGACGGTCATGCATGGACTCATCTCTTAAGATCGTTGTTGCATATGGTCTTTCCCATACATCGTTGATCTGGATGGATACGATCTTGTCTGCCGGGATTCCCTCAAGTACGGAAAGCTCGATCGGCTGGTTTGCTCTTACCCAATGCCATGTATCAAGGATCAGTTTTGCATTCTCGCAGTCAGCAGCTTTTACAACAGCCCAGCCCTTTTTCACATCCGGGATTCCGCTGTACGGCATTGGCTCAACACCGATGATGTATTTGCCTGCTCTGTGGCAAAGCTCACGAAGTTTCTGTGCTGTGTACTCTACGGAATAGTTCTCCATCAGTCCGCAGTTGATCTGTTCTACGTTAAATAATTCACACATATGGAAGCAGAGCTGTTCTTTATATTTCTGCTCATAGGAACGATGCTCCTCTGCCCACTGCACGATGTACTCAACCTCTGTTACCTTCATGTCATATTTATCCAGGATCGCCAGGATATCCTCATCGAAAAGTCCCTCATTCAGGGCATCTACGTAGGTTTCTGCTCTCAGGCCGATTCCCTCATAGCCAGCCTCTTTGGCAGCTTTTACACGGTCCTCAAATTTGCACTGATCCCCAAGTGTCCAGGAACTGATTGTAATTGGAAATTCTTTTGACATGGTAATTCCTCCTGAAAATATAAATAATTTTTTTGGTTTTTTTTTAATTATTTTGTATCTTTTTTCTATAAGCATTATATAACTTTGTTAAATACAAAACAAATTGATTGTACCAGGAGAATTCATAGATTTTATCAATATATCATGTTATACTATATAAAACAGATTCAGCCGTACTGCCACCGTCACAGCATACGGCCCGGCAAATCTCTTATGTCTGTCAGACTTACCTGGGATCTGTCCGAAGTAAAACATTCAGCTAAACTTACGAAAGGAGTATTGAAAAATGAACCTGTATCATCTTCGCTATTTCGTGACACTGGCTCATCTGGAGCATTATACAAAAGCTGCTGATGTTCTGGCCATCACGCAGCCCAGCTTAAGTCACGCGATCTCTTCTCTGGAGGAAGAGCTTGGAGTGAAATTATTTGAAAAAAACGGACGGAATGTTTCTCTCACCAAGTATGGCAAGTCTTTTCTGGAGGATGTTGAACAAACCCTGAACCGGCTGGATTCCTCTGTAAACGGTCTCCAGCTTGCAGGAAAGGGAGAAGGACAGATCGATGTGGCTTTTCTCAGAACTCTGGGTGTTGACTTTATGCCGAAGATCATCCGCAGCTTTCTTAATGCCAACAAAGAAAAAAAGATCAATTTCAATCTGTTCTGTGATAAGGTGCTTACCGGTGATATCCTCACCGGACTGAAAGAGAAGAAATACGATATCGGCTTCTGTTCCAAATTTGACGACGAACCGCTGATCGAATTTATTCCGGTTGCCAAGCAGGATCTGGTCGTCATCGTTCCACCGGAACATCCTCTTGCTGAGAAATCCGAGATACATCTGGAGGAAACGCTTCCATACAAGCAGATCATCTTCAAGAAGCGAAGCGGCCTGCGCCAGATCATTGACCAGCTGTTTAAGAGCATCGGCCAGTACCCGGATGTAGCTTTTGAGATTGATGAGGATCAAGTTGCCGCAGGGTTTGTTGCCAATGACTTCGGCATCTGCATTGCCCCGGATATCCCTATCCTTCATTCTCTGGATCTTAAGATCCTGCCTCTTGTTTCACCAAGCTGGCAGAGAAATTTTTATATGGCCATGCTGAAAGATGTTTATCATCCGCCGGTTGTGGAATCGTTTAAGAAGTTTGTGATCGAGACTACCTCAAAAGAAATCTTTTATAAGACCAATTAAGTGGACGGCAGATCAGTCATCTGCTGTCCGAAAGTTTCATTATCAAATGGATATTTACGATTTGTATTCGATAATAAAAGGACAGCTGCCTGATTCCCGCCTTATCTCTATACGGTTTATCGGACACCTGTCCTTTTTTATATGTAAAAAATATTCTGCTTTATGATCAGCGATTATTTATTCGCATCTGTCTCACGAAGTCTGTGGATCAGCTCCTCACAGATCTCAAGTTCACTCTTTCCGTCTGTCTGGATCACGATGTCTGCTGCTGCCTCGTATTTCGCACGACGCTTCTCCAACAGGTCAGCGATAAATGAAACATTTTTGTTGTTCTCAAGTAACGGACGGTCATGATTATCCTTTACACGTTCCAGAATAGTTTCCGGCTTTGCAGTAAGGAGTACGACACGGCCATTTTTTTTCATCTCGGCAACATTGCGCTCCCGCATCGGGACACCACCGCCACAGGATACTACAACATTAGATCTGGACTGCATCTCAATGAGAAGGTTGGTCTCAAGCTCACGGAAATACTCTTCTCCGTAAGTCTCAAAGATATCGGAAATGCTCATTCCCTGTCTCTCCACGATACACTGATCCATCTCAACTACATCCATAGCCAGTGCATTCTTCAGGTAGTCAGAAATTGTAGATTTACCTGCGCCCATGAATCCGATAAGGAAAATGTTGTAATTAAAGAGATTTCTGGACTGGATTCTCTTACTGTTCTGTGTGATGCTTGCAAAAACATCGTTTACTTCTTTCTTGTGGCGTCTGCCTTCCATTCTGGCTTCCAGCCATCCCTTCTGCTTCGCCTCCTGCTCCGGCTGCAGTACAGGAAGATCATGAGCTTCCTTGTATACCATGATGTCCTCAACGATTCTGTTTCTCATAAGCAGTGCATCCAGGATGATCTCATCGCACTGTCCAAGGCTCTCTCTTAATACTTCTAACTGGTTCATAATGTCTCCTTTACTTCGTTCATTTTATCACGGATTTCCGTCATCGCTTTATCACTTTAAACTAAGTGTCTGTTCTTATTATACCAACTGGCCATTTTTATCTCAACCTAAACTTTCATTGAATTTATACATGTGATCTATAGATTATTTTTATGGTTTTTAGTAATCACTCCTGGATCTGTGTTCAAAAAAATCTCCACCTCATTACAGAAGCAGAGATTTTTCATGAGAATTTTTTCACAGAGATTCTACTGTAGCACTTCATAGATCCGATAATGCCTGAAGATATAATCCCTGAACTGCTCCACAAGAGAGCCCTGATACCTGTTTTTCAACATTCCCATATATATGTAACGGCGATAATGAAGATTCTCAATATTCAGGATCTTCACAGGCAAGGTATGGATCACCGGCACATCCGGCACGATTCCCACGCCGAAACCTTCTGCCACCATTCCTGCAAGTGCTCCATCCTCTTCCACTTCAAAAGCGGTTTCCGGTACGATCCCCTCTTTTTCAAAAAGCTCCCGTACCACAAAATACAATCCGCTGGTAGGAGTAAAAGTCACCTGTGGATACTGTCCCAGTTCTTCTATTGTCACTGTATTTTTGCCTGCCAGGGCATGGTTCTCCGGCACTACAGCCACCAACTTTTCTTCTGCTACCGGCACAAAGCTGATCTCTTTTTCTCCTTCAGCGCGGGAACAGAAAATCACATCAAACTTTTCCTCCTTCAGCCCCCGGATCAGCGTTCCTGTAGCTGCATTCTGGAAATGAAAATCGACCTTTTTTCCTTTCTGTTCATTCAGAAACCCGCGGACAAGCTCCGGGATAAACCGGCGTCCCTGGGTATGGATGTACCCGATGGAAATACTTCCTCCCGGAATTCTTGCCGCTTCCTGTATCCTCTCCACCCCAAGATTCAGGATATGTAAGGAGTCCTGCACATATTTCAGAAACATTTCCCCGTATTTGGTCATGGTCACATTTCTTCCGTGACGCTCAAAAAGGGGAACCTTAAGCTCCTTTTCAAGGTTGGAAATCGCATGACTCAGACTTGGCTGCGTAATATCCAGCCTCTTGGCTGCTCTGGTATAATTTTCGATCTGGGCAAGAGTCACAAAATATGTGAGCTGATTTAAGTTCATATGTCAAAAAATCCTTTCTTTCCTCCGCATAAAAAACTCTGCATACATCTTCAGGATAATATGCAGATATCCGCATTAAAGCAAACTACGCATTATACTCCCAGACTGAGCAGTTGTTTACCTGCTGCAAGCCGCTCATAAAACTGCTCATAAAAATCTCGCTTCTCATCATAAGGCTTCCGGTAAAACTGGTTCACCACATACATGTTCAGGTTCCGGATCAGATCACTGTCCTCACTCTCATAGAGAACTTCCTGGACATCCAGAAGAAAATAATGCCAGTCACAGACAAATTTTTCATAATTTTTGAAATCCGGTGTATCTACCCATTTCCGGACCTTGATCTTACTGCGGCTGGTCTTTTTGCACTCGTGGATCTGAAGGATGTATTTAAAGCCACCGTCCTCATAGTATCTTCCCAGCGGGAACAAACGGCAAAAACCCGGACGGAAGCTGTGGATGGAGCATCTTCCGTTGCCATCCAGAAATACGCATCGTTCCTCTGCCCCTGCCATCTTAAGATGTGGCAAAATATTCCCGTCTGTAACGCCAAGCTCAATTTTTCCCGCAAGAAGCTGATCCGGACTTAAATGAAGCCCCTGGCTTAAACGCCATACATCCAGAGGATCCAGCACAACAGAATCCCCCATTCCCGTACAGCAGTCAAAACATCCCTTGCAGTCCTGGCAGTCTGCTTTTACCATGTCATTTGCTTCGTATAAACGGCCGTCGGAAATCTCCTCCAGCGTAACTTCCCGCCGCATTACACCAGGGTCTCCAGTCCCGTTACTCCCCAGTCTTCAGCAAGACTCTTCAAACCATCCAGGATCTCTTCTCTGGAATAATCATGGTCATCCAGATAATCACCGTCCATATCATTGAGATAAAGATAAAATGTAAGGGCAAGTTCCAGATATTCCGGATCATCATCCTCCATGTTCATAAGAAGCTCGTTCTCTGCCCCGTTGATATCTCCCTCGTCTGCCAGTCCTATGATTTTTGAAAAAAGCTGATCTGCTTCCGTATAATCTGCTTCTGCTGCCGGAAGTGTATACTGCGGCATATCTCCCTGAAGAAGAAGTCTTGTGATCAATCTTGCTATATCCTGAATGTTTCCTGACATTCTGTCATCCTGTAATCCCATATCCGAATCCTCTCTTTCTGCTGTCCTGCATGCATGCACCTGATCGCACTATTCCGGAATTGCCGGCGCTTTTCAGGCTTCGACTGCTGTTTCGTGAACATGTTCTATCTATTATCTAATCCAGTTTAATCCCGGACAATGCCTGTGCAAATGCGTTATTCACCGGCTCATTGACCTCTTTCTGCTGCTTCTTAAGATAGCGCTGCACATCCTTTTTATTAACACCTGCACCTTCTCTGGCTCTTCTTGCCTGGAAAGAGGAAAGTTTCTCTTTATATCCGCACCTGCACACAAAGGTCTCTTCTTTTCCTTTCAGAAGCATCTCCATACGCTTGTGGCATTTCGGGCAGCGCGCATTGGTTGTCCTGGAAACAGTCTCCCTGTATCCGCACTCTCTGTCCTCACACACCAGCATACTGGAATTTTTTCCGTTAACTGCAAGAAGATGTTTGCCGCAGTTCGGGCATTTCTTATTTGTCATATTATCATGGCGGAAAGTTCCCTGTCCACTCTTGATCTCATCTACGATCTCGCAGGCATACTCACGGATTCCTGTGAGGAATTTATCCTGACGGAGTTTTCCGCAGGCAATATCGGAAAGCTTCATCTCCCAGTCAGCTGTAAGCTCAGGTTTTTTCAGATCTTCAGGCACAAGTTCCAGAAGCTGTTTCGCTTTGGACGTGATATATATATCATTTCCTCTTTTTTCCATCATAAAACTGTTAAAAAGCTTCTCAATGATATCAGCTCTTGTTGCAACAGTTCCAAGTCCGCCTGTCTCACCCAATGTTCTGGCAGCCTTTTTGTCGTGGCTCTCCATAAAATGAACCGGGTTCTCCATAGCCCCAAGAAGGGTGGCTTCTGTAAATCTTGCCGGCGGTTTCGTTTTTCCGTTAGTAAGTGAAGCTGATTCCACTGTAAGGTTTTCTCCTTCTTTCAGCTCCGGAAGCTTCTGATCTTTCAGCTTTTCCCGGGAATCATCCTCCTCGTCGTCCTGCCAGCCGCCTTCGTATACTTCTCTCCATCCTGCACTTTTCACAATACGTCCGCTTGCTGCAAAAGTCTCACCTGCTGCTGTTCCTTCCATGCTTACCTGCTCGAATACAGCCGGCGGATACAGCACGCTTAAAAACCTTCGTACGACCATATCATAGATCTTTCGTTCTTCATTGGTCATATGGTCCAGCTGTACAAACTGTTCTGTAGGAATGATCGCATGATGGTCGCTGACCTTCTTATCATCTACAAAACCTGCATTGGCCTGGATCGGCTTATTGGCAAGTGCTCCCGCAAGTTTCCGGTAAGGACCTGTTCCGCATGCCTGGAGACGCTCCTTAATAGTAGGAACCACATCTTTTCCTATATATCTGGAATCAGTTCGCGGATAGGTAAGTACCTTATGGTTCTCATACAGTCTCTGCATGATATTTAAGGTTTCCTTTGCGGAAAAT
>OLPW01002751.1_pt1 | contig 14996 bp, 17 predicted proteins | sample 1672161 | NCBI WGS metagenome assembly OLPW01 (sample SAMEA3136654, study PRJEB25190) | human gut metagenome
CGCTTCTTTTGCAGAAAACAAAAATTACAACAAAGGGAGCATACTTATGGAAAAAGCCATTCGACGTTATTGGCCTGTTTTCGTACTGCCGACCCTCATCGCCTTTATTATTGGCTTTGTCTGGCCGTTTATCTGGGGTGCAGGGCTGTCGTTCTGCAAGTTCACCACCGTCAAAAATGTGCAGTTTGTGGGCTTAAGCAACTACGCAATGATTTGGTCGGATAACACCTTCACCCATGCGTTCTGGTTCACAGCGGCGTTCACCGTCGTGTCCACCCTGCTGATCAACGTGCTGGCCTTTGCCATTGCGCTGCTTCTCACCCGCGGTATGCACGGCACCAACGCTTTCCGCACCATCTTCTTCCTGCCGAACCTGATCGGCGGCATCGTGCTGGGCTATATCTGGCAGATCCTGCTCAATGGTCTGCTGTCCTCCTGGGGTAAGTCGCTGCTGGCGCTGAATGCCACCTACGGCTTCTGGGGTTTGATCATCCTGATGTGCTGGCAGCAGATCGGCTACATGATGATCATCTATATTGCCGGTTTGCAGAATGTGCCGGTGGATCTGGTGGAGGCCGCACGCATTGACGGTGCAACAAGCAGCCAGATTTTGTTCAAAATCAAAATCCCGATGGTCATGCCCAGCGTGACGATCTGCACCTTCCTGACGCTGACGAACTCCTTCAAGCTGTTCGACCAGAACCTCTCGCTGACAGCCGGTGAGCCTGCAAAGCAGTCCATGATGCTGGCCTACAACATCTACGACACGTTCTACGCACGCTCCGGACCCCAGTGGAAGGGCATCGGTCAGGCCAAGGCCGTCGTTTTCTTCCTGTTTGTGGTCGTTATTTCGTTGCTCCAGCTGCATTTTACCCGCTCTAAGGAGGTGCAGGCATAATGGGTGCTACTAAAAAAGACCGCCGCATCAACGCGGTACTGTCCGTCCTGTTCACGATCCTGTGCATCGCCTGGCTGTACCCGGTGTTCATGATTTTGATGAACTCCCTCAAGACCGAGCGCGCCATCACGACGAGCCACGCCTTTGATCTGCCGAACGCCGAGACCTTCGTCGGCTTGAAAAACTACATTTATGGCATTCAGGAAATGGACTTTTTGTCCTCTGGTATAGTTTAGTGATCACGGTTTCGTCTGTGGCACTGATTTTGCTGTGCTGCTCCATGTGCGCATGGTATATCACCCGTGTGCAGAACACCTTGTCCAAAGGTATGTACTATCTGTGCGTATTCAGCATGATTGTCCCCTTCCAGATGGTCATGTTCACACTGGCAAAAACCGCTGATACCTTAAAGCTGAATAACCCCTACAACATCTGCATCATCTATCTGGGCTTCGGCGCGGGACTTGCGGTGTTCATGTTCACCGGCTTTGTAAAATCCATGCCGATTGCTATTGAAGAAGCCGCTATGATCGACGGCTGCAATCCCATCCAGATTTTCTTCAAGGTCGTCTGCCCGATTTTGAAGCCGACGATGATCTCTACCGCCATTTTGGAAACCATGTGGGTCTGGAACGACTATCTGCTGCCCACGCTGGTGCTGGACATCAAGACCTTCCGCACGATTCCTATGGCGATCCAGTATTTCCGCGGCAGCTACGGCAAGGTGGAGATGGCACCCATGATGGCCTGCATCATGATTACGGTGTTGCCTGTTATCGTGCTGTACCTGATCTGCCAGAAATATATTATCGATGGCGTGGTCGCCGGTGCTGTCAAGGGGTAAATTTGACACTTCTTCAAGAAAGAGGATTGGCAAATGACCATCAAAGACATCGCGCGGGAGTCCGGCTATGCGGTCGGGACCGTCTCACGAGCCTTAAATAACGCCCCCGGCGTCAGTGCAGAAACCCGTCAAAAAATATTGGAAATCGTAAACCGCCACAATTATGAACCGAACGCCAACGCCAAGCATCTGAAGCAGCAGACCAACGATGGGATCGCACTGATTGTGAAAGGCACCCAGAATATGCTGTTTGCCGGTATTTTAGAGCCGCTGCAGCAGATCATTGAGGAAAGCGGCTACGTTGCGACGGTCTACTATATTGACGAGGAAGCCAACGAGGTTGCGCAGGCCCGACGCATCTGCACAGAGCGCAAACCCCATGGTATATTGTTTCTCGGCTCAAATCCGGAATACTTTACGCCGGAGTTGGAGGCACTGGGTATCCCCTGCCTGCTGCTGACAAACAGCGCGGCATCCCTGCGCATCCGCAATTTGTCCAGTGTGTCCGTAGACGATATGGCTGCATCGGACACGATGATCGAATATCTGTACAAAAAGGGGCACCGCCGCATCGGAATCATCGGCGGCAAGCCCAATCTTTCCCGTCCAAGTCTCGCCCGTCTGGCCGGCTGTCAGGGTGCTATGCTGCGCCTTGGTCTGCCGTTTGACATGGAAAAGCAGTATGCGTATGCGCGGTTCTCGCTTTCCAGCGGGTATGAGGCAATGGAGTATCTCTTAAAGCACAGTCCCGACATTACGGCAGTGTTTGCCATGTCCGACCTGATGGCGCTCGGCGCAATTCGTGCGCTGCGGGATCACGGGCTGTGTGTGCCGCAGGATATTTCCGTCACAGGTTTTGACGGCATCGCGCTGGGACAGTACAGTGTGCCCCGGCTGACGACCATCCGGCAGAATATGGAGCAATTGGCGCGGCGTTCGGCGCGGATCCTGCTCCACAACATCCAAAAACCCGGCAATGCCGTGCACGAGATCGTCTCCTTCGATCTGACCGAAGGAGAAAGCGTGCGTGAACTGTGAAGGAAAGATATCCCGGCTGCTTACTATCAAAAGAAAGAGGGGTTCTCTGATGAGAGCAAGCGGCATTCTGATGCCCATTTCAAGTCTGCCCTCGCCTTACGGCATTGGTACCATGGGTGCAGCCGCGCGCAGCTTTGTGGACTTTTTGGTCAAGGCCGGGCAGGCATACTGGCAGATTCTGCCCGTATGCCCCACCAGCTACGGCGACAGTCCCTATCAGTCGTTCTCGACCTTTGCGGGCAACCCGTATTTTATCGATCTGGACGATCTGGCAAAGCAGGGACTGCTGCTGCCGGAGGAATATGCGTCCATCGACTGGGAATGCACCCCCGACTGCATCAACTATGGCGTCATGTACGAAAAGCGCTACGCAGTGCTGCGCTGTGCAGCCAAACGTCTGCTGGCAAAGCCCGGTGCCGACTACCGCCGCTTTGTGAAGGAAAACGACTTCTGGCTGCCCGACTACGCGCTGTTCATGGCGCTGAAGGACGCCCACAACGGAGCCTGCTGGCTGGAATGGGAAGAACCGCTGCGGCGCCGTGAGCCCGCTGCTCTGGCAGCAGCCCGGCAGCAGTACGCCGACGATGTGGCGTTCTGGCAGGCTGTACAGTTTATGTTCTACAGTCAGTGGCAGGCGCTGAAGCACTACGCCAACCGGCAGGAAATCCGCATCATCGGCGACCTTCCCATCTATGTGGCGCTGGACAGCGTCGATGTGTGGAGCTGCCCGCAGGAGTTCCAGCTCGACGAGAACCTGCTGCCCACCGAGGTGGCAGGCTGCCCGCCGGACGGCTTCTCCGCCACAGGCCAGCTGTGGGGCAACCCGCTGTTCGACTGGGACTCCATGGCCAAGACCGGCTACGCATGGTGGGTGCGGCGCATCAAACACATGTGCAGCATCTATGATGTGGTTCGCATTGACCACTTCCGCGGATTTGCGGGCTATTATGCTATCCCCTACGGGGAAGCAACCGCCCGGAACGGCCGCTGGCGCGAAGGCCCCGGCTATGCGCTGTTTGCTGCCATAAAGAAAAAGCTGGGCAGCCCGCGCATCATCGCCGAGGATTTGGGATTCCTGACGGAAGATGTCACTGCCCTGCTGAAGCAATGCGGCTATCCCGGCATGAAAGTGCTGGAATTTGCCTTTGACAGCCGTGACGGCGGCGATTACCGCCCCCACAGCTACCCAAAGAACTGTATTGCCTATGTAGGCACCCACGACAACGAGCCTGTGAACGGCTGGATGGAAACCGCCGCCCCTGAGGACGTGGCGCGCGCCGTGCGCTACCTGAATCTGACGAAGAAAGAGGGCTATCACTGGGGCATGATGCGCGGCATCTGGTCCAGTGCTGCCGATCTGGCTGTCGTGCAGGCACAGGATCTGCTGGGCCTTGGGCATGAATCCCGCATGAACACGCCGTCCACTCTGGGCGGCAACTGGTGCTGGCGTGCCGAACCCGGTGTCTTTAACACAAGGCTGGCCAAAAAGCTGCACAGTGAAATGGAACTGTACGGACGTCTGCCGGAATGAAAACAGCCTTCGTGCTATGGTGTCGGCTCGTCCTCCGTGCAGGATCCGCTGCCTAAACACATCAAGGCTGCATTCAAATTATTCAACCGTTGTATCACACGATACAACGGTATTTTTATTGACAAAAAGTTCCTGCCGCTTAGCGCTGCTTTATCTTCTTCCGATAGGTTCATTCCCCATCTTGCTTTCTGCCTACAATCAAAATGCTGCAACTTCTGTCCCTGCGGCAAGGAGGGCGGCGGAGATTTTTTGCACGAAGGCGAGGGCTTTGGGGCCGTCGCCGTGGACGCAGACGGAATCGGCCTGCAGGGTTACGGTGCTGCCGTCGTCGGCCTGTACGGTACCCTGCGCCGCCATCTGCAAGACCCGCGCAATGGCGGTATCCTCGTCCTCGATCATTGCGCCGGGGGCGCCGCGTGGCACAAGGCTGCCGTCGGCCTGGTAGCCGCGGTCTGCAAATACCTCGCTGGCAACGGGCAGTCCGATGGCGTTTGCGGCCTTGACCATCTCGCTGCCGGAGAGAGCCAGCAGCACAGCACCGGGAGCTGCAGCCTGCACAGCGCGGCAGATGGCCGCCGCCAGCACCGGATCCCTGGCGGCCATGTTGTACAGCGCACCGTGGGGTTTGACGTGGTGCAGCGGTACGCCCGCCGCGTCGCAGAATGCCTTCAGCGCACCGATCTGGTACATCACGTCGGCCTCGGCTTCGGCGGGGGAAATTGCCATTCTGCGGCGGCCAAAGCCCTGCAAATCCGGCAGTCCCGGGTGTGCACCCACCTGCACGCCGTACTTTTTGCACAGCAGAACGCTCTTTTGCATCACGGACGGGTCGCCCGCGTGGAACCCGCAGGCGATGTTCGCGCTTGTCACATAGGGCAAAATTTCGGCATCCATGCCGATGGTGTACGCGCCGAAGCTCTCGCCCAGGTCGCAGTTTAAATCAATGGACGGCATTGCAACATCCCCCTTAGTATTTCAGCAGTGTGTTTTTTACGTCGGTCACAAACATATACCCCGGCGCATGCGTGATGCAGAATTCCGGCTTCGAGTGCATGACCACGGCCTGGGGCGTGACCCCGCAGGGCCAGAAAACCGGTGTTTCGCCCGGACGAATCGTCACGGCATCGCCGTAATCAGGGTGGGCCAGATCGGTGATGCCGATGGCCTCCGGCGTGCCGATCTGCACCGGCGCACCGTGCACGCGGGGCATGCCCGCCGTGATGGCTACCGCCGCAGGCACCTGTGCGTGGGGAATCGGACGCATACTGACGACCATATTGCCGCTGAACACCCCCGCGGGCGTGCAGGGGATGTTGGTGTTGTACATCGGCACATTGACGCCTTCCTCGATCTGGCGCACCGGGATGTTCGCGTCCAGCAGCGCTGCCTCAAAGGAGAAGCTACACCCGATGAGGAAGCTGACCAAATCGGACCGTTCCTCAAAATAGCGCACCACATCGGTGGTTTCTTCGGTCAATTCGCCGTTTTGGTAGATGCGGTAGCGCGGGATGTCCTGCGCAATATCGCTGCCCGGGGCAAATTGGGAGAAGCTGCGCTCCCCGGCATCGGCTACTTCCAGCAGCGGGCAGGCCTTGGGGTTGCGCTGGCAGAACAGCAGGAAATCCCACGCCAGCGCCTTTGGCAGGACCACCAGATTGCCCTGGGCGTAGCCGTTGCAGCAGCCTGTGGTCGGGGCATCCAGCTTGCCTGCGCGGATCAACGCCCGAATCTCAGCCGGGGGAAATGCGGAATAGTTCATAACGTGCACCTTCTTTTACAAGCGATCTCTTACCCGCTGCCACAGGGCCGCCTGCTGCCGGGCAGCCTGCACGGCCCGGGACGGCGTCACAAAGGTAAAGCATACCCGTTGCCCGGGGCGGAGCTGCGCCAGCGCGGGCAAGTCGGCAGAAATCACCGTGGCAATTTTGGCATAGCCGCCCGTGGTCTGGTGGTCGGCCAGCATGACAATGGGCTGCCCGTCGGCGGAGACCTGCACCGACCCGGGCACAATACCGTCGGAGAGAATATCCGCGCCGCGGCGCATTTGCAGCGGCGTGCCCGCCAGCTTGCAGGCCATACGGTCACAGTCCGGCGTCAGGGTATAGATACCGTGGATAAAATCCTGCCGGCCCTGCACGGTAAAGGCGGCGTCCTGCGGGCCGGGCACGGCGCGCAGCAGCGGCAGCATCTGCGTCCCCTGTACGCGCATGGGGTGCAGCCCGCCGCACACAGCCTTGTCCCGCAAGGGACGGTCCAGCCGTTTGGCAGTGATGGCCTGCCAGAGCGCGGCGGTATCACATGAGCCTATGGGCAGAGTATCGCCCGCGGTCAGCTTGCGGCCCTCCAGGCCGCCGATGCCGCATTTTACATCGGTGGCGCGGCTGCCCAGCACGGGCGGAGTGGCAATGCCGCCGCCCACGGCCAGATAGCTGCGCAGTCCTGTTTTTGCCGCCCCCATCTGCAGCACACTGCCTGCTTTGGCAAGCAGCGGTGCGTAATAGGGTACGGGTATACTGTCCAGCACAGCAGGGCTTTCGGCCCCCGTCAGAGCAAAGACGGTGTCCGTTTCAAACCGCAGGGCCGCGCCGCACAGGGTACATTCCAGCACGGCTGCACCCGGGTCGTTGCCGACCAGCACATTGCCCAGACGGTAGGCGTATCCGTCCGCTGCGCCGCAGCTGCGGTAGCCCTGGGCAGCATAGCCCACGCGGCCCGCATCCTGCACAGTTGTGAGCGGGCCGGGGTCCAGTACGGTGATGCTCATGCCGTGCCCTCCTTTGCCGCCAGGGCTGCAAATTCCGCCGCGGTGATGGGTTCAAATTTTATGCGGTCCCCCGCCATGTAGGGCAGCGCGCCCGATTCCGGGTCAAACAGTTTGCACGGCGTGCGGCCAATGAGCTGCCAGCCGCCCGGGCTGGCAATAGGGTAAATGCCGGTTTGCTCGCCGCCGATGCCCACCGCCCCGGCCGGGATGGCCGTGCGCGGTGTGTTCAGCCGCGGGGTAAACAATCGTTCGTCCAGCCCGCCCAGGTACGGGAACCCCGGCAGGAACCCCAGCATATAAATGCGGTATTCCCGCCCGGTGTGCAGCGCGATGACTTCTGCTTCGGTCAGCCCCGCGTGCTTTGCCACAAAGGGCAGGTCTGGGCCGAAATCGCCGCCGTAGCATACGGGGATCGTGACCAGCCTCCCCTCCCCCGCCGCGGTGTCCGCGCCGCCAGCGTGTCATAGTCGGTCACAAGCGGATCATACACCACCAGCAGCGACGCAAAAGCGGGCACTGTCTCGGTCACGCCGGGCAGCTTGGCCGCCAAAACGCGGCTGTTCAGTGCCGCCACCGCCGCGCCGATCTCCGGTGCAATGCGCTGGGTGAATCCCGCCAGCAGGGCGCAGTCCCCAACCGGGTGTACCGTAAACGGCAGCATGACCGCTGCCCCCTTCCTTCTATAATAGTCAGTCAAAGAAGTGCTTTGCCAACACAGGGCCGAACCAGTGATCCGACTTGTGGGAGTACCGTACCGCGTAGGCCGTGCACTGGCGCATCAGACTGACGATGCCGACGTTCATGCGCGTGCTGAATCCGTCAATGCCCGGCAGCAGTGAGCCCGTCATATCAATAAACCCGTTGCGTGCCGCCACCCGCATGACCTCGGACTCCATGTCCTCGTGGTGCAGGATCTCCATATCTTTTTTGAGATACGCCAGCGCGGCCATCAAGCCGTAGCAGCCCCAGTCGGAGCAGGTGGCCGTGATAATGTTGTCAGTTCTGGTGGCGCTTAATATGCCCCCGCCGCAGCCGCATTGGCACTCGCCCCTGTCGGTGAACGGCACATATTTTTTGATGTGGTCGGCAATCGTGCCCATGCCGATCTCATTGCCCAGATCACCGATGGCGATATTCGGCACACCGTCGGCGCGCAGCTTTTCCCACAGCACATCGCTGCGGGCCTGCAAGGCGGTCACGTCCAGCCCGACGGCATTGTGACAGACCCCCAGGGCGTTCGCGCCGCAGGCTTCGACAGAGACGACTGCCGCGGGCTTGCGGGCAGCCAGCTCGGCAGCCTGGGCCGGGGCGTCGGCCAGGCTTTTGGTAAAGGCAGCGACTCCCATGCTTAAAGGCAGCGTCTGCACGATGTCGAGGTCTTCATAGATATGCAGACCAACGACGGCGGCGCACTTTTCTATGGCCTGAACGCTGTCAGCGGGGCATACGATGACCGGCTTTGCACCGAACGCCATCACCAACGCGCGGGCCAGCAGCATGGAACTGACCGTGCCGTCCATCTCGGGCACTTTATGCGGCAGCAGGACGAATCCGGTAATAATGTACACCAGATCGTTCTCTTTTACCGCATCGCACAGCACCTGCGCCGCGTGCATCGTCAAAGGTTCACCGGTATAGGCGCGGCTGCCCGCGTACAAAATGCGGCAGACACCGTAGCCGCGGGGGTCAAGATTCATCAAAGCATCGAGATTTTCGCCTACGTTGCGCTTTTCCAGTTCGTCACGGGTCATCCTTCCCACCCCCGTTTCAGTCCACAACGGTTGTTTTGCCGGTGTAGGCGTAGTATTCGCGCAGGACCTCGTTCTGAATCGCTTTCAGCGTGGCGGGGTCTTTGCCGCCCGCGGGTTTGCCGTCCACCTCGCAGGCGTGCAGGCAGAAGTTGGAGGACGACGTCACGATGATCTCATCGGCGTTGCGCAGGTCATTCAGCGTAAAGCATTTTTCCATGACTGTAATGCCCAGGCGGTAGCACGCTTGGATCATGTGGGTCTTGGCGATACCGCGCAGGATAAATTCATCGTTGGGATGCGAATAAAATACGCCATCCTTCAGAATCGACACGTTGGAGTGGGCGCACTCGGTCACGATGTCACCGCGGTGGAACACCGTCTCCTGCACGCCGATGCGCTTTGCGTGTTGCGCCGCTGCAACGCTGGGCAGCAAGTTCAGCGTCTTGATGTTGCAGTGATAAAAGCGTGTGTCTTCCTCGGTGTTGAGCTTGATGGGCACATCCGGGTCGTTCAAATGGTTCTGGCGGATGGACACCCACAGCTTGCCGGGCAGGTCCTCGGCGTAGACGTGGTTGCGGGTCTCGACGCCGCGGGTGACCTGCCAGTAAGCAAAATGCGTTGTACCGTCTACTTTGGCCAGCAGGTCGGTCAGCAGTCTGCCAAGCTCGTCTTTCGGCATCGGGATGTGGATATCCAATGCCCTGGCGCTGGTGTAAAAGCGGTCAAGGTGGTCCTGCATCAGGTAGACCTTGCCGTTTGCGCCGACAGTGGCGTCGTATACACCGTCACCGAAGAAATGCACACGATCATTGAAGGGAACTGTCAGTTCCTCCGGTGTGCCGATTTTTCCGTCATAATAGGCCAGTGCTTCCATAAGTCTTTCCTCCCCTGTTGCTTTTTACCGCGGGCACTTTGCCCCAAATTTCAGTTCAATAACTTTCTTGATGACCTCCACGCAGTTATCCAGCCCAACCGCGGCGCTGTCCAGGCAGAGGTCGTAATTTTCCACACGCTTCCACTGGCGGCCCGTATGATACTTGTAGTAACTTTCCCGATAGTGGTCGAGCTTATCAATGTAGTGGATGGCCTGGCTGCGTCCGATGCCCTGGCGCTTCATCTCCCGCTCAATGCGGTCCTCATAGGGCGCGTCGATGTAGACGGTCAGCACGTTGGGTTTGTCTTTCAGCACAAAATCCGCCGCGCGGCCCACGCAGATGTAGCTTTCCTCGTTCAGCAGCTCCCGCAGGACCTTGGCCTGATAGTTGAAAAGGTTCTGGTCGCTGATGAAATTTCCGCTCTCCGGCGGGATGACACTGCCGTCGTAGATATGCCGCGAAACACGGTATAGCAGCGTTTTTTTGGTGTTTTCATCGGCGGCGGCAAAGATTTTTTCATTGATGCCGCTGTCCTCGGCTGCCAGGCGCAGCAGTTTGCGGTCATACAGATCAATATCAAAATCCTGCGCCAGCTTTTTGCCGATGTAACTGCCGCCGCCCGACCCGCAGGTGCGGGTAATGGCCACGGCAAAGTAGGGATAGTTCGGATACATAGCACTTCCTCCTTACTGCCCCAAATAGGCTTTTTTGACGCGAGCGTCGTTCAGCAGCTCCTGCGCATTGCCGGAAAGCGTGATGGTGCCGGTTTCCAGCACGTAGGCACGGTCAGAGATGGCCAGCGCCATCTTGGCGTTCTGCTCCACCAGCAGAATCGTAATGCCCTGCTTGTTCACCTCCCGGATGATGGCAAAAATTTCCTTCACCAACAGCGGGGACAGACCCATGGACGGCTCATCCATCAAAATCATCTTCGGCTTTCCCATCAGGGCGCGGCCAACGGCCAGCATCTGCTGCTCACCGCCGGAGAGCGTGCCAGCCAGCTGGCGCTTGCGCTCTTTTAAGCGGGGAAACCGCTCGTAGACATCGGCCATCGTTCTGGCCATGTCGGTTTGGTCGGCAAAAGCCCCCATCTCGAGGTTTTCTTCCACCGTCATCTGGGGGAAGATGTGCCGCCCTTCCGGCACATGGGCCAGTTTCAGCGTGATGATTTTGCTGGGTTCGATCTTGCGCAGGTCGTGCCCGTCGAAGGTGATGGAGCCGCTTGCCGCCTTTTCCAGACCGGTTATCGTGCGCAGGGTCGTTGTTTTTCCCGCGCCGTTTGCCCCAATCAGTGAGACGATCTCGCCATCCTTCACGGTCATGGATACGCCGTTCAGCGCGTGGACGGCACCGTAGTTGACGTACAGATCTTTGATTTCAAGCATTGGCGGCCTCCCCCGGTTCGTCCTTGCCCAGATATGCCTCGATGACATGCGGGTCGTTGGCAATCTGCTCTGGCGTGCCGGAAGCAATCGTGGTGCCGAAATCCAGCACCTGAATACGCTCGCAGATCTTCATGACAAGGCTCATATCATGCTCGATGAGCAGGACGGACACTTTAAATTCCTTGCGGATGTAGTTGATGATTTCCAGCAGCTCCTCGGTCTCGGTGGGGTTCATGCCCGCAGCCGGTTCGTCAAGCAGCAGCAGCTTCATATCGGTGGCCAGGGCGCGGGCGATCTCCAGGCGGCGCTGCTCGCCGTAAGGCAGATTGTCGGCCTCCAGATCCTCCTTGCCGGAGAGGTGCACGACGGACAGAAGCTCCTTGGCGCGGGCGGTGATTTCCGCCTCCTGCTGCCAGTACTTTTTGGTACGGAAGATGGCGTCCGCCATGCCGTAGGTCGTGTGGCCCTGCATGGCCGTCTTGACGTTCTCGATGACAGTCATCTTTTTGAACAGGCGGATGTTCTGGAACGTGCGGGCAATGCCCGCATGGACGATCTGATGCGTTTTTTTGCCGTTCATCCGCTCACCGCAGAGGTAGAACGAACCCTCGGTGGGTTTGTAGACGCCGGTAATGAGGTTGAAAACCGTCGTCTTGCCCGCGCCGTTGGGGCCGATGAGCCCGACCAGCTCGGACTCGCCAATTTCCATGTTGAAGTCATCCACAGCCTTCAGGCCACCGAACTGGATGCCGAGATGCTGTGCTTTCAATACGGGTGCTGCCATAACGGGTTCACGCTCCTTTCGCGGCTTTTGCCTTGGGGTGCCGAATGCCGTCCAACAGGCGGGTCAGGCTGAACTCCCAGCGTCCGAAGATACCGCCCGGGCGGAACAGCATGACCATCACCAGCACGACCGAGTAGGCCAGCATACGGTAGGTGGAGAAGTCACGCATCAGCTCCGGCAGGCTGGACAAGAATGCCGCACCGATGATGGAGCCGGTCAGCGAGCCTGTGCCGCCGATGATGACTTCAGAGAGCAGCTCTGCCGAATAGTTGAAGTTGAAGTTTGTGGGGATCATCGCGGTCATGTAGTGGGCGTAGACGCTGCCGCCGACGCCCGCAAAGAACGCCGAGACCGCAAAGGTCAGTACCTTGTAGTAGGTCACGTTGATGCCCGAGGCCGACGCCGCAATGTAATCCTCGCGGATGGCCTGCACCGTGCGGCCAAAGCGGCTGCGCACAAACAGAAACATAACCGTCACGCAGACGACCATGATCCAGAATGCGCGGTCAAACGTGGAAAGTTTGAGGATGCCGCTCATCGTCTTGCCGCCGCCCGTAATGGAAAAGTTGCAGAAGCAGACGCGGATAATCTCGGCAAAAGCCATCGTAACGATAGCCAGGTAGTCGCCCCGCAGCCGCAGTGCCGGGATGCCGACTGCAATGCCCATAAGGCCCGCGGCCAGGCCGCCCGCCAGAATCGCAACGAGCAGCAGCGCCAGATCCGAAAGCCCGTGACCGGCCAGCGCGCCGGACACGATGGCGGACACATACGCCCCCACCGAGACAAAGCCCGCATGACCCATCGAGAACTCACCCATAAAGCCCACGACGAGGTTGAGCGACGTGACCATGATGATCGTGTAGCAGGCAGTCGTGCAGATGCCCTGGATGTAAGTCGTGCTTTTGCCGAAGGCGTTGAAGGTAAAAGCCAGCGTGATGGCCGCGTACAGCAGCGCGACACCAACCAGATTCAGGCCGTAGGAGGCCAGCCGTCGTTTCGTCATTTTGTTCACGCTCCCTTACACTTTTTCACCGACATTCTTGCCCAGAATACCGGAAGGCTTCACCAGCAGAATCACGATCAGCGTACCGTAGGTCACGGCCTCGTACCAGCCGGGGGCAAACAGCTTGACAAAAATTTCAATCAGGCCAATCAGGATACCTCCCAGCATCGCGCCGGGGATGATTCCGATGCCGCCCAGCACGGCGGCGATAAACGCCTTCATGCCCATCATGCTGCCCATATCGTTCGTGACGCGGGGATAGGTGGCGCAGTACATCAGCGCCGCCACCGCCGCCAGGCCCGAGCCGATGGCGAATGTCGTTGTGATGATTCTGTTGACGTTGATGCCGACGAGTGTGGACGCATCCTTATCCTGCGGCACGGCACGCATCGCCTTGCCGAGCTTCGTCTTTTTGACGAAAAGCTGCAAGGCAATCATAATGCCCAGGCCAATGGCAATCGTCAGCAGCACGTTCAGCGGCAGGGCCACGCTGCCCACGGTGATGGTGGGCAGGCTGAAGATGGCCTGCACGTTGTGGGGCTTGGCACCAAACAGTACCATGGCCAGGTTCTCCAAAAAGATGCTCATAGCCAGCGCCGTGATCAGTGCGGACATCGGCCCTGCCTTGCGCACGGGGCGGTAGGCAAAGGTTTCGACCAGTACGCCCACCAACGCGCATACCGCAATTGCAACGATAACCGAAAGCCATGCGGGCATCCCGGCGTTGACCATCAGCGGGATGGTGTAGAACAGCGTGTATGCGCCGATCATGATAAAGTCACCGTGGGCGAAGTTGATCATGCGGATAATGCCGTAGACCATTGTGTAGCCCAAGGCAATCAGAGCATAAATTGCGCCCTGGTTTAAGCCGTTTATCAGGCTTTGAAAAAACAGTGAGAAAGTCATCTGGTCCATTCCCCTTTCCTAAACGCAAAGGGCGGGGGCCTTTTCCCCCGCCCCAATGCGATTGTATCTTACTCTGCCTTGGAAACGACCGTGCCGTCGGACCCCAGGGTCTCGGTCCACTTGACTTCGCCGTCAATGTAGGTATTGATTGCAATGCTCTTGATTGCGTCGCCGTTCTCGTCCAGCGTAATGTCGCCGCCGACACCGGTGAAGCTCATGCCGGTCATACCCTTGACAAGGCTTGCCGTGTCGGTACCGCCTGCGTTCTCGGCGGCCTGCACCAGCATATACATAGCGTCGTAATACAGGGCTGCGCAGGCGTTCAGGCTTTCGGTGCCGTACTTTTCTGTGTACTTGGCAACAAAGTTCTGGACAGCCGGGGCGGTATCCTCGCTGGAGTAGTGGTTCGTGAAGTAGCATTCATCGAACTGCTCGGCAAGGCCGGTGGTATCGGAGCCGTCCCAGCCGTCACCGCCCATGATTGCACCGGTAAATCCGGCATTGCGGGCTGCACCAACGAGAAGCGGAACGGTGTCGAGGAAGCAGGGATAATACAGCAAATCTGCGCCGCTTGCAACGGCCTGTGCCGCCTGCGAAGAGTAGTCTGTATCGGTGGTCATGCACTCGCCGACATAGGCGACCTCAATGCCGTTAGCCTCGCAGTTTTCAACAAAGGCGTCCTTCAGACCGTTGGAGTAGTCATCATCTTTTGCATAGATGACGGCCACCTTGGCAAAGCCCTTGTCTTTTGCGAACAGTGCCGCCATCTTGCCCTGGTACGGGTCAATGAAGCAGTTGCGGAAAATCGAATCGCCTTTTAAAGTCACATCGGCGTTTGTCGCACCTGTTGCCAGCAGCAGCATGCCGTCCTTGGAGGCCTGTTCTGCCATGGGCAGTGTGACCGACGAGAAGAAGCTGCCCACGATGGCCTCCGGCGAGTCGGCCATGACCTTGTTGTAAGCGTTCATGGCCTGCTTGGCGTCCTTAGCATCGTCTGCGACCTTGCCGCCGTTGACGATTTCTATTTTGTAGCCGGAATCACCCGCGTTGATCTCCTCGACTGCCATGTCGACGGCGTTCTGTGCGCCCTCGCCATAGATAGCGGATCCGCCGGTCATGGAACAGACAACGCCGACGCGAATGATGTTATCCTCACCGCCGTCCGACACAGATGCGGCAGTGTCGGTGGAAGCAGCTTCACTTGATGAGATCGGAAG
>OLPW01002755.1_pt1 | contig 14983 bp, 14 predicted proteins | sample 1672161 | NCBI WGS metagenome assembly OLPW01 (sample SAMEA3136654, study PRJEB25190) | human gut metagenome
GCCGCCATGGGACCACCAGAGAATTCCCTCATCATTCATATATGTCTCGCCATGTCCCGGATATGCACCTCTGCAGAATGCTTCCCAGAAACGTCTTGTCATTTCTTTTCCGCTGATATTTCCCCAGCCGTGCTGGATATTTCCCTCGTAAGCGATCTCATCCAGAACTACCGGTTTTTTATAGCGGATACGCCATTCATTTACCATCTCAGAGGATTTATAGAGATCCTGTCTCTGGATGCTGCAGTGAGTGATCCATGGTCTTGTGTAATCATAGAAGCTCTTGCAGTTGTGAATGGAACGAAGATGATTGTATACATCCTTTTCCTGGATGATGGATGCGTATCGCTCCCAATCCTCAGTTGTCTTTTTCGGGAAAAGATCGTACTCATTCGCAAGAGACCACCATACGTTTCTGTATGCACTCACTCTTGCAATGAGATATTTCCAGTAAAGATCATCACACTCTGCACTCATCTCACTGAAGCCCCATCTGTCATATGGATGCATCACAATGATGTCAGCCTCAATACCCAACTCCATCAGCTTCTTTACGCAGTCATCGATATGCTGGAAATGTTTCACATTAAATCTCTTGTAATCGAAGTTATTACCCTCTGCACAGCCAACATATTCCAGGAAATTCTCAGATGTAAGAACTGAACTGTCCATCGGAGTTCCTTCATATGGATAGCTGATCGGCTCATTCAAGTTGTAGTCATAATGTTTCGGGAATACACAGAAACGGATCTTGTTGAATGCACTGTCTGCCAGTGTCTCCAGTGTCTGTTTCTGAAGCTCCTCGCTCTGAAGCTCCCACACATAGCAGGTTGTTCCGATAGAATAATATGGTTTTCCATCTTCATATGCCATGTGATAAGTATAGGACACACGGACAGGTCCGTGGTTGTCTTCTTGTGCAGGTGTTACATGGAATGCACCTGTGTACACCTCATCGGAAAAGCTTCCTTTGATCTCAAATGTATAATCTCCTTCAAAGGATGGCATGAAACGTACACGGTAAATTCCGTCTCCATCATAGAAACCATCTACGGTTTTTGTCTCTTCTTTGCCTTTAAACGTTCCCTGAATTGCATAATCGGTAAACGGATTCCCTTCATGTTTACCTGGCATTTCAGCTTCAAAAGTTCCCCATTTTTCTACGGATTCTGTATATTTGCAAGTACTCATAAGTCATCCTCTTTCTTTCTGTAGTCATCCAGGCGGCTGTTCACGATCCGCTGTGCTGCCTGTATCTGATATCATGATTTAACTGCTCCGGCCATACCTTCTACGAAATATCTCTGGAAGATCAGGTATACAACCATAACCGGTATAACAGAAACAAGTACACCTGCACACAGATAACCATAATCTGTTCCGTGCTCACCTACGAATGTCATAATACCAACTGGTACTGTCTTCATGGCATTGTCGTTGATAATAACGCTGGCCAGAAGATACTCATTCCATGTGGAAAGGAAATCTGTGATAAACAGTGTTGCGATCGCCGGTTTTGCGATCGGCAGGATGATCTTGTAAAAAAGCTGCCATTTATTACATCCGTCAATACATGCAGCCTCATCAATATCTTTCGGAATTCCCAGCATGAAACCTCTCATGATCAGGATACAGTAGGAAATACCAAATCCGATATATACATAGAATAATCCGAAGTATGTGTTCAGAAGATTCAGTTTGCTGTAGATAATATTGATCGGCACAAGTGCTGTCTGCATCGGAAGCATCATACCAATAAGGAAGAATACAAAAAGCCCCACACGATGTTTGATGTTCAGTCGTGTTAATGCAAAGGAAGCCATAGCTCCTACGAAGATACCAAGCGGCACTTTCAGGCAGGAAATAATCAGGTCATTTTTCATATAGTTGAAAAGATTTCCTTTTGTGATGGCATTTGTAAAGTTATCCCATGCAATCTCAGCAGGAAGCTGGAACAGACTTAAACCGCTCATGAAATCTTTTTTATGTTTCAGTGCTGTTACAACAAGTGTGAAAATTGGCACGATCCAGATCAGCGCAAGAATGATCAGAAGCACATACAGCAGCACTTTTTTTGTGATTTTTTTACTTTTTCCGTCCATTGCCTGCACCTCCTACTTTTCTTTTGCTGTAAAGGAAATATACGGAATGATTACTACAAGCATCATAACTACCATGATACATGCAACCGCAGTTCCCATACCTACATTGTTATACTGGAATGTCTGTGAATACATATAGGTTGCCAGAACCTGGGTGGAGTTGTTCGGGCCGCCGCCTGTAAGACCCTGTACAATATCGTAAACCTTCATAGCTGCTACGATCAGAGTTGCAAGAACCATAACGAATGTTTCTTTCATAAGCGGTACCGTAACACTGAAAAATTTACGGATCGGGCCTGCACCGTCAATTGTTGCTGCCTCAAGGACATCCGGTGATACTGACTGAAGTCCTGCCAGGAAAAGGATCATCGGCTGGCCGATTCCCTGCCACAGTGCTGCTGCAAAAATTGCATACAGGCTGACCTTCGGATCAGAGATCCATGTCTGTTTAAAATTAATTCCAAGTACTTTGAAAAACTGATTGATAAAGCCGATATTCGGGTTGTAGATCCATCTCCAGATGATCGCTACTGCGATCGGTGCGATAACACATGGAAAATAGAAGAATGCACGGAACACAGTACGTCCGCGGAACTGTTTATTAAGGATTACTGCAAATCCAAGAGAAACCGTCATCATAAGTACGATCGTCAGCACGATCCAGATCAGGTTATTCTTCAACGCGATCATAAATGTCGCATCATTTGTAAACAGATTGATATAGTTTGCCAGACCTACAAATTCCTTCTCCGCAACACCGTTCCATTTAAACAGACTGATAAACAGTGAGTAAAATACAGGTATTACAATAACGGAAAGGTAGATCACTGCTGCCGGTATCAGAAACGCATATGCGCCAAAATCAATTTTGCTTTTTTTCTTCATTCCGGATTACCTCCATTTTTCGTAAAAAAGCGACCAAAGCCCGCGCTCTGGCCGCTCCGTTATGCTTTTATGATTATTTAGCCTGATATTCCTCGATTGCTTTCTGGATATTAGCTGCTGCATCTTCCGGTGTCATCTCGCCGTTTGCAACTGCATCCTGTGCATTAAAGAGAACATCTGCAACCTCTGTCGGGAATGCCTGGTCAGTGATTGTGAATGTGCCGTTCTCATTGGATGTTTCAAGCATACCGTTTACGTTGACCTGCTCAGCCGGAGCTTCAGCGCCCTGTACAGGAAGCGGTACGTTATAGTACTCACCATACTCTGCAACATTCTCATCACTCTGATAGTAATCCATGAACTTCACGCATGCATCAAGTTCTTCATCAGAAAGATTAGCATTGAACTGTGTCATCTCTGCGAAAGCAGACATACGGTTGTCATCACCTGACGGGAATGCAAATACACCATAATTGTTAGGATCAAGATCATTCTGGATGAACTGTCCGTCATACCACTGTCCCTGGAGATCCATTGCACACTCTCCTGTACCCATTGCCATGATGGTATCGTTCGGGTCAAGTGTAAGGAAACCATCCGGGAAGTATCCTGCGTCAACCCACTCTTTATATTTCGCAAAAGCCTGTACTACTGCATCACAGTTCCAGCTCTCCTCAAATGTGTTCAGCTTGTCATGAAGCTCAGCACCTGCATAGTGCTCAACAAGAAGCTCAAGCCATCTCATTACATGCCATCCGTTAAGTCCGGCTGTATCCATTGGTGTAACTCCGTTATCTTTCAGAGTCTTAAGAGCTGCTTCGAAATCCTCGAATGTAGCAGGAACTTCGATTCCGTTATCCTCAAAGATTTGTTTATTATAGTAAACACCAAGTGCATTGTAGCTTGTCGGATATCCGGAAAGCTTGTTTTCAAATGTACAGAGATTTAAAGAAGCTTCTGTAAATTTGTCGTTCCATCCGTTATCTTTCGCATACTGCGTAAGATCATATGTCTTTCCATTCTCCTCATAGAAGCTTCCAAGACTGCCGCCCCAGTTAAACCACATACTTGGAAGTGTATCGGAAGAAGCTGCTACTTTGCAGGCATCCTTGATTCCATCTGTGTCATAGAAAGAAGCTGTTACTTTAATATCCGGGTTTGCTTCGTTGAATGCCTCTACGATCGGCTCAACTGCGTTCTGTCTTGTGTTCAGTGTCCAGAAAGAAACCTCTGTTGCTGCACTTACGGAAGAAGCCATTCCGAATACCATTGTTCCTGCAAGTACTGCTGCCATTACCTTTTTAAAATTCATCTCATTTCCTCCTTTAAACTTTTCGTGAATTTTGTTTAGTTTATTTCGCCTTTCGTTAAACTAAAGATAGCATATTGTTTAGTGTTTTTCAACTATTTTTTACTATTTCTGCATTTATTATAATTTTTTATCCATTTTTTTGTGCATTTCGACATATTTTTATGCTTATTCGTTTAATGTAGTATAAACTTTCTAGTCTTATATGTAAAAAACCGATTATGTATTGTTTAGTTTATAGATTTCATCTGTTTATTCTCTGCCATTTTCAGACTGTGTTTTTTTACATTTTCTGCTATTTTGTGACTTATATTTGCATCATCTTCCTTTTTCTTCTGCTTTATATACTAAAAATCCCTGTGGATATTTTATAAATCCACAGGGATTTCTTTTCTTTTTTAAACTTTTATTATTTATCTTTTGATGCCTTTTCAGCACTGGATGTCTGAACCAGATCTTCATAGTTCACCCGCTGAGACAGTTCTCCTGCATCTTCCAGGATATCCTGAAGAAGCTCAAAGCTGTCTTTTTCAAAGATAAGATTTTCTTTCCAGGTATCCTGGTCGTAATAGCGTTTTACAATAGTAGTAATAGTTTCAATATCTGTTTCCTTGAATTGTGGTGCGATCACTTCTGCGATCTCCTCCGGAGTATGGATTTGAACATAGTTCATTCCTTTCTGCAGTGCATTAGTAAATTTCTGGATGATCTCCGGATTTTCTTCCATATAACTTACTTTTGCACTGTAGGATGTGTAAGGCACATATCCGGATGCTTCTCCAAGAGATGCCACCACATAACCCCCACCTTCTTTTTCCAGGATCGTGGCTGACGGTTCGAACTCTACAGTATATGCAGCTGAATCATCACCGGTAAAAGCTGCCGCTGTGGAACCGAAATCGATACTCTGGTCAATAGTCAGATCCTTTTGCGGATCAATGCCGTTTTTCTTCAGAATATATTCAAATACCATTTCCGGCATGCCACCCTTACGACCGCCAAGAACCTTCTTCCCTTTCAGATCCTCCCATTTGAAATCAGGCATCTCTTCTCTCGCCACAAGGAAATTCCCTGCACGCTGGGTTAACTGTGCGAAATTCACGACAGGATCAGTTGCACCCTCTTGATAAGCATAGACAGATGCTTCTGCGCCCATAAATCCGATATCTGCCTCACCGGAGATTACAGCAGTCATCGTTTTATCTGCTCCAAATCCCGTCACCAGTGTCAAATCCAGACCTTCCTCAGCAAAATATCCCTCCTCTATCGCAACATACTGAGGTGCGTAGAAAATCGAATGCGCCACTTCATTTAAAGTGACTTTGCTCAATTTCTCCTCTTCCTTATCTTTCTTTGCTGCAAAGACTGTCATCGGCAACGCCGTCACTGCCAGCACAACTGCAGCTGCCAGTGCAATCCATTTTTTATTTTTCATACAGATACTCCTTTTTTGACTTCTGATTTTAGCATATGCCCAAAGGACCTGAAGGGTTCTGCCGAATGGATCGGTACGTCTTCAACAGTTAAAAATCTCCTCTACCGTTCATTGCAATCTGTGCTATAATAGAGCTCATAACATCAGCGTCCCATCCTGTCACTTTCCGGAACGCTGTAAACAGGAGGAAATCAATATGGATATTAAAGAGGAAATCCACGCATTATCAGAAGAAATGCTCACAAATCTTGGCAGACTGGTTGCCATTGACTCCCAGCTCGGTACACCTTCCGAGGGAAAGCCATTCGGTGAGGGCCCTGCAAAAGCCCTGGAAGAAGGACTTAAGATTGCCGAAGAGCTTGGCTTTAAAACCGTAAACCTGGATAACTACTGCGGTTATGCCGAAATGGGTGAGGGCGATGAGATTGTCGGCATCGCCGGTCATCTGGATATCGTTCCTGTAGGTGGAGACTGGACCTACGATCCGTTCCGTCTTACCCGCGAAGGCGATCATGTATACGGCCGTGGGACCACTGATGACAAAGGCCCTATCCTGGAAGCACTTTATGCCATGAAGCTTCTCCGCGACCACGGCGTGAGGCTGAACAAAAGAGTCCGCCTGATCATGGGCTGCAACGAGGAAACAGGTTCCAGATGTATGGCACACTACAATCAGGTAGCAGAAGAGCTTTCCTGCGGTTTCACACCGGATGCCAGCTTCCCGTGTATCCACGGTGAAAAAGGTCGTGCATTTATGATGGCCTATTCTAAAAATACCCGCATCATCTCTGCAAACGGCGGCTTTGTTGCAAATGCAATGTGCGACACCTGCACAACTGTGATCCCTGCAGATGCCGGCCTGAAAGAAAAACTGGAAGCAGCACTGTCCCAGAGTAAACTTCAGGAATACAAAGTAACAGAAGAAAACGGTGAGCTTACCATTTATGCCAAAGGTGTTCCTGCCCATGCCAGCACACCGGCACTTGGTGTCAATGCTGCAGGCGTAACTTTCGAATGCCTTGCAAAAGCCGGATTCGAGGATGATTTTGTAGAATTCTATAATTCTCATCTTGGAACTTCCTGCGACGGTTCTGGTATTGGCCTGAAATTTGCAGATGAATACGGCGACCTGACATTCTGCAACGGAATCGTCAAAACAGAAAACGGAGTGATCTCCTGCACCATCGACATCCGTGTTCCTGTAACACTTGGTGAGACGGAACTCCGCAAAATGTGTGAGGACAAACTGGAAGACAAAAACGGTCGCATTGAGATCGTTGAAGTTGGCGCACCATTATTCTTCCCAAAAGAATCTCCTCTCGTAACCGCACTGTATAAAGCCTACACAGATGTTACAGGTGACACTGAACATAAACCGGTAGTCATCGGAGGCGGCACTTACGCAAAATCCCTGAAAAACATCATTGCTTTCGGACCTGAAAAAGAGGGGATTGATTACCGTATCCACGGAGCCGATGAGTTTATCCTGGTATCTGGTATGGAAGAAGCAGTTCTCATCTATATGGAAGCCGTCAAAAACCTTCTTGCAATCTGAAAACTCTGAACAGGACTGCACAATTTCACACAGTGAGAGGAGAATTTTTATATGAAAGCACATAAGTACTGGTCTCTTGGAACACTTATCTGCATGACAGGCTCTTTTTATACAGGATATAAAAAACTAATGAAAGCACACAAATATTTCTCTTTCGGCGCGCTGATCTGTATGATCATGGCTATCTGGTCCGGTCACAAAATGATTGCGCCGAAAAAAAAGCAGCAACAGGAGGATAAGAAATCATGAGTACAAAAGCTGAACACGCTACAAAATTACATGAAAACGGCTGCAACTGTGCACAGGCAGTTGCCTGTTCTTTCTGCCGGGAATTTGGCATTGATGAAAACGAGATGTTCCGTATTGCCGAGGGCTTCGGACTTGGAATGGGTGTTATGGAAATGTGCGGTGCTCTTTCCGGAATGGCTATGATCATCGGACTTTCCAACAGCCGCGGAAACACTGAAGAAGGTTCCGGCTCCAAAGGTGACACTTACAAAAAGCTTCGCACCTATATCGGGAAATTCAAAGAAAAAAACGGCTCCTGTATCTGCCGTGAATTAAAAGGTGTGGAGACAGGCAAGGTTCTCTGCAGCTGCCCACAGTGTATCACAGATGCGGTTGCTCTTACAGAAGAATATCTTGCGGAAAACAGATAATCTCATAAAAGAAAACAGCAGAATTGTATGTTTCCATTAATCCCGGGACATACAGCTCTGCTGTTTTCTTTTCTTATTCGATTTTCACTGTCAGCTTCTTCACCCATCTGTATTTCTTATAATTCAGGTACACAGCCGGGATCTTTACAAATTCATCCAAGCTGATGAGCTTTCTGGTAAAAATGCCGGGCTCTTTTATTTTCCATTTATTTTTGCCCATGCCTCTTCATCAAACTTACGATCTTTAAAGTAATACGGCTTGTCCGCATCCGTGATCTCACGAATCACACGGCAGGGATTCCCGGCTGCACATACATTGTCCGGAATGTCTTTTGTCACCACGCTTCCTGCACCGATCACAACGTTGTTTCCGATCTTCACACCTGGAAGGACACAGCAGCTTCCCCCGATCCAGACATTATCCCCGATAGTAACCGGAATTCCGTACTCAAATGCAGAATTCCGACTCACAGGATGAATGGGATGGCCTGCTGTGTAAATACCTACATTCGGTCCAAACATTACGTTATCCCCTATGGTGATCTTTCCTACATCCAGCATCACACAGTGAGTGTTGGCATAAAAATTCTCTCCGACTTCGATATGGCTTCCGTATTCGCAGTGGAACGGCGGCTCAAAATATACATTTTTCTTATGTTTGATTCCTGCACGCTCCAGACACTCCATACCTTTTTCCGGTTCAAAGGGCATTGCTTCATTATACTCCCGGATGGCTTTTTTTATCCCCTTCTGCTGTGCCATAACCGCCTCATCGGAGATGTATGGCATCTCGTGATCTCTTCTGTAAACGTTATCCATTCTTTTGATTCCTCCTGTATTTATGTGTTCTTTCAGACAAAGCTTTTGTTCTGTCCCCTTCCAACTCATCTCATTCACATCGTCTTCCGGAATTTCGCCGGTGACACTCCAAACTGCTCCCGAAACAGATGATAAAAGTGGCTCACATTGGAAAATCCGCAGCCTTCACAGATATCCAGGATTTCCCGGTCTGTCTGTGCCAGAAGATAGACTGCATATTTCAGACGCTCCTGGTTGATATACTGAGTAGGAGTTTTCCCACAGATCTGTTTCAGCAGCCTGCAGAGATGGCTTGGAGAGCAGGGAGCCAACTCGCACATTTTTTCGTAGCCTTCCTGGAGATTTTCAATCTTTGACATATTTAAGAGAAGCTCTGACAACCAGGAAGGCATCTGATTCCAGGGATCCTTTTCATCATAAGTGAAGAAATAATCCTCCAGAAGAAGTGCAATGACACACTGCGCATGATATCTTGCGTGCCGAGGATGGCTACTGTTTACCAACTTTCCCGCAGTATCCATTGCATCCAGAACCTTGCGGAAATTTTCCCCTTCCAGATGTACATAGGCAGGCATCTCACCATTTATCAGTTTATCCATCTTTTCCTCCTGCTCCAGAAACAGGGAAACATTCCGGAGCACCTGGGTAGAAAAGCCCAGATTCCGGACGCAGAAATTCTCCGAATGATAAAAGTTATAGCTGTGCATATCATTGGGGCGTATAAAAAACAGATCCCCCTTCCTTACTGTCTGTACGGAATCATTGATCATATGATAGGCCGTACCCTCTGAAATGATGAAAAGTTCATAATGATTATGAGTATGTATTGGCACATGCTTGTAAATATCCGAAATCGTATAGGAAAGTCCGGACTCTCTGTTCAGCGGATACTGTTCTTTTCCAAATACCGGTATTTCCATCTTCTCTTCTCCTCCCCACTTTCTGATATCAATATACTACAAAAATCTGACAGCTGTAAACAAGAAACATCGTGTAAATTGTGATATTCTTTTACCGCATTGAAGAAGATTTTTCATTGAAGATGATTTCTCTGATGCAGAAACTTACTCTTTATTTTTTTCAGGGAGGACTTATTATCATGTCATCATCCAAAACTCGATTTTTTAATCCGGCTGTTGTAGGTCTGATCATGCTCAGCTTTTTCCTGGGTACCAGTGAATATACGGTGATCGGTATCCTTCCGGAAATTGCGGACGGATTCGGGATTTCACTGACTCAGGCCGGAAGCATTGTATCTCTGTTTGCCTTTGCCTATGGCCTTGGCACTCCGTTTCTGGCTGCCTATGTGGGAAAATACAACCGTTTTCGTATTACCATGTTGGGAATCTCACTGTTTGCCCTCTGCAACCTGATCTGTGCCATTGCTGTCAATTACATGGTATTTCTGGTGTTCCGTATTCTTACAGCTGTGGTTTCCGGCACTGTAGTCTCCATCTCCATGACTTATGCGGAAGATGTTGCTTCCATCCCGGAGCATATCCCAGGTGTGATCGCAGGTGTCTTTTCAGGCTTCAGCGTTGCTTCTGTTGTGGGTGTGCCTATCGCTTCCACCATCACCCAAGTTTTTGGCTGGCGTGCGGCTTTTATCACGATCTTCGTGGCAACCCTGGCTCTGCTGGCACTTCTGTTTGTGAAGCTGCCGCGGCAGAACCGGCTGAAGGCCGGAAGTATTCTGGAACAGTTTAAGCTTTTTCTGGACAAAAGGATCTCCATTGGCTGTGCCATCGTTTTCCTGGCAGGTGCCTCCACCTACTGCTTCTATACTTATCTGACACCGATCTTTCAGCAGGAGCTTCATATTCCGGATTCCATGCTGAGTGTTGCGCTTCTGATCTTCGGTATTGCAGCGATCACCAGCAATGTAAGCTCCGGTCAGGTGGCAAACAAAACCGGCATCCGCCTGCTGCCTCTGATCTACATCATCCAAACTGTATGTCTGCTGCTTCTGCCTATTGCCACTCATAATCTGATAAGCGGAGGACTTGTACTGTTTATCCTCGGTGTTGTGATGTATCTTCTGAACTCACCACTTCAGATGCATTTTTTGAAGATCGCTACCAGAGAGCATCCTGCCTGTGTAAACCTGGCATCTTCTTTGATCTCGGTTTTCTTTAACTTTGGTATTGCAGCCGGTTCTGCCATGGGTGGAGTGATCGTAAAATATGCCGGACTTCGTTTTGTAGGGATCGGCGGTGCAGTTCCAGGCATCGGAGCAATCATCTGTGCTGTGATCCTGCTTCAGATCATGAAGCCTAGTGCGGATATCCGGTAAGTAAAAATACAGCCAGGAAATTATCCGGATCTTATATCTGATATTCCTGACTGTATTTTATTCTCTCAATATTCTTCTGTTACTGATGTGGTTTTATTTTCATAGTCTTTCAATCCCATAATCAGGACTTTTCTGCATTCCTATTTCATCTCGATCCTAAACAGTCTGGCTGCTTTTTCCTGAGGCATCTTCACTACAAGATTTCCATTTTCGATCTTATATTCGCACATCTCTTCCTTCGGATAGATCACAGATACTCTGCTGATCTGATCTGCATTTTCCAGCGGGATCACTGCTTCTGTTGTTCCCGGTGTCCATACGGAAAGATAGGTATTCTTCTCTGCTTTCACTCCGTAAGCAAGAACTTCGGATTTCAGAGTTCCAAAACCAAGCGGGAAGAACGGCACGCCGTCACGGACTTCCTCACGGATCTCCTTATACAGGGCGATTCCCTCTTTCATCCGGTTCATGGAATTTTCTCCCAGCTTCCATACCATACCGCTGATATATGGGCGGAGAAGCATACCATTTACTACATTGTAGATCACATGCTCTTCTTCATCCTCATACGGATATACCCACATGCCACCCTGCTCCGGAGTTACCGCACTGGCTACATTGGCAGCGATATTGGCATTGTAGAGGTAGTCCGTCTGATCACTGGTAGACTGCAGACTTAAGATCTTCAGCATACCATAATCCATACGCTGTCCTCCGGAACCGCAATTCTCCACAACAAGCTCCGGATGATCCCGGAATATTTCCTCATACCACCGGTGAAGACATTCATAATGCTCACGGATGGCATCTGCACAGCTGTCACTGTTCAGGTCACTTCCGTATCCCATGGTTACGTTATAGTCCACTTTAAAGTACTCTACGCCGTAATCATTAATTAGCCTGTCTACTACATCACGGCAGTATTTCCGTACCTCCGGATTGCGGAAATCCAGCATATAGCGTTTATTGTCAATGTGGCGTTTTCCATGGCGGCAGACAAACCAGTCATCCGGAAGCTTGTTTGCCAGCTCGCAGGCAACTCCCATAACCTCGATTTCCAGCCAGAGTCCCATTTTCAGGCCTTTACTGTGTGCATGATCGCAGACTTCTTTCAGACCATTCGGGAATCTTCCGGATGCTTCTTTCCATTCCCCGACACGGTCCCACCAGAATCCGTCATCATACCATCCCGCATCCAGACAGTAATATTCACATCCGAGTTCTGCTGCCTTGTCAATAATGGAAAGCTCCCGCTCAGTTGTAGGGTCTCCCATCAGGCAGTTCATGTAATCATTAAATACCACGTTCAGCTTCTCATCGTCTGTATTAGGTCTGCGTACTTTTCTCCGATATCTGGTCAGTGCCGCTGCTGCCGGATTCAGACCACCTTTTACAACAGCTACCCCTGCCGGAACGGTTGTAAAGCTTTCTCCCGGTTTCAGATTCTTATACCAGCCGTGCTCCTGCTCTGTGGCCCCGCTTAAGGCAAGATACAGATTTCCGCCCTGTGCAGAGCCATATTCGGCCAGCCACTGTCCGGAGCTTTCAATCTGGAAAATATACGTCTCCCCCGTTTCTCTGTCCTCGGCAATTCCCATAGGAAGATACTCACAGGTAGACCAGGTGCCCTTTCCACTATAACAATAACGGTTCAGGCCATATCCCTGATGATTGAAGCCATCTACGACCATGCCGTTTAAATTCAGCGTTTCTGCATCGTATTTCTGCCACTGTGCCTCACAGCACCAGCTGTTAAACGGCACATAGATATCTGTTTTTTTATAATAAGGCTTCTCGCCGCCTCTGGAGATTCCCTGATACATAAAAGAAGAAACATAAGTCAGACCCTGATCCTCGCTTCCCTCGTTGATGATCTCTGTCCAGGTCTGTACTGCCGGCACTCCGTCAAACAGGCGCATATGATATACCGCCTTCAGCTTTTCCGGGGAAACCATTACAATCTCCAGCTCTTTTCCGCCATCCTGTTCCTTCAGCTCATGGTTCTCATAAACAAAATCCACAGAGGACTGATTGATGTTATTTTTGTAGGCATGCATGTTCAGGCTGCCTGTACCGCTTCTGTGGATCTCAACAGCCGGATAACAGATATCCTGCTTCGGCTCCATAACTGCTTTTTTTACTTCCTGTGAAGAAAAATCTGCCAGCTCTACCACACCGTTTTCTCTGATACGGAACTGGATATCCAGGCCATTCTCATGTAATTCGATCGTTTTCATTTCTCTATTTTTACAACTCATATAAAATATCCTCCCGCTTTTCTAATCCTGCTCACAGTATAGCATCTGTTTTTTTATAAGGTGACAGGTATCATCCCCTGAATGTAAAAATGCAATATATTGTCGTATTTATTTTTACATGATATACTGTTTTCAGACTATAAAACAGACATTGCAGCCAATGTGGATTGCGAATATCTGCTTAACTCGCACTTTTCAGTTCATACGTTCACATTTCGCTTCGCAACATATTCAGGAGGTTTTTCATGCCAGATATTTTTCAGGACTCTTCCCGGTATTTCCATGTTTCTGCTTTTTACGCTCTCTCCCTGCCTTATTATCATATGGAGCATCACACCCATTCCAGCTATGAGATCATGTATATCACCTCCGGTTCCTGCCGGGTTTTCTGCCTGAATGGCACACAGGATACAGAATTCCCGCTGAAATCCGGACAGTTTATCTTTATCCGGCCGGATGTACCTCACAGGCTGGAGATCCCGGATGGTTTTCCATGCTCGATCCTGAATCTGGAATTTTCCCTTACTTCCGAAAAAAGCCCGGTTTCTCCAGAGCTTCTTGTAAAAAAGGATCCCGGATTTTCCCGGTTCTGGAATTTTATGGATTCCTCCCAGGGCTTCTGCTCCGGCACGGATTCCCGAAGCTTAGGATACAGTCTGAAGGATCTGCTCACCTTTCTGCAGCACAGCTCCGGTCAGATAAATGAGGAAGAATTTCTCTTCTTTCTTCTTTTCAGCCGCATGCTTACAGAGCTTGCATTCTGCGCCCGCTCCAGCCGGAGTGCCCAGGGAATCGTCTATCTGAAAAAAGCACTCCGCTACATTGATGAGCATTATCTGGAAGACATTGATATTCCTGCCATCTCCGCATATGCAGGGATCAACAAATCCTACCTGCAGGCACTCTTTACAGAAAAAAACGGCTGCACTATCAATACTTATATTAACCGCAAGCGTATGGAACAAGCAGCCTTTCTTCTGTGCAATAGTACTCTGCACATTACGGATATTGCCTTTTCTTCCGGATACAACAGCCGGCAGCATTTTGCACATACCTTCGAAAAATTTTATCATATGAGCCCTTCCCGGTACCGAAGTCTCCATACACGACCGCTTCAGTCAGATACAAAAAAGAAGCGGTACCATATGGCCGACGGACTGAAGCTGGAAAGCGAACCCTTTCCTCAGGAATAAAACTTACCATCTTCAATACACCTTCAGGCTGATATCTGCGATCCAGTCTGATCAGCCTGAAAAAAATGGCCAGGCACGAAGATCTTATCCCTTCGATAACCTGGCCGGCTTTTTATATTTATTTTGAAAAAATTTTCTATGGAAGCAGATTCTGCATACTCTTCAGACTGATCGCCAGTGTGGAAGTGTTGTGCAGAAGTGCGGATGTAGTCGGCTGCAGAATTCCTGCAACACCGCAGGCGATCAGACCTGCATTAAAAGTAACGATAAAACGGTAGTTACGTCTGATGCGTTTCATCAAAGCATTGCTGATCTCCTTGAGTACTACAAGCTCCTGAAGATCATCTGCACCTACTGTAATATCTGCGATCTCACGTGCGATTTCTGCTCCATCGCTGATGGCAATACCAACATTGGCCGCGGAAAGTGCCGGTGAATCGTTGATTCCGTCACCTACCATAATAACCTTTCTTCC
>OLPW01002761.1_pt1 | contig 14959 bp, 10 predicted proteins | sample 1672161 | NCBI WGS metagenome assembly OLPW01 (sample SAMEA3136654, study PRJEB25190) | human gut metagenome
GGGGTCCTCAAGATGAATAGTGTTTCCGCAGAATACGACCAGCATTATATGGATAATTTCAATGCAATGCTTGAACAAGAAAAGCAGCGAGAGCAAGCAAGACGTAGAAAAAAGGAAGATTTATATTCTTTTTTCGAACTTCATTATGTGCCAGAGGGGGATTATACATCCAAAATTTATATCGGATGCGACATTCCTGCTAAGAAAGGAAAGATTTATACTTTTCATCATTACCAGACTGGGATAGAAGAAAGCCTGGATGCATTACCTGTGGATTTCTTTACAGCGAATAATGCGAAGAATTATTATGTCACAGCCAATGGTCTGAAAAAACGTGGAAAGAGAAATGAGAAAAATCTGTTTACATTACATAACATTGTCATTGATATCGACTGCCATAAATATGGTATTTCAAAGAAAGACCGTGATAATGAGATTGAGAAATGTGAAGTTTATCTGCGGGAACTTTTTGATAATTCATTGGAACTGCCATCTCCAAACACTATCGTTAAAACAGGGCGTGGTCTGCAGTTATGGTGGGCAATCAAACCATTATCTGCGGCAAAGTTAAAAAATATTTATAAAGAGACAGCAGCGTATCTTTGTGACCAATTAGATGAAAAGATAAGCAAACAGTATTACCTTAATTTTCTGCGTGTAGACCGGGCAGCCTCCTTAAAAATGGCCGGTTATTTCCGTTTGCCCGGAACTTATAATTCCAAAGCAAAAAAATGGGGAGACTTTGCCTTTTTACATGAAGACCGTCTTAATGTTGTAGACTTTTATTTTGATAAGGTTGCCTCCGGCAAAAAGAATCCGATTCCGTTTACTAGCTTTAAAAAATACGCTTTAGCTGATTATCGTGAGCATATCCTGTATACACTTTTAGAACTCCGCAGAAAAGAAGGATGGGTAGAGGATGGATACAGGGATACGTTTTGTTTTATCCTTTTCAACACCATATTGGAAGAGTATGGAGAGGAAAAAGCAGATGAGGCAGTAAGAAAGATGAATCGTTCTTTTTTTCATCCATTAAGTGAAAAATCTCTAAAATCCTATCTTTCCACAAGCCGAAAGAAAGGATACAAATTTTCCAATCAGACCATCATCAATTACTTATGTATCACAAAAGAGGAACAAGATATGCTTCATTTCCATCCATCTTCCAAAAGAGAGGAGGAGCGGGAAAAGAAGAGACAGTTAAAGAGAGAGCGTGTGCAGCTGGTCATAGAACTTGCAAAAGAAGGACGCAGCCAGCGAGAGATAGCAAAGATGTCCGGAACTTCTCAGTCTACCGTATGCCGCATCTTAAGAGACCCGGACAAAGCCCTTGCTCCACGGAAAACAACAGCAAATAAAACAGAAGAGAATCAAATAGAAAAAAAAGAATCCGATTCCAAACAAAGAAGAAATGATGAAACGGAAAAATCAACAGAGAAGGTAAATGGCGAAAAAGAAGATAAAGCAAAACAGAAAAATCTTCCATGTGAGAAACAGGTAGAAAATGACAATACAAATGGTTACGAGAATTCGCCAATGATAAATGAGAGAAAAGCCACGGATTACTCTGTTGTAGATGAGCAAGATGCAGGCGGATAATCTCTCTTTTTATTGGCAAAAAGATTTGCTCTAAAAAAAGCCGTTTATCCCAAAAACATACATATTAGAAGAGAGGGCAGAAACAGCACCCTCTATTTTCTATAGGGGACTGATTCATTCCGGCTAATATATTTGTTATACAGAGCAGGCAGGGATACCCCTTAGTTTGCAGCATATTTTTTGCAAGCATATATACGGGCGGTGGGAGTATGAGGTTGATATATTTTATCTCTTTGGTGTGCTTGCCTCCTGTAGTTGCTTGCACAAACGATAAAAAAGGAATTCGATTCCTTTTTAGAAGAACTTATAGTGATATTTATGCTAGCAGTAGTAGCCTGTGTATGTCTATGGTATAATAATATTAACTCCAATCAAGGGGAAAGTGCATATCGTATCCTGCAGATAACTTCTTACAAAAATTCTTTTTATGCGGGATATGGTACGATAAGAGTGGTCGAAAGACTGAGAAAAATTAAATAACGAAGGGAGTTTTTATCATGACAGAAAAAACAAAAGCAACACGTAAGGTTTTTAACAAAACTCTAGCTTGGGTATTGGCATTTATGATGATGTTATCTATCCTTCCAGCAACCCAGGTAAATGCGGCAACGAAACCGAAGTTAAGTAAGACAAAGATTACAATGACAGTCGGGCAGAGTAAGAAACTTAAGGTGAAGGGTATCAGCAAGAAACGGGCCAAACGTATCAAGTGGAAATCTTCTAAGAAAAAAGTTGTTACTGTTACAAAGACCGGCAAAATCAAAGCTCGTAAAACAGGTAAGGCTACAATCACCGCAAAAGTAGGCAAGAAAAAGCTGAAATGCAAGGTTACGGTTAAGAAGAGGAGTAAGAAATCTACGAAGAAAAAAGAATCGAATTCTTCGTCTAAAAAGATGTGGTTAAGCAAAACAAGTGTTACTCTTCAGGCTGGTAGCGGTGTTGATTTAGTTCTACATAATGCAAAAAATGTTGTAAAATGGTCTAGTTCCAATAATAAAGTAGCATGGGCTGACAGAGCAACTTCCAGCTCAAAAAATTTAGGAACTATACAGGCTGTAAGCAAAGGAACTGCTGTTATCACAGCAAAAGTTGATGGAAAAACTTTCAAGTGTCATGTAAAAGTTATTGCAGATGATTATCATGCCAGTGAAGCAACTGAAGCAAAGATAAAGCAGGCTTTAAAAATAGTCAACAATAGCATGTCAACACAGGAAAAAGTCCTAAAATTAACCATTTGGACTTGCGACCATTTAAAAAGAGTTTACGGAGAATACTGGTCATATGAGCCAGAGAATACTGTAAACTGTATTTTAAAGGGTAAAGCAACACGATATGGCTACAATGATTTCCTAGATGAATTACTTTCTAGCGCAGGAATTAAAACCATGTATGTGAATGAATCTTATGGTGGAGCGAGATTAAAAGTTTCAATAGATGGAAAGTGGTATAACTTAGATGTTTATCGTATGGACCCTTCTACACAAGATTCTTCTGGACACGGACTGTGGAGTTATTCAATGCCATTCTTTTTATTTTCCGATGCGGAGGCATATAAATATCATTCTCAGTATTATAGCAAACCAAGTAAAGAATTTGAAAAATATAATCCTCCGGCAACAAGTACAAGGTTTGATTTTCTAAGTATGATTGTTAGCAAAGGTAAAGAAGATAACCCTGTAGATTTTGAAGTTAATCCTGAATATTTCATGCAGGCATATACAGAAGATTGTGCAGGTAATCAGTACAATCCGTGGGTAACTGGAACATGGCATAACTACTAGACAAAGCATTAAAAATTGAATATCAAACATATGTGTATATAAAAAAGAATCGAATTCCGTATTTCTTTCATGTTAATGATTCCAAAATTTTTCTGATATCTATTTTTACATATTATAAAAGAAGAAAAAATAAAGAAAGGAGGAATTATCATGGAAGAAAAAATGCTATATAATGTAAAAGAAGTGTCAAAATGTTTAGGTGTAAATGTCCATCTGGTATATGCTTTAATAAAAAAAGGATTACTACCAGCACTAAAACTCGGAAGTTTAAAGGTACGCAAGGCTTCTTTAGAAAGTTTTATTTCGAAATATGAAGGGATGGATTTATCCGATCTCGATAATATTACAGAATTAAAAGCCATTGATTAGAAAAATAGAGCGATGATATATTGCGTCATCGCTCTATTTTTTTGTATTCTTAGAATATATAAAAAAGAGAAACATGGTAAGTGGTACATAATCGCCTGGATTTTCAATCACTCACAACTATGCGATAATCCTTTTATCGGAGTGTTGCTTCCAATGCTAATTCCAGCTTTTAGGATTCGGATTCTTTTACTTCAGCTTTTCTTTCAATCCATCCCTGCACACTCCTAAATTTTTAGAAGGAGCATATTATTATGGAGTCGAACACTACAAAAATTTATAGACGCACCGAAGAAGACTGGTTTCAACTTATACAGGAATGCCGCACGAGCGGTCTTTCCGATAAAGAATGGTGCAGGCAGAATAACATTACCATCAGTAACTTTTACTATCATATCCGGCAGCTTACAAAAAAAGCCTGCCAGATCCCTGCTAATAAAAGAACTTCTTCAAGAGAACATCATGAGATTGTTCCTTTAAAAGTGCTTGATGAAGAAAAAACAGAAGATGTTCCTGCTTTAACGGATAAAACGTCTTTTGATACTGTACCGATCCGGCTTTCTTATCATGGTACTTTTTTGGAGATCCAAAACAATGCGGAGCAGAGTACGGTTGAAAATGTCCTGCGTGCCTTGTAGTCCTTATGTTAGGGGACATCTCACGGTTCAGTCCATCCGTCTGGTCACTGGTTATACAGATATGAGAAAATCTATTAATGGCCTGATGGCAATCATCCGTGATGATTTTAAGATGGATCCTTATGCCAATGCTCTATATCTTTTCTGCGGAAGAAAAGCGGACAGGCTGAAAGCTTTATATTTCGACCAGACCGGTTTTGTCTTGTTATACAAGGTTCTTGACAGTGGGCGTTTTCAATGGCTTCGCAATGCTTCTGAAGTAAGGACACTGACCTGGCAGGAATACCGCTGGCTTTTAGAAGGATTTTCCGTCTCACAGGCTAAGGCAATAAAAAAAGCAAAGAAAAAAGAGTTTTAGGATATATCAGAAAGAACAAAAAGCCATCCTTGCCGTTTCTTCTTTTTTTCTTATAATAAGAGTAACAAAAAGAAGAAGGGAGGATACCACATGGCACAAGTAAGCCCAGAGGCAATGATAGAATTACTGCAGACAGTGAATAAAACGCAGTCTGTGCAGATTGATGAACAGACTAAGACGATCAAAGAATTGCGTGAACTCGTTGCAGAGTTACGTGGGACTATCGCCAATCTGGAAGAGACTGTCCACGAATTCAAGCGAAAACTTTTTGGCAGTTCCAGTGAGATCCTTCCTTCGGAAGAAGAGGCAGAAGAAGAGGCTGCCAGAGAGTGCCCGGGGAAGAAAGAGGCTGCGGTAACCTCCAATGAACGGAAATACCAGAGCCGGACATCCAGAAAAGAATTATATAAGAATATCCCCATCGAAGAAGTAAAAATTGATATTCCAGAGGAAAAACGTTTTTGTCCAGACTGTAATGCACCAATGAAACATCTTGGCTATAAATATGTCCGGGAAGAAGTCCGTATCATCCCGGCAAAAGTTGTCCGGATCCATTACTATAAAGAAACATTATACTGTCCTTCCTGCCGTCAGTTTGAACTCGCATGCAACTTTTCCGTTGGATTATTGCATAAGATATATCAGTATTTGGGAGATGGAGAAAACGAAATAGCTGAATTTAAAATATTTTTTGAAGATTTTGTAAAAAAACGTAATCTAGCAAGTCATAATCTTGATATGATATAAAGTATTTCTGGTAATGATTCTAAATAATTGAGAGACTTATAGTGAACTGATTGTAATTATCGGTTGTGAAGAATAATATAGCTTCCAATTTGCAGGTTCGTTTTTTACATAAAAAATTTGTTATATGTTATATATCGTAATTAAAATAGTTATACATATACAAATATTTATAGTTGTTTTCTTCTCTATAAAATAAGCAGAAGGAAATGTTTCTTCTGCTTATTTTATGTGCGTCTGGTAGTGGGAAGGATATAACCGAAAGCAAAGGTGTCTACCGTGAGGTGGAATTTGAGAAAAGTGGATGTGGGAAATCTGCTAATCCACGGGTAAATCCTTGGTCTGATGAACAGAAATCACATATAAGGCTATGTATGAGGGTAGGGTTGCAATATAAACTAAAGCCCAATAACTACGCGGAATCATACAGAGTAAATGTGGCAGATGGATGGAGAGAAGATGATAAAGAGATATCTAAGAAGTGGAGTGATGCAAAATGGTGTAGTTGTCAAGAAAGGAGGAGATTCACAACAGGAAGGAAGTCTCTCCTTGTTGTTGGCAAATGTAGGAGTGGTTAAAAGAGCACTAACAAAAGAAAGACTAATAAAGTGCAACTTTTATGATTTAGCCACAGCTTATCAGTCCGTGCATATCAACTATTGAAACTGCCGTGTACCGAACGATATGCACGGTGGAGTGAAAGGACAGCGGTTAGTCACCGTCTCCTACTCGATTAATTAACTGAGTTAATTTTTGTTCTGGATAGAAGTAATTCAATGAAATGTGCTTGGCTTTTTAAACAAACTATTTGAAAAGTCAAAGCATCCATTTGTAATTCTCATTGAAGAAAGGTATACAGTATGATACAATACTATAAATTGAAAGTATTAGCCCAAAAATAAAAAAATATATTTTTAAAATATAGGGAAATCATAAATTTTATATAGTAGTAAAGAGGTAATACATATGGCAGTATCATATAATGGATTGTGGAAGCTATTGATTGATAAGAATATGAATAAAGTGGAAATGATGAAGCTTGTGGGGATCAGCAGCAGTACTGTAGCAAAAATGACGAATAGCGAGCTGGTTTCCATGAAGGTTCTGGAGAAAATCTGCAGGAAATTAGATTGTGATTTCGGAGATATTGTCCATTATGAAAAAGAAAAAAAGGATGGTAGACAATAATGGAATACAGTGCAGGACTTACATCAAAATTATTTTGGCTGCAGGAGTCCAGAAAGACAGCAGGATATATCCTGGATGGATACAGCAAAGCGGATATTCGGAAAGTCGCCTGGGAGGAAAATATTTATCAGGTGAAAGCAGAATATCGTGCCTATGAGGTATTGAATGGAACATACCGAAGAGTATCTGCTTTACCAGAGGCGGTATTGCAGACATTTGTTACTTGTGATGTAGAAACCGCAAAGATTCTGAATCTGATTGCAATTCTGATGGACAGCAGATTATTTTTTGAATTTTTACATGAAATATACGATGAGAAGCTTCGATTAGGTGAAAAAGAGATCACAGACAGAGATCTGAGTGTTTTTTTTGCAGATAAGGCAATGCAGAGTGATGTGGTTGCTGGCTGGACGGATACTGCAGTACGGAAGTTGAAACAGTGCTTTACCAGAATGATGTTTGAGGCAGGATTACTGGAAAGCAGTGCAAAACCAAGAACAATTAAGCCAATTCATATTGATTACCGGACAGAAGAATTACTGACTGCAAATGGGCTTGGAGAATACTTGAAGGCAGTGAAGGGAGTCTAAGGATGGCAAGATTAAGTTTGGAAGAAAGACTGAACCGGATTGAGAATAAGATTTCTGAAAAGTCTTTCCGCGAAAATAAAGGCCTTGGAAATGAAGTTGGATATTATGTGTTTGATTATGATCCAAGAGCAGAATTAGAAGTGCGTAATCATATCACATACTTAAAAGAACGAATTAACAACGGCAATAAAGACTTTAAAATTATAGAATTTGACTTGTTTCATACGATGATTCAGGTGTTGGAGGAAGAAGGATATTTGGAAGCCTTCTTTGATCTTGAAAAAGAGAATGGCTTTTTTGATATGGCAGACAGTCTGGTAGAGACATTAGGACTGGATGAAACGAATGAACTGAACCTGATTATCTCAAAGATCTTGCAGGAAGACCTGACAGACAGCGTAATCTTTTTGACAGGAGTAGGAAAATGCCATCCTATCATTGCAAGCCATAATATTTTGAACAATTTACATCAGGTACTGGACAGTGTACCGGTTGTGATGTTTTATCCTGGAGAATACAGCGGACAGGATCTGAAATTATTTGGAACAATGGATTCCAGAAATTATTACCGGGCATTCCGGCTTGTGTAAAACAAAGGAGAAGAAAAATGCAGATTAAAGAGATGTTTGAGAAACAGATTGATCGTGATATAAAGGGTGTAATTAAAGTCGGTCAGTCTGATGAAGAAAACGTATATCAGGAATTGGACGAATATGTGGTAACAAAAGAATTATTAAAGCACTTTCGTGATTTTTTTGATAACTACGAAAAGGGAATCAATAATTACACCGACAAAATGGGGGTCTGGATCTCTGGCTTCTTCGGAAGTGGTAAATCTCATTTTTTAAAGATTCTTTCTTATCTGTTAAAAAACAGTGTGGTAGAGGGAAAGAGGGCAATCGAGTATTTTACAGATGGAAAGAAAATCGATGATCCGATGCTGATTGCCAAGATGACCAATTCCGGAACAATTTCTTCTGATGTCATGCTCTTTAACATTGATTCTAAAGGTTCTGCAAAAGTTGGTTCCGGAAAAGAAGCCATTGTGGAAGTTTTTATGAAAGTATTCAATGAAATGCAGGGATACTGTGGCTCTATTCCATATCTTGCAGAATTTGAACGACAGCTTGATAACGAAGGCAGATTTGAAGAGTTTAAAGAGAAATTTGAAGAGATTGCAGGGGCACCGTGGGAGAAAAAGAGACAGGCATTCGCTGTGATTCAAGATAAGATTGTAAAAACGATTGTGGCGATGGACTTTATGAGCGAAGAAGCCGCCCGCAACTGGTGTAAAAGTGCTAAGAGTGGATATGATCTCAGCATAGAAAAATTCGTATCATTAGTAAAAGAATATTGTGAGAAAAAAGGACCGAACCACCATGTGATTTTTCTCGTAGATGAGATTGGACAGTATATTGCGGATGATACCCAGTTAATGCTCAATCTCCAGACTATCGTAGAAGATTTGGGAACTGCTTGTAGAGGAAAAGCATGGGTGATCGTTACCAGTCAGGAAGATATTGACTCTATCACAAAGACAAAAGGAAACGACTTCTCCAAGATTCAGGGACGTTTTGATACCAGATTGTCCCTGTCTGCATCCAACGTAGACGAGGTTATCCGCAAACGTATTTTGGAGAAAAATGAGATTGCAGAGTCTGCATTGAAGCTGTTATACGAACAGAAAGAATCCATTATCAAGAATTTGATCACATTTACAGCAGATACAGCAGATAAGAAATTATATACAGACAAAACAGATTTTGCAGACTGCTATCCATTTATCCCCTACCAGTTCAATTTGCTTGGACAGGTATTGACAGCTGTACGTACCCATGGGGCCAGCGGAAAGCATTTATCCGATCAGTCCCGTTCTATGCTGGCACTGTTTCAGGAGTCTGCGATTCGGTTAAAAGACAGCCAGGAAGGTGTACTGGTACCGTTCAGCTATTTTTATAATCCATTGCATAAATTCATTGACCATCAGCACAGTCAGGTCATTACTGATGCAGAAGACAATAGCAGACTGGATGCGTTTGATGTAGAACTGCTGAAAGTGCTGTTTATGATTAAATATGTCAAAGAGATCAAGGCAAATGTAGATAACCTTACTACACTGATGATTTCCAATATTGACGATGACCGTATTGAAATCCGTAGCAAGATCGAAGAATCCTTAAAGAAACTGATTCGGGAGACATTGGTACAGAAGAATGGAGAAATCTATATCTTCCTGACCAATGAAGAGCAGGAAATCAATAATGCTATCAATAACGAATCGGTAGAAATGGGGGAGATTATCGGAGAGGCATCTACCGTAATCTTCGAAGAAATCTTTACAGACAAGAAATATCGTTACAGCAGCCGGTATTTATTCCCATTTAACCAGAAAGTAGATGACCGGTATTTCAAAGGAAATCAATCCAATGATATCGGAGTATCCATCATCACACCATATGGGGAGGATTATCCGGATTCTGCACTTCGTATGCTTTCCGTACAGGAACATAGTGTGATTGTAAAATTACCGAACGATAGTACATTCCTGGATGAGATTACAGACTCTATCAAGATCTATAAGTTCCTGAATAAAAATGCTTCCGGTGCGAGAGGAAGCTTTGATAGTATCCGTCGTGCAAAAGAAGATGAACGTATTGAAAAGAAAGATCGTATCCGGATCTTTATTGAGGATGCCTTAAAACATGCAGAGATCTATGTGAATGGCGATAAAGCCAACATCTCAGCAAAAGAACCGGCAAGCCGTATCAACGAAGCACTTGGAAAGTTAGTAGAAATGCAGTATAACAAACTCTCTTACATGGAGACAGCACCGGAACTTTCTGATATTGCAGCAGTATTCAATGGCAGCGATGGACAGCTTTCTTTCCTTGGAACCAGTGATACAACACCGAATAAATTAGCACTGGAAGAAGTGATTCAGGTCATCGGTCTTAACAATGCAAGACATATGAAAACTTCCCTGAAATCCCTGCAGGATAAATTCGGAGCAGCTCCGTATGGATTTAATTCAAAAGATGTGCAGTGGCTGGTTGCCATGCTATTTAAGATGGGACGGGTATCTTTGATTTACAATAGTCAAGGCTTATCTATGTTATCTAATACAAAAGATGAATTAGTACGTTATCTGACAAAACGTGAATTTGTTGAAAAACTATTGATAGATATCAGGGAAAGAGCAACCGACCGTCAGATTCGTTCTGCCAAAGAAGTAATAAAAGATTATTTTGGTTATCCATTATCCAGTGATGATGATGACACTATTATGAAAACCTTTAAAAATAAAGCACAGAATAAATTAGCTACCTTTTCAGATGTTATGGTTGAATATCGTATCAACCCGAACTTACCATGTAAAGCTTTAATGGAACAGGCAAAGAAACAATTAGAAGAACTCCTTGCAATTAATGAACCAGCAGAATTCTTTAAGACAGTAGACAGGGAAAAAGATGATCTGTTAGATGATGCAGAAGATACAGCACCTGTATTTGACTTTTTCCATGGTGACCAGAAAAAAATCTTTGAGAGGGCACAAAAACAGATTCAGATGTTTGAAAGCAGCAAGATTTATGTACGTCAGCAGGAAATTATTGATAATGTAGCACAGATGGAAGCAATTGTGACAGCAAAAGAACCATTTCGTCAGATTCAAAAACTTCCAGAACTGTCAAAGAAATTTGTTCAGCAATATGTAACTTTGCTAGAAAAAGAAGCAGAAGAGATGCGTCCAATCGTGGATGATGATCTGGAAAAAGTATTACATACATTAGATGAAAAAGAATTTGCATCTATTTTAAGAAATAAATTTATAAATGCTTTTGTAGAATTAAAGCAGAAGCTTGACAATTCTCATGAAATTGCAACCGTTAAAAATATCAAGCTGGAAAGTGATACATTAAAGCTTCGCTGTATGGATGAGATTATAGAATATGAAGAAGCACATCGTCCAAAACTAGTCCAGCCTGTACCTCCGGTAACACCAGAGACAGGTAGCGGACATACAGAACTATCGAAGCCGGTAACACCGCCAGTACAGTCAAAGCCAAAGAAACGGAAGAATATATCCATCAGTCACGTGGCTGGTGCGAGAACCTATTCGATTGAAAATGAGCAGGATATTGATAAGTTCCTGGCAGAGATGAAGAAAAAATTATTAAACGAGCTGGATGAAAATACGATTATTACATTAAGTTAAATATTCCAGTGGGAGGAAGTAGTACATGAATAAAAATGCGATAAAGAAATTTGCCATAGAAGCAAGAAAAAAACTGATAGATTCGGTTACAGATAAAGCAGGTATGCTCGGTATCACAGAAAAATCCTGTAGTAAACCAAGTGCTAAGGGACCAGACTTTGAAGTATATCAGACAGTTGCAGGAACAGAAGTGACCTTGAACAGAAAACAGTGTGAGCAGAGAAGACGGCTGGTATCTCAGATTGAATCTCGTAGTTTTGAAGCAGTTGTAGAAGAAGTCGCTTATACTTGGTTCAACCGAATCTGTGCGATCCGTTTTATGGAAGTAAATGATTATCTACCAAACAGAGTTCGTGTACTTTCTTCCGAAAAAGAAGGCAAAATGGAGCCAGATCTTGTGACACAGGCACTGGATGTAGACTTAGATCTGACAGCACAGGAAAAAGAAGAAATTATCAATTGGAAAATGAGTGGTACATCAGAAGATACGGATAAACTGTATTGCAAATTATTTCTGAAACAGTGTCATCAGCTGCATGATATTCTGCCGGGTTTATTTGAGGCAGACTCTAATTATATGGAATTACTGTTTGGTATTTCTTACGCGAATAAAGATGATGTCATCTATATGTTAGTGAATCCGGAAACAGGTATTCCAGAAGAAGATTTTAATGTGTCTACACTGGACGAAGAAGGCAATCCGACTGGACAGGTGGAGATTATTGGATGGCTGTACCAGTATTATAATACAGAATTAAAAGACGATACCTTTGCAAAATTGAAAAAGAATGTAAAGATCACAAAAGAAAGAATCCCGGCAGCAACCCAGCTTTTTACACCGGACTGGATTGTCCGTTATATGGTAGAAAACTCTGTAGGAAGAATCTGGATTGAGCATTTACGGGCTGTAGATCCAAATACAGATGAAAAAGCAACTGCAGAAAGATTCGGATGGAAATACTATCTTCCGGAGGCGGAGCAGGAAGAAGCTGTTAATATAAAACTGGCAGAAATCCGTATCACCTATAAAGATCTGAAACCGACCGATATTACCTGTATTGATCCATGTATGGGAAGTGGGCATATTCTGATTGCGATGTTCGATGTGTTGATGGATATCTATGAAAGTGCAGGATATGACAAGCGAGAAGCAGCATTTGAAATTGTAGAATACAATATTCATGGACTGGATATTGATCAGAGAGCGTATCAGTTAGCCTACTTTGCAGTTATGATGAAAGGACGTGGATATAATAGACGATTCCTGCGTGGAAGAGACGGAAAGCCGGAACCGAAAGTGTATGCAATTGTAGAGAGTAATGATATCCATCGGAATCATCTGCAGTTCTTTGGAACACATTTGAGTGAGATGGAAAGAAATGTGGCTGTGATGCAGATTGAAGGACTGCTTGATACATTTAAAGATGCCAGAGAGTATGGCTCTATCTTGAATGTAGATTCATGTGATTGGGACGTGCTTGAGAAATTTGCAGATGATCTAGGTACAACGGGACAGATTTCTTTTGAAAGTGTAGGAAGTGAAGAAACACAGGAGAGATTGCGAAAACTGGTGAGAGTGGCAAAAAATCTGGGGCAAAAATATGATGCGGTAGTGACGAATCCACCGTATATGGGTGCTTCTGGAATGGGAGCGGATTTATCTAAATATGTAAAGAAAAATTATCCAGATAGCAAGAGTGACCTGTTTGCGGTATTTATTGAAAAATGCGGTGAAATGGCAAAGAAAAACGGATATCAGGCAATGATTACGCAACATGCATGGATGTTTCTCTCAAGTTTTGAAAAGCTGAGAAATAAATTGCAGATGATGGATATTGTGAACATGGCACATCTTGGTCCGAGAGCATTTGAAGAAATTGGGGGCGAAGTTGTACAAACAACAAGTTTTGTGCTAAGGAAAAGTCATATTAGACAATTTAAAGGAATGTATTGTAGATTGATAGAGCCAACTACACAGCAGGGAAAAGAAGAGATGTTTCTTGACGGTGAAAATAGATATTGTGCGGAAGAAGACAATTTTTCAAAGATTCCAGGAAGTCCAGTGGCATATTGGGTAAGTGATAAGATTTTTGAATTATTTGATGGAAAACATATTTCTGATTTTGGTTCTGCAAAGGTCGGAATTGGCAGCGGAAATACAGATTATTTTTTGAAATTATGGTTTGAAATTTCTTTTTTAGATATAGATTTCAAACGAACAAATAATGAAATATCTCAAGTGAATTTTGTACCAATTAACAAAGGTGGTTCTTTCAGAAAATGGTATGGCAATTTTGAATATGTAATAAATTGGAAAAATGATGGTGCGGAGTTAAAAAATTATAAGGATAGTAAAGGTAATAAATTATCGTATCCTCGAAATCTTGATTACCAGTTGAAAGAATCCATAACATGGGGAGATATTACATCATCAAGCCTGTCATTCAGATACTCTGATATAGGTAAATTTTTTTCAGATGTTGGAAATTCATTTTTTGTGTTTAATCAAAAGTATTTATTTTATTTTCTTGCGTATGCTAATACAAAATTTTTTGATTTATTATCATCGGTTATAAATCAAACTATGCATTTTAAACCTGGAAATATGGAAGCGATGCCTGTTATTATTTCTGAGAATCATATTGCCGAGATTGATTCAGTAGTCAAAGAAAATATTAGAATATGTAAAACCGACTGGGACTCCTTTGAAACTTCATGGGATTTTCAGCACCATCCATTGCTTTGCAAAATTTCTACGATTGCTGAAGCTTTTAACCAGTGGCAGATTAAATGTTATGATCGTTTTAATCAGTTAAAAGCCAATGAAGAAGAACTGAACCGTATTTTTATTGATATTTACGGCTTACAGGATGAACTTAATCCAAAAGTAGAAGATAAAGATATCACTGTTCGCAAAGCGGATTTATCCAGAGATATCCGTAGTTTCATCTCCTACGTAGTGGGATGTATGTTTGGTCGTTATTCCCTTGACGAAGAAGGTCTCATTTATGCAGGCGGCGAATGGGATGACAGCAAATATGTTTCTTTCGTAGCGGATATAGATAACATTATCCCAATATGCGATGATGAATACTTTGAGGATGATATTGTCGGTTTATTTGTGGAGTTTGTTAAAACAGTTTATGGTGCAGACTCATTAGAAGAAAATCTTGATTTTATTGCTAACGCATTAGGTAACAAAGGCGCAACTTCCAGAGAAGTCATCCGCAACTATTTCTTGAAAGATTTTTATAAAGATCATTTAAAAATATACCAGAAGCGTCCAATTTACTGGATGTTTGACAGTGGCAAACAGAACGGATTTAAAGCTCTGATTTATATGCACCGTTATGATGCAGATACTGTAGGACGTGTAAGAACAGACTATTTGCATCAGGCACAGAGATATGTAGAGACAGCGATGCAAAGTGCGCAGTATACCATTGATAATGCATCGTCCGCTTCTGAAAAGTCAAAGGCAA
>OLPW01002780.1_pt1 | contig 14869 bp, 7 predicted proteins | sample 1672161 | NCBI WGS metagenome assembly OLPW01 (sample SAMEA3136654, study PRJEB25190) | human gut metagenome
GCCGCAGCCGCCGGAGCGGTGCTTAAGCCGTCAGGCGGGAATTGTGCGGTATTGCTTTAGGTTTGCGGCAAGGAACCACCCCTCAGGCCGCTTCGCGTCCAGCTCCCCCTCCAGGGGAGCCACCACAATCATGGGGTCACCCCGCCCTACTGGCCTGGCAAATATTTCACCGAACCTATGCCCACAAATGCAAAAATGCCGCAGCAGACTGTTACATCTGCTGCGGCATTTTATTTAGGGGTTAATGGGCTGGGTTACAGCTCATTGTTCAGGCTGTGGGATTACTGCCGAATGCCGGTGTTCTTATCGAAATGATAAGTGCGGCCATCGATGACTGCATCGCCCTTAGCCATGGTGCCATAGATCGGGTCGAAATAGTAACGCTTGTCAGCGCTCCAGCCCTTGATCATGTGGCCCTGTGCATCGTAACGGACCCACTTGCCGGTGCCATCGGCGCGGTCAGCCCACTGGCCAGCTTCGGATTCCTGATAGACATCCTTGCTGGTGGCTTTCTTGCCCTGGTCAACGGCATCCAGCCAGTACCAAGCGTCGGAAGCCGGGTCATAGATTTCCTTGCCGCGGCCATCCAGGCCCTGGCGAACGCCCTTTTCGTACCAGAAGTCAGCGCCTTTGATGGTCAGCCACTGGCCGTCCAGAGCGATACCGGTGTACTCGTCAAATGCGCAAGGTACACCGTCAATATCGCCTGCGCCCTTAGCCATAGCGCCGGTGATCAGGTCAAAGTAGTAGGTGCCCTTATCGGTCGTCTGCCAGCCCTTGACCATGTGGCCGTTCTCATCGTAACGGACCCACTTGCCGGTGCCATCGGGCTTATCAGCCCACTGGCCGGCGGCGGATTCCTGGTAAACGTCCTTGCTGACGGTCATTGCGCCGCCCTGGACAGCATCCAGCCAGTACCAAGCGTCGGAATCGGGATCATAGATCTCTTTGCCGCGGCCGGTGGTACCCTGCTTCACGCCCTTTTCGTACCAGTACTTCTTGCCGTTTTCTTCAACCCAGCCGTTCTTCTCGCCGTACTTGGCGGTGTAGTCCTTGCCGTTGAAGTTGACAGCAGCGGTGGTAACGCCGCTGGTCTGCTTTACAGTTGCATCCACGAACTGTGCGCTTGCGCAGTTCTTATCGGTGCAGGTAAAGACAGCCATTGCGGTAATGGTGGTCTTTTCAGCAGCACCGTGAGCGGTGCGCGTTTCGGGTTCAGTAGACGGTGCCTCAGTCGGCTCCGGCACAGCAGTCGGCTCCGGCACAGCAGTCGGTTCCGGCACAGCAGTCGGCTCCGGCACAGCAGTCGGCTCTGCCGGCTTTGCGGTCGGAGTTGCAGTCGGAGTTGCAGTCGGAGTTGCAGTCGGAGTTGCAGTCGGAGTTGCAGTCGGAGTTGCGGTCGGAGTTGCAGTCGGAGTTGCAGTCAGTGCTTCAAACGCAGCGCTAACGGTAACATCAGCGGCAGGCATCTTGAAGGTTGCTTTGCCATCGGTCAGGGTCAGCTTTTCGGTCTTTTTATCTTCGCCGATCTGATAGCTGTAGGTCAGGCTGTCAGCCTTGAGCTGGTAGTTATCAGCTGCCTTAACGGTAACGGTAACGTCGGTGCCTTCAACAGCTGCGGCCGGGTCTACGGTAACAGTGCCGTTCTCAGCAGGAGCTGCGGTAACCTTGTATTCCTTAACAAACTCTGCGCTGACGTTGACAGGGTAAGCAGGCATTGCAAAGGTGTAGGTGTTGGCTTTTTCGGTATCAGGCTTCACTTCAACGGTCTTATCGGTGTTGTCAGCGTCTTTGTAGGTAACCTTCACGCTGCCAGCCTTCAGGGCATAGCCGGTCGCGGGCTTAGCAGTCAGGGTTACGGTTTCCTTCTCAGCTGCTTCTTTAGCGGAAGCAGTGATCTCACCATTGGTCAGGGCAGCAACATTGACCGCATAGGTCTTAGCGTTCTTTGCAACGCTGATGGCCACATCGCCGTCCGGCATGGTGAAGGTGTAAACCGTCTTAGCCTTTTCAGTGGTAGCCTGGGCTGCGGCTTCGTCCTGCGCTGCTTCCTGAACTTCAGTCAGAGCAACATCGGTATCGCCGTTCTTTGCGGTAACGGTAACGATATCGGTGCCTTTCTTTTCTACGGTCAGGGTAACGGTATCGTCCTTGATGTAGGTGTTGCTGGTGGTGCCCAGGGTCAGGGTAACGCCTTCAACTGCATCGGGCAGGGTAACGGTGTGGGGGGTGCTTTCGGTTGCGGTATGGCAATCAGAGCACAGGTACACATTGTTGCCAACGGACTTGGTTTCCAGCTCGTCCAGAGCCCAGGTATGGCCCTTGGGCAGTGCGCCGTCAGCGTACTTCTTTTCACCCTTGGTCAGGCCGTACTTGTTGGTGCGGGCCTGGGTGTAAGCGGGGGTATCGCACCATGCTTCAACGGAAACATCGGTGGTTGCGCCGCTGCTCAGGTCGCTGACCATGTCGGACATCGGCATGGTTTCAACCAGGTTAGCGCACCACATGAACTCTTCGTTCTTGTTCTTCTCGTCAGAGCTGCCCATGTTCTGGTTGTAACTCGGGTTGTAGTTCCAGGACTCGGTCTTGTAGCTCTTACGGTTTGCATAAGAAGTGCCGGAGGCATCGGTCTTGACTTCTGCCTTGCCGTCCACCAGTTCCTTATAGGTGTTGGACAGGTTGGTGCCGACAGAAACGACCAGCTGATCCTTGGTGGTGTTGATGCCGGTGATCACAGTCTGGCCCTGCTGGGTGGTGGTAGCAAAGCTGTAGCTGTCACGCAGGGTCAGGCCAGCCAGAGGATGGTTCTTGAAGGTACCCAGATACTTCACACTGCTGGTATCCTGGGCGCTATCCATGATAACCATGCTCATGCCGGGAAAGTGGGTATCGGGAACCATGTTGCCGTCCTTATCCTTGGTCAGCTTAATGCCGCCATAGACGGTGTTGTATTCCTTCACTTCTTCCACTGCGCCGGTGGTCGGGTCCATACGGTAGATGGCGTTGTTGACGTTGAAGTACAGCTTGCCATCATACAGTGCGGTAGAGTGTACCAGTGCGGGGTAGATCCGCTTTGCAGCAGCGTCTGCCAGGCACTCGGTGTTCAGGTTGTTTTCAACCTTGGTATGCTTATCTTTTGCACTGGTATCGATCTTATAGATGGTGCCAGCTTCGGCCAGAACCTTGGCATTGCTGTCGTCATCATTGAAGTTGCTGCTGGTTTCCTTCAGATCGTTGTAGTACATCAGGATGATATCAAACGGGTCATCCGTCTTGGTAAAGCTGCTCATGCTGAAGCCGCCGGGTCTGCTGCTGGAATCCTCTTTGCGGATATAGTAGTTCGCATTACGCGGACGTGCTTCCAGAGTATCGGGGCCCTGGTTCTGCATCTTCTTCATGAACTGCTGCATCTGGGAGTTGTTACCAGAGCTGCCGGAACCAGAGCTGCCGTTGTTGCCGTTCTCGGACTGCTGGCGGCGCATGTTGTTGTACAGGTTCTGGTTGGTCGTGGTATCAACGTAATAGAAGTAATTATTGTCGAAGTAGATGGGGCTGCAGATAGAGGTGAACCAGGTATCCTCGTAGCAGGTATCGGTGTAACGGGTCTCGTTCTTGTTCTCCGCCTTGGTGTAAGAGTAATGCGGCTTGCCGTTGTTCAACACAACATTGCCGTCATCATCCACATCGGGATTCTTGTTCTTGGTGTAGGTGTAGCCATCGTACAGCGAGTCAATGTAATCATAGTACTTGCTGTAACGGCCTTCCAGACCGGAGGGAGAAACCAGGAAGTTGACATGGCGCATGTCGCCTGCGTTCTCAACGCGGGTCTGGGCCATGCACTCGGTGTTCACGTCGTCATAGCAGACGTCAACATAGTACCAGTTCTTGTTGGCTTCGCCGGTGGTCATCGTAGCAGAGTTGCTGTCGCCCTGCAGCTTGTTGACCTTGACTGCGTTGAAGTAGTGGACGTTGTTGAACATGCCGCCGCCGAACGCATTACCGGCAACACTGGTATCAGAAGTATCGCAGTAATACAGGATCTGGGCAAAGTCAACAACAGCGTTATCGCCTACTTCATCGGGGGTCTTCCAGCTGCCGTCATCATTCTTATAGATGCTCTTGTTGTCAGGCAAATTCTGGACCATGTAGTTAAATGCAGCTGCATAGCCCAGGCAGATGCAGCCATACTCAACGCCCTTAGCGCCGATCTCGCCGCCCAGCAGGGCACCGAAAGCAGTCGTCTGGATGGGGTCGTTGTTGCCGCCGCCGGTGATATCGCCCATGGAGCCCATATCGAATTCTGCAACCTGGGAGATCCAGTCGTGCAGGATCAGCAGCTTGGTGACATAGTCAGCGTCACCCAGCTTGGCAACCTGTGCCAAGCCTGCATCACGGATGGCTTTCAGAGCTTCGCCATAGTTCATGACGTAAGACATGAACGCCTGCGGCAGCATGTTCAGCATGAATGCCATGGTGGTCGGCGGGACATCATCGTTCGGATCCATGCTGCACAATATCTTGATTGCGCCCATGGTGCCGGTGATGCTGCCATCCTCGCCCTGCTTCTGAACGCCCTTGGAGGTCCAGAACGGGGCAACCACGCCGAAGTACTCTGCTTCGTCCTGGTTGAACTGCGACAGCTGGAAGTAGTAGTAGTTCATCTGCGCAGTCGAGACATCATAAGTATTGGTGACCTGGTTGCCCTGGTCGTCCACATACACGGCAGTCTTCTGGCTGTCGTACAGCAGCAGGCTGTTCTTGCCCTTGTTGTCGCCGCTCTGATAGGTGAAGTTCACCTTGCTTGCGTCAACCGGGTTGTTCTGCATATCGTACCAGTTGCCGTCCTTCATTGCGGACACCAGGGTAACGCCGGTGCCGCCGGAGGTGGTATCCAGGGTCGGGGTGCCGCCCACATTGATGTAGACGGAATTGTCATTCTGGTCTACCACAACGCTGACCGGCATGGTCATTACCGGCTGGGTTTTGATTTCTTCGCCGCAGACAGCGCACTTGAAGGTGACGCTGGTGCATTCCCAGTCAATGGTAACGGGAGCGCCGGCAGAAATTTTGCCGGTTTCGCTGTCATAGAACAGCTGGGCGTTGCTGTAGTCAGCGGCCAGCTCGCCCTCGACCTTCTTCATTTCCCAGTTGAAGGTAGCAACAAAGTTGCCATCTGCATCCTTGGACACGACATGGCTCTGGCAGGGCAGGGCGGCAATGTCGTCGGTGCGGGTGGTGGGTTCCTTGTATTCCTTCTTAACCGGGCTCTTGTCAGCGGGCACGCTGGCAGAGTAAACGGTCTTGCCGGCAACGCCGGGCTTTGCCTCGGTGGTATCCTTGGTTACGGTGCCTTCTACCTTCTGGTAGGCATCGCCCTTTTCACAGGTATACACAGCGGTGTAAGCCCAGCCGTCATCGGTCTTGGTCCAGTAACCATCGGGGGTTTCCTTCCAGGTATGGGTGTGGCCATCCTCCGGGTTGGTGTCATTCCAGTACCATTTCGGCTCGCCATAGGTATGGCCGTCCGCAGCGGCGCTGGCCGCAAAGGTATCGGAGTTTTCAGCAACGTAAGCCTGTGCGTAGCTGTCAGCCTGCTGCGCAATCACTTCATCATCGCTGTTGGTCATGGACTCCATCGCAGAGGTCATGCCGGAGCTGCCGGTAAAGGTAACGGCAGTCACAACGCCTGCGGCGTTCGTCTCATAGCCCAGGTCGGTAACGGCGCTGGACAGATGATACGTTTTGATGGTGGCAGCCATCACCGATGCCATCTCGTCCTTGTTCAGGCCATAGGCTTCGGTGTTGATCTTGCCGGCTGCGGCGTTGGCGTACATGGCATCGGCCAATGCATTTTCCAACGCTGCAAGGCTCATGCCTGCCTTGCTCTGTGCAGTCGCTTCCAGCTTGGCATCGTCCTGCTCCAGTTCATGCACTTCGCCCTGGGCAGCCAGCGTTTGGGCTGTCTGCTTGATCAGGTCTGCGGTGCTGGTGAACTTGGGCAGGGACTGCACAGCGCTGGCCGCGCTTGCTGCGCTAGCTGCAACAGACTGCGCTACCGAAGAATCAATCTTGGTAGTTTCGGCTGCTGCGGGAAGCGCCACGCTTTGGGCAACCATGGCTGCTGCCAACACGGATGCACCAAAACGCTGAAGGTTTTTCTTCATAGTTTTATCCTCCCTTAAGTGTTACTACTTTCCCCTTTTGTGTGAAAAGTGGTACGGCAGATGTGCGGCACTTTGCAGGTGTTGATTGCAAAACGCCTGGTTGTGCTCCCCTCGGTCTGGCGATCCCCTGCCGGGCTGCGGCCTGCTTTTGGGGCTTTTGGCCCCGGCACAGCGGCTGACAAAACGTTGTACCGGCTGCATGCCTTGATCCCGCAAATGATAACCTTTCCGACACATCTAGGTATATACATTATATCACAGTTGCCAGAATTTGCATAGTTAATTAGAGCGGTTTCTAGGTAAATTTTTGTCCTTGAATCAACTGAAACCTGTTTTTCGCACATTATTTGCGCTGCGGTGCGGTGACCCTTTGGCGGTATTTATTAACATTTTTGAATGGTTTATTCCTGATTTTATCAAATGATTAAACATTTACCCCGATAATGTTCTTTGCAATCTCTTAATCCAATCACCCGGTATTGTAATCGCGCATTTTTTGCCATTTCGGTTTGGCTTGTTGTTGAGAGATTTGGCAGAGATTGGAGGAAACTTGAAGGGAAAATTGTAGGTTGAGAATTGCCCATTATAAATTGTACCGTAGAGAGCGTTCCTGACTGCTCCGAAAACTTAGGGATAGATCAACCCTTGCCCCTTAACCGCGACCTGAAATACACCTTCCCAAGGTAGGGCGGTGTGAGTGCCCCCTTCTGCTCCACCTTTTCAAAGTTCCGAATGGTGTCCTCTCCCCTATCTACAATTCCTGATGTTTTCATGATGCCTTGCTTGGTCTTCCACACCCGGCCTTTGCCCCCTCCCCGTCCCATAAGTCGTACACAACAAAAAGGCCCCTGCCTTAACAGCAGGAGCCTTGAAAGCTATATCACAAGCCGAAAATTACTTCTCGATCTTGGAAACAACGCCGGAACCAACAGTGTGGCCGCCTTCGCGGATAGCGAAACGCATGCCTTCTTCCATGGCAACCGGGGTGATCAGCTCAACGTGCATATCAACGTTGTCGCCGGGCATGCACATCTCAGTGCCTTCGGGCAGGGTGATGATGCCGGTAACGTCGGTGGTACGGAAGTAGAACTGAGGACGATAGTTGTTGAAGAACGGGGTATGACGGCCGCCTTCTTCCTTCTTCAGGACGTAAACATGGCCATCGAAAGTGGTGTGGGGATGAACAGAGCCGGGAACAGCCAGAACCTGGCCACGCTCGATCTGGTCACGGTCAATACCACGCAGCAGAGCGCCGATGTTGTCGCCAGCCTGAGCGAACTCGAGGCTCTTGCGGAACATTTCCAGACCAGTGATGGTGGTGGTCAGCTTCTCTTCCTTCAGACCAACGATTTCCATCTGATCGCCGACATGAGCAGTACCACGCTCAACACGACCGGTAGCAACGGTGCCACGGCCGGAGATGGTCATAACGTCCTCAACGGGCATCAGGAACGGCTTATCAGCAGCACGGTCCGGGGTCGGGATGTAGCTGTCAACAGCGTCCATCAGCTCCCAAATGCACTTGTATTCCGGAGCATCGGGATCCTTGGAAGTGCTCTCCAGAGCCTTCAGAGCGGAACCACGGATGATCGGGGTGTTGTCGCCATCGAAATCCTGGCTGTCCAGCAGCTCGCGGACTTCCATTTCGACCAGGTCGAGCAGCTCTTCGTCGTCAACCATATCGCACTTGTTCAGGAACACAACGATCTTGGGCACGCCAACCTGACGAGCCAGCAGGATGTGCTCACGGGTCTGCGGCATCGGGCCATCGGTTGCAGCAACAACCAGGATAGCGCCGTCCATCTGAGCAGCACCGGTGATCATGTTCTTGATGTAGTCAGCATGGCCCGGGCAGTCAACGTGGGCATAGTGACGCTTCGCGGTGTGGTACTCAACGTGAGCGGTATTGATCGTGATACCACGAGCCTTCTCTTCAGGAGCCTTATCGATGCTGGAGTAATCCATGAAATCGGCGTCGCCCTTCAGAGCCAGAACCTTGGTGATAGCAGCAGTCAGAGTGGTCTTGCCGTGGTCAACGTGACCGATGGTACCGATGTTGACATGCTCCAAAGAGCGGTCAAATTTTTCCTTTTCAGCCATTGGAAGTATCCTCCTTTAATTCAAACAGATAAAATAGCCTGTTGTAAGGCTATCATACTAGATTTTTCAAGAAAAATCAAGTATTTTGCGCGAATTTGTGCAGAATCAGCCCTTATTGCGCTCGGTCATGATCTTATCTGCAACACTCTTGGGAACCTGCTGGTAATCAGCCGGCTCCATGGAGTACTGGCCACGGCCCTGGGTCTTGGAACGCAGGTCAGTAGCGTAACCGAACATCTCGGACAGAGGAACCATAGCGGTGACACGGGCAGTGCCATCGGTGGATTCCTGGTTCTGGATCGCGCCGCGGCGGCTGTTCAAGTCGCCAATGACGTTGCCCATATACTCGTCAGGAACAACAACGTCAACCTTCATGATGGGCTCCATAATGACGGGATCAGCCTTCTTCATAGCATCCTTGAATGCCATGGAGCCGGCGATGGAGAACGCCATTTCAGAGGAGTCAACTTCATGATAGGAGCCGTCCCACAGAGTGACCTTGACATCCACGACGGGATAGCCAGCCAGAATGCCGGACTTCATCGCGCCCTGGATACCGTTGTCAACAGCGGGGATGTATTCCTTCGGGATAGCGCCGCCAACAATACCGTTGACAAACTCATAACCCTTACCCGGGTTGGGCTCAATCTTGATCTTAACGTGACCATACTGGCCCTTACCACCGGACTGACGTGCGTACTTGGTTTCCTGGTTAGCATCCTTGCGGATGGTTTCACGGTAGGCAACCTGAGGTGCGCCAACGTTAGCTTCGACCTTAAACTCGCGGAGCAGACGGTCCACGATGATTTCCAGGTGGAGCTCGCCCATGCCGGCGATGATGGTCTGACCGGTTTCTTCATCGGTCCAGGTACGGAAAGTCGGGTCCTCTTCAGCCAGCTTAGACAGGGCAATACCCATCTTCTCGCTGCCAGCCTTGGTCTTGGGCTCGATGGCAACGCGGATAACCGGCTCGGGGAAGTTCATGGACTCGAGGATGATGGGATGCTTCTCATCGCACAGGGTATCACCAGTGGTGGTGTTCTTCAGACCAACAGCAGCGGCGATATCGCCAGCGTAGCAGATGTCGATATCCTTACGGTTGTTTGCATGCATCTGCAGGATACGGCCGATACGCTCGTCCTGATCCTTAACAGAGTTGTAAACAGTGGTGCCAGCCTCAACGGTACCAGAGTACACGCGGAAGAAGCACAGCTTACCGACATACGGGTCAGTCATAATCTTGAATGCCAGTGCAGAGAACGGCTGATCATCGGAAGAAGTGCGATCTTCTTCCTCGCCAGTCTCCGGGTTGGTGCCCTTGATGGCCGCAACGTCGGTCGGAGCAGGCATATAATCAACGATTGCATCCAACAGTTTCTGAACGCCACGGTTCTTGTAAGAAGAGCCGCAGACAACAGGAACGATCTCGTTGGAAATAGTAGCCTTACGCAGAGCAGCCTTGATTTCTCCCTTGGTCAGCTCTTCGCCGTCCAGGTACTTCATCATCAGCTCTTCGTCGGTCTCAGCAACAGCTTCGATCAGCTTGTCATGATATTCCTGAGCCTGTTCTTTCAGGTCTTCAGGAATTTCCTCAACGCGCACATCATTGCCCATATCATCATAGTAGATATCGGCTTTCATGTCGATCAGATCGATGATGCCGCGGAAAGTGTCTTCCTGGCCGACAGGCAGCTGGATAGGCACACCGTTGGCATGCAGACGATCATGCATCATCTGTACGCAGCGGAAGAAGTCAGCACCCATGGTATCCATCTTGTTGACGTAAACCATGCGGGGAACCTTGTACTCGTCAGCCTGGCGCCAAACGGTTTCAGACTGAGGCTCAACGCCACCCTTTGCGGCCAGAACGGTAACAGAACCGTCCAGAACACGCAGAGAACGCTGAACTTCAACAGTAAAGTCAACGTGGCCCGGGGTGTCGATGATGTTGATACGATGACGGTTCTTTTTGAACAGAGCCGGATCGTGCTGGGTCTCGGTGTGGCTCCAGTAGCAGGTGGTTGCAGCGGAAGTGATGGTGATACCACGTTCCTGTTCCTGCTCCATCCAGTCCATCGTGGCAGCGCCGTCATGAACTTCGCCGATCTTATGGTTAATACCGGTGTAGTACAGAATGCGCTCGGTGGTGGTGGTCTTGCCTGCGTCGATGTGGGCCATGATACCGATATTTCGGGTCATTTGCAGGGATACGTCTCTCGGCGTTGCCATGGCTTAAACCTCCTCAGTAAGCAGATCAATAACGGTAATGCGCGAAAGCCTTGTTGGCTTCTGCCATCTTGTGGGTATCTTCGCGCTTCTTGACAGCGCCGCCAACGTTGTTGGTAGCGTCGATGATCTCGGCGGCCAGGCGAGCGGACATGGTCTTTTCACCACGGCTGCGGCTGTACAGAGTCAGCCAGCGCAGGCCGAGGGTCTCGCGGCGGGCGGGGCTGACCTCCAGGGGAACCTGGTAGGTGGAGCCGCCGACACGGCGGGCCTTAACTTCGAGGCTGGGCATGATGTTTTCCATGGCCTTCTCGAACATTTCGAGAGGATCGTTGCCGGTCTTCTCTTTGACAGTCTCAAAAGCTTCGTAAACGATCTTCTGAGCGACGCCCTTCTTGCCATCCAGCATGATGCTGTTGACCAGACGGGTGACGAGCTTGGAATTGTAAATAGGATCAGCCAGAACTTCGCGCTTTGCGATTTTACCTCTTCTGGGCATCTTTCTTCCCTCCTTCACATTAATGATATCATCGGTACTCGAAAGTTAAAGAAAACTCCCGTTATGCCACAAAAGGGTCAGCTGACCATTTTATGGCGAAAAGATGTTTCCTTACTTCTTGGCACCGGCCTTGGGACGCTTTGCGCCGTATTTGCTGCGAGCCTGGTTACGGTTTGCAACACCCTGAGTATCCAGAGTACCACGGATGATGTGGTAACGGACACCGGGCAGGTCCTTAACACGACCGCCACGGATCAGGACAACGCTGTGCTCCTGCAGGTTATGGCCGATACCAGGAATGTAGGAGGTGACCTCGATACCATTCGTCAGGCGGACACGGGCAACTTTACGCAGAGCAGAGTTGGGCTTTTTGGGGGTCATGGTACGAACAGCGGTGCAAACACCACGCTTCTGGGGGCTGTTCATGGTGGTGTACTGCTTCTTCTGGGAGTTGTAGCTCTTCTGAAGGGCAGGAGCAGTGCTCTTGGTTACCAGGACCTCACGGCCTTTGCGTACGAGCTGGTTAAAAGTAGGCATTTCTTTTCTCCTTTCTTGATTATTCCGCGCAGTTTTTTGCGGGGGTTGTGCTTCCATTTTGGCCGCACTTGACCCCTTAACTCACGCATTTATTATAATAGCGGATAAACCACGCTCTGTCAAGAGTATTCACAAAAAATATTTCAAATAATCGTGCAAGATGCTGATTTTCTGCACTGGGGGTTCTAATTGTGCGCTTAAGGTGTATCTGAAAACAAAGAATCAGATACACCCTCGGACTTTCCCCTGCTTATTTTGCAGCTTCCAGCTGTGCCACGCAGGCTTCGGCTTCGTCCAGAATGCGGCCGAACTTATCCAGGGCAGCATCCACCGGGGCGGGGGTGGTCAAGTCCACACCGGCATGGCGCAGCTCATCCAGCGGGTAAGCGCTGCCGCCCATGTGCAGGAACTCCAGGTACTTCTTAACAGCCGGTTCGCCGTTCTTCAGGATGCCCTCGGACAATGCCACGGCAGTGGAATAGCCGGTTGCATACTTATAAACATAGAACGGGCGGTAGAAGTGCGGGATGCGTGCCCACTCGTACTGTACTTCGTCATCCACAACCAGCTCCGGTCCAAAGTAGTCCACAATGAGCTTCTTGTACAGATTGTTCAGGGCGGCGGGGTTCAGGGCTTCGCCGCGCTCGGCCATGGCGTGGGCATCGCGCTCAAACTCGGCAAACATCGTCTGGCGGTAGACGGTTCCCTTGAAATTTTCGAGGTACTGATTCAGCAGGGCCAGGCGGGTTGCGGGATCCTGGTTCTTTTCTGCCAGCAGGTGCTCAATGAGCAGGTTCTCGTTGACGGTGGAAGCGACCTCTGCGACAAACAGGGTATAGTCGGCATACTGGGCAGGCTGGGTATGGCGGCTGAACCAGCTGTGCATGCTGTGGCCCATCTCATGCGCAATGGTGGAAACGCTGTCCAGCGTACCGGTAAAGTTGCACATGATATAGGGGTTGGAATCATAGCTGCCGCCGGAGTAAGCGCCGCCGCTCTTGCCCTTGTTGGGGAACACATCGATCCAGCGCTCGGCAAAGCCCTTGCGAACGATGGTGCCGTACTCTTCGCCCAGCGGTGCAACGGCATCCAGAACCATCTGCTTGGCCTGGTCATAGGTGTAATGGGCGCTGACGCCCTTGGTCAGCGGGGCGTACACATCATAGTAGTGCAGCTCGTCCACACCCAGGATGCGCTTGCGCAGAGCAACATAGCGGTACATATCCGGCAGGTGCTTGCGCACAGTAGCCACCAGGTTATCATAGACCTGGCCGGGCACGTTCTCCCCTGCCATGGACATGGCGCGGGAAGATTCATAATGACGGACGGAGGCTTCGGCGGTAGCGGTCTTGACAGCGCCGGAGTAAGAGGCAGCCAGCGTGTTGATGTGCTGGCGGAAGCTCTTGTAGTAGCTTTCAAAGGCATTCTTGCGCAGCACGCGGTCATTGGAGGTTTGCAGCAGGATGTAGTTGGAAGCGGTCAGCTCCACATCGTTGCCCTCGCCATCCTTGACGGAATCGAACACCATGTCGGCGTCTTCCAGGTTATCGGCAACATTTTTCGGGGTGCCGAATGCCTCACCGAAAGCAGCCAGCAGCTTTTCTTCCGGGGCGGTCAGGGTGTGAGGCTTTGCACGCAGCAGGTCTTCCAGAGCAAAACGATAGGGGGCAACCTGCTCGTCAGCCATGATGGCATCCAGGGTTTCCTGCGGCAGTGCCAGGATTTCCGGCTGAGCATAGGCGATGGTACCGACAGCCTTTACATATTTGGCGGTAGCGCGGGCATCCATGCTCTGGGCGTCATCAGCACGGGTATCCTCGCTCAGACGCAGGCTGGTGTAGACAGCCAGGTTTTCCAGTTCACGGAACACGCCGATTTCTGCATCATAAAATTCACGAATGCTGGCAGCGTTGTTCAGCTTGCCCTCCCAGGCAGCCAAAGCTTCAATTTTGGGGTCAATGGCGGCAAAAGCCTTTTCCCATTCCGCATCGCTGGCGTACATTTTGGTCAGGTCCCACTGGTACTGCGGGTCCATCTCTTTGCGTTCTTTCAATGCTTCCGACATGGCGGATTCTCCTTTTCTATATGGTGTCTTTCTGAGCCTGTCAGGGAAGCGTTCTCCCCTGCCCTCCATGCAGGCACCATTCATCCTGCACAGACAAACCCAGTATAAAAGTATTATACACCAAATGTTAGAAAAAACAAATCCGTTTTTATTTAAGGCAATACCGCACAATTCCCGCCTTACGGCTTAAGCACCGCTCCGACGGCTGCGGCACGGCATCTGCGTTGCCAAAATGCTCGATAAGACATCCAGTATTATCTGCGCTTTTGGCTTAGCAGCTGCCGCACCTCGCTCGCCGTATCGGCACTTAGAATTATGCGGTATTGCCTTAACAAAAAGCCTGCGCAGAAACAGTGTTTATGCACGGTTCCTGCACAGGCTCATTTCTCTAACTTTCTTTATTTGTCATTTGCCCGGCTTTCCAGCAGGCTTCTTACTTCTCCTGCCAACGCTTCACTTTCATTTGTCGTAAAGATACAATCAGACTGATCTTTCCTGATTCTGAAAAACACCTGATAGTCTTTATTTCCGCAGAACGTCAGCACATCCAGCATGGGCTCGCTCTCCCCTGCCTGATAAGTAACCCAGAAGCGCAGCCGCAGTGGATTGGGGGTGATTTTTCCCGCCTGTTCATTGGTCACGCCCTTGCGGCAGACAAGATATGCGGTTGTATTCCCCTGGTCGTAAGGCAGGTCCACCCGCTGCATATAAACACCATTTCCCATTGTTTCGCAGTGCTGCATCCATGCAGCAACCTCGGGGTAGCTCTGCCATTCCTCCTGCGGCATACTCCAGATGGCCTTGCTTTGGTAGTTTGCTGATGCCACAAAAGCAACGCTCCATAGAACGAGTGCCAGCAGCATTGCCGCTATCAGATACAACATTCTTTTGCCTGTTGATTTTGCAGCCGCCACAATACCGCTTTTCCCTATTGCTATCAAAAAGAGCACAATCATTAGAATCAGCAAGAGCAGCAGAAGCCCCACTGCCGCGCCAAGCCCAACAAATTGCAGAGCAAACCACAGCAGAATTGCCGCTGCCGCAAGCAGCATCCACTTCTGCTTTGCTGTCAGGCTTTCTGCTTTTTCTGTGTTTGCTAATGTTCCCGATTTTTCCGTTCCCGTTGTCCCTTCTAAATCAGTCGCTTCCATATCCGCTGCTTCCAACGGAATTCCCAGCAGCTGCCGCAGCATAAACAGGTTGGCTGTGCCGGGCAGAGCTTTCCCCGTCTCCCTTAATTAAAGATATTGTTGGGTAAAAAAGAAAGGTCAGTCGATT
>OLPW01002782.1_pt1 | contig 14861 bp, 13 predicted proteins | sample 1672161 | NCBI WGS metagenome assembly OLPW01 (sample SAMEA3136654, study PRJEB25190) | human gut metagenome
GCGCGCCGTGGAAGCTGCTGCGCGCGGCCGAGGATTTCGACGATTCGATCGACCGGGTGATTCTGCCCGGCGGCGAGAGCACCGTGCAGGCCAAGCTGCTGCGCGAGCTGGGGATGTTCGAGCCGCTGCGCGAGCGCATCGCGGGGATGTCGATCGAGGAAAAGGTCGGGCAGATGTTCTTTGTCCGCTGTCCCGAGACGGGCGCGGCGGAGGACGTGGCCGCCTACCACCTCGGGGGGCTGCTGTTCTTCGGGCGGGACTACAAGGACGCAGACGGCGGCTGGCTGAGCGCGGAGGAGCTGACGGCGAAGCTCGAGAGCTATCAGGCCGCGGCGGAGCTTCCGCTCTTCATCGGAAGCGACGAGGAGGGCGGCACGGTGACGCGCGCGAGCCGCGACCCGAAGCTCTTCGCGCAGCCGCTGCCCTCGCCGCAGGAGCTGTATGCCGCGCGCGACATGGACGGTCTTGCCGCGGAGACGCTGGACTATAACAAGCAGCTTCTGGCGCTCGGCATCAACGTGAATCTTGCGCCGGTGTGCGACGTATCCACCGACGCGGGCGACTTCATCTACGCGCGCTCGTTCGGCGGAGACGCCGCGGCGACGAGCGAATTTGTAACGGCGGCGGTCGGCGCGATCCGGGACGCGGGGGTGGCGGCGGTCCTCAAGCACTTCCCCGGCTACGGGAACAACGCCGACACGCACACGGGCGTCGCCATTGACAAGCGGCCGTATGAGACGTTTGAGGAGAGCGATTTCCTGCCGTTCCGGGCGGGCATGGAAGCGGGCGCGCCGTTCGTGCTCGTGAGCCACAACGTGGTGGAGTGCATGGACGCGGCGCTGCCCGCGTCGCTCTCCCCCGCCGTGCATGAGGTGCTGCGGGAGACGTTGGGCTTCGACGGCATCGTGATCACGGACGATCTGGCGATGGACGCGGTGAAGCAGTACGCGAACGGCGAGGCCGCGGTGCTCGCGGTGCTGGCGGGAAACGATATGCTCATCACGAGCGACTATCAAAACGACATTCCCGCCGTCCTCGCGGCGGTGGCGGACGGGCGCATCGCGGAGAGCGACATCGACGCGCACGTGCTTCGCATCCTGCGCTATAAGCAGGCACAGGGGTGGATCGAATAGGAAATTTCCAAAATCTCGGAACAAAACGGCGCGGTTTTGCGTCAAAAGATGCAAAGGTCCTGCTTTTGGAAGAGGCAGGACGGAAACAGAAAGGAGCGAAAGAAATGAAAAGGTCTCTGCGAAACAGTATTCTCTTGCTGCTGACGGCGATGCTGCTGACAGTATCGGCCCTTGCCGACTCGGGGCCGAAGGCCCAGCTGACGGTGAAGGTGGTAAACGCGCCGAGCGAGCCGTACTACCTCGATCTTTTGGAAAAGGGGGATTATCAGGGGCACACCTATGGCTCCGGAGACGGGGATGACACATACAGCGGCATCGACTGGAGCTACTCCGACGAGGAGCGCGCCGCGCTGGATGACGAGCTGCTGGACGCGCTGCGGGCAGCGGTGCCGGAGGGCTGGCACGCCTGCACCGCGCAGGGGACAAACGGCGCGCCGATGTGGGGCGACCTGATCGGCAGCGACGCAGGCGGGGTGCGGCTCCACTCCTTCCGCTACCATGGCGTACCGGATACGTATCGGATCATTCTCGTGACAAAAAGCGGCGAAAGCTGGGTATCCGGAGTCCTACACCGGGCAACGCTGCAATCCAGCGCGACGGTGGACTGGGCGGCGAAGACCGCCGCCGCGCCGAGGGCAAACGCGCTGCCCGCGCGCAGACGCATCAGGCGGTAAGCCGCGTAAAGCGCCGCCGTCAGCGCGGGAATTTCCATCAGATAAACTCCTGAAAAGCTCGTATCCGACAGGCACGCCGCGGCCGCGTGAATCAAGTACAGCAGCGGGCCTTTCTGCTCGTAGATATCTCGATAGAGCACCCCGCCTCGCTTCATCACCCGCCCCACCGTCAGCAGGCAGTTGGCGTCGCCCCAGACGTTGATGGGGTACAGCGGCGAACACTGCGAGGTAAACAGCAGCATCAGCGCCGCCATCGCCGCGCAGCACGTCAGTGCGAGCGCCCGTTCGCGCTTTTTATTCTTCATCGTTCTTCCTCCGATACAGAATCATGGATTTGATGTATCGGTTGCTGTCGTCGTAACTCGTCAGCGCGCAGATTTCCTCGTATCGGTCAAATTCGGCGGGCAGGCGGTTCCAGTCCACCACGACGTAATCGGGTATGCCTTCCCGCAGATAGCGATCCATCTCCTCGTTCATCTCGTCCAGATTGACGTTCAGCTGCGCGAAGAATCTGCCCGCCGGGCGCGTCTGCGTCGCCAGATACACGCCGCCGTCCAAATAGCTGTATTGCAGCATCGTTTTGCCCGGCTCAACGTATTCGGCGAACATGCCCTGCGCCAGATTGCCGATATCCTCGCCGCGCAGAAACGCGTTCGGCGTAGCAAAATACGCCCAGACAAGGCTGGCCGCGCAGACCGCCGCCGTCAGCCCCTTTTTCGCGCGGGGAGACATCGCCCGCTTTCCCCAAAGCCGATGCAGCTGCATCAAACCGATCACGGCGAACGCCGACATGCCCAGCGGGCTGTACGGCCAGACCATGCCCGCGAAAAAGATCGCCGCGAACTGCCCGATCGCCATCGCCCAGACGCAGAGCCGAACGGCCCCCGTCTCTCCCCGGTCAAACGCCAGCGCGATCATGCCCAGCAGAGCCGGAACCGTCCAGAGCAGGTTATCCGCAAACAGCGTCGTCCACTCCGTCAGGCGGTTCGCCCACGTCTTCGCCGCGCCGCTGTACAAAAAGATGTTGTTGTAAATATACGCCTCGTAAGCGTCGGAAAGCGCCCCGTTTGCCGCGAAATAGACGATCCACGGCAGAATCGGAACCGCCATGCCGCCGAGAAACACACCCGCGCTTTTCAGGGCGCGCAGAAGTCCGCCCTCTTTGAGCGCCAGAACGCCTTCCACCGCGCACAGCCCGATCATCGCGCCGAGCAGCGTATACTTGATCGCCGCGACGCATCCGGCCAGCGCGCCGCAGACCAGCAGTCGCTTCGTGCGCATCGGTTTGGCGCGCCTGCCGTATTCCGCGTAGGCGATCGCCAGCGCCGCCATCAACAGCGGCAGGCAGAATTCCTCCGCGCTGTCGCCCCGGATAAACGCCGTGCAGGAGGCGAACGCCGCCCCGAAAAACGCCGCCGCGCCAAGCGAAAAGCCCATTCCGGCGCGCAGGCGCATCAGGCGGTAGGCCGCATAGAGCGCCACCGTCATCGCCAGCGCTTCCATGATGTACACGCCCCAAAAGCTCGTATCCGACAGGCATGCCGCCAGGGCGTGAATCAGGTACAGCAGCGGGCCTTTCTGCTCGTAGATATCCCGATAGAGCACCCCGCCGTCTTTCATCACGCGGCCCACCGTGAACAGGCAGTTTGCGTCGCCCCACAGGTTGATGGGGTACAGTGGCGAGGACTGCGAGGTGAGCAGCAGAATCAGCGCCGCAAGCACCGCGCAGACGGCCAGCGCGATATTTCGTTCTTTTTTCATGCCTCTTCCTCCTCATAGGCGGCGATTTCCCGCAGAAATGCGTCGCCGTATCGCTGCATCTTGCCTTCGCCTACGCCCGCGACGCGAAGCATCTGCGCGCGCGTGCGCGGCGCTTTGGCCGCCATATCCTTGAGCGTCGCGTTGGTAAAGATGATGAACGGCGGCACGTTCTGATCCATCGCGATTTCCCGGCGCAGGTCGGAAAGGCGGTTGTAGAGCGCTTTGTTGACAAATTCCTTTTGTTTCACGCGGCGCTTGAGTTCCGGCGCGGCATCCGTAGGCAGCAGCGCCATGCGGATGGGCATATCCCCGCGCAGCACATCCCGCGCGTATGCGCCCTCTTGGAGCAGCGGATAGTCTCCCGCCGTCACTGTCAGCACGTCGCCCGCAATCAGTTCGTCGATCATCGCGCGCACGTTAGCCTCGCCCTCGGCCTTCATCGCGCCGAACGCAGAAAGCTTATCCAGCCCGCGCTCGCGCAGCTTTGCATCCGTCTGGCCGCAGAGCACGCGCGCCACCGTCGCCTTGCCGTATCGCCCGTTCATCGCGATCACGGCGGCGACAATCTGCCCGGCCTGCCTACTCACGTCGCGCTCTTCTTCGCGCGCCATGCAGCCCGAACAGTTGCCGCAGAACGGCTTTTCCGCCGTTTCGCCAAAATAACGGAGGATTTTGGCGCGCAGACAGCCGCCGCCCGTAGCATAGAACGTCATCTGTTTGAGCCGCTCTTTGGCGCGCGCGGTGACGACCTGCCGGGTCTGCTCGTCCATCTGGCTCATATCCTGCGCGTGGTCGATGAGAAAGGTATTGAGCCGCACGTCGCCCGGCTGATACAGCAGGCAGCAGACCGCGTCTTCGCCGTCGCGCCCGGCGCGCCCCGCCTCCTGATAGTAACTTTCCAAATCCTTGGGCATGTTATAGTGAACGACAAAGGATACGTTGGATTTATCGATGCCCATGCCGAAGGCGTTGGTCGCCACAATCACCGACGCGCGGTCGGAGACGAAATCCTCCTGCGCCCTGGCGCGCAGTTCGTCAGCCATGCCCGCGTGATAGCCCACCGCGTCCACGCCGCAGTCATTCAGCATGGCGGTCACTTCCTCCACGCCTTTGCGCGTGCCGCAGTAGACGATGCCGCTCTGCCCCTTATGTTCGGCCAGAAAACGGCGCAGTTCCGCGTCGCGGTCTTTGGCTCTGCGCACCTCCAGAAAGAGGTTGGGGCGGTCGAATCCGGTCAGGATATCATAGGGATTCTGCAATTCGAGCAGCCGGACGATATCCGCGCGGACGGCCTGCGTCGCCGTCGCGGTAAACGCGCTGACTTTCGGCCGTTTGGGCAGTTCCCGCAGAAACGGCGCGATTTGCAAATAGCCGGGGCGGAAATCCTGCCCCCACTGGCTGACGCAGTGCGCCTCATCGACGACGACCTGCGCGATTTCGGCGTTTCGCGCAAAGCTGAGAAAGGAATCCGTCATCAGCCGTTCGGGCGCGACATAGATGATTTTATAGGCGCCGCGCCTTGCGTGATCCAGCGCGAGCATATACTGTCTGGGCGTGAGGGAGCTGTTGAGATAGGCCGCGCGCACGCCGTTTTGCAGCAGCGCGAAGACCTGATCGCGCATCAGCGAAATGAGCGGCGAAACGACGAGGGTGACGCCCGGCAGAACGAGCGCGGGAATTTGATAGCAGATCGATTTGCCCGCGCCCGTGGGCATGACGGCCATCACGTCGCGCCCGCGCAGAATCGCGGCAACCGCGTCTTCCTGCCCCGGACGGAAATCGTCATAGCCGAAAACCTCTTTAAGCGCTGCGCGCGCCGCTTCCATCGGTGTCATCTCTGCTCCTTTTGGGGGTTACGCCAGGGCGCAGCCCTGAAACCCGGCAGGAACCTGAGGTTCCTGCACCTCCCGCTTTTGAAATTCGATCTTTTGAGCGGATGCCGTCAGCATCCCGCAGATCAACTGATTCTATATTATATCGCCACCTTCTGACGAGCGTCAAGTGCGGCCAAAGAATAAGCGTCCCCGCCCCGGCGCACAATAGGCGCATCGGGAGGTGACGCTTCTTGAATCTCTATCCGAATTTATACGCGCTGCTGGAAAGCGATTCCAACGCGCGGCGCTTATTCGAACATGCGCCGTCGGAAATCCGCCGCCAGCTGCTCACGCGGCGGCAGAGCATCCGTTCCGTCGCGGCGCTGGACGCGGCCATCACGGCATTTGAGCAAAACTGAAAACGGGGCCGCCACGCCGGCAGCCCCGCTTTTTCAATTCAGGAATTCGGAAGTCTTACTGCGCCGCGGTGTAGGAAGCGGCAATCGCGTCGGCCACCGGCAGGAAGTCCGCGTCGGAAGCCGGCGTAAACATGAAAATGTAGTAGCCCGGATCGACGGTATCCATCACAACGATGCCCAGCACGTCTTCATCCGCATCGTGGAACGCGACGACGGAAGTGCCGTTGAGATCCATCACGGTCGCGGTCGGATACACTTCGGCAAGACCCGGCTGCACCTCTTCGGCGGTCTTGGCCGCGTCAAGCGCCTCATAGGTGATGATCAGCTGATTCGCCTCGTCGGCAGACGCCGCGGCAAAGACGTAGCCCGCCTCGGTCTCTTCGGCGGTCAGTTCGGCAGCCTCCCAATCGGCGGGAATATAGAACTGGAAGCCGTCGCCCTCGATCAGCTGGCCGTTGGCGGTCAGGTCGGTCAACGCAGCCTGCTCGGCAGCGTCGTCCACTTCGGGCACACTCTCGGCCATCGCGGCAGCGCCGAAGCACAGGGTCAGCACGGCCAGCAGCATTGCAAGCATCTTTTTCATAGGGATTACCATCCTTTCGTTGCCCTTTCTGGGCAAATCATTGGGTACAGTATAGCCCAAATTCAGCCGCCGCGCAAGCATTTTTGCACGAACGTCATTTTTTCTGCACGAATGACGGCTTTTAGGCGCAAAATGCGTCTCACATCAACCCTTCATTTATGATATACTTATTGCAATCAAACTTCTTGGGAGAAGAGGGCCTTTTGACATGCTGATCCGTATCGCCATCGTGGACGACCAGCCGGAGGCGCGCGAGCTGCTTCGGCAGGACCTGTTGGTGCGCGCGCCTGCCGGCACAAGCATCGCCTGTTTTGACAGCAGCGAGTCCTTTCTGAGCGGCTTTGTGCCGGGGGACGATTCGCTGATCTTTCTGGATATCTGCATGAAGGGCATGAACGGCATCGAAGCGGCCGAACGGGTGCGCAAGCGAAGCGCGCGATGCCTGATCGTGTTTTTAACCTCGTCCAGAGAATATGCGTTCGATGCCTTTCCGATTCATCCGTTCGACTATCTGGTCAAGCCGTATCAGACCAGCCAGCTGGAGCACGTGCTCTCCGGCGCAATTCGGCTGATGGAGGAATCCGAACCGCAGGTCGAAATCCGCATGCCGCGCCAGACCGTGCGCATGCCGCACGGGCAGATCGCCGCCATCGCCTCCCACGGACATACGCTCGACGTGTTCACTGTCTCCGGCTCGCGCCTGATAAGCTTGCAGACTTTCGCCGAGCTGGAAGCGATGCTGCAAGGCGACGAGCGGTTTCTGCCCTGCAACCGGGGCGTGCTCGTCAACATGGACGAAGCGCTCAAACTCGACGGCGACAGCATCATTTTGATGAACGGCATGCGCTTTCCGATCCGCCAGCGCAACCGCCTTGAAATGGTCAACCGTTTCTCCGAATATCAAATCCGCCGCATGAAAAGGGGGTAAAACGCCGTGCATCTGGCTCGATATATCGCTGAATTTTCTATACTCTACCCCGCCGCGCTGCTGTGCTATCTGCCGCTTTCCGGCTTTCTGCGCCTGCGGGTCAAAGCGCTCTGCCCGCTCGTGCTTTCGGTGGTGACGGCGTTTGTGCTGCTCGGTTCGGCGGTCTGCATGCGCTTTCAGCTGAAAACCAACGCGCTGCTGCTCCCGATGATGGCGCCGTTTATGCTGCTGTATGTCAAATCCGTCAAACTGCCGCTGCCCAAAGCGTTGTTCGTCTTTTTCACCGCTTCCATGCTGACGGCGTTTTCCACCTCGCTGACCAACTACCTCTGCGCGCCGATCGAGCTGCATAACAGCGAGCCGGTGTTCGCGCTCTCCTCCGGGCTGATCTGTCTGGCGGTGTCGCTTATCGTGCTGGCGGTTTTCTCGCTGCTCTTCCGCCGGAAAATCCACTGGATGCTCTGCAACGTCAGCTTCACCTCCATCTGGCGGGCGCTGTTCGCCGCGCCGCTGTTTCTGACGGTCGTTTTCATCTGGATTACGCCGTGGTCCCCCTCCGTCGTGCTGACCGGCCGCGTGCGGGAAATCAGCGTCGTGCTGCTCATCATCTTTCTGAGCGATCTGTTCTGGCTTTATTACTTCGTCTACCTGACCACTCACAAGATGACGGAGGCCGTCGAATTGCAGGCGCAGAACCAGCTGCTCGGCATGGAGAACGCGCGCTACCGCGAACTGCGCGTACACATGGACACGACCCGCCAGCTCCGCCACGATTTCCGCCAGCACCTGCACGTCATCGCGGGGCTGAACGAGGCGAAGAAATACGACAAGCTGACGGCGTATCTGGCGGAATATGAAGGGCGGCTGGCCAGCCCGCAGCCGATCCTCTGCGCCAACGCCGCGCTCGACGCGATTGCCGGGCACTATCAACATATCGCCGAAAGCCAAAACACAAAGGTCTTCTGGCGGCTGGAATTGCCCGAACGCCTGCCGATCGACGAGGTGGATCTGTGCATGATGCTGGGCAATCTGATGGAAAACGCGCTGCACGCGGTCTGCGCCCTGCCGATTGACGCGCGGGAAGTGACGGTGATTTCCAGCATGATCAGCGGCGCGATGCTCGGCCTTTCGGTGGAAAACAGCTATGTGGGCGACATCGTATTCGGCCGGAATGGCCTGCCCATCACGCGCAAACGCGGCCACGGCATCGGCCTGCCTTCCGTCGCCGCGACGGTCAAGCGCTACAACGGCACACTCTCTGTCACCGCGAAAGACGGCGTGTTCGGGGTGAATATCCTGCTGAGTTTATAAGACCTCGAACGCATTCTTGCGATAATCGATCAATCCCTCTTCCTTCATTTTGCTCATCTGCGCGGACAGCGCGCTGCGCTCCACGCCGAGATAATCCGCCAGTTCCTGCCGGTTAAACGGTATCGTGAACCGGCTGCTTCCCGTGCGGATGGCCTGCTGGGAGAGATACGACAGCAGCCGCGCGCGGATCGTTCTGGCGGAGATATTCATCATCCGCTGGGAAAGCGTCACGTTCTTCCGCGCCATGATGCGCAGCAGATTGGTTGTCAGGATCGCCTGTTCCGGTTCAAGCCCCATCGACAGCATGCGGCTGACGCCCAGAAACATCACGCGCGTGGGCGCGTCCGCCGTGACGGAGACCATCAGCGGCTCGCCGGGCAGGCAGGCATACGCCTCGGCAAATACCTCGCCGGGTTCAAGCCGCTCGATGATGCTCCGGTTGCCCCACGCGTCGCAAAGCTCGATGGTCGCGCCCCCGGCCAGCACAATGCCCAGAGACGAAACCGTTTCGCCCGCGCGGCAGATCGTTTCCCCTCGCGCATACGTCTTGATGCTCGGCAGAATCACGCCGAGCATTTTTTGAACCTGCTGCGCGTCTGCGCCCTGAAAAATCGACGTTTTCTCCAATGGATACGTCCCAATCTCCATGTTTTTCCTCCTGTTTGGACGGCGGTTTGTTGGAAATACAACATACTTTTCTCGATCATGATACTATACTGAATCCCGACAATCAAGCAATTTGGAGTGATTTTGATGATTCGTAAGATTATTCGCATCAACGAAGACCTGTGCAACGGCTGCGGCGCGTGCGCAAACGCCTGCCACGAAGGCGCCATCGCGATGGTCAACGGCAAGGCCAAGCTCATCCGCGACGATTACTGCGACGGGCTGGGCAACTGCCTGCCCGCCTGCCCAACCGGGGCGATTTCCTTCGAGGAGCGCGAGGCCGCGGCCTATGACGAAGCCGCCGTCGCCCGGCACATGGAAGCGCGCAAACAGGAACAGCAGGCGCAGCACGCGGGCGGCTGTCCGGGCATCCGCATCCGTCAGTTCAACATGGACGGCGGTTCTCGTGCAGAAACCGCCGCGCCGGGCATCGTCCCCTCCCAGCTTCGCCAGTGGCCGGTTCAGATCAAGCTTGCGCCGATCAACGCGCCGTATTTTGACGGGGCAAACCTGCTCGTCGCGGCGGACTGCACGGCCTATGCCTACGGCAACTTCCATCAGGATTTCATTCGCGGCCGCGTGACGCTCATCGGCTGCCCGAAGCTGGATATGGTGGATTACACCGAGAAGCTGACCGAAATTCTGCGCCGCAACGACGTCAGGAGTCTGACCGTCGTGCGGATGGAAGTACCCTGCTGCGGCGGCATCGAAGCGGCAGCCAAAAACGCCCTCAAAGCCAGCGGCAAATTCATCCCGTGGCGCGTGGTCACGCTTTCCATCGACGGAAAAATACAAAGCGATTGCTGAACGCTCCGGATTCCCAAATTTCATGGGAATCCGTTTTTTTCATCCCCTTTCTTCCCGTCTGGACAGTGTTTCGCCGATCTGTTATAATATGAGATAATCATTTTATGTTTGCCCGAAAGGAGCAGCTTATGGATTCATCTCAGCTTTCTACGCGCGCGCATACGCTGATTACGGCTGTTCTCAGTTATATCGGCTTCATCGCGGCTTATTTTATTCGTTTTTATCTGATGCCCGGCGTCATCAATTACAGCTTCACCCTGTACAGCCTGATGGGGCTCGCTTCCGCGCTGCTGCATTATGTGATATACAGTCTGTTCTTCTATTCGCAGATGAACCTGTACCGTCGATACACCCGGCTCGTTCAACGCACTGTTTTATGCGAAATTCTCTGCGTGGGGCTGACGCTTGCAGCGTTGTTTCTGATCAATCTGCCGCTGGTTTCGCGCATGGCCGTCTTTATCTCCGGCGTTCTGGACACGGTTTTCATCTGCGCCAAGCATTACGTCGTTCTGCGCGCGTATACCGCGCTGCATCGCAGCGGCATCTACCAGCGCAACACCCTTTTGATCGGCGAGGGGCCGACCGCCCAGCGCTATGCTTCCACCGTTCTGGCCCAGCCGGAGGCCGGCCATCATCTGGTGGGCTATGTCGCCGCGTGGATGTTCGAACCGGACAGCACGCGTCTGGGCGGTTACGACGATCTGGAATCCGTGCTTGCCGCGACGCCGGTGGACGAGGCCATCATTGCTCTGCCCGCGCACGAATACATCCGTCTGGATCACATCATCTGCCTGTGCGAAAAATACGGCGTGCCGCTGCGCATCATTCCCTGCTATGAGGAACGCATCAGCTACCAGATCGTCACCAGCAAATTTGAAGATATCCAGATGATCGGCATCCGCGACATTCCGCTCAACCGGCTGTATAACGCGTTTATCAAGCGTTTTTTCGATATCCTGATTTCGCTGTCCGCGCTGATCGTGCTCTCGCCGTTGATGCTTGTCATCGCCATCGGCGTGCGCATATCCACGCGCGACACCATTTTCTTTGCGCAGACGCGCATCGGCAAAAACAAAAAGCCCTTTAAAATGCTGAAATTCCGCAGCATGCGCACCAACGACGAGGAGGACAGCGCGTGGTCAACCAACGAAGACGACCGCCGCACGTTCTTCGGCGCGCTGATCCGCAAGCTCTCCATCGACGAACTGCCCCAGCTCATCAACGTGCTCAAAGGCGACATGAGCATCGTCGGCCCGCGGCCGGAAATTCCGCATTTCGTGGAGCAGTTCCGCGACGAGGTGCCGCTCTACATGATCCGCCACATGGTCAAGCCCGGCATGACCGGTCTGGCACAGGTGAGCGGCTACCGCGGCGACACTTCCATCCGCGGACGCATCGACTGCGATATCGCCTACATTGAAAACTGGACGATCTGGCTGGACATCCGCATCATTCTGCGCACGTTCACTTCGCTCGTCAACGACGAAACCCTGCCCCCGCTTCGCCGCGAAAAATAATCCTTTTCGGTAAATATCCAATTCGGTTTTATTTGACAAAATAAGACGTGTTCTTTTTCCTCTTTTCGGGATATGATGTATTATCATAACGCTTGGGAGGATCTCGGAATGCACGTCTCGTTCAAGGCCATCGGCCGCAACATCCGCGCCGCTCGCACGGAGCTTGGCATCACGCAGGAGGATGCCGCCGAACGCCTCAAAATTTCCCAGCTTCATTTCGGCCGATTGGAGCGTGGCGAACGTCCGGCCTCTCTTGAAATGCTGGCGAAGATCGCCGGCGTATTCGGGGTTTCGCTTACATCGCTGCTCAACGGCTGTCTCATCGGCGAGGGGTTTGAGCAGCGCCCCAGCGCCGGGCCGGAATCGCTCGGCCAGCGCATCGCTTCCATCGCCAACGGCTGCTCGCCCAAGGCTCAGCGGCTGATGCTTGAGCTTTGCCGCGACGTGGCGCTGAGCGATAAACAGTCGGATTACGAAGAAGTTCAGGCGGAATAATCTTTTCCCCCTTTCGATAGTGAAGCGTCGAAAGGGGGAATTTTTATGCGTTCCGACTTTTTATTGCAAAGTTGGACGTCTTTTTAAGCCAACCTTTTTGTTAATCCGCAAAAGAAAGAAAAGTTTTCAAAGGAGCATGAGAAATATCGGCAGATTTTATTGTCTATAAGGTGAAAGGAAGTGAGAGAGAATGGACAGCAATTCCCCGAAAGCCACAGAGGCAGAGCTAACCCGAATGATGGAGCAGTACGGCGCAAGGCTGGCCGCTGTGTGCGCTCTGATGCTCGGCGACAGGGATTTGGCGCAAGACATTGTTCAGGAAACATTCATCAGAGCTTACCAAAGACTGGAGTGCTTTCGCGGTGAACGTCAGGAGAGCGAGCGGGCATGGCTGACCAGCATTGCGGTCAATCTCTGCAAAAACGAACGGAAAAAGAGCTGGTTTCGCTTTATTGACAGAAAGACCCCAATCGACGCATTGAATCTCCCTACGGAGGACGCGCCACAGGAAAAAAAGCTGTTGTACATGGTTGTGCAGACTCTACCGCAGAAAGAATGCGAGCTGATTCTCTTACGCTACTATCAAAAATTGACGGTAGCGGAAATCTCAAAGATTCTGCATCGTTCTCCTGCAACAATCTATCGCGGACTTGAGCATGCGCATCGTCTGCTCAAAAAGGCATTGGAAAGGATGTGACGGGCATGGATGAAAAGGAATTGGAACACATGTTGGAAAAAGGGCTTTCCGACTTTGATTTTTCGCTTGAGCGCCGCCAGGCGGTGCTCCAAACCATCAGAAAGAAAGAGAACCCTGTTGTGAAACGAAAAGCCTCTGCCGTGTTGGTACTGGCCGTCGTGCTTTCACTCCTCATCGGCGGCGCGGCACTGGCGGCTACGCTCGGTATATTCGGGCATGCTGCAGAAAGTGGCAAAAACGAGCAGAGCGTCAATAGACTGCAAAAGCTGGAAACCGCTTCTGAAATCTACAATGACACGCAGGCGGCCAACGCCCCCGCGCCAGTTGCAACAGAAGCGCCAAAAAACACTTATGACGCGTTAATCGCCGCGCTCTACAACAGCCGATTTGAGTTGACACTCAATCAGGCCTATTACGACGGATACAAGCTCTATTACGCCTACACGCTGACCCGCGATGGACAAGACGATTTTATCTCTGGCGAGGACATGCCGACCGGATTTACGCAATGGGACAGCATGCAGGAGGGCTTCTATGCGACGAGTGTCACGGCGACTGCTGACAGCGCAATCGATCCGCAAATCTCGGCCTATTTCGCCGAGCATCCCATCGGCTATATCGCTTATCTCATGATGAACGTGGGCGATGGCGCGGATATGGACGGCAAGCCGCTGACGATTCTGGACAGCGGCATGGAACGAATTGACAGCCACACGATTCAGGGCTTCCAAGAAGTGAAACTGCCGGATGGTTTTGAGCTAACGGATGTGCTTTCGATTGACCTGATCGTGTCGTACAACATGCACGTCTGGGCACAGGACGGGCAGAACATTTATCACACCATTTTGAGAACCCCGGAAAATCGCGGTTTCTTCCGCCTTCCGTTCTCCGTCAAACTCAATGGGCAAACGAAAACCTATACCGGATCGATTCAGACCCGCGCATATAATGCGCAGGCAACGATTCGCATGTCGGATGTGGATCTCAGCGGCGAAGTCGTGTTTGACGCGCCGGAATGGGCGATGGCCTTTGATGCGGACAGTGACGGAAAGCATCTGATGAATATGCCCTATATCCATAATTATACGCTCATTGCCGATGGCGTAGAACTGCCCAATCTTGACGGTGGATTCGGCGTGAACAGGGATGGGCAATTCTTCATCCGAATTCGCTACGACCTGCCGGAAAGCCTAAACAGCCTGACGCTTGTTCCGACTGGAACGGGACTTGGCGAAAGCGCCACGGCAGAACGCGAAAACGAAGAAATCATTCTATTCCAATCCTCTTCCGCTTTATAAGGAGAACACCATGAAGAAAATGATATTCTGGCTTTGTGCCCTGATGCTTGTGCCTGCGTTGGCGATTGCTGACAGCGATGGGGTTTCGATTAGCGAGCTGAAAGCGCAAACGCCAAACTATTTGGAAGGCTCGTATGAAGCGCATGGAAGGCATATCTCGTTTCATGCGCCCATCTACACACCGGATGTCGAAGTTTTTCCCATTTTGCAAGTGAAAAGAACCCAAGTATCCGCAAAAGCCGAAGAAAAAACGAAGGAGCTTCTGGAGAAAAACACACTCTATGGGCAGAGAATCCGCGATCATTCCGCCGGCACATTGCCCGAAAATGCCTTTACCTATTTTACAGCTTATTATCAAAACTTATGGGCGCATGAAACGGATTGCGCCGACCTATTTGCCGAAAATCAAACAGATTCATTGCAAGATGCAATCGATTTTTTGAAGCAGACAACATCAAATCTGTTCAGCGATCAACAAATCGGCTGTCTGCCCTATCGCGCAGGCATCAAAAGCCGTAACTACGAAAACCTTTCAATCGGAAGCGGCGCGGTAAACATCGGCTCAGAAGCAAACGGCGGCGAACTGACTGAAAAAGGCGGATACTACATTGAAGCGTGGCAGACTCTGCGCGGTATTCCCGTGATTGAGGGTGTTGAGCGGACATTCACAACTCAAGGAAAGCGAAGCGTACAGAATGTGCTGTCCAACGTCAGCTGGATTGTGCTGGGCGAATACCTTGCGCCCAACTACTACACCT
>OLPW01002783.1_pt1 | contig 14843 bp, 15 predicted proteins | sample 1672161 | NCBI WGS metagenome assembly OLPW01 (sample SAMEA3136654, study PRJEB25190) | human gut metagenome
GTATGGCTATCGCTACACTTCTGATTGCTACAATGTCAATCAAAGCAAGCGGTAAGACAGGAATCGACGGTATGACAGCAGCTATTGCAATCGGATCAGTTATCTGTATCGTAGCAGCTATCGCCGGTGATACATCACAGGATCTGAAGACAGGATACCTGCTTGGTGCAACACCTAAGAAACAGCAGATGGGTGAAATTATCGGAGTTGTTGTATCCGGTCTTGCAATCGGAGGAGTTCTTTATCTTCTGAATGCAGCATGGGGATACGGCGGAGCAGAAGTACCGGCACCACAGGCAACACTGATGAAGATGATTGTAGAGGGAATCATGGGTGGAAACCTTCCATGGAACCTGGTATTTATCGGAGTATTCTTAGCAATTGCACTTGAGATCTTAAGAGTACCGGTTATGCCATTTGCTATCGGTCTGTATCTTCCAATTTACCTGAATGCATCCATCATGATCGGTGGTGTTGTTCGTATGTTCATGGATCGTCGTAAAAATGTTGACGAGGAGACAAAGACAAAGCAGACAACAGACGGAACACTGTATTGTGCAGGTATGATCGCAGGAGAAGGACTTGTAGGAATCCTGCTTGCAATCTTCGCAGTATTTGGAATTAACGTAAGTATCGGAGAAAGTGTAAACTTTGGTAACATCGGTGGAGTTGTACTGATGGTTATCATGATCTTATGCCTTCTGAAATTCTCTCTTTGGAAAAAGAGTAAAGAGAAATAATGAAAAAGAATAAGAAAAATAAGCAGCAGATTAATTATCTTGACCTGATTCCGGTGAGACCGGAAAAACTTGGCTGGCATATAGACCGCCGGGAACGGGTTGTATTAGAAGTGAAGAATGAAGGCTTTTTCAATCGGATCGCACAGACATATTTCCGAAGACCACAGACGACGAAAGTTCATCTGGATGTGCAGGGAAGTTATCTGTGGCCGTTGATCGACGGGGAGCGGACAGTGATGGAACTGGCCGCCCTTCAGAAAGAACATTTTGGAGAAGCAGCAGAGCCGCTGTATCCAAGAATTGTGAAATATTTTCAGATTTTAGAGAGTTATCATTTTATCAGTTTTAAAAATATGGAAAAATAATTATCTGTACTGCAGATATTCGAGAAACCGCTTTACCGCAAGGGAAGCGGTTTTCTTGCTTCTAAGAGCCAGCCCTACACGGCGGTAAGCCGGAACATCTAATTCTTTTGTAAGAATGTGATAAGGGATTCGTTGCAGAATCAGTTGTGGAAGCACACTGATGCCAAGCCCCTTTTCGACCATGGACATAATTGCGTAATCATCCCATGTCATAATATGTACCTTCGGATTCAACCCACAATTACTAAAGATGTCTGTGGCATCAGAATTAGCTCCTCTGGAAAGAAGGAGAAATGGAGCAGATACCAGTTCTTGAACGGGGAATTTTTTACAGTCTGCCAGTGGATGATGTTCAGGTATAACAGCCATCAGCGGGTCCGCTTCTAAAAAAATAGTTTCCAGTTCAGGATTTATTGTCGGGAGGCGTAAAAATCCACAGTCCACCCGGCCGGAAACAATCCAATTTTCAATTTCGGCGTAATCACCGAGTAGAAGTTCAAAATCAATATTCGGAAAATCTTTCTGAAACTGTTGGATTATATTCGGCAGCCAATGTGTGGCAACACTGGAAAATGTACCAATTCGAATCAGACCAGACTGCAGGCCATGGAGCTCATCCACCTGCATCTGCAGCTTTTTATATTCGGCACAGACATTCTGTGCGTAAGGAAGAAGTCTCAGTCCATCAGAAGTCAGACGGACACCACCCCTGCCGCGTTCCAGAAGAATAATATTCCATTCCTGTTCCAAATCTCCAATCATCCGGCTGATCCCGGACTGGGAGTAGGAGAGTGCTTCGGCAGCTTTTGTGAAACTGCCATATTCAACAGCCTTAAGAAAGGCCTGGTATTTTTGTATGTTGACGTCCATATGGGCTGCCACTCAAAATATGTTTAAATATACTCAAACACATCGAGAAATTGAAGTCCTCACGAATACTTCTTACTGCTTCATTGTGTATGTTTTGACGATTGCAGGCAATACGCTACTCACAGGTTCTTGTACACTCCACAGTCGTTAATTCCCGAAATAGCCTTCGGTACATACTTACATTTGCTTTTAATCATGCAATCTTGTAAGTTTTAGCATCTTTTAAATTAAGTGCCGCATTGAGATCCCTGTCTGCAACATAGCCACATTCACATCTGTAAATTCTATCTGAAAGCTTTAAATTTTTCCTGATAGAACCACAATGGTGACATGTCTTTGAAGATGGATAAAATCTATCTGCTACCCTTAATTCAATGCCTTTTTCATCGCACTTGGCTTTAAGCCTTTTTCTAAATTCATAAAACTTCTGAGATGCAACAGCTTTTGAAAGACACCTGTTTTTCATCATTCCTTTTACATTTAAATCTTCAATCGTTATGTAAGACGGTTTGGTTTTCACTATCTCAGCGATTGTCTTGTTAATGTAATCCGTACGGATATTATCCATTTTATGATGAAGTTTTTGTACCTTAAGCTTTTGTTTCTGTATATTTGCTCTTTGAGTGGACTCTCCTTTCTTTAAATTTTCATACTTTCGGGAAAGACTTCTCTGTTCCCGGATCAGTTGTTTTTCAAGTTTCTTTAATCCTGCCGATTTGTTGATGTTCCTGTATGTCTTTCCATTTGAAATAATAGCAAAATCTTTTAGCCCAAGGTCTATACCGATTCCCTCGTTTAAGTTATTGTTAATATTGACATCGGGAATCTCTACAAGAACAGAAACATAAAATCTGTCAGTCTTAACAGACACTGTACCACTTCTAATCATATATCCATCCTTTGTTGTTGGGATATATCCTTTTTCTTTGATACGGATCCAGCCCAGAGTTGGAATCTTAAGTCTGTGCCTTTCGCATTGACAATCCTTTGGGTTATTTCTGACGAAATACATTTTCACATCAGATTTACCTTTCTTTTTAAATTTAGGAAAATCACTCTGATGTTTAAAAAATCTTGTAAAAGCAGTACATCCGTCTTCGATGGATCTTTTCACGGCTTTTGAATACACTTCCTTAATCCATGCTTTATCAGGATTATTTGGAATGTATTCATTGTTAAGCCATACACTAAAGCTCTTACCAGTCATAAACTTTTCACCTTTATCATACAAGGCTTTGTTGTGACAAAGGTAGAAGTTATAGACATATCGGCAAGTGCCTATCGTCTTATGAATCCTGATTTTCTGCTCTGGTGTGGGATGGATCTCCGTCTTGAAGCTCTTTAACAATTTCTTCATCCCTTTCTATTTGTTTTTTATACTTACGGAGTCCATACAACCTGCAGGAGAACACAGGAAGAATAGAAACACTATCCTGCACGAGTTCCTCTTGTGGTGATAGTTCTTCATTGTTTACTATCACTATGGTCGTATGAAACTTCATGCAGAATTTTTCAAACCAATCATAGCCAAATCTGATAAATCTATCTTTGTGCGTTATGATTATGGTTTTGATTTTTTGTTCCATTACTTCATCCAATCATTTATTCCACTTCTTACGATTGTAATTCAGACCACTTCCATAATCTTCAATACATTGGTCTACAATAATGCCTCTGGCATTACAGAATTGACGTAAAAACGATACTTGATTCTGTAAATCATCCTTTTGATTTCTTGTAGAAACTCTTGCATAAATAACAACTTGTCGAGTATCATTCTCTGTATCTATGCCTTTGAATTGAAGATATTGGTTGTAGGTATAATAACGCCTGTCAGTTGGAGTTCGATTCGCTTTTAGCGTTCCTTCCCTGTCCCAACGCTGTAATGTTTTCACAGAGACACCTAATAATTCAGCAAAATCTTTTGGTTTATAATTAGTGATATTCGATGTGTTCATAGCAATACCTCAATGAGCACATTTTAACACATTTAATCACTAATATCAATGTTATCGATTACTTAAAAATCCTCCTTTCAATTTGAAAAAGTCAGGACGGTATCTTTATCATAATGATGCGTCGCGAAGTATAGATTTGCTGTAGCGCGAGCGTGCCTTCGAGAACCGGTTTTATGGACACGCATTGTACAGTGTTTTGATTAATTATGTATAAATATCAATATATGAGAAAAACTCATGATACATATGAGAAAGATACGCTTTTGTAATCTGTAGCTCTATGGTAAACTAAACGAAGATGAAATGCAAGAGAGAGCGAGGACTTTTATTATGAAACCTTATCAGAACAGAATTGTTGTTAAAGTTGGTACATCAACACTTACAAATGAGCTTGGAAAGAGTGACCTTCGTTGTTTTGACAGACTGGCATGTGTGCTGTCAGATATCCAGAATATGGGATATGAAGTGATCCTTGTATCTTCCGGTGCAATTGCAGTTGGAAGAAATAAATTAAAAATGAAGACTCAGCCGACAAGTATGCGCCACAAACAGGCAGCCGCAGCAGTTGGACAGTGCAGTATCATGTTCCTGTATGATAAGTTCTTCGGAGATTATGATAAGACGATCGGTCAGATTCTTCTGAATGCTGAAGATATTGAACAGGAAGAGAAAAAAGACAATCTGATTAATACATTTGACGCACTTTTAGAGATGGGAGTCATTCCAATTGTAAATGAAAATGACTCTGTAAGCTATACGGAGATTGAATCTAATGACCGACTTTTTGGAGACAACGATATGCTCTCTTCTGTAGTAGCGGTTCTGTGCCGCGCAAGCAAATTAGTGATTTTTTCAGATATTGATGGATTCTACAATTGTGATCCAAGACTTCATCCAGATGCAAAGCTGATTGAAGAGATTGATAAGATTGACGACGAAGTGTACAAGCTTGCCGGAGGTGCGGGATCCAGACGCGGAACAGGAGGAATGCGTACAAAACTCCAGGCAGCAGCACTTGCAACTTCGCAGGGAATCGACACCATTATTACGAATGGAAAGAACCCGGCAGCACTCTATAATATTATCGAAGGAGTTCCGGTAGGTACGAAATTTAAAGCGCAGTAAAAGGTATAGTAGATGATATAGTAAAAACGCTCAGACCTCAATATGAGATGTGAGCGTTTTTATAGTACGCTTTGCAAGAAATCTTTGCGGAGATGAAAAGATTTCTTAACAGACTAATTTTCTTTTTTGTTATTATTCTCGGAATCTTCAGAGATAGAGCCGATTGATTAAAGAAGGGAATTTGTAAAATGAAAAAATTATGTTCCATACTGCTGATCACTGCGCTCTGTGTTAGTCTGGTCGCATGTGGTTCCAAGAATAAGGAGAAGAGACAAGTGAATTCGATTGTTACAACTATGGGAAATAATGCTTCATTTCCGTCTGCTGTAAATGTATTTTCTACGACAGATCTGGAAGGCAATACAGTCACCAATGATATCCTTTCACAGGCAGATTTAACAGTCGTGAATTTCTGGGGAACATTCTGCAATCCTTGTATCAATGAGATGCCGGAACTTGCAAAGTGGAATGAGGAAATGCCTGACAACGTACAGATGCTTGGAGCAATCGTAGATGTAGAAACTGTAGATTCTGACGAATATGCACTGGCACAGCAGATTGTGGAAAAAACGGGTGTAACTTATGAAAATGTTATTGCACCGGGAGCATTTGACCAGTTCATTAATAAATTGGCAGGCGTTCCGACAACAGTATTTATTGATAAAAACGGAAAAGTTGTAGGAGAAGCTGTTGTAGGTGCGAAGGTAGAAGAATACAAACAGCATGTAGAGGATTATTTGAATGAGCAGAAATAACAAGATTGCAGTGCAGGTATTAGGCCTCTGTGTGGCGGCAGTTATGATTATATATGGTGTTAGCCGGGGAGAAACAGCTATCATATTTAATAAGACGGTGAATATCTGCCTGGAATGTATTGGGTTAGGATAAGTGATATGAAGATTAATCAGGAAATGAAACGAAAAATTGTTCAAGTAGCGGCATTTGGCTACTCGAATACATATATTGGAAATTTCGTATCAGGTCAGATTTACAAAGGAAGCTGGAAACAGTTCTGCAATCCCGGAATGAACTGTTATTCCTGTCCGGCTGCAAGACTTGCCTGTCCGATTGGAGCTATGCAGGCAGTCAGTGGTTCTATGAATTTCAAGCTTAGGTTTTATGTGATAGGTTTTGTATTGGCACTTGGAGTAGTGTTTGGAAGAGCAATTTGTGGTTTTTTCTGCCCGTTTGGTCTGATTCAGGAACTGATCTACAAGATTCCGTTTCCAAAGAAAAAATTATGGAAATGGCTTACTTATGTAAAATATGTGCTGCTGGCAGTGTTTGTCGTTATCATGCCGGTTACGATGGTCAATGAGCTGGGAATGAGCAGCCCGGCGTTTTGCGAATACATTTGCCCGGCAGGAACGCTGGAAGGTGGAATTCCACTTTTAAGTACGCACCCGGAGTTACGCGCAACACTGGGAGCGCTGTTTTCTGTGAAAGCATGTATTTTGATCATAACCTTAATCGGCTGCCTGTCTGTCTGCCGGTTTTTCTGTAAAGTCATGTGCCCACTTGGAGCAATCTACGGACTACTGAATAAAGTCAGCATTTACCATATGGAATGCAATAAAAAAACTTGCGCCTCCTGTGGAAAATGTCATAACATATGTCCGATGGATGTAGATCCAGTGAAGAATCCCAATTCTGCAGAGTGCATCCGATGTGGAAAATGTGTGGCATCATGCCCGAAAGAATCACTGGCTTTGAAGTTCGTATATGGAAAAAAGGGATAGCTTCATAAATGTCTTCAGAAAATAAGTTCAGAAAATAAAGCATTAGAAAATAAATTGCAGAAAATAAATTCTGTCAATAAACGACACGCTTATTGACAAAATTTATCAATTATGTTATCGTGTCTCCTTGTAAAAGATTATGATTTGTGAGGGAGTAGCAGGCGTATATCAGATGAAAACGGATTCTGAACGCAACAAGTCAACATACTGATCTTTTAGATCTGGCTTGTTTTAATTTGTGAGACTCACGTATGGCTGTAAAGCTTATACGTGGACTCTCTTTATATGGAAGTATTGACCAGGTATGGCAGACAGCTGTACCTGGTTTTTATATAATAGGAAATTGCATTTCCTATTATATAAAAAAGCCTCCGGCGGGATGCGCACTGCGGCGTACAATGATGATGTCGCAAGCGACCGCCGCAGGCACCAGAATGTACCAAGGCACATTCTTTGTTTTAGGAGGAAATGAACGATGGATTGGAATTTTTTGTTTTTTATGAACAGCGCTCTTTTGGGAGTGGGGTTGGCAATGGATGCATTTTCTGTGTCACTTGCGAATGGAATGAATGAAAAAAAGATGAAGAAATCTCGTATGGCCTATATTGCAGGAGTGTATGCATTTTTTCAGTTTCTGATGCCTATGGTGGGTTGGATTTGCGTACATACAATTGTGCAGCTATTTGGTCAGTTTCAGAAATGTATCCCTTGGATCGCATTAATACTATTGCTTTATATTGGCGGAAGCATGATATGGGAATCAGTTAAAGGCGAAGAAGAAATTGAAGAAGTAAAAAAATTAAGTTTCGCAGTATTGATGCTGCAGGGAATTGCAACATCCATTGATGCATTATCTGTAGGATTTACTATTGCAGATTATGGATTTGTTATGGCGCTAGTCTGTTCCATTATTATTGCAGTTGTGACATTTGCGATATGTGAGACAGGCTTATATCTTGGAAAGACATTAGGAACGAAGCTGGCCGGAAAAGCAGATGTCTTAGGTGGAGTGATTCTGATTGGCATCGGAATCGAGATATTCGTGAAAGGTGTATTTTTCTAGGAAAGAGTGAAGCAGACATACATCACCACATCCCTGCATAGATTGTAAAAAAACAAACTATGCAGGGGTTTTTCTATGAAGGATTGTAGTGTAGTCAGTTCATTTCTTTTGATTTGTTCATACAGAAAATCTGCATTTTTCTAGGGAAATGATAACCTTCTTTTTTGATGATGTAAGTCGCTACTTCTGTTGAAACTGGAAGTTCGACGGCGGACACCTGATTTTTAAAAAGATTGATATCATAAAGTTTTAAGGAACTCTTTTTGATAAAACTAACCCCGGTTTTTTGTGCAACCATCATCAGGATGATTTCGCCGCGGTCCAATTCAGCAGCAATTGAAATATCTGATAAAGACAAATTGCAGTCATAGATTAAATGCTCTACATACTGGCGTAATTCTGATTGGAAAGAAGGAAGTATAATCGGAGTGTTTAACAGTAATTGTCGCAGATCAAATGAAGAATCTTCCTTAATAAGTGATTGGTAGTAATCTGTCTGAATCAGCATAATAAGTGAATCAACATTATCAATAGAATTTACACAATGGGTGGATTTGCAAGGGGCACAGGAAATTCCGGTGTCAATTTCACCGGCAAGTAATGCTTTCTCAATCTGTTCATGGGTCATTTGATGGATTGAAAAATAAAGATTAATATTATTTGGGAAATAATGAGGAAGAATATCTGTGATAAAATATGCCATGGCGGCTTCTGTTATTCCGGCCTGAATATTAATCGGAGCATCAGAAGAAATTCCTTTTATATCTGTCAACATAGTTGATTGTGTTTTTAGAAGTGTCTGGGCGTAGTTGCACATCTTCATTCCTTCGGTAGTGAGCTTTGTGCCAGAGTGCTTACGTTCAAATAATTTACAACCAATTTCATCTTCTAGAGCAGTGACGTGAGTGGAAACAGAAGGTGCACTCATAAATAATTTCTTTGCAGCTGTTTTAAAATTCCCGGTATCAACGATTGTAAGAAATATTTGTAGCTGTTTGAAAGTCATAGCGGTTCTCCTTTGTTAGATTATATAATTTTAGTGTACATTTTTTTAGAACAAAAAGCGAATAGATAAAATCAATAAAGAGATATAATTATTATATTAATAAATAACTATTGAAGAAAATTAAGAAAAACATAATTAACTACGGAAAACAACGGATTTTGAAAGAGATGGAAAGTCTGTTGACGAAAGATGTTATGAGATTTATTCTAAAGAAAAATACCGAGGAGGAAAGTAAGAATGAAAAAGAGAGTTGCGCTGATACTCGCAGTGGTGATGGCAATTGGTGTCATTACGGGCTGTGGAAAAAAAGCTGATAACATCAGCGAAAAAAGTGAAGAACAAAATGGAAAGAAAGATACCGTTGTAGTGGCTGTAGATTCCGACGATCACGAAGGATTTGTTCCATGGAACAGTATAGGAGTTATAGATGATTGCGTATGGTTAAATGTTCTTCAGCCGATTATGAAATCGGATAAGACATTTGATGAGATGAAACCCCTGGTAGCAGAAAGCTATGATGTATCTGAGGATGGGAAAAATGTAACGTTCCATCTTCAAAAAGGAGTAACATTTTCAGATGGAAATGATGTGACAGCAGAAGATGTTGTTTTCTCAATCCAGCAATATGTAGACTCAGAATATCGTTCAAAAGATTACACTTTTGTTGAAAAAGTAGAGGCTACAGATGATTCGACAGTCACAGTGTATGGTAATTCAGTTGTTACGAATGCGCCATGGATTTTGGCAAAAATTCGTGTTGTAGAAAAAAGTGCATATGAAAAAGATCCAGATGGATATAACGAGAATCCAATTGGATGTGGACCATATGTTTTGAAAGAGTATAAAGAAGGAAAATATATGCTCTTAACTGTTAACGATAATTATTGGAAAGAAAAACCCGCAATTAAAAATGTAAAAGTACAGGTTGTAAATGATTCTGTGCTGGCAGATTCTATTTTAAATGGCGATATTGATTTTTCTGGTCTTACAGGTGAGGCATATGAGAAAATTAAAGAAGCAGATAAAGACAATATTACAATTCGTGAAGATAAGGATATTGCAGCTGGATGTGAATATTTCTTCTTTAATTGTCAGAATGAAGTATTAAAAGATAAGCGTGTACGTCAGGCAATCAGCTATGCGATCAATCGCGAAAAGATAGCAGATTTAAGCGAAACTATGACTTACCTTGATTCTTATCCGGTTCCAAATGGAATGGAAGACTATGATAAAGCAGTAGAAGGAATTACAGATTATAAATATGATCCAGATAAAGCAAAAGAACTTTTGGCAGAAGCTGGATATACAGATACGCTTGATTTGGGAAAATACATTATCATGTATGATGGAATTGACTCAGAGATTGCTCAGAGCATTCAGGAAGATTTAAAAGCGGTTGGAGTAAATGTTGAAATTGCAATCGAAGAACAGAGTGCAGCGTTTAAAGACATTAACAATGGGGATTATTCTATTGTAACAAGTTATGCTAATTTTGGAGATCAGATTACGGGATTGACAAAAGTATTAAATACGAAACTGATTGGAAATTATAACTATGCAAATTATGGAAATGCGGATTTAGATAATATGACAGAAGAGGCACTTGCTGAAACAGATGCGGCAAAGCGATTAGATGTAACAAGAAATATTGTGACATTGCTGCAGGATGAAGTGCCTGTAATCAAGCTGAGTAATGATGTAAAATTCCATGCATATAATAAAGACCTCGACTGTACAATTATGTACAATTGCTTCTATCGTTTTGATGAATGGGGCTGGAAATAAATAACGGGTATGAATTTTGGAAATATGCCGTCTCTGTACAGGGGCGGCATATTAGACTATATTCCAGAAAATTAACTATCAAGAAAAACTGTTTGTGATAAAACAATATTGGTGAGTGAAAAAATGCTAAAGTATATTATAAAAAGAATTTTAGCTTCAATTGCTACAATTATAGGAATTATATTTTTAATAAATTTATTTATAGAACTTGCTCCAGGAGATCCGGGGCGCTTGATTTTGGGCATGAATGCTTCCCCGGAGCAAGTGCAGATTTTGAATCATTCACTTGGATATGATCAACCATTTCTGAAGAGATTTTTCGAATATATAATAGGAGTGTTTACAAGGTTAGATTTGGGGACTTCATACAAATATGGGGTAAGTGTATGGGAAAAAATATGCTCTCGAATACCAACCACATTTATAGTAGCGCTGACTACGGTTGTTATAGATTCCATATTGTCTGTATTTTTGGGAATTGTTTGTGTAAAAAATAAAGACAGTAAAATAGATGCTGTTATTTCAACTGTAGCAGGTTTTACTTCAGCAATTCCATCCTACTGGCTAGGTGTAGTTCTCCTTCTGATTTTTTGTTTTAAACTCCGTTTTTTCTCCGTATATGATATGGGAAATTCAGTAGCGGGTTATGTACTTCCGGTTGCAACGGTGGTTATCATCACATTTGGTCCGCTTGTGAAAAAGACAAGAGCTGTTTTGCTTGATGTTATGAATCAAGATTATATACGAACAGCTAGGGCTTTAGGAGAAGGGGAATGGAGTATCATCTGGAAGTATGCGATGAAGAATGCACTTCTTCCGATTATTACAATTATTGGTTATGGATTTACCGGGCTGATGGGTGGAACATTGATTATTGAGCAGGTATTTTCCTTAATGGGAATCGGGACCTTGATGCTGACAGCGATTCAGACGAGAGATGTTCCCCTTGTTTGTGGAATTACTGTAGTTATATCTGTAATTTTTTGTTTAGTGCAGCTGTTGGTAGATATTTTATATATTATTTTTGATCCGCGTCTTGCAGTAAAAATAGAAAAATAGAGGGTTGCTATGAAAAAAATGTGGAAGAAATATTCAAAAAATAAAATGTCGGTGCTAGGATTTGTAATTATTGTGTTGCTGTTAATTTTGGTTATATTTGCAGATTTGTATATTGGTTACGATAAGGTATTGGCTCAAGATGTAAAGAATAAATTGCAATCCCCTTCTCTGAGTCATATTTGTGGGACAGATAATCTTGGAAGAGATTTGTTCGCAAGGTTGATTTATGGAGCAAGAGTATCTCTTGGAATAGGAGTAGCTGCCACATTTGCCGGAATGATGATCGGTTGTATTTTAGGAGCTGCGTGTGCATATATCGGAGGAATATTTGATAATGCAGTCATGCGTATTTTAGATGTTCTTTATTGTGTACCATTTGTTTTGCAGGCAATGTTAATTGTGGCTATTCTTGGATCTTCTATTCCTAATTTGATTTTTGCTGTAACAGTGGGGAACATCCCGGGATATGCAAAAGTTACAAGAGGAGCCGTGATTTCCGTAACGGAAAGAGATTATGTGAAAGCTGCGAAAGTCAGCGGGGTGTCGACCGGAAATATCATTTTAAAATATATTATACCGAATGCAGCTGGAGTTTTGATTACAAATGGTGCATTTTATTTGGCAGATACACTGCTTGCATCTTCTGGTCTGAGCTTTTTGGGAATCGGGGTACAACCACCAATTCCAGAATGGGGATCCATACTATCTTCCGGTCTGGAATATATGAACAGTGGGCCTCATATTGTAATTTTATCGGGACTTTTTATTGCAGTAACGATAGTAGGGATTACTTTGATTGGAGATGGTCTGAGAGATGTATTTGAATGATGAAGCAGTGCTGAAAGTTGAAAATTTACGGGTTGGGTTTGGAGAAGAAGAAAAACGTGAGGTTGTAAGAAATATTTCCTTCCAGATAAAGAAAGGTGAGGTCCTCTGCCTTGTGGGAGAAAGTGGTTCAGGAAAAAGTGTGACTGCATTTTCGATTATGCAGCTGTTTCACGGAACGACAGGGATGATTCTTGGTGGAAAAATATTGGTAAATGGGACAAATTTGGCAGAACTTTCAGAAAAGGAAATGCAAAAAAGAAGAGGAAATGAAATAGCAATGGTCTTTCAAGAACCCATGACCAGTTTGAATCCAGTGATTACAATTGGAGTACAAATGGCACGCGCTATGCGATTACATCAAAAGCTTGAAAAACAGAAAGTCAGAGAGAAAAGCATTCAGCTTCTAGAAAAGGTTGGAATAAAACATGCTGAAAAAACATTGTATGCATATCCACATGAAGTATCTGGGGGAATGCGTCAGAGAATTATGATTGCCATGGCTATGATTAATAAACCATCACTTTTAATCTGTGATGAACCTACTTCGGCGTTAGATGTAATTGTGCAGGATCAGATTATAAAATTGATAAAAAGTTTATGTGTACAAGAAGAGATGGCAGTTCTTTTTATTACACATGACATGAGTGTTGTGGCTCAGATTGCTGATCAGATTGCAGTGATGCATCATGGGAAGATTGTAGAAAGCGATGAGAAAAAAAAGATTCTGTTTTGCCCGAAAAATGAATATACAAAGCGTCTTATTTGCGATGCGATGGCTATGCAGAAAGAAAAAAATGAAGAATCGGATATTTTATCTGATAAAATTAATGAACAAATAATATTGAAAGTTTCTGATTTAAAAAAATATTATAAGATGCCCGGAGAAAAATTGCTGGAAAAAAGCAGAAAATTTGTGGCATTGGAAGATATTTCGTTTGAATTAAGAAAGGGAGAAACGATTGGAATTGTAGGGGAGTCAGGATGTGGGAAAACGACTCTTGGACAGTTGATATGCGGAATTCAAACGAAGAGTGATGGAAATATTCAATATGCAGAAAAAGCACAGATTATTTTTCAGGATCCATACGGTTCATTGAATGCAAAAATGAAGGTGGGGACGATTCTTGCTGAAGGCATTAAAAAACACAAACTGCTGCCGCCGGATCAGATTCAGCCGCGAGTGCTGGAACTGCTGAAACTGGTGGGGCTGCATGAGAGTGATGTCAACAAGTATCCTCATGAGTTTTCAGGAGGACAGCGGCAGAGAATTGTTGTAGCCAGAGCATTGTCATTTAACCCGAAATTGATTGTCTGTGATGAGCCGGTATCGGCATTGGATGTATCTGTACAGGCACAGGTTTTGAATTTACTGGAAGATCTCCAGAAAGAACTGGGAATTTCATATTTGTTTATTGCGCACGGCATGGCGGTTGTCCGCCATATTTCTCATAGAGTGGGTGTTATGTATCTCGGAAAAATGGTTGAGATTGCAGAAACAGATGAATTGTTTGAGCATTGTGGGCATCCTTACACACAGGCTCTGTTGTCCTCTGTGCCGGTAGCAAATCCTTTGCATAAGAAAAACCAGATTATGCTGGAGGGAGAAGTGCCGAATCCAATTAATCCGCCGACGGGATGTCGATTTCATCCGAGATGCCGTTTCGCCTGTGACAAATGTAAACAGGAAGAACCGCAGTTGAGAAAAATTGCCCAGGGGCATGTGGTAGCCTGTCATTATCCTGAAAAGGTATATGGAAACTAATGAACTAAAATTTAAAAGGAAGTGCTGAAAATGGGAAAAAGCGAAGACCTGATGAAAGGAATTGACCGTGTCGGTATTTTCGAACGGATGAAAGATTATGAAGATATGGCATTTGAGACCCGGGCAATTGATGTTGGCAATGACAGCGGACGTTCGGCGATGCCGATTTATGCTTCCGTCACCGGAGATACTTATCAGAGACATGGGGATCCTTCAAGAGATGCTATTTCTACATGCATCGCATCTTTAGAAGGTATGAATTACTGCCTGGTGACAGGCAGCGGTGTATCAGCAATGACACTGCCGATGCTGGCTTTATTGAAAAAGGGTGACAGAATTATCTGTCATAAAGATTTGTACATATGGACGTATTTCTTTGTGAGGGAAGATTTGCCGAGATTATGTGATATTCAGGTAGATATGGTGGATTTTACTGATTTAAATGCCCTTGAAGCGGCATTGAAAAAAGAATCGGCAAGGATGGTGGTATTTGAGACTATTGCCAATCCGCTACTTCATGTGGCCGATATGAAAGCCTGCTGT
>OLPW01002795.1_pt1 | contig 14799 bp, 12 predicted proteins | sample 1672161 | NCBI WGS metagenome assembly OLPW01 (sample SAMEA3136654, study PRJEB25190) | human gut metagenome
GTATTAGTAAGCTTTCCCTCCGTGCCTCCATCCCCCATACCAGCCACAAACTGATCGCAGACCTTATCTATCCGAAAATTCTCAACCGGAACAAACCCGTCTTTTTCGCTAATACCTAAAAGAATTACGCCGCCATCCGTATTAGCAAAAGCACTTACTGATTCCCATACATCCTTAGATAACTCATTGGTACATTCTTTGACTTCATACTCCGCATTATCGTCACCTTGTTTGCGAAGCTCTTTTAGAATTGCGTCTATGTCTGTCACTTTATCTCTCATCTATCACTCACACTCACTTGCATTTATCACTGACAATTGTAAGTGATGGAGAGTTTTTTGCAAGTGACTGAATAAAAATGCGAGAGACGTGAAGTGAAAACTCTAAATCTTGACTCATTTCTTTTGCGGGATCTCTAAATTCCCTATTTGTCAGGAGATATATTGATCACAATTATTTTATTGCGCACAATTTCGATTCAATTACTGGAAAGTTCGATGATGTTTTTAACGATTCTCAATGCGTCTCTGACACTTATTTCTTATCTATCACTTACGCTCACTTGCAATTGTTAGTGAGTGCGAGTGATAGATGTAAGTGATCTCACTTTAAATACATCCAAGAAGCACTGATTTTATAAAGACAGTTTTCGGCGATTCTCGTATAAAAGCACAAGCAATCTCTTCAGATATACACTAATTTTTCTTGTAGCCGAAGCTCAATCATATTAGATACGAATTTTATTCGTAGTCTCTTTAATCTTGCCTTCCTAAAACGTGTGAATCTTATAATCAAACCACTAATTCAGTTTCACGCTAACCATGAGGTTTTATTCAAATGAATATTGACCAAATGCACATTTTTCGCGAAATCGCTCATAGTGGCAGCGTTTCACAAGCTTCACGCAATCTATTCATTTCTCAGTCATCACTTAGTCGCACGTTACAAAATGTCGAAAAGGACATTGGAGTTGAACTATTTGACCGACAAGGCAAAAAACTTTCACTTAATAAATACGGAGAAATCTTACTTCATTACGCAGATATTGCCGAAGCCGCTCGCGATAAAGCAAAAGAAGAAATTGAACAGCTTATCTTGAAAAATAATCACATGGTTCACGCAGTATTCCGCCATCCTTTTGGTAACTCCGTTCATGCATTTAAGAGATTTTTAATAGAGCAGCCACACATCACACCAGTCATCAATTGGATCGATATTCCTGAGAATGAAAACTTCACTGTCGAATTCAACGTTTCTGTCCAAAAACCTGACGAATCTCAATACACCATAATCGGACAAGACTACTATATGATAGCTGTATCACGTCAGCACCCTTTATACACCAAGTCAAAAAAGCAGCTGAATGAACAAGCGAGTATCCATCTATCCGATCTAGACGGGACGCCCTTTGTTGCATGTACTGCAGCTCATCTTGATGAATGGGCGTATACGCTTTTCAGCAAAAGCGGCATCCATCCTAAAATTATTGCTAAATGCCCTCAAGTATGGGGGTCACTTCAATATGTCGATGAAGGACTTGGATATATGCTGGGTATCGGAGCAACGACCTTCAATGGTATAGACAATGACACTCATCTAAGGAAAATCCCCTTGGTTGGCATAGAAGAGCGTCCATGGCTTTCCTATCGCATCTTGCCTTCAGATGACACCTCAGACGAAGCATCGAAAATTTTTTCTAGTTATATATGTGAATACCTTGAGGCCCAAATATATATGGATAGCGAAATATATCGCACTGCAGCCAAAACACACTAATTAAATTGGGCCACGCCTCAAAAGCAATGGCCCGTAAACATAATATTGATTCAAAAACAAACAAGGTAATTCTTTAAACCATATGGTGCTACTGGATGTTATTCTACAGCACGTCCATCATAATAAAGTCTATCTCCCTCCCTGCTGAAATGAGCAAATAGCTCGTCATAATACAGCCATGGATCCTGAGGCATAATAGAATGCGGTTTATCTAGGGTGGTAGTCATGCGTACCAAAGGAACACCTGAATGGTTGCTCCATACTGTGTTTACATAGCGCCCACTCACAAATTCGCCCTTGTTCGAATCATTTAATCCATAGCGATTAAGCCAATACAGCACTGTTTTTCTAATATCTTCATTGGCATCACATGTCCCGCCACCAATATCATGTTCACCCATATTGATCCATACTGGTATCACAGCGTCTTCGACAATGCCCGGCAAGTCAAAACTTCCTAGATTGCCGCCACACACCACTCCTGAATTGCTGGCTACCGCAGCAAACAAATCAGGCATAGCCATCGCACAACGCTGCACCATAGCTGAACCCATCGAATGGCCGTTGGCATAAATGCGACTTTTATCAATCGCATAACGCGAGGAAATATCATCAACCATGCTTCGAATAAAGGCTTCATCATCTAGCAACGTATCTGAAGCGCTCGCATTCCAGCCCGGAACTGGCATGGTATTACCTCGACTAGTCATTCCCCCTGTTGGAAAACAGGCAATGAAGTTACGGCTTTCCGCTACATTCATCCACTCGTTTGCATAAACCGCACTTTTTCCGGTTTGCGAATTTCCATGAAAGAAAAAAACCAAGGGACGCTTTTCAACGCGGCTAACATTGCGCTCAGGAACGTACTCAAGCCAGCTACGCTTATATCCCTGCACCACGATTGAATGTTCCGTAAGGTTCCATTGTCCAAGAGTGCGATATGGATGCAAAAATCCATACCCCACACCAGATGTTCGAATAGTTCGATGTAGAACATCCCACACATCAGATGCCATTACTGTGGAGCAATTTTTCCAAGTAATAGTACATATATTCTGCGCATTTACCGAATCTCGACGTTGGGTCTGATCGGCTAACCACAAACTCACGTCATTGTGTTCCCAACGAGTATCAGTTACTTGATTTCGCAGCTTAAAATGAGCCAATGCACTTTCCAAACCTGAAGCGCTCTCGGTGCAAAAAAAAGCAACCGGTAGAGGAACCTTGCTTTTTTTCAGGTACGGAGCAAGCTCTAGCTCTTCATCCTGCACGCTGGAAATCGCTTGATCAAAATCGAATGAACCTATACACGCTAAACCGGCATAGGATGATGGATTGCATATCGAATAAGATAATGCTGCGCTAGCTCCTTCTTCATAACCTACTAAATAAGCAAAGAAACGCTGAGCGTCATAGCCTATTTTTTTATCAATAGCGCGGTCCATCTCTCTGAGAAAAGAAAACTCCTCTCTAGTTAGCGGATAATGCCAACCTTCTTCACCAGGCCGCAGAATGAATAACAGAATCTTTTCTGAATCGGCTATTTCTAACCATCCTGTACGTTCTAAAAATGTCCGAGGATCTTCGGCATTCGGCATCAGAAGAGTCACACTCCAGCAGCTAAATTCAGTCTGATCAGGAAGATAAACCCAAGCAGCGAGCTGATCAGATAGTGAATTCTTTTGGGCAAGTTGTACTGAAGTGGTTCGAAATGCGTATAATCCGCTATACGGCTGAAAACGCTGAGCTAGGTTTTCTACACTATCTAAAGAAAATTCTTCTGGTAAATAACAATTATTGGCTGTCATAGTACACCCCTCAAAATAAACAGCCTGCCGCCCAAAACGGCAGGCTTAAAATTCTCAAAGCTACCAGTTCATTTCATTGTCAGGATGACGTTTCATATAGATCGCCGTATATATGAGCACATATATGAGACCAATTACCGCTAAAATAGCCATCGCCCAATATACCGGACGGTAAAACCCACCAAAGGCTACTGCGATTGCCGGAACCAATGTTCCGCCAATAATCATACCTATATCAGAGCCAATACCGTTAGTTTGCGTGCCTGCCGCCTCATGACCAACTTCGGAACGACGCAGAGACATTGTTCGTGTCATAACCGAATAGCCGCCACAAATAGCACCAAAAATAACGGAACCAATGATTAAGCCAACCATATCCGTAGATGTGGCATACAAAACACTAGTAATGATAAAACCAACAAAAGTAGGAATCACACAAACGCGAGCACCGTGTTTATCCATCATACGACCAAACCACGGACGCGAAAAATAGGTAATTACAGAAGAAATAGTGCCAGCAATACCTACATTTGCGATATTTAAATCAACGCGTCCAAACATAAGTAAGTATGTAATTCCCGTACCGATTACTAAAATCTGAATGATCATCGCGATAATCGCGATTGGTACACATTCAACAGCAAAGAAATCACGCAACCGAATGGACTTAATATGCTCCTTCAAAGTCTTTTTAGTCTGAGACTTTTTATGTTCATAAGGCAAAGTCGCCGCAATAACAATACCGCACGCTACAACAGCCGCTGCAACCAAGAAAGTAACGGTATAGCCAACGGTATCTCCCAACAGCCGAAGCAATACTTGTTCCAACAACTGTGTTGATCATAAACACACCGGTCGCAACACCGAATTCTTTACGCCCGACAATATCCGCAACCATAACGCCACTAACGCACATGCATAACGCAAATGCAACACCCTTAATAATCTGACAAGCATATAAAGCGACATAATTATTCGCAAACGCAAAGCCCGCTGTCGCAATGGCCATTAAACATAAGCCAAAAATAAAAATCTTTTTGCGGTTAAATCTATCCGAAAAAATTGCCGCAAAAGGCCTTGTGACCATGGTAATAAAGCTCAAAGTGCTGATAATAGTTCCCACAACAACTTGGTCCATTCCAAAGTCTTCAGTAGCATGAACCATTAAACCAGTTGCTACGAATGAATAGCCAATACTCATACAGCAAAACGCAACGAATAAAGTTAAAAACCCACGATTGAATAAAATTGAAACAACCGAAGCATGTTCTTGGTCTTTTGCCGCCCTCGAAGCATCAACTTTTTGCTCCTCTGTTTTAATATCTTGATCAGACCTACAACCACGCTCTTGGGATTCCAGCCTAGCTGAATCAACTTCAGTTTCTTTGGCTCCCATACTCTCCTCCTATAACGCCGCAAACACAAGCAATGCGCTATGATTTGTCATTATGTGATTCAATGGCAAAGCTTGTACTTTGTTGACAATTCCCTTTTCAAAGTGCCAACTTGAACGTGACTACTAGCTCGTCACCTTAAAATCGTTTTAAATGATCAAATCAACACTTTGTGCAGCTGCTACTTTCAGATAGTACATTTCGAAAATATGGAACACGTTCAGCGTCTATTGATTGCTTATGCATTTAGGTATTTTGTCTAATCGATTATTTCGCTAAATGCGCATATACTTTGCAAACATAAGCTATGGACAAGGTAGGCTCGAGACATGAATCCTAAACAACTAGAATATTTAGAAGCTATAGCTGAATACCGAAATATCAACAAAGCTGCTCGTGCATTAGGTGTCAGCCAATCTACCGTTAGTACAGCACTTATCAAACTCGAACAAGAGCTTCATGTACCAGTGCTTATCCACAGAAACGGAATTGCCTCCCTGAGTGAATATGGTCAAATATTACTTCGTTATAAAAAAGTAGCCTACCAGGCACTCGACAACGCCCTTTCAGCAATTGAAGATAAAAAAGAAACCGGTTTAAGCAGTGTACGTTTTATTGATCGCACACCTTTAGGAAACTACACAGGCATTCTGGCAGAATTTCAGCGTGCTCATCCCTCTATCTCTCTCACACATGTAACCCCTACCGAAAGCGAATCATTCTTAAATTATGATTTAGAATTTTTTGCCTCTTCACAAATACAAAACAAAGACCAAGTACGTTACATTTGTGACGAAAATTATGTAGTTCTAATTTCTAACAAACATCGTTTGGCATCACATAGTTTTATTGAACTGAGCAGTTTAAAACGCGAGCCACTCATTTTCTCCTCAAGCCCTAGCGAAATGAACACGGTCATTAATGGTATGTTCCGTCAAGCGGGATTTGTTCCCCGAGAAAAAATCGCTCTACCTGTATTCTGGGACATTATGCATATGGTAGATCAAGGATTTGGATATTGTATTGCTACCGATATTACCTGGCTTTGCAATAATAAACTAAGCATTAAAGCGCTTCCTATCAAAGACACAAAACGCTCCCGCAGCTTATACCTAAAATCACCCTTAGGATCATATGTCTCAAGATCTACACGCACATTTGCCGATTACTTATGTGAAAAACTTATAGAATGGCGACACCAGCAAGACGAGCAGTACACCCACTCTCATTGCAGACAATAAGGCTGCTACATAAACAGCACAACGACCACTGCAATAAAGATAGCGAGCACGACTGCCGCAACTATCGCAAACAGAAAAGCAAATAGCATACCAAGCTTCTGATTAGGCTTTTTCGCGCCACTTACATTGGAGTCACCCTTACCGCCAGCATTTCCATCGCTATCTACGCGATCACCCGCACAACTGCCATTGGTATCACTACCGAAAGCAAACTTCGCCATACGTCTACCTTCAACGCCTGCCGCCAATGCTTCTGTTGCAGTCTGCTTATCGGTTTTTTCTCTATCGACCATATTTTGAATTCACCCTATTCGGCAGTTTTATCCCTATTCAGCAATTTCGTTCTGCTCGGCGGTGTCGACCATGGCAATCCGAGCCCACTCGGCGGTATCTGCCGCGGCAACGCCATCTCGCCCGGCAATCCAGCTCCGTTTGGCCACGACCTCTCACCCATTACTTCGCCAAATCACGCTTTGAATACAACACAGGAATGTCGTCCAAGTCTTCCCCATGCCAGCAGCGAACAGCACCCTTTTCCTCCAGCGCAGCAATTTCCTCAGGCGAATAGCCCTTATCACGTAGATATCGCTCAGTGTGATATCCGACAGGCTTTGCTAGCACAAGCGGAGGATCCCCATAGCTACCAAAGCGCAACGGTGCTGTATTGAATACGCGTGGTCCGAAGTCCTTACTTACATAGCGGCGCAAGGCATCGTTATCATATGCCTCCTCATCAGCCAAAATATCGTCATAATCGAATAACTTCTGATGAGGAACCTCCTGCTCCAGCATAATGCGATCCCACTCGTCGTAATCCTTACGGGCGAACCCTTCACCGATCTTGGAAACTACGTATTCTTGCAAGCCATGCTCCGCCATAGCAGCGAGCGTCGTAATACGCTTATCTTCTATCAGCTCGTCTTGTCCTAACATCTGCATCATAGAAGCGAAATAACGATTGTAGTCAGGCAGGCAAATCAAAAACCAAATGCCATCCCTAGATTGGTAGGTATTATTAAACGGATTGTTGACCTTTGCGCGACTACCTGGGTACTGAGCCCCAAATTGTCGCGACTGAATACCGTGGGAATGTCCCCATAAAGCGACATGGTACAAATTTGTTGTCACTTTATTGCCCACACCCGTACGCGTGCGATCGAAAAGTGCCGCCACAATGCCGCCCGCAAAAATTGCTGCAGCGTTGAAATCGCCGAATCCCTGAGGCGCAGTCGCAGGAGATTCTCCCGCCTGGCGAAATACCGCGTTTACGCCACCGCGCGATCCCCAACAAACCGCATCATAGCCTGGCTCATCACGCATTTCTCCGAACTCGCCATACCCACGCATCTGGGCCCAAATCAGCCTCGGGAACTTTTCATGCAGCGTTTCATAATCTAGGCCCATACGCTTGAGCGCTTTATCGCGAATGCCATTTACAAACACGTCAGCTGTTGAAAGCAAGTCCATAAAAATAGTCATACCTTCTTCGGTTTTTAAGTTTAAGCTGATCCAATCCTTATTGGCATTCACATTTTCGTACGTAGGATCACACTCTTCCGTGCGCCTACCACCAAATCCATAGCACTGAGTTCGCTGCGGATCCCCCGCAGGATTTTCCACTTTGATGACTTCGGCACCCATCTCTCCCAAGCAACGTACCGCCGCCGGAGCTGCCACCCATTCAGCAAGTTCAACAACGCGAACGCCCGATAAGGGGCCAAATTCCTCAAATTCTTTCGATGCATACATGGCTTCCCCTCTCCCTCAAGCAAAGCCAACATCTCTCAGTTGTATTTCAATCCGAGCGAGTCCTTGAAACCCAAAACCCTAGCCAATCTCGGCAATCCGAGCCTCAATCGCGTCAATCTGCGGCTGAATCCGCGCTGTAGCGGCTTCAACCTGCGACGAAATCTGATCAAGTTTTTCCTGCACCGCTTTTAACTGCTCGTTCACTTCTGCGCGCTTGAAAAACTTATAGGGTTTCAATTCTGCTAACTGATTCTGCAATTCATCATATTGCTGTTGATACAGCTTTTGGTTCGACATTCCCAGCGCATCTGAAAGCTGTTTGCGTAATAGATCAGCTTCATCTTGCAAGAGCTTCTTTTCCTCTTCAGCAGAAATCTCTCCCGCTTCTACCTGCGCTTTATACTTAGCCAGGCGCTCTTCCAACTCCTTTTTTGCTGAAGCAAGACGCCCCGCTTCGCGCTCCATTTCCTTTTCAGCCCGTGATGCTAAAGCTTTCCTGAATGTGTCACCATAGGGCTCTTTATGATTAAAAGTCGCATACGATGTGTATACAAGCCTGTCATTAGGCATTACAGCCATTTTTGAACGGGTGCAAATATTGCTGCACAGTGTCACTTCACTCTCAATAAGCCCAGGAGTAAGATACGGAATTTCCGCTAAAAGACGCTTCCAGTCCATCATGATTTGGTGCGTTTGTTTTGCCCCCTGATAGGAAGGCATCATCAAAGCCGCTTCAAGTCTCAGCGAAATCTGATGCTTTCGTGCGGTATACATATCTGCCGCAATATCGTATTTGCTTTCATCGGGCACAAGACCAATAACATGCTTGATGGTTCTCAAAATATAATCGGTGTCAAAATCGTAGAGTTTTGAATCCCATCCACCGAATTTTCCGAGCAGTTTCCATGCATCAACATTTTCAGGATCAGTTTCTAGCACCTTATTGCACAATTCGATAACTGTTTTGGAATCATCTGCCTCATAGGCCTGCTCAGCCTGTGCTAAAAGTGCAGAATTTCCTCCCAGGATTTCTTCATTCTTATCGGCAGTCTCAATTGAAGACTCAACACTTTCACCAGTTGAATGCTGATTTTCTTGCGTCATAGTATCTTGCCTCGCTCGCAAAAGATAAAAGCATCAACAAGCGCCCGCAGAGCACCTATCGCTTGCTGATAACACCCCTACTCCCTCAAAATCTCGAGGTTATCTATCCAATTTGGATCTTTATTCTCGAGAAAGTATTGAATATTTATATACTCGTTTTAAAGTCTAGTCTTACTTAAAGTACGCTATTATTGCGAAAAGTGTTCTTTACTTATTCAGTATTGGTATTAGTATGCTGTTTTAAGCACACTAAAATTAGATGCAATGACTTTAACGGTTTTTGATAACTAGCACTTATATAACTGAATCAAAGGTCCCCCGTTTGTGATTGAGATGTATTGCTATGGAAATGCAACAACTACAAAACTTTTACGTTATCGCTCAGTGCGAAAGTCTTACAAAAGCGGCACAACGCCTTCACACTTCGCAGCCTAGCCTTAGCCGTAGTTTGCATTCTCTTGAAGACGAGCTCGGCGCGCCTCTATTCGATCGTGTCGGACGCAACATTGTTCTCAATGACACCGGGCGTTTTGCCTTGACCAAGGTTCTCAATGTCTTGAATTCAGCCGAATCAATCAAGCTTGATATCTCTGAGTTTATTCAAAATAAAAATTTTTCGGTTGATATCTATTCCCCTGTTCCCATGGGGTGTTTCGAGGAAATTATCATTGGGTTTAAAGAAGAATATCCCAATGTTCGCCTCCGCATGGCGTCGTGGCATTCGGATAAACTAAAGAATCTTCAGCCTGATATCACCTTCTTTGCAAGCCCTCACACGCACAAAGAGCACAATTATCTTCTTTTAGGCGAAGAGGAAGTTTGCGTTGCTGTTGCAAAAACTAATCCACTGGCGAAATACGACTCTATTCCGTTAATTGCGCTATCAAATGCGCCCTTCGTGAGCACCCTGTTCGATTCGCCGTTCTATAAGATTATTTCCGAGATGTTTACCCAAGCAGGGTTCGAACCAAACACTGTCATCGAAGATCAGGACTACAATCGCGTTATGTCCTATGTTGCACACGATTTTGGCATCGCGCTGTCTCCTTCTATTACCTGGGTAGGCAAATGGAGCGATCAGATTGCCACTATTCCTCTAAGCGATATCCATCGTAAGCGCTATCTGTATCTCAAATGGCCCGAAAACAGTGTTATGGGCTGGGCTACGCTTCGCTTTAGAGACTATGTGGTAAAGCACTTTAACGAAAAATATGGCTTTACGTGCGGTGTTACTCAAGAATCTCTCGAGGACGCCACCTCAGAGTCCCTCAAAGATGTCACCTCAGAGTCTCTTGAGAATAAAAGCGGAGAGTAAAACGAAGAATAGCCTTCTTAAGTCCAAAACACCTGATAAATTATAGAAACACTATATTAAAACCGTCCTTTAGCTATATAAGAAATGGACGGTTTTTGCTTTAAAATAAAGGCAGGGTAACTATATCTTTTGTCCAATCTATATCACAACCATAAAAGTAAAAAACTAAATTGGTTGTCTATCGATTGGTCGTTTACTTTGGTTTTTAATTCTAATTTTGTTATCTCCCTTTACTTCCCCTTTTTATATATGCCAGGTTAGCCCCTCTCTTCGCTTTAGCTAACCTGGCATATTCTTTGTCTCAAGTAAAATCTCGGGTTATAGGGTTATAGGGTTATAGGTCGAAATCTCTATCTAACGTAAATTCTCTCCCTGAATTCGTATCCGAGGCAAAGTTCACAGCGCCAGGTCTAAGCGGCCCCCTAAGCACCAAACCAAAGCACCCCTCAACAGCAAGCCAAAACGCCTCTAAGCACCCCCCTCGAACTAGACTAAGACTCATGGCTGTCATCAAAAAACTGCCCCATAAAGCTCAAGAACTGCGCTGGAGCGAATCCAGCGCAGTTCTTTTGAGAGAAAAAGCCGTAGTACAAAACTTACCGTTTAAACGTTGCTTTTGTTACAACCTGTGGCTCAATTAAGATCAATTAGCAACTCATGTGAAAGCTCTTCATTTAACTCAATCTCGCCAACAGGTTGCAGCTAAGCGTGCGCTTTTACGATCTTATGACTCTTTTGTCTTCTCGAGTTCAGCTACCAAGGTGTCGGAAAGGCCGTCGGTCTGACCAGAGATGTCGCTGTAGAGAGCCTGAACGTCAGCGTTAGCAAGAATGTTGTCGAAGAAGGACTGGTCGTATTCGATAACTTCCATGCCACCGTCGGTCAAGGTCTTCAACTGCTCGTCCTGCATCTCAAGCATCTTAGGCTTCATAACCTCAACTGCCTGATTTACAGCCTGAGTCAAAGCTTCCTGGTAAGCAGGATCTAAGCCGTCCCAGCATTCCTTGTTGATGCTGATGTTGTTTGCATACAGAATGTGGTTGGTCATTGCCAGGTACTTCTGAACTTCCTGGAGGCTGGAGCCAGCGCAGGTGTCAATAGCATTTTCCTGAGCGTCTACAGTACCGTTCTGAAGTGCAAAGTAAACTTCAGCCCAAGCCAATGGGGTAGGCTCAGCTCCAATGTCCTGCCAGAATGCCATGTGGTTGGAGTTCTCCATGGTACGGATCTGGAGGCCCTTGAAGTCTTCAATAGTGTTCAGAGCTTTGTTAGAGGTGGTCTCACGATAGGTACCATTCTGGAGGAAGCCTAAGTTGTGAAGACCAGCTTCCTCGAAGGAAGCCTCTAAGCCCTTAGTGAAGTCATTGTCGCCGTTAAGTACGGTTTCAATTTGGTCGGCATCATAGGTTGCGAATGCCATTGGGAGGTCAAATACTGCCATGTCAGGTACGAAAGATACCATAGGAGCAGGCTGCATGATTACCATCTGGATGTCGTTAGACTGTTCCTGACGAACCAAGTCAGTGTCGCCACCGAGCTCGCCAGTGCCATGATAATCAATGGTCAGCTTACCGCCGGTAATTTCGTTTGCCTGATTAGCAATTTCCTGACCCAAAAGGTTACCAGCTGAATCCTTTGCAGTAGAGTCTGCAAGAATCAGGGTTACAGGCTCAAGATCGGCGTACTTATCGTCTCCGCCGGATGAGCTTTCAGAAGAGCTATCGCTGCTGCAGCCCGTTAGGCCCATTGCCAAAACGAGTGCAAGAGCAGATACACCGATAAAAGCTAGAAACTTGTTCAAAGCTTTTGAGTGTGTTTTTGCTTTCATTCCCCTCAATCTCCTTCCAAAAAATCTTTTCTTACAACAGAGCGTTTTGTACTTAGCTCAGATAAAGCACTAATACTAATTCGTAAGGCTCAAGCAATTCCCATCTCATCTACCACAGGCAATCAGTGACCCAGATAGAGGAAGGTGGAGAACCAAGGAATGTACACAATGAGTACCAAAGCGATCAAGAACGCGATGATGAAAGGTACTGCCTTGGCTGCAATTGCCATTGGCTTTTCGTTGGACAGATTCGACACAACGAACAAATTGAGTCCGAATGGAGGAGTTGCCAAACCGATTGCCAAGCAGCAAACGAGAACAACACCAAAGTGGACAGGGTCGACTCCCAAAGCTTCCATTGCAGGCAACAGGATAGGAGCCAAAATAATGATTGCAGGACCGGTGTCCATAACCATACCAAGGATAAGGAACAGAATCATGCAGAAGGTAAGAGCAATCCAAGCTTCACCGAACGTAGAGGTAATGAAGTTGGTGATTGCTGCAGATGCACCGGTGAGAGAAAGTACGCGACCGAATGCAGTTGCGAAAGCAAGTACGAATGCCAAGCCGCCATACGTACGAACTGCCGTTACCATGATGTTCCAAATGTCCTTGATCTTGATGGTCTTGTAAACCCACAAGGAAACAATCAGAGCATAGAATACGCTGATACATGCAGCTTCAGTAGGAGTTACGAAACCTGCGTAGATGCCGCCCAGAACGATGATAGGGCAAAGCAGTGCAGGGAAGCTGTCAATGAACAGATGGCCAAGACCCATATCATGAAGTTCCTTCATTGAGGAATCAATACGTTCACGGTCTTCACCTCGGCGCTTGCAGTGAATTACGCAGTAAATCATCAATACAATGCCGATAAGGATGCCAGGAAGAATACCACCTAAGAACAAGCTACCAGTGGAAACGCCTGTTGCCAATGAATACAGAACGAATGGAATAGAAGGCGGGATGATTACGCCTAAGCCACCAGCTACTACGATCAAGCCAGAGCTCCATTTACGTTCGTAGCCCAAACCAACCAGGAATGGAATACACATTGAACCTACTGCAGCTGCCGTTGCAGGACCGGAACCAGAAATAGCACCGTAGAACAAGCAGGTAATAACAACTGCACAAGGAACGCCACCGGGGAAACGACCCACGAAGTAAGCGAAGAAGTTAAACAGCTTCTGAGAAATGCCACCCTCGGCCATGATGATGCCGCCGAAGATGAACAGAGGTACTGCCAAGATTGGCGTTGAGTTAGCACCAGAGAATGCGTTGGTTACTAACTGAGTTACATTGCCGCCAACACCCGTAATCCAAATAGGAGCAAGGGAGCCCGCGATCATTGCGATAGCAATTGGTACAGAGAACGCGAGGACGACAAGGAATACTACAAATACAAGAATTGCCGGCATTAGTTATCCCCCTCCTTGCCCATATTACGAATTGCCTCCGTATCAAAATTGCCAGATTCAAGTTCGAATTCAGTCTGCTCTTCAATGGTGCTCTTAGGCTCAACATTGATGTGCTTGATATGAATAACGAACATTTCGATGCTGCGCAATGCACCAAGTACAAAGCCAATGAGAACGATGAGATACATAATCCACATAGGGAGAAGCATTGCTGGAGAAGTTTCTCCGCTCTCTACGATGCGCATCAAAACAGTTACTGCTGCATTAGTGAGAACTGCCATCATTACAAAGGTAATAACATCAACAATTACATTGATAATGTTGCGCACCTTCCACGGCATAATGTCCACGAGAGCAGTAACCCTCAGCATTGTTTCTGTACGGATGGTATAAGGCAACGAAAGGAATACTGTTGCGATCCAAAGGAAGCGGCACAATTCTTCTGGCCACGTTAGGACTGGAAATGCGGGCACATTACGACAAATAACCTGCAATAAAGTAATGCACGAAATTAGAACAAGGAAAACTATGAGAATGAATTCCTCAAAGTGCTCGTCAAACCACTTTATGACTTTCATCCGTTTTTTCACCTCCAATTCATTCATGGACAAAATTGAAGGCAATGGCGCATCAGACACCTTGGAAAAGTTTGTCTTGCTAAAAATCCCCCAGACAAGTTTTCCGGTTTAGGTCTTCCCTCCATGTTACAGCGACGACTTAACCCTTTTGGAATAATCTGGTGCGCCATTCCCTCTCTACAACACGCACCGCTGTAACCTCGCTTTTTAGTATAATTTCGCGCCTAGTCTGGCACTCCTCCAAAAATATGGGATCCTTTATTCAGGCATTGCATAAGTTATTCATTACCTATCGATTCATAACAAAAATGTTATATGAACATATTCATTTTACGCTTTCCGTATGAATGTATGAATCAAATTCATGCCTGCTTTTTCTCTTATGAATTGCGGGCATACCCCACCATTGCGGGCATACCCTGCCTGCATAGATTGCGCCCATATCCTATTTACGGGATTCCACGATTCCTGCCCATACCCCACTTGCTACTTGCGCGACTCCATAATCTCCGCCAGACCCTGAACGCGTGTTTCAAACTGCGCCTGACTAAATACACGAGGATCTGCCTGATCAGCATCAAAGGTGGT
>OLPW01002797.1_pt1 | contig 14794 bp, 9 predicted proteins | sample 1672161 | NCBI WGS metagenome assembly OLPW01 (sample SAMEA3136654, study PRJEB25190) | human gut metagenome
TAACTGCGTCAACACCGTCTGCTATAAGTTTCTGAGCATATTCCTCAGCGAAAGCTTTTGCAGAAGCTACGGCTGTACCGTTACCAACTGTTGTATAGAATTTGTTGTGAAGTTTTCCGATAACGCCTTCTTTTTCGAATTCACGCATAACGTCTACAGGAAGTACACGGTCTGCATCTTCGTTTGCATATACCGGGTCATATCCACCATGAGCTGTTTCGTATGTCTCTTCTGTAAGATCCATAACACCTGTGATGTCATATTCTCCGTAATGTGAGGCATTTGAACTTTCGATGTGGTCCGGATTTCCTTTCGGAACGATTCCACCTGAAGTACAAAGTGCGATTGTAGCCTTGCTAAGATCTTTGATAGCTGGCTGTGGATCAACACGGTCGAATGTTGGCATTGGATACTCTGTCTCAAACGGCTTGTCTGCCAGTTTCTTAAGGAGCATCTTAACAGCTCTCTTAGATCCACGTTCTTTTTCGAAGAAGTTTACACGAACTCCGTTCGGCATGTAACCTTCCTGGCAAGAAGCACCGATTTTTTCGCCTTTAGCGATCTTAAGAGCAAGAGGAGCAAGTTTCTTAACTGCATCTCTCATACCAGCTGCGCTGTTCTTTGTAGATACTGTGTAAACTTTGTTCTTGAACATATCAGCACCTGGGTTTTCAACGTACATACCAGTTACTGCCGGGATTCCGAGTTCTTCCTGTACTGCATCACAGATAGTTCCGCATGCAACACCGTAACGTCCAGCATTGAAAGCAGGTCCAGCGATGAAGATATCAGGATTCTGGCTCTTAACCATTTCAAGAATATCAGCTTTTGCTTTGTCAAGGTTTTCATTGAAGTAAGAGTCACCGCAAACGATTGTAGCTATGATCTCTGCTTCTTCTCCAAACTGCTGTGTCAGAGCCTGTCCAGGTCCAACGATTTCGCCTACGCGAAGTTCAGCAGGATAATCAGCTTTTTCTTCTCCACCAATCTGAGCGAAGAACTGATTGATATAATGTACAACTTTAATCTTACTCATTACGATACGTCCTCCCTTTCTATCGTGCACTTACTCATTATCTTTACGTCCTCCATTCCTAGCGTGCACTCAGATATCCAAATCCGGTTTCATTTGTAGCACCGGTAATGGCCTGAATTTCAACTTCGATTGTTCCATCTTCACGATGAGAATGTTCATTACCACCAGCAATGATTGTAACAAAATCTTCTGTTCCGATTACTTTATCCATCTTAGGAAGTACGATTACCTGGTTAGCATTTCCACCGGTTACAACTGCGTCTGCAGCCGGATCAGCATCTGCCAGTGACTGAGATTTTCCGTCACGTCCGGCATATTCGTCTGTAATGATTACAGTCTTAACGCCTTCAGCTTCGATCTTCTTGCAGTTCATGATAAGGTCAGTATCCGGGTTACCGAATCCTTCCTGAGATACGATAACTGCATCAAGGTCTAACAGACGGCACATCTTAGCTGTCCAGTCAGATGAACGCATCTTATCAGCAAGGTATACGTTTTCGTTTGTAAGAATCTGGCAAACGAAGTTGATTGTTTTTCCGTGTTCTTCGAACAGGTCATGTACAACCGGGTTGTTTTCATGAACATATGTTGGGTTCTTATCGCAAGCGGATACACAGTTACCAGATACGATAGCTCCGTCCATAACTTCTGTCGGGTTCATGATCGTAGAGAGTGTTCTCTTAGCATCAACACCGTATACATATGTGTCATGGAGAAGTCCCTGGCTCTGAAGCATCTGTACATAAGCAACTCTCGGAAGGTTCGGGAATTTTTCTTTTCCTTCCATGATTCCGTATGTCTCATATGTCTTTGTCTCGTCTGGTGTGAGTTCACGAGCAAGTTCTCCAAGGTAAACTGCTACTCTGAATCCAGCAAGACGAACAGCTTTTTCATATTCATGCTGTTTGATTCCTTCAACTGGTTCGCAAACAACTACTAAGTTGTTAAGTTTAGAGAATGGTGTATATTCTGCACCCGGGCCAGACATATCGATGATACCTTCCTGGAATCCCACGATCTTACCAGCTGTTACAACAGCCATTCCTTTTAATGCATATGTCTTACCACTACCTACAGTGTCAACTTTTGCGATAACGCCTGGGAAGACTCCCCCTCTTCCTTCAACTTTAACACGTGGTTCAATAACATCTTTAACCGGAGTGATACGAACGCTTTCACCTGGTTTTGCGATATCAAATTTAACACCTTTGATTTTTTCGTCCTCAAGAACGATTGCCTTTACAGCTTCTTCGTCAACATAAAGAACACCATTTTCGATCTTTGATTCAGATGCGAACTGAATGTCGTTAATAAAAATGTGACCTACTTCTAATTTCACTGTAAATTCCCTCCTTTTTTGAATGTGTTTGTTGTATGCTCAAAAGTACACTAAACCGCATGTACTTCTACAGCCTTTTTTTAGCGCCAGCTTTCCGCTGACGGCAGAGCGCTTGAGATCAATGTGTAATCTACAAGCTGAAAATCTGCATAAACCTGAGGTTTATAAAGATCAGACTTAAACTGAAATTTACCGCACGCCTGAATGGCGCTTGCAATGATCTGCATCGCCTGTGCATCCAGACCTTCCGGCGTTTCTGAGAGCATAACCGACTTATATGGAGTCTCATTCGGTTTTACGCTTCCGGACAGCGGATGTGTCAAAAGCCGGTATCCCTGGAAGATCATCTTCTGAACTTTTTTAAGTGTGTCCTCATAAGAAAGTTCTTCGTATTCCACATGATAATCTTCCCCCAGTTTTTCTTTTACCAGTGGATTATTTGTGATAATCATAAATCCAGTATTCATAGCCGCTTCTTCCTTTCGTCCCCTGTCCGTTTATGCGGTCTTTTTTGACTCCCTGTGTCTGAAATACTCCAGATATTTTTTTAACATATATCTGGTATCAAAAAAGGACGCCAAAACAACTTCTCTGTTTTAAACGTCCTTTCTGTCTCCTTGTAAATTCGGCAATTCCGGATTCAGAGTGTAGTACCTTTCCCGATCCTTTTGCCTGAAAGTTTCACCATTCAACGAGCTTTACTGCTCTACGGTTTGCATCTTCGGCGACCATTTATCAAATATCTTTATAAATGATTCTCTCGCAGGAAATATCAACCTACTATCTAATTGACTGCATTTTTTATACATTTTGCAGCATCTTTCTTGCTGACATGATTACTATAGCACACATTTATACAAAATGCTAGTCTTTTTATAGATTTTTTTGTATATTTCTTATTGTTTTTTTCTATAACTGTTTTTCGGCTATTATACAAATTATCTATTTTCCTTTTTTCTGATTTGGCAGGAAATTATTATAGTAATCGTCATGCGTCTTCTTAACAAGACCACTGAGTGCTACCAGTGCAATCGCATTCGGGATAACCATCATACTGTTAAAGCAGTCTGCCATATTCCATACAAGGTCTACTTCCTGAAGTGATCCGAGTGCTACGCAGATACACACAATGATTGAGTAAATTTTAACAGCTTTTGCCCCAAACAGGTAACGGATGTTTGCTTCACCGAAGAAATACCATCCGATGATCGTTGAGAATGCAAAGAATAACATACAGATCGCGATAAAGATCTCACCGAACTTACCATATAAAGTAGAGAAAGCATACTGGCTCAGCTGTGCACCTGTAAAACCACTTGTTCTTGATCCTGTTGTGATAATAACAAGTGCTGTCAGGTTAAGAATTACGAATGTATCAATGAACACACCGATCATAGCTACAAAGCCCTGTTCAACCGGATGGTTTACCTTTGCTACTGCATGTGCGTGTGGTGTAGAACCCATACCAGCTTCATTGGAGAAGAGACCTCTTGCCACACCTTTCTGTACTGCAAGCTTCAAGGTTGCGCCCATTGCACCACCTGCTACTGCTGCCGGTTTAAACGCACCAACAATAATGTCATGGAATGCTGCCGGGATTGCTGTAACGTTTGCAAAAATTACGATCAAAGAACCTACTATATAAAATGCTGCCATGATCGGCACGATCAGTTCAGTAACTTTTGCGATTCGCTTCATACCACCTGTGAATACAAACAAAGAAACAACTGCTATAAAAATACCCATTGCAATCTTCGGAATTCCGAATGCAGTGTTCCATGATGCTGCGATTGAGTTAGACTGAACTGCATTGCCCATGAATCCAAGTGCAAAGATGATCAGCACTGCAAAGATAGCTGCCAGAACTTTTCCGAACGTTCCTTTAAATGCTCCTCGTATGTAATATACCGGACCACCAGTTACGGTTCCGTCATCACTGACCTGCTTGAACTTCTGAGCCATAACTGCTTCTGCGAAGATCGTTGACATTCCGAGGAATGCACTGATCCACATCCAGAAGATTGCTCCCGGACCACCGACTGCAATTGCAGTTGCAGCTCCGGCGATATTACCGGTACCAACCTGAGCAGCAATCGCTGTTGCAAGTGCTTGGAAAGAAGACATTCCGTCTTTTCCGGCATCCCCTTTCTTGCTAAAAAGTCCGCCAAATGTTCTGTTCCATCCATCTTTAAAACCACGGATCTGGATAAATCCAAGCTTAAATGTGAACAGCAAGCCAATACCTACAAGTGCTATGATCAGCACCGATCCTGTTAGGACATCATTTACCTTTAATACTAAATCGTTCATACTCATACGGTAACCCTCCTTTTTAATAGACATCCCTTATAGTTTTTATCTGTTGAATCTATAATAACCTATTTATAGTTTTTATGCAATATTTTCAGTTAATTTATTTATTTTTTGTGTATTATCACCATGTTATTACGATAACATAATAAATTTGCTCTAAATAAGTGCGTTTTTTCGCGCTTTTCTGTGTTTGTCAAAAACTCAGTTTTCATATTTTTCGTCAAATTGTCTAATTAATGACGATTTAATATCTATGCATTTCCATGGGATTTATAGATTCTTTCAGATGATCGCATTAATTCTTTACTATATTGATATTTCAAAGAAGTTATTTTCAGACCATGAAACATAAATAAAAAGCAGGAAACAATCTTCCGTCTTACCCGGAAATCTGCTTCCTGCTCTTTCATTCTGTTTATTCAGTTATTCTATACATTGATCTCTGCTTTTACACCAAGCAGCTCTTTATTTTCATCCAGGATCGGCCGGATCACATTCTTAAGGAATGCTTCGACCTGTTCTTTAGAACGTCCTACATATTTGGATGGATCCATTGTTTTCTGAAGATCTTCCAGGCTCAGATTAAATGCATCATCTGACACGATCAGTTCAAGAAGGTTGTTGTCCAGACCTTTTTCTTTAACATTCTTTCCTGCTTCCATCGAAAGTTCACGGATTCTTTCATGCAGTTCCTGACGGTCTCCACCAGCTTTTACTGCATCCATCATAATATTCTCTGTTGCCATGAACGGAAGTTCAGACATCAGGCGTTTTTCAATTACTTTTGGATATACAACCAGTCCGTCAACGACATTCAGGCACAGATCCAGAATACCGTCAATCGCAAGAAAACCTTCCGGTACACTCAGACGCTTGTTCGCAGAGTCATCCAGAGTACGTTCAAACCACTGTGTAGCAGAAGTGATCGCCGGGTTCAGTGCATCAATCATCACGTAACGGGACAGAGATGCGATTCGTTCGCTTCTCATTGGATTTCTCTTATATGCCATTGCAGAAGATCCGATCTGCGTCTTTTCAAACGGCTCTTCCACTTCTTTCAGATGCTGGAGAAGACGGATGTCATTGGAGAATTTGTGTGCACTTGCTGCAATTCCGGCAAGAACATTCACAACTCTTGTATCCACTTTACGGGAATAGGTCTGTCCGGATACCGGATAGCATGCTTCAAATCCCATCTTCTTAGCAATCATTGGATCGATCTTATCAATGGTCTCCTGATCTCCCTCAAACAGTTCCAGGAAGCTTGCCTGTGTACCGGTTGTTCCTTTTGATCCAAGAAGTTTCAGGCTTCCAAGCACATAATCAAGATCCGCAAGATCCATAGAAAATTCCTGCATCCACAAAGTTGCTCTCTTTCCAACCGTTGTCGGTTGTGCTGGCTGGAAATGAGTAAATGCAAGTGTCGGAAGATCTTTATACTGATCTGCGAACTTTGAAAGTTCATCCAGAACATTAACCAGCTTTTTCTTAACAAGTTTCAGAGCCTCTGCCATGATAATGATGTCAGTATTATCACCTACATAACAGGAAGTTGCTCCCAGATGAATGATCCCTTTTGCTTTCGGGCACTGCTGTCCATATGCATATACATGAGACATCACATCATGGCGCACTACTTTTTCACGTGCTTTTGCGACATCGTAATTGATATCCTCTGCATGCTCTTTCAGTTCTGCGATCTGTTCATCTGTAATATTGAGCCCCAGCTCTTTTTCTGTCTCTGCAAGTGCGATCCAGAGTTTTCTCCATGTCTTAAATTTCATGTCCGGAGAAAAAATATACTGCATCTCCTTGCTGGCATACCGCTCTGAAAGCGGACTTACATACTTGTCGTATCCCATAGTCTTATCCTCCCTATTCTTCTGACTCAAACGCGTGGGAAATATCTTTTCCCGGAACGCGCATCGGGTAATTTCCTGTAAAACATGCATCGCAGTATCCAAGATCTCCAACCATGTCTTTCAGCTTATCTATTTCCATATATCCAAGAGAATCTGCTCCGATCATTTCACGGATCTGCTCCGTTGTATGTGAATGAGCAATGAGCTGATCATTCGACGGTACATCTGTACCAAAATAACAAGGATGTAAAAACGGTGGCGAACTGATTCTTACATGAACTTCTTTTGCTCCTGCTTTTTTGAGCATCTTGATGATATTTGCACAGGTCGTTCCACGGACGATGGAATCATCTACCATAACAATACGCTTGCCCCGTACAACCTCTTCAATAACATTCAGTTTGATCTTCACACTGGACTCTCTCTGACTCTGTTTCGGCTTGATAAAGGTTCTTCCTACATAACTGTTCTTGTGGAATGCCATACCGTAAGGGATTCCGGAATATTCCGAATATCCTTTTGCCGCAACCAGTCCGGAATCCGGCACACCGACAACAAGATCAGCCTCTACCGGATAAGACTGTGCAAGAGCCTTTCCTGCAACAATCCTTGCATGATATACATTGATGTTGTCGATCACGCTGTCCATACGTGCAAAATAAATGTACTCAAAAATACAACGTGCCTGCTTTTCAGGTGGAATCTGCATACTTTTGTCCGAAGATACTCCATGCTTTGTAAAGCTGACAATCTCTCCCGGTTCCACGTCACGGATAAAGTCTGCACCAACTGCTGCAAGGGCACAGCTTTCCGATGCTAGGAACCAAGTATTATCTCGCTTGCCGATACAGAGTGGTTTGAGACCAAATGGATCTCTCGCTCCGATCATCTTACGCGGGCTTGATACAACCAGTGCATATGCGCCTTCAATTTTCTTCATTGCATTCCTGACCGCATCCTCTGCCTTTGAAACCTTCAGACGCTCTCTTGCAATATGATAGGCAATCACTTCCGAATCAATCGTTGTCTGGAAGATTGCTCCGGTATATTCCAGTTCATGACGAAGCTCGATCGCATTCGTCAGATTACCATTATGGGCAATCACCAATGTACCTTTCACATAATTCAGAACCAGTGGCTGTGCATTTTCCGCACGGGTTCCCCCTGCTGTCGAATACCGCACATGTCCGACGCCAAGGTTTCCCTTTAATTTGCCAAGTTCTTCCTCATCGAATACTTCATTGACAAGTCCTAGTCCCTTTCTGAAATGAACTTTCCGCTTGCCATAGGTATCTGTCACTGCAATTCCGCAGCTTTCCTGCCCTCTGTGCTGAAGGGCAAACAAACCATAGTACACTGACGGCGCAACATCGCCACCATCCATATCATAGGCACCGAATACACCACATTCTTCACCTAAACCAGTCTCTACTCTTTCAAGTTCGCTCATCGTTTTGTCTTCTCCTATTTGTTGTATCCGCTTAATTTTTACATAGAGAGTATAATACATGATTTTCCGAAAATCAATACACAGCCTTGAACTTTCTCCCGTACACTATGCTCTTCTGTACTCTTTTTTCCATTCTTCAAACAATTCCTTTGACGGTTCGATGTTGATATTTTCTCTCACTTTTTCTATCTTTTCTGTAAGTTTGTTGTCAATTTCCAAAAGGATTTCATTGCCCATGACCATCTTCTGATATTCATCCTGCGGCATGTATCTGGAACTTGCATACAGATAACCTTCGAGCATTTTATTATCTTCACAGATCTTATACGCCTTCTCATACATTCTCGCCGACTCTTCATACAGAAATGCTCTCCCATATGCTCCGGCAAGGCACGCAGACACGCGACCATAAAAACGCTTATCTACCGAATCATCCTTTTCTCCGTTGACGATCGACATGTAAACCAGGATTGCCGATTCCAGTTCTCCACTTTCCATCAGCTTATCTGCTTTGTATTTCTGACGTTCTACTTCTTTCTGGTTCTTGAGTTTCTCCAGAACATTCTGGATGTGTGCCATTTCACCCGGTGTGTAGATTCTGGATTCATGTAGCACAAGAACCACAAATTTCTCCACGGAACCATGATTCCGGATCAGTTCCACCAGCTTTACTGCAAGATCCTGCATTTCCAGTTCATCTGCGATCCATCTGCAGAGCTGCTCATTCATGATCGTATAATCGATCAGATACAGATTGTTGCACAGATAATAACACAGCTCTTCCAGTGTACTGATCCTTGTATGGATCCTCGAAATTTCATAGGGATGTTTTGCCTTTTTCTTATGACAAAGAATTAAACTGCCCATTGCTGCCTCCTAATTCAATGATCTTCTCCAACCGGAATCCTGATGGCGCAAAAAATTCGCCAAATCCCATATCCTCAAAAATAATATGACAGGTCTTTTCATCCGAGAAGAATGTACTAATTTTCAGACGAAGCGCATAGTTTTTCCGGTCCGGCAAACCTTTCAGAGAAACCGACTCCACAAGATGCCTGCCGGTCACCAGAGAATCTACATGGATCTCAATATCCTCTGTATCACCAAGAAGCACCTCGAGCTGTCTGTCTGATTCGTACCAGTGATTGCCCCAGGATACCAGTGGGTACCAGCCTTCTTCTCCATTCACGCGCATCCGCACGGAAATCTGCTCGGTCAGTTTTGTCTCATCCAGGTAGACTGGCGCATCTGACTGTTCCTCTTTTCTGCGCTGCGCTGTATAACACGCTCCTTTACTGTACAGATTATTTCCCATAAACGCACGGCGTCCGTTACAGAGAACGCGCAGAGAATTCGGATACCAGTTATTTTCAAATCCATCTCCTGTCAAAAAGACAGAAGAGATCATCTTCTTGTTGAATACACTCTGGATAAAACGTTTAAAATGCTCATCTGCCGCTTTTGCCTTCTCAACATGCAGCACCGGATAAACTGCTTCCAGTTCTTCCATACGTGCATCTGCCACCTTGTCCACCGTCACAAAGCTTTCTCTGCTTTTCTGCGAACTGTTCTTCAGTTCCCGCAACATATATGCCCGGATCACATCCTCGTCACAGTAAAAAAGTGCCGCTTCATACTGCCATAATTCTTTCGGCTGATTAAACATATAATGGCAGAAGCTTTCCTTGTAGTCCTGAACATAAATATTTTCCTTTGCCACTCCGAGTTTCTGTCCGATTCCCTTCAGAAGGACGCGGATGTCTTCGTTTTTCTCCGGGACTGTAAACGTGATGCTTTCAATTTCTTCAAATCCGTTCAACGTGTACTTTACAAAATCCGCCAGCAGCTGGACGCCTTCATATTCCTGTCCATCTACCTCAATTTTCCTATTGCCAAGCGCACACTCCCAGATCCCTTCCACGCAGATACTGTCCCTTACCGTAGACATCCTTCTTGCCTGTCTTCCGTAAGTCCAGGTCTCTTTATAATAGTTCATCACCAGAGGAATCTGATTGTTCTCTTTTTCAATTCCGGTATCCACCGTCTCCGGTTCCTGTGTTTTTTCATTATAATAACTGATCTGACACATCTTTGCATTGATGTCATATCCTATAATACTTCCATGTGTCATGAAGTATTTCCTCCTTTAGTAAGCAACAAAAATATCCTCAGCAAGCTGTTTTTCTGTTGCAAATTCCTTCATCGCGATTGCCAGTGCTTCATTTTTCAGTGATGTCATATCATTCAGTCTTCCAAATTTTCCGATTGGTCTCACCTCACGCGGCTTATAGTCACTTTTTTCCGTAACCGTCACCTTATCCTTATTCGTCTCTGTAAAATAATAACGCAGAGATTCATCACCAAACAAAATAAAGCTCTTGATATAAGTGTCTTCATATGCCGGAAGCAGTATTTCTTCCTGATAATTCATATTATCACTTTCGCCTTTCCGTATCTGGTAGGAAATTGCCACTTTGCTTCCAGGTTTTGCGTGATATTCGATCATCGTCTTATCATAAAGCTGCACTTCTCTGAGCCAGTTCTCCGGATACTTCAAATAGAAAGAAAAATACAGCTGTTTTTCACACATTTCGCGCAGGAATTCCCGTAGCATCGGTTCCAGTTCCTGATGCACTTCCCTGCTGGAATAATATTTTAGCAGGGCGATCTTACAGATATCCGGAAGATCTTCCTCTTTGCGGTATTCATTTGCGATGATTACAAAAATACATCCTTTTACCTGGCGTCCGTTCACCACATATTCTCTTGAAACATAAGCAAGATATGCTCTCTTTAAACGGAAATACGTTCTTCCTTCATAATAATCCGCAAAAATTTCTTCCTCACCAAACATAGTTTCCGAGAAAAGCATCTGCGTAATGATTCTTTCTGAAAGCTTGTAGGTTGTAATATCATAATCTCTTGCCACATGCCAGAGTTTCTTCATATTACGGGTCGATCCACAATAATACTCAGCAAGATAAGACAGCGTCTGCTTATCATACTGATCTTTCAGAAACAGTTCAAAGCATAATGCCAGAAGAAAATCATCCTCCTCCGTACCTTCTTCACGCAGGCGCATACTGCACATTTTAAACACTTCTTTTTCATCTGCCATCTCCAGCCCGTGCTCTCTAAGCATATCCCAGGTCAGTTCTTTTTTCTCTTTCTTCCGTTCCTCTTCCTCATGCTCTTCCTGATATTTTTTGCAGATTTCCATATACCGGTTCTCATAGAACATCCTCATAGTCTCATATGGAATGGAATCAATGTAATGGCGGCCGTCTTTTGATTCCCAGACAATCCGTGCGTCTTTATTGTATAAATATACAATCACTCCATCCGCACTGTACTGTACTTTCTGACTGATCGTTCCGTCAGGCTCGATCACCATGACAAACGCCATGTTCTTTACCGTTGTCTTAATCTCATAAGCATGGCAGATATCATAAACTGCCCGGATTCTTTCCGGTGTCATATCCCGCTCAGTACAGCAGCGTTTGTAAATAATATGCAGAATATCATTGATCCTTCGATTCTCAAGCTGCATCCAGGCAAACCGCTCCATCTGCTCTCTGTAAGCACTGTAAAGCTCACTGCTTTCTTCCTCACAGTTAATCAGATTTGCATACAACACCGCTGCCTTTTTATATTCCAGTGTATTTCCATGCTGGAAGTAAAGTAATACGGATTTTGGAAACTGTCTGTCCAGATATTTGTCATCCACAGTCATCATATAATATTCAAAAAGCTGCGCAATCTTCAGATCTTCTTTTACTGCCAAGGCATACCACTTGAAGCATTCCGGTGTTGTCCGATTGCCACGGATCAGATGGGTACAAATTGCTGTCAGAATCTGTGGATCCGGGAAAATCCGATAAACCTTCTGCATCACAACATCCAGATTCTTATCATAAGTCCGCTGTTGGGATGCAAGGTTCGCCATATAAAGCGCAATTTCCTTTGTCAGAACTCCGTGCTTCTGCGCAAAATTGAGAATCTGTACTTCAAATGCCGAGAGCTTTTTCAGACAGGTTGGCTTCTCCAGAAAACACCGGTATGCCTGCCAGTACAGAATTACCTGGTTCGCACCGTTGCTGCAGTGGCGTTCCAGAACCTGTAATTTTTTGCTGTAGTTTTTATATTCCGGATCAATGTCAATCAGCATACACACAAGCTCCCATGAAGTTGGTTCTTTCATATATGCCTTATTCAGTTCTTCAATTGCTTTGTTAACCTGGCTGCCTGATTTTCTCAAAAGCGCAGTCAGATACAGATAATACGATGAAATGACCGAATCCTTATTCACTGAGAAACGGCTGTAATTGTAATCATCCAGAATACCGCTGGCCTTGTCCGGCTCCTTACAGAGCAGGTTAAGATGTGCATCAAACAGTGGATAAACATCTCCGTCTTCTGAATATATATCCAGTCCCTTCAGTTTTTCTCTTGTTGCGTCCGCCCAGGCTGTCAGATCCTTTCCTTCCGCATTGCACGCAAGGAAATCCTTTATGATTGATGCAATCGTCTTATCTGCCACACGTCTGTTCTCTGCATGATCCTTGTGATTGGCCAACATTACCTCATAGGTCAGCGATTCATACGGACTTTCAAAAACAATCTGTCCATAATTATTTCCCGCATGAGCCTTTTCCGGATGAATGATATAACTGAAATCGAACAGATTTCCCACAAAATCGTCCGTTGTAAAGTTATCCCTTCCAATCTGGATAAAATCACCGCTCACATGCACCTTCACCGGCATAAATCCCCAAGTATTCTTTGTAAAATGAATAATCTCACGGGTTGCTTCTTTTAAATTGCGGAAGGTTCTCTGATTCCGTCCCATTGTCAGGAAAATACATTCTTTCTGTTTGATTCCGACCAGAAATTCTTCCATCGCCTGCTCACCGAGAGACCATTTCCTAATATTATCATAAAGTGCCTTTATCCTTGGCTCTTCATACTTTATCACGTCATAAAAATCGCGTGATCTGAAAAGACGGTGTGCCTCAATAAAGTTCTCCATCGCCAGCCTTTTAAAATCACGGATATTCTGTACTCTTCCACAGGAAGTCTCGACTGATGGTTTTTCAATGATCGCAGTAAAGTTTACCTCAAATTCTCCACCATTACATACAATCGTAAACTTTCCCTGTTCAACATGCCCGGGAGCAAGTCCGCTTCCATCATAAGTAAAACGGAGCTCCACCGGGTTGCCCTCAAATCCCTGTTCTTCTAAATGTATACGAAAAGAAGAAGAATATACAAGTCCTCTGATATCTCCTTCTTTCCTGTTCTTCAAAATGAAACTTCCCTGGCAGGACTCTCCTTCCCCGATCGTCATCTCAAGATTCGTTACCGGCAGTACAATCTCCGGATGAACGGTTCGAAAATCTCCTTTGGAAAATTTTTTTATTTTATTCTTCAAGCTTGCCACCTACTTCTGCATTGCATTTTTTCAAAAAGACATTATAATAAATTATAACATTATTCTGCATATCAGGCAATGCGGAATACCCGATTTTTTTAATTCACAGATTTTTGTTATACACAAAGGAGAATACTATTTATGGAAGCAAAACCGCAGTTTCATGGAAGTGACACCGCTGCTGTCGCCGCATTTTATCATGTACCGGTGGACAAGATCGTCTGCTTTGGAGCCAATGTCAACCCACTTGGATTATCCAAAAACCTGAAAAAAGATCTTGCTGGACATCTGGATCTTCTCAGTAGTTATCCGGACCGAAATTACACTACTTTGAAGAAAGTGATTGCCGATTACTGCCAGATTTTACCGGAACATGTAATCGTCGGAAATGGTTCTACCGAGCTGATCTCTCTCCTGATCCAGACACGGAAACCACAAAAAACACTGGTTCTTGGACCAACTTATTCCGAGTATGGACGTGAACTGGATCTGGTGGGAAGTTCCATCCATACTTACCTGTTAAAAGAGTCAGATCAGTTCCATCTTGATATCCATGCCTTCTGCGAAGAAATCAGGAAGGGCTATGATCTGGTGATATTATGTAACCCGAACAATCCGACTTCGTCCGCTCTCAAAATGTCTGAGATCCAGACCATTCTGGACTGCTGCCGGGAGGCTGGCTCTTTCTTGATGATCGATGAGACTTACGTTGAATTCGCACCGGATATTAATGAAATTTCTTCCATGTCTCTGATCAGCAGTTTTGATAATCTGATGATTCTCCGTGGCGTATCCAAATTTTATGCCGCACCTGGCCTCCGCCTCGGCTACGGTGCAACCAGTAACAGCCAGTTTCTTCAGGATCTTCTGCTGATGCAGAACCCATGGAGTCTGAACAGCCTCGGCGCTTACGCTGGTGAGAAGATGCTCCAGGATCAGGAGTATATCCGGAAAACACGGGATTTGATCCTCTCCGAGCGAGACAAAATGTGCACTGAAATCTCCAAAATCAATGTGCTGACTGTGTATCCTGCTTATGCGAATTTTGTACTGGTAAAGATTGAAAAAGAGGGAGTTACTTCTGCGGATGTGTTTGAATTTCTGATCAAGCAGGGTCTGATGGTGAGAGACTGCTCCAGCTTCAAAGAACTGGGCGGGGAATACTTCCGGTTCTGCATTATGGCTCCGGAAGATAATAAGAGACTGCTTCAAGGAATACAGGATTTCTTTGCATAATGTTTCCTATCCCCACAAGAAGACCATTCACTAAATCGCCAACTCTTATTTCTAAAAATTTTGAGCAGCACAGGATCCCGGCGCAAATGATATTGATCGTCACCTATGAAACTGTCACTGGCAGTTT
>OLPW01002801.1_pt1 | contig 14780 bp, 9 predicted proteins | sample 1672161 | NCBI WGS metagenome assembly OLPW01 (sample SAMEA3136654, study PRJEB25190) | human gut metagenome
GTTGCACACGCTGGGGCGGCTGGCCTTGGCGTTCTCGATGATGTCCAGAGCTTTGGAAAGGTCGGCAGTGTCGTCTACATAGATATGGCAGATGCCGGTGCCGGTCTGGATACAGGGCACCTTGGCGTTCTGAACGCAGGCACGGATCAGCCCGGCACCGCCGCGCGGGATCAGCAGATCCACATAGCCTACAGCGGTCATCAGAGCGTTGGCAGAAGCGTGGGTGGTGTCCTCGATCAGGCAGACCGCTGTCTCGGGCAGACCGGCCTTTTTCAGGCCCTGCCGCAGGGCTGTGACGATGGCATGAGCACTGCGCCATGCCTCCTTGCCGCAGCGCAGGATGCAGGCGTTGCCGCTTTTGATGGCAAGGGCAGCGGCATCGCTGGTCACGTTGGGACGGCTCTCGTAGATAATGGCGATCACACCCATGGGTACAGCCGTCTTTTCAATGACAAGCCCGTTGGGGCGCTCTACCCGATTCAGCACCCGGCCCACCGGGTCGGGCAGGGCGGCAACCTCGCGGATGCCCTGCGCCATGGCTTCGATGCGCGGAACGGTCAGGGCCAGACGGTCCAGCATCACATCGCTGATGTGCCCCTTGGCCGCAGCCATATCCTCGGCATTGGCAGCAAGGATGGCCGCCTGATCGTCTGCGCTGCACAGCGCATCTGCCATGCCCAGCAGGGCCGCGTTGCGGGCGGTGTTATCGGCCAGCGCAAGGGCACTTTTGGCGCTGCGGGCGGCTTCCAGAATTTCCTGTGTGGTCATGTGTTCAGTCCTCCTTGCGGGCCGCAAAGCGGGTGCCTGCGGATCTGCCTGCGGCAATGTCGTACAAAAGCTCCGGGTGTGCGCCGTTGGCAATGACCATATCGGCACCGCTGCCCGTTACCATGCGGGCAGCGCGCAGCTTGGTGGCCATGCCGCCGGTGCCAAGGGCCGAACCGGCACCATCGGCCAGAGCCATCACCTCGGGGGTGATCTCCTCCACCAGCGGGATGAGCTTTGCATCCGTGTGGGTGTGGGGATTGGCGGTGTACAGGCCGTCGATGTCACTCAGCAGCACCAACAGGTCAGCCTTAGCGCAGCAGGCCACGATGGCCGCCAGCGTGTCATTGTCGCCAATAGAGGTGATCTCATCGGTGGCAACGGTGTCGTTTTCGTTGATGATGGGCAGGGCACCCAGCTCCAGCAGGCGGGACAGGGTGTTCTGAAAGTTCACGCGGCGTTCGGTGTGCTCCACGTCCACGCCGGTGAGCAGGATCTGCGCCACGGTGTGATTGTAGGCGTTGAACAGCCGGTCGTAGGTGTACATCAGCTCACACTGACCCACAGCGGCGCAGGCCTGCTTGGTGGTGGTGTCTTTTGGGCGGGTTGGCAGTGAGAGCTTGCCCACGCCCATGCCAATGGCACCGGAGGACACCAGAATGACCTCATGGCCCTCGTTTTTCAGGTCGCTGAGCACCTTGACCAGCTGTTCCGTGTGGCGGATGTTCAGCCGTCCGGTGGCGTATGCCAGAGTAGAAGTGCCTACTTTTACAACGATGCGCATGATATCCTTAACCCTTTCCCATTTCCTTTGTCTTATTGTACGAGGCGATCACGGCATCCATCACCGCACCGCGCAGGCCGTGCTCTTCCAGCACGCGCACGCCCTGAATGGTGCTGCCGCCGGGGCTGCATACAGCATCCTTGAGTTCGCCGGGGTGCTTTCCGCTTTCCAGCACCAGCTTTGCGCTGCCCAGAACCATCTGCGCGGCATATTCCTGCGCTTTGGCGCGGGGCAGGCCGCAGGCAACGCCGCCATCGGCCAGAGCCTCAATAAACTGGTACACCCATGCCGGGCCGCAGCCGGAAACGCAGCTGGCGGCATCGATCAGACTTTCCGGCACGGCGTCCAGACGGCCCGCAGGAGCCATGATCCTGAGGAAGGCTTCTTCTTCCTCAGCGGTGACATTGCTGGAACAGTACTGGATCATACCCTCGCCCACAGAAGCCGGGGTGTTGGGCATGATGCGGATCACAGGAAAGTCCTCACCGGCCATCTCCTGAATGCGGGCGATCGAAAGGCCCGCCGCCATGCTGCACAGCACAAAACGGCTGGGGCGCTCGTCAAAGGTGAACTTGAGCGGCTGGAGCAGAGCTTCCATCATCTGGGGCTTTACCGCCAGAAAGATCAGGTCGCAGTCACCGGCCACCTCGGCATTGGTGGCTGTTTTGCAGCCCAGTTCTTTGGCCAGTGCCTGTGCCTTGGCCACAGTGCGGTTTGCCAGAAAAACTTTCTTAGGGTCAACAGCTTTGCAAACGGCACGGGCGATGGCTCCACCCATGTTGCCGCAGCCCAGAAAACCAATGGTATCCATCATAGTTTGTACCCTCCCTCAAAACGGCACTTCAATCACAGCCGTCTGCTCCCATTCTAAGCGTAGAGGAATATAAAATCAAGGGCCTTTTCCGCTTTTTTGCCGGAAGAAGCCGCTTTTGCAGGCATTGCACACCGCCGGAAGGGTCTTTTGAGGGCAGAGAAATAGCTTTTGAAGCGAGAAACTGCCGGAGTGAAACACAGGAGGTCATTCTTTGTTTACAAAATGGACAGAATTAACGCTTGCAATCGGGACGGCTTTTGCGGTATTATAATGTATAAAGCTGCCAATCGCCGTACGCAGCAGGAAAAATTTCTACGGTCGGGAAAGGAAGGTCTTTGTGTCACAAACAACGAAGCGGGCACTGGAAGCATCGCTGAAAAAGTTGCTGCTGGAAAAGCCCCTCAATAAAATCACAATCAACGATATCACCGAGGACTGCGGCGTGAACCGCATGACCTTCTACTACCACTTTAAGGATATTTACGATCTGGTGGACTGGATCCTGACGGAAGATGCAACCAAGGCGATGGAAGGCTGCCAGAGCTTTGATACATGGACCGAAGCGTTTCTGGACATCCTGCACCAGATCCGGGATAACAAAGCACTGGTGCTGAACGTATACCGCTCTTTGGGCCGTGAACAGGTGGAGCAGTATCTCTACAAGCTTCTGGACCCCATGCTGAAGGAATTTGCAGATCGCGAATGCCGCGATATCACCGTGCAGGACGATGACAAGCAGTTTGTGGTGGATTTTTACAAATATGCGCTGGTGGGCGTGGGGCTGGAATGGATCCGCCGGGACATGAAAACGGATCCTGCCTTGATGGTAGAACGTACGGGACGGATGCTGCAGGGGAATCTGCGCCGCGCGTTATGCCGCCTTGCCAGCAATAAGATCCATCTGGAACAGGACGGTTGAACCGGAAGAACGACAAAATTTTATCATAATCTGCGCCGTGATGGGTTTTCTATCACGGCGCTTTTTCTGTTTATGGCAACTTATGGGATAGAATGGTAGAGTAATGGCATAGAAATAGAAAAAGAGATTTCCGAAAAATACCGTTTGGAGGAAAAGGATAATGAATACTTCTGTTAAGAGCCTGACTCATAAAATGCAGCGTGCTGCCGTTGGTAAAATGGTGGACGTGGTGCTTTCTCATGCCGATAAAGACCGTCAGAAAACCGTGGGACAGCTGGTGGATGTTGCAAAGCAGTTCTATGGCAGTTCGTTCAGCGATGAAGCCTACGAACACGCCAGACAGACCCTGACCGACCCCGACAGCAAGTGGTCCAAGCTCATCAACTGTGTGCTGGATCAGACCGACCCCAACGTGGCCCGCACCATGGCGCTGAATCTGGGCTACGAGTCTTTCTTCCGCGGCACCAAGACCATCCGCGAAAACCGCGTGAAGTACCAGTGCAACATTCCGTGGCTGATCCTGTTCGACCCCACTTCTGCCTGCAACATGCATTGCGTGGGCTGCTGGGCTGGCGAGTATGGCAACAAGAACAACCTCAGCTTTGAGGATATGGACAAGATCGTTACCGAGGGCAAGGAGCTGGGCGTATACCTGTACATGCTGACCGGCGGCGAGCCGCTGGTGCGCAAGGCTGATATCCTCAAGCTGGCCGAGAAGCACAATGATGTGCAGTTTGCCATCTACACAAACTCCACCCTCATCGATGAGCCCTTCTGCAAAGAGGTGGTGCGTCTGGGCAACATTGCCTTCATGCTGTCCATCGAGGGCACCCCGGAGACCAACGATGCCCGCCGCGGTGAGGGGCACTATGCCGCTGTTATGCATGCTATGGATCTGCTCAAGGAGCACGGCATCGTGTTCGGCACGTCCATCTGCTACACCCGCGATAATATCGAAGCTGTTACCAACGATGAGTTCATGCGTTTCCTGTGTGAGAAGGGTGCACACTTCGGCTTCTACTTCCACTACATGCCCGTGGGCAACGAGGCAGCACCGGAACTGATGCCTACCCCGGAGCAGCGCAAATATATGATCGACCGCATCCGCTATCTGCGCTCGGAAGAGTGTGATATCCCGTTCTACCCGATGGATTTCCAGAACGATGGCGAGTTCGTGGGCGGCTGTATTGCCGGCGGACGCAACTACTTCCACATCAACTCGGCCGGTGACGCAGAGCCGTGCGTGTTCATCCACTACTCCAATGCCAATATCCACGACCAGAGCATTCTGGAAATTCTGCACAGCCCGCTGTTCATGGCTTATCACAACGGCCAGCCCTTCAACAAGAACCATCTGCGTCCCTGCCCGATGCTGGAAAACCCCGAACTGCTGCAGAAGATGGTGCACGAGACCGGTGCCCACAGCACCGACCTGCAGTCGCCGGAGAGCGTGGAGCACCTGTGCGAGAAGTGCAAGAACTATGCAGCCAACTGGCAGCCAACTGCGGACGAGATCTGGTCCCACACCAAGATCCGCGAGAGCCGCTACGAGAACTACAAGGACTGGAAGCCCTCGCAGCCCATTGAGAAGTAACGAAGGCAGACATCATAATGCAAACAAAGCCCAGGCGTTCCATTGATGTGCGCTCCGTCAAGTAGACAGAGAAATAATATAAGTTTTTGTTCGCCGTTTCCACAAGGAGACGGCGAATTTTTTGTGCAAAAGTGATTGTTCTTTCTTGATATAAAAATACCCCCAGAGTACGCAGAGTTTTTGTTTTACTCTGTCTACTCTAGGGGGAGCATATCACACTCAGAGAGGGTCTTACTGTTTCATGAAAGAGTGGTTTTGAAAATTACCAGAACCAGTAGCGCTTTTTCAGCACAACATATGCAATGCCGATCAGAACCACTACAACACCACCGGCAATGAAGAAGGTCCAGTTGATATTGGCAAATTTCAGGTTCTGGTTGGTTAGCAGATAACGGCCTGCAGTATCGGCAGTGATGATGCCGTCGGTGTAGCTGTTCAGATACTGCCACTTGTTGGAGACGGTGTTGTACAGATACAGGCGGGTATAGGTGCTCACATCCAGATCGATGCGCACCGAGCAGGGAAGAGCCTTGCCTTTGTCCAGCTCAAACTCGATGCCCTGATCGGACTCAGTCAGGGTGAGCATGGTGTCCAGCTCACTGGTGGTGCTCTTGACACCGCTGCCTGCAATCTGCATGGTGTAGCCATCGCCCACCACGCACAGGGTCTTGCCGGTGGTGCGCAGCGCATTGAGGATATCACCGGTCACGGTAGGCACCTCGGCCTGTGTGAAAACGATCTCGTTGTCCTCACTGTCCTGAATGGCCTGCACAACGGGATCGATCTCGATGGGAGCATCGTTATCCGGTTCGGTGGAGCTGCTGTCCGAAGAATTATCGGAAGAAGATGCAGCCGAACGGTTGACGATGACCGTGACCATGGCGGATGCAGTGCCGTTGGAAACGGTAATGGAAGTAGCGCCGGTGCCCACAGCCGTGATCACGCCGCTGGGGCTGACCGTGGCAATGTTGCTGTTGGCGGACTTATAGGTGAACTTCTGGGAAGCGGAAGAAGGCTTGACACTGGCGGTCAGGGTGCGGGTGGCACCGGGCTTGAGCACAACGTAGGAAGGATTCACCGTGACGACCTGACCGCTGTTGGAAGAACCAGTGCTGGCGGTGCCGGTGCTGGAGTTGGGAATACTCATGACCGTGACATTGGTGGTAGCAGTCACCGAACCGCAGGTAGCGGTAATGGTGGCGGTGCCGGGGGCAATGCCGGTAACACGGCCGAAATTGTTCACCGTGGCGACCTTCTCATTGGAAGAGGTCAGGGCGACGGTGGCATAGTTGGAAGCCGAAGTAGGCCGCACCTGCAGCTGTGCCGAGACCGAGTTGCCAACATAGATGGTGTTGGAGGAAAGGGAAAGGTCCATCTCGGTAACGATCATGGAAGAATCCATGGAGACAACGATGGTGTAGGCACAGATCTGGTTGCCTGCGGCAGCGGTGATGCGGGTGGTGCCTACGCCCACAGCCTGCACGACACCGGAGTTGCTCACGGTCAGAATGGAAGTATCGTCCGAGATAAAGACAACCGAGTCGGTAGAGTTGCGCGGACGCACCACAGGAGACAGCTGCTGAGAGGAACCCAGCAGCATGTTGGCGGTATAGCTGCCGGCCTCAATGCTTTCGGCAGGCACGTCCTGATCCCACGGCATGGCAACGCCGCTCAGGGCAAGGCCGGAGACAGAGCTTGCTGCGGCCGCAGACACAGCTGTGCCGCAGGCCAGCAGGCAGAGCGCTGCCGCACAGACGGCCAGTTTTTTTGCGGTTGATTTCATAGTAAGTGTACCTCTTTGGGTGATATAACGGCGGCTGGCAGTCAGCACAGCTCCGGTTTAGCGGAACAGAACGCCCAGGGCTTCCATTGCGTACTCGAAATAGGTGACCTGATCGTACTCCACGCGGGCAGTAACGCTCATGCCGTTGGAAAGATCCACCTTGTCGCCGCTGCGGCTCACCACATAAGTGGCATCGGGCTTAATGGTCATCTTATAGTAGGAAGCGTTGGAGCTGGCCGTCACGTCACTGTCAATGGCCGTTACAGTGCCGGTCAGGGTGCCATAGGAATACTCCGAAAGGCCGGTAATGGCAATCTTGCACGGGTCACCCACATGAAGCAGCGGGCGGTCATTCACGGTGACCATGGCAACGATCTCCAGATCGTCGTTCTCGCTGGCAACAGTGGCCAGCGGGGAGCCTGCGCTCAGCACCATGCCCTCTTTGTAAGGAGTATCCATGTGGATCACACCGGAGGTGGGGGCGTAGATGTAGTAATCGTTGGCACCGGTGTTCAAGGCATCGAGCTGAGCCTGAACGTTGTCTACGTTGCTCTGTGCGCTGGTAATGCTCTGGGAGATGGACTGCATGGTGGAGTAGTACAGAGCTTCTACTTCGCTCTGGCTCTGCTCCATCATGGTCTTGATCTGAGCATCGGAGTAACCGGCAGCCTGATAGGCCGTGGCATCAAAGGTCTTCTGAGAGACCTGGCTCTTGTAGGTCTCGTACTGATAGTAGTAGGGCTGATCTTCGGGGTTTGTCTCGCTGAAGTAGTTGGTATCATCCTGCACGCACTGCAGCAGCTTGTTGTACTGGTCCAGCTGGGTCTGGTAGATCTTGAGCTGGCTTTCCAGGTTATCCTGCTGCATGTCGATATCCGTGCTCTTGATGTGGGCCACGAGGTCACCCTCGTTCACATAGCTGCCCTCCGAAATATACATCTCGGTAATGGAGCCGGAATAACTGGACATGATATAGGTTTTATTGCTGGCCTGCACGGTGCCTGCGTTCTGGCTGACATAAATGCGGTTGGTATGGGTGCTCCACACAACCAGAAACAGCATGAAGATGCCCACCAGAATGACAAAAGCGTAGCCATAAGGTGGCAGCTTTTTTTCCATCATGATGCGGCGATCCTGCAGATCCGAAAGGTTCTGAACTTTAATCGTCATAATTACTTGGTCTCCATAAAGACATCGACCACGGCATCATCCTCATCCTGATTGACATAGATGGTATAGGAGGTGCCGGTCAGTTTCTGCTCATTCTCAAAAGCGTGGACCTGCAGCTTGTAGGAAGCCAGCTGGCTTTCGGGCATGGGGCCGGTGTAGTGGGCATACAGGCAGTTCTTCACGCGCAGAACAGCATCCATATGGTAGTCCTGCTCCATCTGGCCGATGAACTGGGTAGCCTGCTGCATCATGTACAGGTGCATCTGACGATCCTCACCAACCACCATGGCCTGCACAATGGGGCCAATGGGCTGTGCGTTGTTGCTCTTGATAAAGTTGTGCATCTGGGTCAGCACCACGGGCAGACTGGCCATCTCTTCCGGATGGATCTCACGGGAGAGCACATTGGTGAGCTTCAGGGTCTTGTTCTCGGCTACTTTGATCTCTTTCATGTTGAATACCTCGGTTCCTTTTCAGATTTACCTCAGAAGAGGCAGTAATAGGCAATCGAGAAAGGGGAGAAAACCGCTGCAGAGAGCAGCTTCCTCTCCGCTCCCGATCGCCTACTACTTATAAAAGTAATAGGGATCTTGCAAATAAAATGTGCCCGGAGGCATTTTGCCTCCGGGCACACCATAGTGAGGCATAGTTACCTGAGCAGGCGGGGCCTGTTCAGGATAACACCATCTACTTCTACTAAACAGAAAGTCTTTCTAGCTCTTTTTTATCTGACACAGCAAAACTATGTCAAATCAAGCTATCCATCATGAATGACTCCCTTTCATATGTAACCGGGTACGCACCCGGCTGCAACACATCAATAGGTGATCGACTCACCGTCGTCATCCTCTTCCACCACGGCCTGCATGACAGACTGCTTGGGCTCTGCCTTTTTGCTGCGGTAGATACCCTGCTGCATGTTCCACAGCTCGTAGTACTTGCCTTCCTTGGCAAGCAGCTCATCGTGCGTGCCGCGTTCCACGATCTTGCCGTGATCCATCACAAGGATCAGATCACAGTCACGAACGGTGGACAGGCGGTGAGCTACGATCAGCATGGAACGATCTGCAAGCTGATCGTAGATCATGTTGAAGATCAGATTTTCCGTAGCAAAGTCCAGATTACTGGTGGATTCATCCAGAATGTAGAGGTTGGAATCTTTCAGGAAAGCGCGTGCCAGCGCAATGCGCTGCTTTTCACCGCCGGACAGGCCGTTGCCTGCTTCTTCCAGATAGGTGTTATACTGCAGGGGCAGATGACGGATAAAGTCGTGAGCATCTGCCTTCTTGGCAGCTTCCTTAACTTCGTCCATCGTAGCGTCCATACGGGAAACGCGGATGTTATCATAAATGGTCTTGCTGAACAGCTCAACGTTCTGCGGCACATAAGAAATTGCGCGGCGGACAGAGTCATTGGTGTATTCAGCCAGATTCACACCGTTCAAGTCGATCTCGCCATCTTCCGGCTCATAATACTTGAGCAGAAGCTTGGTGATCGTGGATTTGCCGCTGCCGCTGCTGCCCACCAGCGCGACCTTTTTACCGGCCGGAATGGTAAAGCTGATGTGATCCAGTGCAGGGGCACGGTTGCCATAACGGAAAGTGACATCCTTGAACTCGATATCGCCCTCCACCTTGTCCAGATCGGTGCGGTCTTCGTCGCCGACCGTCTCGGAGGGATAATCCATGATCTCGCCCAGACGCTTCATGGAAATGCTGGCCTCCTGAATCTGCATCTGCAGACCGATCAGGTTGCTCAGCGGGGAAGTAAAGTAAGAGGACAGCGTGCTGAAGGCCATGAATCCGCCCAGTGTCATCTCCCCCTTCAGAACCTGACTGATACCCACATAGGTGGTCAGCATGCTGAAACCGGTGGAAATGAAGGAGGAAATCAGGCCCTGCGTGGTGCTGATCTTGCTGGAGCGCAGGCTGATCTTCAGACTCTTGATGTACTCACGCTCGAGGTTCTCCATTTCGGTATCCTCGTTGGCGTTGCACTTGACCGTCTCAATGCCGCGCAGGCTTTCGATCATCTGGCTGTTCAGTGCAGCGGACTGCACCATGGTCTCTTCGTTGATCTTTTTGTAAGGCTGCTTGTAGATCAGCACCAGCAGAATGCTGACCAGAGCCATGAACAGCGAGATCGAGAAGAGCATCGCATTCATGCGGAACAGGATGATACCGGTGATAATGGCCATCGAGATATCCATGATCAGGCTCAGCGCAATGCTGGTGAAGATGGATTTGATGGTGTTTGCATCCGAATAACGGGTGGTGATATCACCAGTCTTGCGGGTGGCAAAGAACTTCATGGGCAGACGGAAGATATGCCCGAAGTAACCCAGCATCAGCGGAATATCGATCTTGATGGATAGGTGGATCAGAACCCACTGCCGGACAAAGCCCACCAGCGTATTGGTGATGCTGACCATGCTGAACACAAGGATCAGCGTGACCAGCAGATTGTCTAGGCCATATGGCAAGACCTCGTCCATCAGGATCTTGTTGAACATGGAGGAGGCAATGCCCAGGATCGTAACGATCAGAGAACTCAGGATCGCATAGGCAAAGAGCTTTTTCTGGGGCAGCAACAGGTCGACGTAACGCTTGAACATGCCGCCCTTTTCGATCTTACCACCCTTGAACTCCGAGGTGGGGTTCATCAGCAGCAGAACACCAGTAAAGTTCTTGTAGAACTCATCCAGAGAGATCTTTTTCAGCTCACTGCCGGGGTCGCCAATCACGACATAATCCTTGCACTTGTGTTTTTTGCCGTTCTTCTCATCTTCCTTGGCGGCTTCGGCTTCTTTCAGCATGTGCCGACGACGCTCACCGTCATCTTTGATGGTGGTCTTTTTAAAGACGACCACAAAGTGGGCCAGACCCTGATCGGTGATGACCTGCGCAATGCAGGGCAGCGAGAAATCGCTGAGGAAATTTTCACGGTCTACGCGAACCGCTGCAGTGGTGAAACCCAACTCATTAGCGGCTTTCTGCAAACCAACAAGGTTCGTGCCTTTCAGGTCGGTACCCATCATATCGCGCAGGCGGGTGATGGTAACTTCCTTTTTGTAATGGAGGCACACCATTGCGAGGCAGGCAGCCGCACAGTCAGTAGTGTCGTGCTGCCGGACATAGGTATAACGCATAGATGCTTCCTTTGATCATATACAAATTTATTCAAACAGCGGCAGGCGTTTTGAAGAAGCGGCCTGCCGCAGATCTGACAACGTGAAAAGAGCCGGAGCCTGAAACAACAGCACAGAGACCGGTGCTTTGTCCTGTCCTGCGGAGAACCATGACAAAACACCGGTCGGCTGCTATCAAAAGAAGGGAGCACCTACCCTTTGATCTGTGTGCCGGACTTTGGAAAAACAGATACAAATTCCCAAAGCTTATAAGCAGTATACCACAATGTGACATCTTCTTCAAGTAGTCAAATTTTAAGAAATCATTATGCTTGATGCTTTTTTCGCATGAATGCTGTGCTTTTTGGACAGAGAAGCCCAAAAAACAGAGGAGAAACACGACTGCATGGCTGTACAGAAAAAGGGTGTAGTATGGGACAAACAAAAAAGGCAATGTTCTGTGGAACATTGCCTTTTCTTCTGGCGCCTCTTGCCTGACTCGAACAGGCGACACCCTGATTAACAGTCAGGTGCTCTAACCGACTGAGCTAAAGAGGCAAATCACATTTGTGACTGCGAGAGATATTATACCGCATAAGAATGCCTTTTGCAAGCCTTTTTTTAAAAAATGAATCATTTTTGGCAAAATAAAACCGTCCTGCAGTGTTTTGAAACGCTGCAGGACGGTAAAGTACATATTATAAAAGAAGAAAAGGCTTATTTCAGCTTGCTCTTGGCCTTCATGCGCTGCTCGTGGTTCAGGATCTGCTTGCGGATGCGCAGATTTTCAGGAGTGACCTCCAGCAGCTCGTCCTGTGCCAAGAATTCCAGGCAGCCTTCCAGGCTGAGCTTGCTAATGGGGATCAGGCGCAGAGCATCATCGGAGCCGGATGCACGGGTGTTGGTCAGGTGCTTGGTCTTGCAGACGTTGACATCCACGTCCTCGCCGGAAGCGGTGTAGCCAATGACCATGCCCTCGTAGACCTTTTCACCAGCGCCCACCAGAAGGGTGCCACGCTGCTGAGCATTGAACAGACCGTAGGTGACAGCCTCGCCGGTCTCAAAGCTGACCAGAGAACCGGTGGAGCGGTTGGCAATCATGCCAGCCCAGACATCGTAACCGTCGAAGATCTGGTTGATGATGCCTTCGCCATGGGTATCGGTCAGGAACTGGTTGCGGTAGCCGAACAGGCCGCGGCTGGGCATACGGAACACCAGACGCACACGGTCGGTGCCCAGAGATTCCATCTGCTGCAGGATAGCCTTGCGCTGGCCCAGACCGGTCATGACAGCGCCCTGATACTGGGTGGGCACATCGATGACGACATGCTCCATAGGCTCATAGGTCTTGCCGTCGATGACCTTGGTCAGAACGTGCGGGGGAGAGACCTGCAGCTCATAACCTTCACGGCGCATGGTCTCGATCAGGATGGACAGGTGCATCTCACCACGGCCCATAACGCGGAAGGAATCGGTGGTGGCGGAATCCTCCACCTTCAAAGCGACATCCTTCAGCAGTTCCTTCTGCAAACGGTCACGGATCTGACGGCTGGTAACATACTTACCCTCGCGGCCGGCCAGCGGGCTGTCGTTGACGGAGAAGGTCATTTCAACGGTAGGATCGTTGATCTTCACGAAGGGCAGCGGCTCCACATTGGAGGGGCTGCACAGGGTATTGCCGATGGTCACGTCGGGCAGGCCGGAAAATGCCACGATATCGCCGGCGGTGATATTATCGCACGGCTGACGGCCATTGGCCTGGAAGTCGTACAGCTTGGTCAGACGGCCGCGCATCTTCAGATCCTGATTGTGCCAGTCACAGACGACAACTTCCTCGCCCACCTTGGCAACGCCGTTCTGGATGCGGCCAATGCCGATGCGGCCCACAAAGTCGTTGTAGTCCACAGAGGACACCAGCATCTGGAAGGGAGCCTCGGGGTCGCCCTCAGGCGGCTTGATGGTGCTCAGCAGAGTATCGAACAGGGGAATCAGGTCGGTGCCGGGCACATCCGGGTCCAGGCTTGCGGTGCCATCACGGCCGCAGCAGAACAGCATGGGGCAGTCCAGCTGCTCATCGGTAGCGCCCAGATCCATCAGCAGGTACAGAACTTCGTCGATGACTTCCTTGATGCGGGCATCGGGGCGGTCGATCTTGTTGATGGCCACCACCAGACTCAGGTTCTGCTGCAGAGCCTTCTGCAGCACAAAACGGGTCTGGGGCATGCAGCCCTCGGCGGCATCCACCAGCAGCAGAACGCCGTTGACCATCTTCAGCACGCGCTCCACCTCGCCGCCAAAGTCGGCATGGCCCGGAGTATCGACAATATTGATCTTGACACCCTTGTAGGTGCAGGAGCAGTTCTTGGCCAGAATGGTAATGCCACGCTCACGCTCGATATCGCCGCTGTCCATGACGCGCTCAGCCACGACCTGATTATCGCGGAATGCGCCGCTCTGACGCAGCATTGCGTCCACCAGGGTGGTCTTGCCGTGGTCAACGTGAGCGATAATGGCAACGTTGCGCAAATCGTTACGAACCATAAAATTCAACCTCTCTATTATTAAAACTCATAAAATACGAACGAACGTCATACAAGTTTAAGTTTATAACAGAAAGGGGTGGTTTGTCAAGATTGTATAAAAAATTTTTCAACCTTTCGGCAAAATGCCTGAGAAAAGCCATGCGATTTGTGCGGCGTGTACCTTTAGAATATGCTATACTAAGGGTACAGAAGAAATAAAGCCGGAGGTGTTTTTATGAAGATCACATTTCTGGGCGCGAACCATGAGGTCACCGGCAGCTGCACTTTGATCGAAGCGGCTGGGCAGCGCTTTTTGATCGACTGCGGCATGGAGCAGGGCAAGGACGTATACGAGAACCAGCCCATCCCGGTGGCACCCGGCGAGATCGACTGGGTGCTGGCCACCCATGCACACATCGACCATACCGGTATGCTGCCGCTGCTGGTGCGCAACGGCTTCCGCGGCAAGATCTATGCCACGAACCCCACGGTGGAGCTGTGCGGCATCATGCTGCGGGACTCGGCCCATATTCAGGAATTTGAAGCGGAGTGGAAAAACCGCAAGGGCCAGCGCTCCGGCGCAGAACCGGTGGAACCGATGTATACTGTGCAGGATGCTGAAGCAGCCATGAAGCTGTTTGTGGGCAAGGCCTATGAGCAGCGCTTCCAGCTTGCACCGGGCATTGAAGCCCGCTTTGTGGATGTGGGCCATCTGCTTGGCTCGGCCAGCATAGAGCTTTGGATCACCGAGGGTGAGACCACGACCAAGCTGGTATTCTCCGGTGATATCGGCAATCTGGATCAGCCCATCATCAAGGATCCTGCTTACATCAAAGAGGCGGACTACGCCTTTATGGAATCTACCTACGGCGACCGCAGCCACGGCCCGAAGCCGGACTATGTGAGCGAACTGACGAAGATCCTGCAGCGCACCTTTGACCGGGGCGGCAATGTGGTCATTCCCAGCTTTGCGGTGGGCCGCACGCAGGAGATGCTCTACTTTATCCGTGAGATCAAGGAAAAGGGCCTTGTGAAGGGGCACGGCAACTTTCCGGTGTACATTGACAGCCCGCTCGCCATCGAGGCGACCCGCATCTTTAAAGATACCGACCCGGACTGCTTTGATGCGGACACCCGCGCTCTGCTGGAAAAAGGCATTGATCCGATCACCTTCCCGGGGCTGCGCGTCACGGTGACCAGTGATGAATCCCGCATGATCAATGCAGACCGCGTGCCAAAGGTCATCCTCTCGGCCAGCGGTATGTGCGAGGCAGGCCGCATCCGCCACCACCTCAAGCACAA
>OLPW01002805.1_pt1 | contig 14773 bp, 9 predicted proteins | sample 1672161 | NCBI WGS metagenome assembly OLPW01 (sample SAMEA3136654, study PRJEB25190) | human gut metagenome
CAGAAACTAATCGTTCCTTCATCCACAAATGGTTTATACAGAAAGCGAAAGTCTTTCAGCAGATCCGATGATTGCTTGTTCAGTATGATCACTGTATGCATTTCATTCACCGCCTTCTCCTATGCTTTTCAAGACCCTAGCCTCTCTTTTTGCTTGATTCTTTCATGATTTTTCTCATTTTTTCATAAATATCTGTCAGTTTCTTTCTTTCAATATCGCTTACAGCTATTCTCATCAAATCATTAATATAGTCACTGAAATTATCTTTCCAGTTATCCATATACCAGTCTATATTTTTATCAAACATTTCAAATTGTTCTAAGACAAACTTTCCATAAATTCTGTCTAAATCTGCCTCAAGTACCATTGTCTGTGCATACTCATAAATCAGGGTAAGAATTTCTCTCATAATTCCCTTACCTACAGTTTTATCAAACTCGGCTGAAGGCGTTGAAACTTTTAACAATAACGCAACATCAAAAATAGATAAACCAGCTTTACCATATTCTATACTTGCAAGCTCATTAATCTGTCTTCTTAAATAGCTATGTTCAAAATCAAGTTTTCCTGAACTATTACGTTCATCTGCAAATTTCTCTTTCATATAAGAAAGAATCGTCTGCACAGCAACCGGATTGATTGTCAATGCATCCAGTACTTCATAATAATGATCACAAGGTGTTCCATTAGAAACCACAAATTCTTCCGGTTCAAGATCATTAAGCTCTAATCTATATAAATATTTTCCTTCTGAAATCTTACTATAGCAAACCAGATCACAGATAATTCCAAGTGCAAATGCCCGGTAAATTTCTCTTTCCTGACGTCTCTGATTCTCCTCGTCCAGATCCGGCAATGCAGATACAATATGCCAGTTTCTGTCGATATGCGGTGTGATAACCGGTGTCTTATCTGACTTTGGTTTAATCTGGCTTACTACCTCATAATATGCCTTATAATACTCACCATCTGAACGACCCTCTGCTGCACATCCAGGTGAGAATTTTGACAGCTTATTTGCTCTCAATCCATAAATAGACTGGTAGAACATGATCATATTCAACGGAATATCCTCATCCGGTGTTCCGCCATAATTTCCAAGCTCTTTTGCAATCAACATAGATCTCGGTGAATCATCCTTCGGATCCAGCTCTTTACTGTATGTACATGCAGCAATCGGTGCTTTCTGCTCACCAAGCGGACGCTCGATAAATGGATTCGACAGGTTTCTCGTCTCTGCGATCACCTTCTTTACATACTGCTCGATCCTGGTTGCATCATATTCATTCTTCTCGTATTTTGCTTCTTTTTCAAGTGCAGTCAGCACATCCATGTTGACAGTGCTTCCATAGATCTCCATCAGAGATTTCTTGAAATAGCCGATAATTCCATTATCAAAGATCTGTTCAAAGTAACCACCATTCTCCGGTTTATCCTTGAGCATGGAATAGTTACGTACTTTATTGTAGATTTCCTCTGCAAGCTCTTTATCGATCGTGATGCTGCTTCCTGTATAAGGCATCTCTTTTAACAGTCTCTGGAAGCAGTTCGGTGTCGCACATACATATCTGGAAGTTCTTCCTGCTGTATTGCCATATTTCTTGGACAGGGCTGCAATTCTGCGATCCAGTGCTTCGATACGATTCTCGAAAGATGTATAGAAATTCTGGAACGCCTCACACAAACTGGAAATATAATCGATTCCTTCTGCCAGAACTTCTGCCAGAACACTGCTTGTTCTGTATTTATCTGTCTCTCCGATATAAAAACGTAACTTGTCTTTAAACTCCTGCTGCGTCTTTTTATCAATCTTTCTCTCTGTGAGCTGATCTACAGTTTCAATTTCATCATCCGTCTTCGTATTGTCAAAAATTGCATACATTCCATCAAAAGATTTTTCTTTTTTATCATTTTCTTTCTCTACCAGAACCTTCTCTGCTTTCATCAGTTCCAGTGCCTGATACAGGAAATAACGGACTGCATTCGGATGGATAAAGTTTCCTTCTTCATCTCTTAAATATGTCTCCATCTGATGCGGCAGTTTTTCCTTCGTGATAGAGTCGTTCTTTGCCTTAAAGATCGAATACGCAATGGTTCTTGCAGTATCTTCACTTCGTTTTACAACCATATCTTTATACTTTTCCATCTCTCTGTACGCATCCTGAAGCTCTTCTGCTGCCTGCTTCGATCCAATCTCAACCTCGTTGATCATTCCCATTGCCAGATTCTTCTGTGCATCCAGATCCATCTGACCATTCATGGTACTGTCCTTCACAAACTTCTTGAGCTGCCCGACATACTCTGTCCACTTATCGTTGACTTTCTTATAACCACCCTCGTCGTAGATCGTGCAGGCTTTTTCAATCGATAATGCAAATGGATCTTTCTGCTTTGCCATCTGGTTGATCGATTCAATATAATCTACCGACGCATTGATATCTCTCCGGTTCATTCCCTGTGCACGCATCTCCGCATTAGCCAGACATTTTTCCTTATACATACGGTCAAATACAAGCCACTGACTGGATACACACTCTTTTGTCCAGTTCAGTGCGATATACTCTCTTACATCTTCATATGGATAGATCAGCATTGCAGAACCTGCACCGGCATAACGGTTACGTCCACGTTCCGCACAAAGTTCACGGATCGTATTATCCTCTGAAGAGTTACTTCTCTTATTCATTGGTCCGATGGACTGAGAATAAATACAGTTGGCGGCATGATCCAGATACTAGTTAAAACTGTTCAGCTTCTTTCCTTCCGTATTCTGTGCATCAAACAGGAAACAGAAATCATACGGTCTTACATTATACTCTTCCACATCATTGGATCCGACTCTCGGGAACTCCAGCTTGACCGTCTTTTCATACTTCTCCGGCAGAGTCTCGTCCCCTTTCATAAGAAAGGCATCCAACTCTCTTAACGTTGCATAAGCATTACATTTCAGATTATTTCTCTCTGACTGTCCACGGATTACCTCATAGAACACTTCCGGAAGAATGAAGAATCCTCTTGTAATATTGGCACTTGCCTGAAATTTGGTTGCAAGATAATTTTTCAAGTACAGTGCAACCGGGAGAATCAGTCCTGATCCGGTTCCTCCTGCCAGGGAACTTACAATGACCACTCTTAATGCCTGTTCTGAGGAATCGCCCTCCAGCTTGTAAAGTTCCTCGATTGCATTATGCAGAGGCTCCATATTTCCCGCACGGATCGCTGTGTCCAGTGCCAGTCTGGAAATCGCACGTACCTGACCGGCTCCCTCTGTCAGGGATTTGCTGTTCAGGATTCCGTTCACCGGGAACCACTCATCTCTTGCATGCGTATCAATATTCAGATACTCTCCGACCGTCAGCTTTGTTGAGGTCTGGATCGTCTTGATAAACGGATTCGCCTCACGGATTTCTCTTAATTCATTGATATCCGTATCAAAAACTGCAAATCCGATCCTTTTCCGCTGCTCTTCCGTAACCATCTGAGATACACGGCATACGATCTTTGATCCGGTTCCTCCAAGTCCTACTAATAATGTTGGTGCAATCATACTCTCTTCCTCCTATAGCCTTTTATTTTCTTTTTCCTCTTTTTATCTCGCCATTTGCAGTTCTCTGCACATTCGGGATACAGGTATATGTAAACTCTGGCGTACTTACTACAATAATGGTACTTGCGGAAATACGGTGATGTCCCTTTTCATTCTCCTGAATGGACATTCCGTTAAATGTGATCTCCTCTTTCCCTGCAAAAGCGGATGTATTCAGAATCAGCATACTTCCGCCTCCTGATGCCCGGACTTTTGCTGTTTTTTTCACCGGAGTCGGTGAGAACGTCAGCCTTCCGGTCTCCGGTACATATGGGAGCAGTCTGGATGCAAGATCCTTCTCAAAATTTCCCTTCATGACATTATCACGAAGTCCGATCTTCTCCGCACTGCATTCGATACTCGGACGCTTCTTGATACTTCTTGCAAACCGCTTTTTAAACGGTGGCACATATCCTAAAATAAGGATCAGAAGCAGAAGTGATATTACAATATGCTTCCAGTAGCGCTTCAGATAATCTACGATATTCTTATCATCCTTGATGTTTACACTGACCGTTTCTGCCTTACCGTAACCATCCCCGTCGATTTCTGCCGATACATTGATCGTTACATCTGCCTGACCGGTCTCTGTTGCGAACATACCGCCTTTCTTATATTTCGGAGTCACGATCCAGGTTGAGACTTCACTGCCCTTCTGCACATCCCACTGGATACCAAATTCTTCTCCGTCTTTATTTACACTTACCACGTCCAGCGTTGCGGCATCCCACTGCTCTTTTGTCAATGGCTGATCATTTCTCGTTGCCTCTACAGTAATCTGATTTGCTCCGTCTTCCAGCGTCTTCAGATTTGCACTCTTGAATGCGTCCACATTTATATCCAGCGTGCAGACCTTAAACGTATAGGATGCACTGTCTGTATAATCTTTCAGGTAATTGACATCTGCCGTCAATTCCAGTGACTCCCCGTCTACTTCCACATCAATGGACTGAGATGCCCCGTCTTTTCCGGTCAGTTCCTGCGTCTCTCCATTGATGCTGACTGTATACTTCGGTTCTCCAAGAAGCTTGGAGCTTTTAATATATTTTCCTGAAAGCTGATCTACGAATCCAACTTTTACTGTATAAGCTCCACCTTCGATGGTTCCCTCTTCCATCTTTGTATCGCCTTTGTAAAGTCCTGCCTCAAACTTCACATCCGGCTCATAATAAATCTGAATACTGTCTGCTCCGCTGACATCCAGCGTATAGTTTCCAGCTACGATCGGTGACTCATCTGCAAAGACCGCAACCTGTCCTTTCAGAGATGTATCTTTGACCGGTGTTGACTTTACAAAGGTAGTCAGTCCCGCTCCGTCCGTACTGCTATATGAAACCGCTGTATCACTTTGGAGCTTCACTTCTCCGCCCTCTTCATTTTTCAGGCTGCCGATCTTCACATCTTTCCCCTGTGCAAAGACAATCAGCTTTCTAAGCGGAATATCAAATTCCAGACCGGAATCTTCACTGCTATAACCTGCATATTCATTTCTCTTGAAAATGCGGTTGCTGATCTCAGCAAGCTCATTCACAACTTCTGAAGTATTACCCGCCTTCTGTGCATACAGACCTTTATCCGCATTTCCCTCCGGGATATTCTTTACATCCGTTCCGATAGCCAGATACTGCACATACAGATTTTCGTTGGCCGCAGCCTTCCCCTCCAGATCTGCTTTCAATCCGCTGGCCGGAATATCATTGTCAAAGTCACCGTCTGTCAGCACAACCAGCCATCCTTCATCCACACTTCCGGCATTCAGAAGCTTCGTCAACTCTCCTGCCGCATTATTCACCTGCGTATACGGAGTTCCGCCTGGCTTTGGTGTATACATATTATGGATCTGTGCAATATCATCTTTTCCACGAATCTCCATGGATGACTTTGTTGCAGACCCCGTATTCCCATCTGTTGTGATATCATGCATCGGGAATACTTTCATCACGTCTCCGCTCTCATAATTCATCATCGCGGCAAAAACTTCCATCGCATAAGTCGCCTGAGACCATGCTTTGTTGCCGTCCCCATACATACTTCCCGAATTGTCAAATACAACATAGATTGCACGCTTCGTTGTCCCCTGCTGCTTCTCTGCGTGTACCTTACCGACTTCGGAAAAACCTCCGCTAAGTATCATGGCAAATAAAATCACTGCCGCTAATACTCTTTGAATCGTCTTTTTCATTCCTTCCTCCTCATCCGTAACTATTTTGACCTTCCGTACAGTTTTTTCAACACATACAGTAGAATGCCAATCATTGTGATTGGGAAAACTCCCTTTAAAATAATATCAAGTACTCCCGCCGGTATCAGCCAGTCCAAAGTACTCAGATAATCATTACCGTCGATCATGGCACTGAAGAAGCACAGAACGGATAAGATCGTCAAGGCTGTATTGGACTGATCATCTCTCTCTTTTTCTTCCTTTGCCTCCTGTCGGTCAACGATTTCCCTGTTGATATCAAAAATGTTCCCAACTTGTTTTTGATTATACTCCATTTTCTCTTTCAAGTCATCTATAAGAAACGATTTTCTGATCATTTGCAATGATTTTTGTGACGACGGGTAGTTTACACTAACATTCCAGAAATCCACCGTATTTAAATACCGGTTTGTAATCGTTCTTGCACGGGTCAGGAACTCCGTAGGTTCGATCCGCATGACCTCTGCCATCAGATCGATCAGTTCCTTATTGAAACAAGTCAGTGCCGCCTCTTCAAACATCAGCAATTCCACATAAAAGCAGGTAAATGCTGCATTATACATCCTTGCCTGTATCGTTCCCCGCAGGTCTTTTTCAAAGTCCAGAAGCACATTTGTATGTGCCACAACAAAAGCACGGCTGTACTGTCCCATACCGGTCTCTGAATTTGTCAGCTTCAAAATTTCTGCATCTGTAAATTCCCCGAAATCTTCTCCCTCTTCGTAGATCGTTTCTGACAGGAGAACTGCTCCTAACTGCTTTTTGTTTAGGCAGTTTTTCTCTTTCGGTATCATTTCATAACTTTTTGGAGTCCCGGAAGCGTTCAGTCCCCATTTTTCCTGCATATACGCATACAGATTCACTGCTTCTCCATTTTCTTCTATTACCATCAACTGGTTTCTTACAATGTTATCCAGAAAATGACTCAGCAGAAAAGGAGTGGACAAAGAAACCAATGTCAATACTCCGATATGGCTCAACCGGTCAATCGAAAGGACCGCTTCTGCCTCCGCATCACATCCCACCGGCTGATCCTCATGATCCAGGATATCCAGGATCATTTCCAATGTGATCCTGACTCTCAGCCTTCCAAGTGGAATACGTTCCAGACGGTTCTTATAACGTTCCATCAAATCAATTCCATCTTTTCCAAAAGGAACTCCTGTTTCACATTGCAGACGGATATCCATATAATGCATATAATTGCCGATCTCCTGATTATCATAACAGGCACATTCTAAAAGCCGGTCCTGCTCTTTATACGTCACCGGATACATAATGTAACTGTCAGGAACAATGCTCCATTCCGCTTTTCTTGTCTTTACCATTTCACGGAGCAGATCATTCCACAGAAGAGAGCTGTCACTTTGATATTTTTCTGAATAGATCAGTGCTTTTCCCCTGTCTGTCTGCTCAAAATGTTCTTCATAATTAGTAAGGTTGATAAACCGCTGATATCGAAGAAGCTGTTCATAATCACACTGCAGCAGAACCCCCTCACAGGCCGCTCCTGGTTTTCTGAAAAAAGCACTGCCTTTTTCAGATCGGACGATCTCATAACCGGTCAGTTTCACCATCGTCACTTCTGCCTCTTCTATTCCCATTTCCAGAAGCACTTCCTGCCCCGGCAATATTAACAATATCTCTTCTTCAAAATAAGTATCTTCCATTCGGATCTGCGGTGCAAAATGAAAAAGCCACACGTTTTCACCTGCCGCATCGTATCTATGGCTTTTCAGATTCTTCTCTGATACCACTGCCAGGTCTTCCTGAAATTTTTCACTTTGCTCTCCGCTAATTCTGAACAAAAGATGACTGTCCCGGTATTGTTCCCGAAGCAGTTCGATCAACCGGCCCACCTTCTCTTTTCCAACAAGCAGAGGTATCACAACAACATTCGTTCCCAATGTCTCGATCTGCCGCCATTCTTTATCACCTGGATTCAGCCATTTCCTTCCATTTCTTTTCAATCCTGTATACTCAAAAGCACAGGCAAATGCGGTCAGCTCCCCACCGGTAAAAATTCCGGTTATCTGGCAGTCTGCCCCCAATTCCTGTGCTTTTTTTCTGTCACAGAGTATCTCTGTAACACCCATTTTTCCCAGACATCCGTAAAATGCAGATGCCTGTTCCATACATTCTCTGATCAACTTATCATCTTCCGACAATGACAAAAGCTTTAACTCCATCTTTCTGTCGGATTTATCCTCATAATATTTCATCTCTGTCCCCGACTATACCAGGCCATACACGCGGACTGCATTCTCATAAAATACTTTTTCATGATATTGCTCCGGCACCAGCCTTTTTATAAACTCTCTATATTCAAAACAGTTGACCGCAGGCCAGTCTGTCCCATATATAAATTTACCATAATCGCTGACATAATGCATCCATGATTTCAAAATTTCCAGGTAACCTGACTGATCTTTTATAAACGTTTCCGTTTCAAAAGCACCTTCTATCAATCCTGAAAGATCTGCATACATATTTGGATTTTTCTCTAATACGGCCGCTGCCTCCTGTAAAAACGGATTTCCAAAATGGCACATCACAATCTTCAAACCTGGAAAATCTGTCGCTATATCGTCCAGATGGATCGGTCTGCAATACTTCAGATGCCCGCCATTTCCGGCAACCATCCCCGTATGAACTGATAGAACTTTCCCATATTCTTCCGTCATTTTATAAATCGGATACAGACTTTTATCATTGGGATAAAGTTCATAATATCCCGGATACAGTTTCACACCTACACAGCGTTTTCTCTGAAGATGTGACTCGATCTCCTCCAGCTTCAGCCAGGAATCCTTCTCATCCAGTCCGGCACTATAGTAAAAGTACTCCCCCAGATTCTTTCCCTGCTCTTCCAACGGGCCATTCCCCATCACAATCCCTTTTTCAATTCCCAATCTGCCATAATATTTTTCAGTCAGGTATTCCTGCGTAGGTTCATCTCCGATCCCATGTGCCAGACGGTCTCCAAATTCACAATGACCGAAAATATGAAGATGTGCATCAATTACTTTTCTTTCTTTTTTCATTCAACCTGACCCCTTATCTCAAATTAGTCTAATATCTTAACCTGGTTCTTCTCGATATAACCGATCGGTTTATAACCTCTCTTTGAGCGTCTCAGCCCCGGCTCATTCAGATCTTCCTCCCGGTTCATATATTTTACTTTCTCCTGCAGATCCTGTGATACGAGCTGAACCAGCTTCGAGTACACACCATTGTAGGTCTTATCCGCTTTCTCAATATGAGAATAATAATAATCTCCCAGAATTTCTCCTACTTCAAGTCCTACGATCTTTCCGTCCACTTTCAGAACATATCCGACTACCCCATAAGCCTCCAGATCGGAAAGCACTTCTTTTGCCTTTACATTTTCTTCTTTTGCGATCGTCGCTTTTTTATGTTCACTCTTTACATAATCATCCAGAAATTGTAGATACTCTGCCGGTTCTACATCCCGGATATCCAGCAATTCTACATTTTCATACAATGCATTGAACTTATTGATATGATTTTTGTGGTTATGATATTTTTTTCCCTTCATATTTGCCAGAGCTGTAATATCATAGACATAATCATTCCAGCCTTCATCCCGCTCTGTCTCGATCCTGTATCCGGCTTCCTCAAATAAAGACAACTCTTCGTTCGCTACCGGATAAAAGTAGCACTCCTCACCCTGCTCTTTCATATAAGCAACAATCTCTCTAATCCCTGCAATCCGGTCTTCCATCAGCGGAATATAAAATAAATGCTTTCCGTCTAACTGCTGATACACGATCAGCTTCTCTTCCTCAAGAGAAATCCTGATATCCAGATAATCCCTCCACATATAAGTACCGCAGATCGTGCAGTCACATGACCAGTTTCCATACTTTTCATACATTTTCCTGAGTGCAGGAAAATCTGACATTTCTATTCTTCTAAAATCTAACATAGGTTCAACTCTCCACTGCTCCATTATTTATATGATACCAGGGTCAAAAGGTCTGACACCACGTGTGCTCGCACACTGGTGGTAGAATGACCTTGTGACCCGCCCCGATTTTCAGCCACTGTTCAGTATAGCACAGCTTCTTTTTGAAATCCATTATCCACATTTGCCGAACCGGCAGCATCTCACTCCCTATTTATGCCCAATTTTAACAGGAAAAACCGCACTTATAACCACCTATTCATTTTCGTTATATATGCATCCCCAAATCTATCTTGACAGACTGCATTGGCTGGTGATACGGTTACTTTGAAGTTTATGACAAACGTATGATGAGGTGAGAAAATGCAGGAATTAAAACCAATCAAAGAAGGTAAAGTACGAGAGATCTATGACAATGGGGACAGTCTGATCATGGTTGCAACTGACCGTATCAGTTGCTTCGATGTCATCCTGAACAATGAAGTTACAAAGAAAGGAACTGTTCTGACCCAGATGTCCAAATTCTGGTTCGATCTGACAGAAGATATCCTTCCAAACCACATGATCTCTGTTGATACAAAGGATATGCCGGAGTTTTTCCAGCAGGAGAAATATGAAGGCAAGTCCATGATGTGCCGCAAGCTCAATATGCTCCCGATCGAGTGTATCGTACGTGGTTATATCACCGGAAGCGGCTGGGCAAGTTATCAGGAGAATGGTACCGTATGCGGCATCACACTGCCGGAGGGACTCAGAGAATCTGATAAACTCCCTGAACCAATCTACACACCATCCACAAAAGCAGAGATTGGTGACCATGATGAGAATATTTCCTTTGAGCAGAGCGTAGATCACCTTGAGAAATATTTTCCGGGCAAGGGACGCGAATACGCTGAAAAGCTTCGTGACAATACGATTGCCCTTTATAAAAAATGTGCTGAATACGCACTGAGCAAAGGAATCATCATTGCCGATACTAAATTTGAGTTCGGCCTGGATGAAAATGGTGATCTGGTGATCGGTGACGAAATGCTCACTCCTGACAGCTCCCGTTTCTGGCCTGCAGAAGGATATGAACCGGGACATGGTCAGCCATCCTTTGACAAGCAGTTTGCCCGCGACTGGCTCAAGGCAAATCCGGGCAATGACTGGACACTGCCTCAGGAGATTGTTGACAAGACGATCGACAAGTATCTTCAGGCTTATGAGATGCTGACAGGCAAGCCATTAGACAAATAATTTCTGTCTTTTAAAAACTTTTCAACATCAGAGAAGGAATTTGAGGAAGTTATCCACAAATTCCTTCTCTTTTTCTTAAAATTGTGCAGAAAGAGCCGGAACAGATATGGTATACTTAACTTAAAGATGCCAGGGTTCTAAGGTCTTTCACCCACCTATGAGCAAGCTCATGTGGGCTTAGACCTTTTGACCCTGGCATCATTTAAACACCTGCTTTATGCTGTCATAATGAAGGAATATTCCCTCTTTCGCAAAAGCTTCAATCTGTTCTTTTGAAGCGAACATATATCCGTCCGTTTCTTCTGTCTGCAAATGCAGATCCTCTTCCTTTATATTCATGGTAAACCGGTAAACATCCACAAAATAGTTATCGCCCTCTCCCGGATTTTCCCGCTTATAGGTAAAGACATAACCCCCTTCTGCTCCACTCACATCCAGTCCTGTCTCTTCCCTGACCTCTCTTAAAACTGCCTCATAAGAAGACTCTCCTGCCTGTGCCGCACCACCGGATACTTCCCACCAGCCTGCTGCCCATGCCTTTGTCATAACTCTCTTTGTGATGAGATATTTTCCATCCGGTCTTGTAATGACTCCCAGTACCGTCAAATGATATTCTCCATCTTTCAGACACCAGTCATTTCTCTTCATTGTCCGTCCGGTCGGTTTCTTCTTTGCATCATAAATGTCCCATAATTCCATTGTTCTTCTCCCTTTTTCTCTTCTTTTTTAATGGAGTTCTTATCCTGTCATTCATATAACGGGCTCTCATTCTTGCCTTCCATCCTGCAGTCTTTCCTGCTTTATAGTGCCGTAATCATCTGCTCATTTCCTTCCGCACTCATTCTGAATATATTCTGATGTTGGGGTCAAAAGTCCCCGACAATGATGCCAACGGATTCTCTTTACAGTATAAAAGCTCCCAAGTTCTATATGAAGTTGGAAGCCAAATCAAGAAAAATCACGTATGTTCTTTTATACCTATTAACTGATTTATTATATACAAATTTTCTCTTTGTGTCTACCTTCTGAATCTCGCTTTTACACATGTATCTATTTTTATACTTTTAATAAATGTAAACTGCATCACCCGATTCCGCCCAGTGCGATCCCCAAGATCAGCACTAAAAAGCAGACCGGAATATACAGGTATTTACAAACCGGTACAAACCATTTCGTAAATGGCTTTTCCCTTCCTTTATTGATCTGCTCTTCCACATAGTCTTTTCCACACATCCAAAAGAACATAATCCCGGCAAGCCCTGCTCCAAGCGGACAAATATAAATGGACAGCACATCCATCCAGTCAGATACAATTCCCTGAATGAGAACCGAGATCACCGCTCCGATGACCGCGATCACTGCACACGCCTGGACTCTTCCAAGATGCAGCTTCTCCTGTACAGTTGCAATCGGTGCTTCATATAAATTGATCAGCGAAGTCAGACCCGCCAGCAGGACTGCCACGAAAAAGATCATTGCGATCACCGGCCCTCCCGGCATCGACTGAATCAGATGCGGAAGGAAAATAAATAAAAGTCCCGGTCCTCCCTGATCTAACTTTGCCCCTGTGGTTGCCATTGCCGGAATGATAACCAGTGCTGCAAGTATAGCAGCAAGTGTATCGAAGAAAGCGACTCTTGCTGCTGCCGCAGGAATATTTTCCTCATCCGACAAATAAGATCCATAAATCAGTGTTCCATTTCCCGCAACGGACAGTGAAAAGAAGGCCTGTCCTAACGCAAAGATCCATGTTACCGGATCTGCCAGCGCCTTTGGATCGATTCTGAAAATATATTTATATCCTTCTGCTGCCCCCGGCTGGAATGCTACATAAACTGCAAGGCTCACGAACAGCCCGAAAAATAACGGCATCATAAACTTATTTGCTTTCTCGATTCCACTGACAACTCCCAGCATCAGAATCCCCATACATAAGATCAGTGCGGCAATCTGCCAGCCATTATTTCCAAATGCGGATGCCATACTTCCAAATGCTCCGCTAAATTCCTCCACACCCTTCGGTGCAAGTGTCTTTCCTGTAAACGTTCCCACTGCATACTTCAGGATCCATCCCATCACAACCGTATAACCGATTGCCATCGCCATTGCCCCAAGTACCGGGATCATCCCCAACGCTTCCCCGTACTTTCTTTTTCCTTTCCGCTCACATGCGATTCCAAACGCATCTACCGGGCCGGATCTTGTTGCACGCCCGAAACTCATCTCTCCGATCACCCCGGTAAATCCGACCAGTGCCACAAAGATAAAATAAGGGATCAAAAATGATCCTCCTCCATAGGATGAAACTCTTGTCGAGAACATCCAGATATTCCCCATACCGACAGATGAACCAATGCACGCTAAAATAAAGCCCCACTGGCTCTTGAACGACTCTCTTTGCTTTTTCATAAATTTTCTCCTCTATCTCTCCGCTCATTAGTATAATGGTGCCAGGGTCAAAAGGTCTGAAACCACGTGGGTTTGCTCATAAGTGAGTGAAAGACCTTCCCCCAACATCATAATAATAACAGAGATCTGAACATGTTAAAAGGGGAAGTTCCCCTCGTCACATAGAAACGCCACATAGGAAGTGTCACATAGGAAGTGTCACATAAGAAACATCACCCAGAAAGGAAAGATGAAATGAAACCAGGAGAAGCACTTGACATTGAATCACCGATATTTTCCGACTGGATCATAGGACACTATCAGGATATGGGTGACCTGCAGGAATTTGAATCCGATTTATTATAACTGTTGCAATAGAGACAATTTATATATAGCAAAATAGCAGCCCCGTCTCCGGTGACTGCTATTTTATGACCAGTTCTATAATCCTGACCTCTCTAATACTGATCTTTCTAACACTGCCCCTATTTCCTCACCAATAAGCTGCAAAACATCAATAACTACTGAATTGCCAAACTGCTTATATGCTTGACTTTTACTGTCAGAAATCTTATACGTGTCGGGATATCCCATAATTCTGGCACATTCACGGGGATGAAGTTTTCTCGTCTTTCCATTGATCAAATATCCACCCGTCTTGGCAAAAACGCCGCCACCGGATGCAGAGAGCGTGATCGCAATTCCCTTTGTGCTGTAAATTCTTTCTCCCTGTCCACCTTTATTAACAATGCCCAGTCGGATCGACTTATTACTGTATTGATCGTCCTCAATCCCATTGAAATAAGTATCAGGTCTTTCCACATACAGATCTTTGACCATTTCTTCATCATCAAGAAGAAAATTTTCCACATGCCGGGTCAGTTTAAACGGTTTTGGATAGCTGAATCCCGTAATCCCCAGATCATTCCTGAAACAAACCATATAAATTCTTTCTCTCTTTTGAGGTATGCCATAGTCAACAGCATTCAGCACTTTCTGATAAAATGTATATCCGAGCGTTTCCATCGTTCTTTTGACAACCTCTAAGGTCTTTCCATGATCATGAGTAGCAAAATTTTTTACATTCTCCATAAAGACGACTTTCGGTTTCTTTGCTTTTACAATTCTCGCAACATCAAAAAATAACGTACCCCTGCTGTCCTCAAACCCCCGCTGCTTCCCGCTGATCGAAAACGCCTGGCATGGGAATCCGGCACAGAGGATATCATGATCCGGTATTGTATTCTCATCTACCTGCGTAATATCGCCTTCCGGAATATCGCCAAAATTATCTGCATAAACTTTTTGCACCGGAACATTCCATTCATTTGAATACACACACTTCGCCCCCAGCGACTCCAGTGCAATTCTGAATCCGCCCAGTCCTGCAAATAAATCAATGAACGAAAACCCCCCCAAAGACTTTTTTTTT
>OLPW01002807.1_pt1 | contig 14765 bp, 13 predicted proteins | sample 1672161 | NCBI WGS metagenome assembly OLPW01 (sample SAMEA3136654, study PRJEB25190) | human gut metagenome
TGTCATGCAGAAGCCCTGCGAGATAGCAGCGCTTCTTGTCCGCGCCGAATCTCTCCGCGAGGTCGTAGCATGCCTCGGCGACGTTCATGCTGTGGGTGAAGCGCTTTTTAGAAAGACGCTCCTTTATGAGTTCCTCATATTCGTCGAATTCCTTGTATCTGCTCAAACAGAATTACCTCCACATTAGATTCACGGCTCTTTCCAGAAGCCGCCTCTGAAGAAATTCTCGCCGCCCAGAGGTTTTGCGGTCAGCCGGAACATCACGCAGCCGTCCGGACACACGATGGTCTTGCTGTACTTCCCGTCTCCCCCGAGATTTTCAAGGTCGCCGCCGCTGCGGACTGCCTCCATCAGCGGGTACAGCATCATCATGGTCTTGCTGCAAATTCCATAGCCGTCGGCGTTGACCGGGCAGCCGTAGGTACAGCGGTATGTATCGCCGATCTCCTCGCCGTTTCGGCAGAGATGTTCGGTGTGGTCTCCGCGGAGATACCCGATGACCTCGACCTGGAATTCGTATTCCTCATCGTACCACTTTTTCATGATTTATCACCTGTAGAGCCCCTTTTCACGGATATACTCCGCAACGCCCTGCGGAACCATTCCGGAATAGTCCCCGCCCTGCGCGACGGTATTTCTGACCTCCGTGGAGGACATCTCTATCGCCTGGGTCGGGAGCACCTTTATGCGCCCCAGTTCGTTGGCGTACTCCATCATGTCCGCGAAGCTGTCGCCGTCACGGGCTGCCGCGCAGACCTTCGTCTCCTTGAGCAGCGACTCGTACTTATACCACTTGTCGAAGCTGAACAGCATATCTCCGCCGATGAGCAGAAAGAACTGCTCGTTGGGGTACATCTCCTTCAGTGCGCGGACGGTGTTTATCGAATAACTCGTCCCGCCGAGCCTTACCTCGATGTCGCTGGCCTCCACGCCCGGGATATGCCCGAACGCGCGGCGGCACATCTCCGCCCTGTCCTCATACGGGGCAAGGTCGGTGTGCTTGTGCGGCGAAACATAAGTCGGGATTATAAGCAGACGGCGCAGCTTGAGCTGCTTCACGGCTTCCTCGGCAAGGCGGACATGCCCGTTATGCACCGGGTTGAACGCCCCTCCGAAGATGCCAGTCTTTTTCACGCTGTCACTCAAGCTCTATCACCCGCTTCTTGGGATCCTTGTTGCGGCGGTAAAGCACGAACTTCCTGCCGATCACCTGCACGACCTCGGACTTTGTAAGCTCCGCGATCTGGTCTGCGGCTTCACGGGCGGTGAACTCGCAGTTCTCCTGCACGCCTACCTTTATAAGCTCGCGGCAGTTCAGAACGTCGTCGAGCTGCTTTACCAGCTCGTCGCCGATACCCAGCTTTCCAACGAAAAATATTGTATTGTAGCTCTGCGCTATGGAGCGCAGATGTGCTCTCTGTTTACTTGTCAGCATTAACTGAATTTCTCCTTTAAGATCTTGGCAAGCTCCTCGAACGCCTTGGCGCGGTGGCTTATCCTGTTTTTCTCGTCCTGGTCGAGCTCCGCCATGCTGTGATCCTCGTCCACCATGAAGATGGGGTCATAGCCGAAGCCCTTGTCGCCGACCATCTCATCGCCTATGTACCCCTCAACGGTACCGTTTACGGAATACTCGTCGTCCTCGGCGTAGATGAAATAGATCGAGCAAACGAAGCGTGCCTCTCTAAGGGGTCTGGACACGCCGTGCATCTCCTCAAGTACCTTCTCGCAAAGCTCCTTGTCGGTAGCGCCCTCGCCGGCATAGCGCGCGGAGTAGATACCCGGTGCGCCGTTGAGGAAGTCTATCTCAAGTCCGCTGTCGTCTGCGATGGTAGGGAGCTTTGTTGCCTCGAAAACAGCGCGCGCCTTTATGTGCGCGTTCTCCTCGAAGGTATCGCCGTCCTCTACGATCTCGTCTGTGAAGCCTGCCTCCCGCATTGATACAACGTCGAACCCGAACGGCTCGAGGAGCTTTCTGAACTCCATGATCTTGCCCTGATTGTTGGACGCGATTATCAATTTCTGTCGGCCAGGCGACGAGGCGGCAGGTTTTTCTTCGCCCGATTTGTGAAGATGTTTCATAAAAAATCCTTTCCAATTTACTGCGCCTCATGGGCGCTTTATTTTACCCATTCATGGGAAAATTTCTTACTCGAACAGAGCTTTTACATAGTCCGCCGGAACGAACGGCTGGAGATCGTCGATCTTCTCGCCCACGCCGACAAGTTTCACGGAAATGCCGAGCTCATTCTTTATAGGTATTATTATACCACCTTTTGCGGTTCCGTCAAGCTTTGTGAGAACAATTCCTGTAATTTCAGCACTTTCACTGAAAAGTTTGGCCTGATTGACTGCATTCTGTCCAGTAGTCGCGTCAAGAACCAATAAAGTTTCAACCGACGCGTCCGGAACTTCGCGGTTTATCACCCTGGCGATCTTTTTCAGCTCCTCCATGAGGTTCTTCTTATTGTGGAGCCTTCCTGCGGTGTCGCAGAGCACTACGTCAGCGCCGCGCGCCTTCGCTGCGGTCAGCGCGTCGAACACGACTGCGGCGGGGTCGCTGCCCTCGCTGTGCTTGACGATATCCACGCCGGCGCGGTCAGTCCATACGTTGAGCTGATCAATAGCCGCCGCACGGAATGTATCCGCCGCCGCTACGACTACCTTCTTGCCCTGCGCCTTGAGATTCGCCGCGAGCTTGCCTATCGTGGTGGTCTTGCCTGCGCCGTTGACGCCTATCACCATGATAACAGACGGCTTTGTGTCAAGCTTCAGCTCGTTGTCGCCGGTGAGCATTTCCGCGATGATGTCGCGCAGGAGCTGCTTGACGTCCGCGGGGTCGGTGGCGCCAGTGCGCTTTACAGCCTGGCGAAGTTTGTCGCATATCTGCATGGAGGTCTCAGCGCCGATATCGGAAAGGATCAGCGTTTCCTCCAGTTCGTCGAAAAAGTCCTCGTCTATCTTCGTGAAACTGTTCATCAGCAGCTCCAGCTTGCTCATGAAGCCGTCCTTCGTCTTTTTCAGGCCGTTTCTCAGCTTCTCGAAGAATCCCTGCTTCTTCGGAGCTTCTTCGGACTGCTCGGTGAAATCCGGCTCGGGAACTTCCTCCTGCGGGACCTCCTCCGGCTCGGTTTCTTCTTCGGGGGCGGGAGCCTCCATAGCCTGCGGAATTTCCTCGGGCTCCTCCGCCTCCTCAGGCTCGGGTATCGCCTCCGGCTGAGTCAGCGGCTCCTCCGCTTCGGCTTCGGGAGCCTCGAACGCAGCGTAATTCCCGGATTGCTCCGGCTCCTCGGCTGCGGGAACTCCACCGTCAGGCTGAACAGGCGCTTCAGCTTCGGTATATCCGGAAGCTCCGATTTCGGCGCCGCCGCTTTCAGTACTGGTTTCGCCGGAGTTTTCATCGAGCACAGCCTCCTGTTCGTTCAGCTCTTCTTCCTGATGTTTCTTCTTTTTGAATCTGTCAAAAAATCCCATGTGACCTCCATTCCGGCATACTGAGTAAGTATGCTCAAAGCCGCGTTGGTTATGCAAAATCATTTAAGCTCTACGTCCAGCTCATCGGCAAGCTCGCGGCGCAGGAGCCTTGAAACTCCCTTTTCCTGCATGAAAACGCCGTAAAGCACCTTGCAGCCCTCGATTGTTCCGCGGCGGTGGGTTATTACCATCAGCTGCGTCTGGCTGCTGAACTGGTTGAGGTAAGTTATGTACTTGTCTACGTTCACATCGTCGAGCGCCGCGTCTACCTCGTCGAGCATACAGAACGGCGTCGGACGGTGCTTGAGTATCGCGAAGTAGATCGTGATGGCGACCATCGTCTGCTCGCCGCCGGAGAGGGATATCAGGTTCTTTATGACCTTTCCAGGCGGTGCCGCGAGTATCTCAATACCGGAATTCAGAACGTCCTCCGGGTCGGTGAGCTTGAGTTCGCCGTGCGCCCCGTCGCCGAAAATGCTGACGAATATCTCCTTGAAGCTCTTGTTTATCTCCTCAAAGCTGTTGAGGAAGCGCGTCTTGATGTCCTCGGTGAGGTCGGCGATTAGCCTTTCAAGCTCCCGCTTGCTCTTTTCGATGTCGTCGAGCTGCGCGGTCTGGAACTTGTATCGCTCCGACACCGTGCGGTACTCCTCGATGGACTCCATGTTGACGTTTCCGAGCTTTGTTATCTGCTTTCTCAGCTCCTCGAGGTCGTTTTCCGCCGCCAGCAGGTTATCAAGCGGCTTCGCCTGCTCTATCGCCATCGACACCGTCATGTCGTAGCTTTCGAGCAGCATGGAGACTATGCGCTCCTTCTCACGCTCCTCGCTCTTGCGGCGCTCCTCCAGCCTGGCGACTTCCCTTGCGAAGCGCTCCTTGTCGCGGTTCGCCTCGTTTATGTCGCGGTTCATCTGACCTATCGCCAGATCCAGGCTGTCTATCTCGGCCATGCTGCGGGAAATATCCTCGTCCTTGCCGGTGAGCTCCCCGCTGTGCTGCTCAAGCTCCATGCGGAGCTTCTCAATTTCAACGCGGATCTCCTCGTCGCTGCGGTCGAGCTCCGCCATCTTCCCGCGGAAGCTGTCGCTGCTCTGAAACAGCGCCCGCCGGTTCTCCTCACGGTTCCTGATCTCAACGTTGAACGCGTCGATATCCTTCTTCGCAGCCATCTGCTCGAGGTTTATCCGGGATATCTCCTCGGAAATCTCCTTGCTCTGCGAAGCCGCGGAGTCGCGCTCGCTGCCGGACTGCTTCAGCTTTTCTTCAAGCCCCTCAGCCTTTTTGTCGCACTCCTCGACCACACTGCGAAGTTCGGTGAGCTGCGCGGTGTAGTTCTTTATCTGGAGGTCGAAGCGCTCCAGAGCCTGCCTTGAGTGCGCTCCCTGCTCGGTAAGCTGCTGAGCCAGCGTATTGAACTTCGACAGCTCAGCGCGGAGGTTGATCTCCTGAGAATCGCAGCTTCTCAGCTCGTCCTGCATGCCGTCGATCTCGACTGCGAATTTCGCTGCCTCCGCCTGGTACTGCTGGTACGCCTCTGTCTTTTCAACGAGGGTCTTTTTCATCTCGATTATCGAGGCGTACAGCGAATCCTTCTGCTGCTTTCTGGAAATGATACCCGTGCCGCTCGCCCGGCTTCCTCCGGTGAAGGAACCGCCTGCGTTGACGACCTGACCGTCAAGCGTAACGACGCGGAATCTGAAATTGTATTTCTTACTGAGGAACGCCGCCGTGTCGATATCGTCCACGATAACGGTAAGCCCCAGCAGGTAGCTGATTATGTTCCGGTACTCCTGGTCGCAGTCCACAAGGTCGCTTGCTATGCCCTCGAAGCCCTGCTCTGAGCTGAGCCGCGGCTCGTTCAGGAAGCGCCCCTTCATGGTGGTTATCGGAAGCATGGTCGCACGACCGAAATTCGTTTCCTTGAGGAAGCGGATACAGCGCTTTGCTGTCTCCTCACTGTCCACGATGACGTTCTGCATTGCCGCTCCCAGCGCGGTCTCTATCGCGAGGACGTACCGCTCGTCGATAGTAACTACATCTGCAACGGTGCCGTGTATACCGCTCATTCTCCCCTGCTGGGAAGCCTTCATCAGTTCCTTGACGCTTCGGTTGTAGCCCTCCATGTTCTTCTCAACGTCGTCCAGTACCTTGTAGCGGTTCTGCATCATGTCAAGCTCGCTGCGTACCTTCTCAGCCTCGGATTTCGCCTCGTTCATGCGGCGAACCTTGCCGTCGTTGAGGCGCTGATATCCCGCCAGCTTGTTTGCCGTCGCGGAGCGCTTCTCGCCTACCTCCGCTAGTGATTTCCCGACCTGCGCGGCGCTGTCGGAGTACTCCTTCAGCTTCGCTTCGGAATTCTGCACGTCGCTCAGGAACGTCTGTTTCTGCTCCTCGGCCTCCGCTGCGGAACGCTCCGCCTGAACCGACCGCACGTCAGCCTCACTGCGTTCGCGGTAGATCTGCGCGAGTTCCTGCTCCAGCGCGGAATACGCCTTGTCGCTCTCGGCGTTCTGCTCCGCCATTGCGCTGAGCTTTTCCTGGAGGTCGGTCCGCTGCTTCTCGAACCGCTCCACCTCGGCGGTCTTTTCCTCTATTTTGCTGCGGAACTCCTTTATTGCGTCGTCGAAGCTGCGGCTGCTCTCCTCGGCGTTCGCTATCTGCTGAGTGAGTTCCGTGCGGCGCTCGTCATTGTGGCGGAGGTCGTTCTCGCGCACCTGTATCGTGGAGCGCTTCTCCGCTATCTCCGCGTTTACAGCCTCGCGGCTGCTGCGGAAACGCTCAAGCTCCGCCTGTATGCGCTGCTTCTTTTCGGTGCTTTCTTCAATGCTGTTCTGGAGCTTCTCCGCGTCCTTTTCGAAGTGCTCGCACTCCGCGCGGTTGAGCAGCAGGTCGTCGTCCAGCTTCTTTATTGCGGTGCGGCGCTCCTCATAGTGAGCCGCTCCTACGGATATCTCAAGCTCCTTCTTCTGGTCGAGAAGCTCCGCGGCTAGAACCGCCTTCTCCGACTGCTTTTTAAGCACCGGGAGGCGCTCCTCATCTGAACGGATAATATCCTTCTGGCGGGTGATGTTTTCCTCGGCGCTCTCAAGTTCCTTCTCGGCTTCCGCTTTCTTGTGGAGGAACAGCGAAATGCCCGCCGCTTCCTCGAATATCTCGCGGCGCTGGGTACCGCGGGCGTTGACTATCTCAGCGACCCTGCCCTGTCCGATTATGGAATATCCATCGCGCCCGAGTCCCGTACCGAGAAGCATTTTCTGAATGTCTTTCAGCCTGGACTTCGCGCCGTTTATGAGGTATTCGCTCTCGCCGGTGCGGTAGAGCTTGCGGGAGATCGTCACCTCGTCCGCGTCCACTGCAAGGGCGCGGTCGGTATTGTCGATGCACAGCGCGACCTTCGCGAATCCCATCGGCTTTCTGTCGGTGGTCCCGTGGAAGATTACGTCCTCCATCTTTTCGCCGCGCAGGGTCTTTGCGCCCTGCTCTCCCATTACCCAGCGCAGGGCGTCGCTTATGTTGCTCTTGCCGTTGCCGTTGCTTCCAACAACTGCGGTGGTCTGGGCGTCGAAATTCAGTACGGTCTTGTCCGCAAAGGATTTGAACCCATGTATCTCAAGTGACTTAAAAAACATTCACAAACCTCAATGTTTATCGCAGCTCGATGTACGCCCCTTCCAGAGGTTTCACATCGACGTCATACCCCAGCTCCCTCAGAGCCGCGATATTGCCGCGTTTCTGTCCGACTGCCCGGCTGATGTTCCGGCTGTCGGTGTATAAAATATAATGTCCTTTTTTCAGTGCGGATAGCTTCTGCTTCGCGTCATTCAGAAACAGCCGGCTCTCCACTATCTCCCGGAATGCCGGGTGGTACACTCCGCCGAGCATTTCGCTTTCCACTTCGGAGGAAGCGTGAAGCCCCATTCTTATAACGCGGACTCCCGCCGCGGTGAACTCCCGAAGAAGCTCCGCGCACAGGTCTACGGTCTGCTCGAATCCGAAGCTCTGATACTCCCCGCTTTCAAACAGCCGTCCAAGCCGCGTGTGCTTCAGAATGACCGTCGGGTAAATGCGCACCGTGTCCGGCTTGAGCGCGATGAACTCACGGCAGGTGTACCTCACGGCGTCCTCGCTGTCGCGGTAAAGCCCGGTCATCATCTGTAAACCCAGCGATATCCCGCTTTCCCGTATCAGCCGGGAAGCCCTGTGGACGTCCTCGGCAGAATGCCCGCGCTCGTTGGCTGTCAGCACCTCGTCCGACATGGACTGCGCGCCAAGCTCCACGGCGGTCATGCCGTATTTTTTCAGTATCGCGATTATCTCGTCGTCAACGCAGTCCGGGCGTGTGGAGCAGCGTATCCCGCAGTAGACCTCCGGGTGCTTTTGTACCGCCGCATGTGCGCACTCCAGCAGGCTGACCATATACTCCCTCGGGACGGCGGTGAAGCTGCCTCCGAAAAACGCGATCTCCGCCTGCATTCCCCGCTCTGCGAGGTGCGGAGCCTGCTCCTCGAGCAGCGCCGCGACTTCCTCCGGAGATGGCGCGTGAGCCGCTCCGGAAATGCTCCGCTGGTCGCAGAAGCTGCACCGATGCGGGCAGCCGATGTGCGGAATGAAAACTGAGATGTTAGTCCGTTTCATAGCCCATCAGCCCGATAGCTTCCTTGGCGGCAGCCTGTTCGGCTTCCTTCTTGCTCTGACCCGAGCCGGTGCCTATGCTCTGACCGTTCAGCATAACGTCCGCGGTGAAGGTCTTGTGGTGAGCTTCGCCCTCTTCCTCGGTGACTTCGTAGGAGATATGCTCCTCCGGATTCTGCTGGATTATCTCCTGCAAAATCGTCTTGTAGTCGCCGAGCTTTACTTTTCCGCTTTTTATCGCCTCGATAGACGGCACGAATCTCATGATAAACTTCTGAGCCTCGTCCATTCCGCCGTCAAGGAATATAGCCGCGATGAGCGCTTCGAAAGCGTCCGCGAGAATGGAACGGCGCTCGCGGCCTCCGGTCATCTCCTCGCCCTTTCCGAGCAGAATGTAGTCGCCCAGTGAAATGCGCTTTGCGAAGTTGTACAGCGAATTCTCGCACACGATGGAGGCGCGCAGCTTTGTCAGCCCGCCCTCCGGAACGGTGGTCATATTCGTGTAGAGGTACAGCGAAACTGTTATCTGGAGCACGCTGTCCCCGAGGAACTCCAGGCGCTCGTTGCTGCCGTTGTTCTTTCCGCCGGAATAGCTGGAATGGGTCATCGCGCCGCGCAGGTACGACTTATCCTTAAAGGTGTATCCTATCTTTTCTTCAAGCTGACTGAATTCAGACATGTCAATCCTCTTCCTTAACTCCGAGAGCCGCAATAGCGCTCGTCATTTCCTCTATCGCGTTCTTCTCAACGAACATCTTCGCCTGGCGGAACGCTCCCAGGAACGCCGCCGCGTCGGAGCTTCCGTGCGCCTTGAATACCGGCTTTGCTGTTCCCAGCAGCGGAGAGCCGCCGATGGTCTTGTAATCAAGCTGCTTTGTGATGTCGCCGAGCTGCTTCTTTACACAGAGCGCGCCTATCTTCGTCTTGAGATTTGCGAAGAACATTGATTTCAGCGACTGCTTCATGAGTATTCCCATGCCCTCGCACGCCTTCAGGAACACGTTTCCGGTGAACCCGTCGGTGACAAGGACGTCCACCTTGCCGATGGGCGCGTCGCGGCCCTCGACGTAGCCGAGGAAATTGATGGAGGGCGTATTTCTGAGGAGCTTCACGGTCTCGTGCTCAAGCTCCCTGCCCTTTTCCTCCTCGGTGCCGATGTTCAGCAGACCTACGCGGGGCTTCTCTATCCCCATGGTTTTCTCCATGAAAATGCTTCCCAGTACGGCGAACTGCTGGAGCATTTCCGGACGGCACTCAAGGTTTGCGCCGCCGTCGACTACCGCGTATCTTCCGCCGCCGAGGCAGGGCATGAGCGGAACCAGCGCAGTCCTCTTGACGCCCTTTATGCGCTTGCCGACCATAGTGCCGCCGACTACGATAGCCGCAGTGCTTCCCGCGCTGATGAACGCGTCGGCATTGCCTTCAGCGAGGTAATACAGCGCCTTGCCCATTGAAGTGCCGGAATTCTCCTTGATGACCGACTTGGGAGCGTCCTCCGTGGTGATAACGCCCTCCGCATGCACCAGCTCGAGGTGGCTGTCGGAGATATCCAGAGCCTTCATGCGCTCCATAAGTATCTTCTCATCGCCGGTTATCGCGATGTCGATTCCAAGCTCCTTAACCGCGAGAGCCGCGCCCTTTAATACTTCGTCCGGTGCGTTGTCGCCGCCGAATCCGTCTATAACTATTTTCATATTATGTATCCTCACTGTCGGAAAGAGCCTTGTCCAGGTCGGAAAGCGCTCTCTGTGCAAGCGCGCCGTAGCGCTCCTGCTTGCCTTTTATCACCCTGTCAAGGGACGGAAGTATGCACATGCTGCTTGCCATCGGCTGAAAATTCTCAACGGTAGGGTCGCTGATGTAGCTGCACAGCGCCCCCAGCATTGTCGTCCTGGGAAGCGTCAGCGGCTGCTTTCCGCTGAGCCTGTCGGCAAGCGCCCTTCCCGCGATGATTCCGGAAGCCGCGCTTTCAACGTAGCCCTCCACGCCGGTCATCTGACCTCCAAAAAAAACGTTGTCAGAACCGCGCAGCATGAACCATTTGTCCAGCAGCCTAGGGCTGTCGAGGAACGTATTGCGGTGCATTACGCCATAGCGCACGAACTCCGCGTTTTCAAGCCCGGTTATCATCGAAAATACGCGCTTCTGCTCGCCGAATTTCAGGTTGGTCTGGAATCCGACCAGGTTGTACATCGTGCCGTCCCTGTTCTCCTTGCGGAGCTGCACCGCCGCGTAGGGGCGCTTCCCGGTGCGCGGGTCGGTCAGCCCAACGGGCTTCATGCAACCGTAGCGGACGCTCTCAAAGCCGCGCTTCGCGAGTACCTCCACCGGCATGCAGCCCTCGAACACCTTCATTCCCGCGGACTCCTCCGGGCGGTCGAACTCCTTTAAAGGAGCGCTCTCAGCGGTCACAAGCGCCTCGTAGAACGCCTCGTATTCCTCCCGGGTCATGGGGCAGTTGACGTAATCCGCCTCGCCCTTGTCGTACCTCGTCTGGAAAAACGCCTTGCCGAAATCAATGCTGTCCGCCGAAACGATGGGTGCCGCCGCGTCGTAAAAGCTCAGCCCCTCGCCGCATATGCCGCGTATTTTCTCGGCCAGCGCGTCGGAGGTCAGCGGACCTGTGCATATCACCGCGTTTTTTTCCGGAAGCTCGGTAACTTCTCCTTCTATCACCCGGATATTCGGAAAGCTCCTGACTATTCTCGTCACCTCGTCGGAAAACTCCGTGCGGTTTACCGCGAGAGCGCCTCCGGCAGGGACTGCGGTCTTTTCCGCAGCCTGGAGTATCACCGAACCGAACCGGCGCATTTCCTCCTTAAGCAGACCGCACGCGCTCTCAGGGCGCGCCGCCTTGAGCGAATTTGAGCAGACCAGCTCCGCAAAGCCCTCGTAGTGGTGCGCCGGGGAATATTTCTGCGGCTTCATTTCGTGGAGCTCAACGTCAAACCCGCGCCCTGCGAGCTGTACCGCCGCTTCGCACCCGGCGAGACCCGCGCCGATAACCTTAACTGTCATTGCTCTTATCCTTTGAATCTGCACTGTCGAGGGGGCGTTCGTAGCCGCAGCCCTCCTTCGCGCAATATATCTTACCCTGTCTGCCGGTTTTCTTGAAGAGAGTAGCCCCGCACTGCGGACATTTCTCCGAAATCGGCAGATCCCACGTCATGAAGTTGCAGTTCTGATAGTCCTCGCAGCCGTAGAACGGCTTGCCCTTCTTGGACTTCTTCGCAAGCATCTTCTTGCCACACTTCGGGCAGTTACCCTGGGTTTCAGTGACTATCTTCTTGGTGAACTTGCACTCCGGAAATCCGCTGCACCCGAGGAACTTTCCGAACGGACCTATCTTGATAACCATCGGCTTTCCGCACTCTTCGCAGATAACGTCGGTGGGCTCGTCGGGAACCTTCACGCGCTTGCCCTCCATATCGGCTTCCGCCTTTTCAAGCGTTTTCGCGAAATTGCCGTAGAATCTCCGCAGGATATCCACCCAGTTCACTGTACCGTGTTCGATGTTATCAAGTTCCGTCTCCATCTTAGCCGTGAATTTGACGTCTACTATATCGTTGAAGTGTTCCTTAAGCAGCTCGGTAATTACCTCTCCGAGCGCCGTTGGCTTTATCTGATTTCCCTGCTCGCGCTCGACATAGTGGCGGTCGATGATCGTGGAGATAGTCGGCGCATAGGTCGACGGTCTGCCGATACCGTTTTCCTCAAGCTCCTTGATGAGGGAGGCTTCGTTGTAGCGTGCCGGCGGCTGTGTGAAGTGCTGATTTCCGAGCACTTCCTTCGCGGTGAGCTTCTCGCCCTTTTCCAGCTTCGGGAGCGCTCCGCTCTGCTCGTTGTCGGCGTCCTTAGTTTCCTCGTAGAGCTTGGTGAATCCGTCGAACTTCACGGAATATCCGCTGCTCTTGAAAAGGCAGCCTGCGGCTGTGATGTCCGCAGCAACGGTATCAAGGACGGCATTCTGCATCTGGCTTGCCATGAAGCGCTCCCAGATGAGCTTGTAGAGCTTATACTGGTCGGAGCTCAGCGAAGCCTTGACCTTGTCGGGCGTCAGGCTGACCGTGGTGGGACGTATCGCCTCGTGGGCGTCCTGCGCATTGTTCTTCGATTTGAACACCCGGGGCTTCTCCGGGAGATACTCCGCGCCGTAAAGCTCCTTGATGAGGTCTGCGGCGGCAGCCTTAGCCTCGTCGGAGATACGCAGCGAATCGGTTCTCATATAAGTTATCAGACCGACGGCGCCCATTCCTGCAACGTCGATACCTTCGTACAGCTCCTGTGCCGCCTTCATTGTACGGCGAGACTGGAAGGAATAGCGGCGGCTCGCCTCCTGCTGGAGGGTCGAGGTCGTAAACGGCGGAGCGGGCTGCTTCTTGCGCTGTGACTTCTTCAGCCCGGTAACGATGAACTCCGCGCCCTTGAGGCGCTCAAGGAGCTTGTCAGCCTCCTCCTTGCTGCCGATGGACACCTTTTCCCCGTCGACTTCGCTGAGCTTCGCCGGGAAAGCCTTCTTTGAAGAAGCCGCGAGCAGCTTTGCGTCAACGCTCCAGTACTCCTGGGAAACGAAGCTGCGGATCTCGTTCTCGCGGTCGACGATGATACGCACCGCAACGGACTGCACGCGTCCTGCGGACAGACCGCGCCTTACCTTCTTCCAGAGGAACGGAGACAGCTTATAACCTACTATTCTGTCAAGGATACGGCGCGCCTGCTGTGCGTCGACTATGTTTGTGTCGATACAGCGCGGGGCGCTCATTCCGGCCTTTACGCCGGTTTTGGTGATCTCGTTGAATGTAACGCGCACCGGAGCCTTCTCGTCGATATTCAGAAGGTGCGACAGATGCCATGCTATCGCTTCGCCCTCTCTATCCGGGTCGGTCGCGAGGTAGACGATATCGCTCGCCTTAGCGTGTTTTTTTAGCTCCTTTATGACCTCCGCCTTGTCCTTCATATTGACGTACTGCGGAGCAAAATCGTGCTCCACGTCAACGCCGAGCTTGGACTTCGGCAGGTCGATTATATGACCGGTGGAGGCTATTACGTCATAGCCCTCGCCGAGGTACTTCTTAACGGTTTTCGCCTTTGACGGCGACTCCAGTATTACTAGATGCGGCACAGAGTTTCCCCCTAAATTTTCTGATTTGCGCCCATCAGGGCATTAGGCAGTGCAAAGCCGAAAGTCAGCTTATGGTTTTGCACTGCCTGCTGCGTCCCCGCAGCAGAACATACGCGAATAAGCCGGGCAGGTCATGTCCAGCTTAAAAAATATCGTTTCAGCGCCTGGAAATCTCCCAGAGCAGGATTGCGGCTGCGGCTCCCGCGTTCAGCGATTCCGCGCCGGATATCGGGATATACACCGCCTGGTCGCAGACCTCTGCGGTCTCCCGGGAGATCCCCGCACCCTCGCTGCCTATCACAACTGCGGCATGCTCCGGGAAATCAAGCGTCCCGAGCTTTGCGGCAGAGCTGTCCAGCATTGAACCGTAGACCCTGAATCCGCGCTCTTTCAGCCCGGTTATTATCCCCGGAAGCTCCCCGATAATACACGGTAGCCTCAGCGCGCTTCCCATCGAAGCGCGGAGCGTTTTCGGCGACCAGACATCGGCGCAGTCATGAGAAAGCGCCGCCCCGTCAAATCCGAGAGCCTCCGCGGTGCGCAGTATCGTCCCGACGTTCCCGGGATCCTGGACTCCGTCGAGCAGCACCAGCCGCCCGGCACCGTCCGGAATTCCGGAGTGCTCCGGCTTCTCCGCGACGGCGAACAGCCCCTGCGGAGCCTTCGTATCCGAAATATATTCCGCGACTTCCTGAGATATCACAGCGAACTCCCCGGCGCTGCGAAGCGCCTGAGCGGTCTGCGGATATTTTGAGATCGCGTTTTCAGTCGCGAGCGCGGAAATTATCCGGAATCCGGATTTTGCAAGCTCGCCGCAGAGATGGTCTCCCTCAACGGCGAAAACGCCCTCGGAATCGCGCAGCTTTTTCTCCCGGAGAATGTCGCGGAAGCGCCTTACGGCGTCGTTTTTTCTCGATGTAATGATCAACGGTGCAAATCCCCCTACATAGCGAAAAATCTCACGTCCCGGAACAGAACGTGAGATATTTGCACCTTAAAGCGCTGCCTTAGCCTTCTCTGTCAGAGCAGTGAAGCCAGCTGCGTCATTGATTGCGATCTCGGAGAGCATCTTTCTGTTAATTTCAATGCCGGACTTCTTGAGGCCGTTCATGAACTGGCTGTAGGAAATGCCGTTCATTCTCGCTGCCGCATTGATTCTCGCGATCCAAAGTCTTCTGAAATCTCTTTTTTTATTCTTTCTGCCGATGTATGCGGATCTGAGGGATCTCATAACTGCAGGGTTGGCAGCTCTGAATACCTTGCTCTTCTGTCCGTAAAAGCCCTTCGCTAACTTTAATACTTTCTTATGCTTCTTCTTCGCATTTACCGCTTTCTTAACTCTTGCCATTTCAAACTACCTCCTCGCCAGATTTTACACGTTCAGTACAGACTTGATTCTCTTTTCGTCTGCGCTTGTCAGAATGGTACCTTTTCTGAGATTTCTCTTTCTCTTCTGGCTCTTCTTCGTGAGGATATGGCTCTTGTAAGCCTTATGTCTTCTTACCTTGCCGGAACCGGTAACCTTGAATCTCTTCAT
>OLPW01002828.1_pt1 | contig 14655 bp, 10 predicted proteins | sample 1672161 | NCBI WGS metagenome assembly OLPW01 (sample SAMEA3136654, study PRJEB25190) | human gut metagenome
TTCCAAGTATTATTATAGCTATGGCGACTATTGCTATCCATCCCCAAATGGGCAAAACTATACTAAGTCCAACTCCAAGGCCAAGTGCTAAACAAAATAATCCTATAGTCTTCCTAAATCCTCCTGTGAACATATCCTTTCCCCCTTTGACAAATGAATACAAATATTGTAAAATATTTATTATATATTATGAAATATGTAATTAGATGGTGATTAAAATGGAAAAAGTAAAACAAGCTAGTAAAAAATATATAAAAAAGAATTCAAAGCAAGCTGAAGAAATGTTAAATATACTAAAAAATGAATATCCAGATGCAATATGTGGATTAGAATTTAGATCACCTATTGAACTTGTATGTGCACTTATATTAGCCGCACAATGTACAGATGCAAGGGTTAATCAAATAATCCCTATTCTATTTGCTAAATTTCCTGATGTATATGCATTATCAAAAGCTGATATTAAACAAATCCAAGAGATTGTAAAGCCATGTGGATTCTATGTTAATAAATCAAATGCAATCTTAAATACAGCAAATATAATCGTAAATAAATTTAATGGTGTCGTACCTGATACAATGGAAGAACTTACTACTCTATCTGGTATTGGTAGAAAATCTGCAAATATAATATTACAAGAATGTTTTGGAAAAGTTGAAGGGATTGCTGTTGATACTCATGTAACAAGATTATCTAGAAAAATGGGATTTTCTAATGAAACAACTCAAGAAAAAATAGAAAATGAATTAATGAATAAATTTAATAAAAAATATTGGAGTATATTAAATCATGTTATGGTTTTACACGGTAGAAAATATTGTATTGCAAGACGTCCACAATGTGATATTTGTCCTATTGACAAATTATGTCCTAAAAATGATTAAAAAGCATTTCTAAAAATAGAAATGCTTTTTTAATTTAAGCTTTAGGTATTGTAATATAGAATGTAGTACCTACTCCCTTTTGTGTATCAAAAGTTATATCTCCATTAAATTCTCCTTTTATAACTGAATAAGCCAAATATAGTCCTAAACCGGTTCCATAAGTACCTTTAGTAGTAAGTATATTTTTAAATATATATGGTATTATACTCTCATCTAGACCACCTGCATAGTCTGTAATGCTTATCATTGCCATATTATTTGGTGCACTACTTACTTTTAAATCGATTTTTCCACCTTTTGTATTTCCATAAGCTTGTGCAGCATTTACAACTAAATTAGTTAATACTTGTCCAAGTTTAGTTGGGTCACCTTGTACTTCTAAATCTTCTTGTATATCAACAACTATATCAGAATTATTCTTTTTAACTTCATGATAAGTAATTATTTTGATATCGTTTACTACCTCTCCTATCTTAAATTTCACATTAGTAGTTCCACCTAAATTTCTTATCTGGTTTCTCATACTATTTACTATATTAATTATCTTAGTAGCACAATTATCCATTCTTTGTAATATCTCTTTTTCTTCCTCTGTCCTTTGACCTTCCATAGTGTTTAACATTAAAATTCCTGTTTTTATTGCAGAAATAGGAGTGTTAATATCATGTGCTACTCCACCTGCAAGTTCACCAATAGACACTAGTTGCCCTTGCTTTACGATTATTTCTTGCTTTTCTTTAAGTTCTTTAATGAAATTTTGTGTATTTTTCTGTACACTATTATACGCTATAATAAGATCACTAAATTCATCATTTGATGTTACCGGAAGTGGAGTACTAGTATCAACATCAGACTCACCTATTTCTTTAAGACTAGTTGATATAATATCTAATTGATATTTAAGATTTCTAGTAAAGCAAGCAATTACAATAAGGTAAATAATTAATAAAACTGTATCAAATACTAAAAATATTACAGTATAATAACTTGGCATTACATTATATAATTTACCTACATAATAATTACCTCCTTCATAATTAACTTTTTTAAAAACACCTTCAATTGAAGAACCATATTGATAATATAATCTATTTCCATCTGGGAAATGAAGAATATATTCTTTTGCAAACTTATTTAATTTACCTGTGTTATATACATCATTTCCTTTTTCATCGATTACAAAATATTCATTATTCATATCACTAAAAATATTAATTAAATTATCTGAATTTTCTAATAGACCTTCCAACTCATTTAACTCTTTTTCTTTTAAAAACTCTCCTCTTTCATACATTATCCTTGAATATCCAAACAAAGTCATTACAAACAATATTACAAGTAAACATGATACATATTGAAAAGACATTTTTTTTCCAACACTTAGTCTAATAATTACATCTTTCGTATCTTTTATAGAATCATATGTATTTTTTAATATATTATTAAATATTTTCCCAGAAAATACATATAAAAGTAAGTCAGCAATAGTAGTCCAAATGCAAATAATACCGGTAAGTTTAATAGTTAGAGCAAATTCAGTAGATGTAGCGGTAAATACTAATATTAATATAATTGAATTAGTAATTACTTGTGTTGGTATTAATTTATAAATTCCGTTAGCACATAAATCTCTTATTTTTAATATATTTCTTTTATTATCCTTTTTTACTTCTTCTTCCCATTTATTAAGTTTTCTAAAAAATAAATAAATAGTTGTACAGTTTAAAATTATGCCTAATATAAATATAAATATAAACTGAACAGTATATTGCATACCAACAACCGTTGATTGAAATTCATTATCTATTGAATTAGGCGGATAATTAAGTAAATATGGAATAAGTGGATAAACAATTAACCCAAAAAACAAATATAATAAATTATCTATAAGCATTAATTTTGTTGTTAATTTTAATTCCTTAGTTTTCTTTTTCATTATTTCCTCCTTTGAAGTTTTTTTATATAATAAAGCATATTTTGTATATATTCTTTACTTATTATTGGCCATTTCTTACCAAATTTCTTTAACATATTAACAGTGTATTCATTTCCTAATTTTACCTCTATTGTTCCCATACTACTAACTATATCATTTAATAAAACATTTTCTCTTGAATCATATTGCTTTAATAGTTCCATGAAATCATCATCATTTATTTCTTCTATATTATTACCAAATATATTAAGTGCTTCTATAACATCCATAAAATTTACAAAATTCTGATTATATATATGATAAACTTCATTAATACTTGTCTTATTCATAATGATTAAGGTAACTATAAAGTTTGCAGCTATATCAACAGGTGTCATCTCAACTTTCATATTTTTAAAACTAGTTGGGTACTTTCCTAAGTCTAATATATTTTTCATTCTCATAAAAAATCCATTACTTAATACATTTTTTTGATAAACTCCATCACTAAATCTCCAAGTTAGATTTCCTATCCTGTACACATTTGCCTTTAATCCTTTATTTTTTATAGATGAATATATTAAAAGTTCTGCCTTAAATTTAGTTTCTATATATGGATTAATCTTGTAATTTTGTCCAACATAAAATTTTGATTCATTAAACTCACAAGTTGAAGTATCTCCTGCAATACTAACTGTAGAAATATGGTCTAAAATTTTGTTATTAGATATACATATATCTATTATATTTTGCACAGCTTCTACATTTATCATTTCAAACTCCGAATATGCACCATGATGTTTTACTATTGCAGCAGTATTAATAATTCTATCTATCTTACATATTATATCTTCCATTTCTTTACTAGCTAGTCCAAGATTCTTCTGCTCAATATTTCCATTAATTACTATTACTTTATTATTATACAATTCTTCATACTCTTTACCAAAATAGAATTCAAAACGTTCTTTAAGTCTATTTTTAAAGTCAATTCCTCTTACTATGCAATATATATGCTTTAATTTTTCTTCTAACAATAATTCTTTTAATATATGAATTCCTAAATACCCAGTTGCTCCTATTAACATTATATTTTCTATTTTTGTTTCAACAGTATTATTTTTATCAAAATTTAACGTATCAAATTGTTTTAAGTTTTCAATATCAATTTTCTGCTTTGGATTTTTATTTATATGTTGGCAAAACTCTCTAATAACAGGAAATTCATAAAATTTTTGCACATCAATAACACTTGTATAATTAGATAATTTTACTTGACATCTTATTATATTTAATGAATCTACACCTAAATCAAAAATACTATCATTTGGGTTTATATTTTTAGTTCCTAATATGCTTTCCCATACTTTACATACTGTTTCTTCAAATTTACTCTTATATATAATCTTTGATTTTCTTTTTATAGCTAAAGGTATTGGTAATTTGTTTCTTTCAACTTTACCATTTTTATTTACTGGTATAGAATCAATCTTTATATATCTAGTTGGTACCATATAATATGGTAAAAACCTTTTTAATTTTGACCTAATATATTTTTCATCATATTCTTTGTCACTTATATAATAAAGACAAATATTATCTATATTTGAAATTTGTTTAACATCAACTATAACATTTTTAAACTTAAATTCTTTTTTAGCTATATTTTCAATTTCTTCTATTTCTATTCTGTTACCATTTATTTTTATCTGTTTATCGCATCTTCCTATATATCTCATTTTTAAGTCAATACCCAATTTAGCAATATCTCCTGTATTATATGTTCTTAAATTAGTATAATTATTTATAACAAAACTTTCTCTATTTTTTTCTTCCATATTATTATAACCAACTGATAGACAGTTTCCTTGTATATACATCTTTCCTTCAACGCCTAAAGGACATAATCTCATTTTGTTATCTAATATATATATTTGTGTATTATCTGCAGGTCTTCCTATTGGTACAGTTTGATCCGAATCTTTGGGATCAAATTTATAAATCATACAACCGACTGTAGCTTCCGTAGGACCATATTCATTAAAAATTCTTATTTTTTTACTTTTCGAGAAAATTTTATTTGCGTCAGCAGACTTTAATGCTTCACCGCCTAAAATTAAAGTCCTTATATTACTTACTCTTATATTCGCTTCATTTATCAAAGCTAAATGTGCTGGTGTGAGCTTAACAATATTTACCTCATCTTCTCTGAATATTTTTATTATTTCTTCATTATCATTTTTGCATAAGATTATTCTACCACCACATACAAGAGGTAAGAATAAAGTTGTAACAGTCAAATCAAATCCAATTGAAGAGTATAGTGGCATTACTGGTATTTCTTCATCTACATATTCTTTTTTTGCCCATAGTATATAATCAACTAATGAATCATTATTAATTATAACACCTTTTGGCTTCCCTGTCGAGCCAGAAGTATAAATTATATATGCATTATTACTTAAATGACAATATGTATTATTATCTTCTTTTATTTTTTCATCATAACTAGCATCTAAGTATATTACATCTTCTAGCAATCTTTTATTCATTACTACATATTTACAATTACAATCATCTGCTATCATTCTTATTCTATCAATTGGTGTCGAAGTACTTACAGGTACATATGTATTACCTGATTTTAATATTCCATATATAGCTACAATTAAATCAAAACTATTATCCATTGAAACTAATATATTTTCATTTTTTATATCACTTAACTTAGATGAAAAGTTAGTTATTGCTTTCAACAGTTGCTTATATGTCACTTTTCTATTTTCATATACTAAAGCTATATTATTTGGAGTTTTCTTAACTTGCTCTTCAAATAATTCAATAACAGTTTTATCTTTAGGATAATCTACTTTTGTATCATTAAATTCATACAGTATTTTATTTTCTTCTTCAGGACTCATTATTCTTATATTTTCTACATTCACATCCAAATCACTTATAGCATTTTTAATAATTGCAATTAATCTAGTATGCAAATATTTAACCTCTTCTTCAGAAAATGCATCAACTAAATAATCATATTTTATATTTAAAACACCAGTATTATCCATATCCATTATATGAATTTGTAACTCATCATTTAAATGTTTTACAAAAGGCCAAGTAGTACTATATTTTTCTTTATTAATTAAATCGGCTCTTGCATTTTGATAAGATAAAACAACATTATACAAATTACCAGTAATATCAGTTTCCTTATGAACATATTCCAAAGTCTTAGAATATGGATATTTTTGATGTCTAAATAATGTAAGAGTATTAAGACTAATTTGTTTTGCTAAATCTAAAAACTTAATATTCTCTTCTATTTTTATTCTAATAGGCATAGTTGAAACAAACATACCTACCATATTTTTTTCTCTAAAATTAGATCTGTTAAGTACAGGTGTACCTAATATTAAATCGTTATTATTTTTTATTCTATAAATATATGTTGAAAGTGCAGCTAAAAACAAAACATATGGTGATATTTTATTATCTTTACAATACATATTTATATCATTATTAAAACTTTCTTCTAATTTTATGCTATATCTATTAGCATTTGTAGTATTATTATTAACAGACTTAATAGAAGTAGTTTCTTTTATTCCACTTAAATATTCTCTCCAAAATTCTTCATCTTTTTTGTATTTATCAGATGCTTCATATTCTTTTTCTGAATTAACGAATTCAAAGTAACTTGGTTTTAATTCATCTGATATTTCTTCATTACTCATTTTTTTCTCAATAAAATCAACTAATTGACTACCAATTTTACTACATGACCATGCATCACATATGATATGATGTATCTTCATCAATATAGCACCTTTGTTGTGCCCATAGTCTAGTATTCTAAAGTCAAATAGGCAATTTTTACCAAAAAAAAGAGGTTGTAAAGCAAAGTCAATTATATACTTCTCAATTTTTTCTTGAGAATACATTGACATGTCTACTACCTCAAACTCTTTATATTTATATTCGGTAACATATTGTTCCAAAGTCTCTTTATTAAAATCAAATTTAATTCTAAGTGCATCATTGTTTTTAATAACACTATTAACTGCATCTATACATAAAGTAGAGTCAAAGTCCCTATTGATTTCAACAGTTCCAACAATTGAATTAATTGGTAATTCTCCATTAAATTTCTCTACAAGCCAAATATTTTTTTGCGGATATGTTAAACCATAATTTTTATTTCCCATTAATAACACCTTTCTTAATATATAAAAAATTCCATATACTATATATTATACCAGATTTAGGTGTTAAAATCAATACAAATTTTGACAAAAAACTTAAAACTTTTGACTAATTTTGTCGAATATATGATTACTTATTACTAATTAAATTAAGCGTGTTAACTATTGCATTTTTGTTATTAATAATTTCTTTATTCAACTCTTCTATATCTGAAAATGGACCTATAGGATTTGCGTTTAATTTTGAAAGTTCTATTGTAAGTGCTAAAACATTATCTAAACTATCTCTATAAAAATCCATAACCCCATATTTAGTCTCAGGAAAAATTATTTTATATCCAGTTGCCTCTTTATATTTATCCATCCCACATTTATATAATTCTTCTTTTTTACTATCCATGCATTTTTCTGTTGGGAAACCATATATTTCTCCACCAGTAGAATGATATGAAAATATAGCTACTAATTTATCTTCATTTAACTTATTATAATTCATAGAATAAAGCCCTTTTATATAATTATACAGCACATAATTTTCAGGGCAATTGCAAAAAGTTCCTACCCCAGGATATGACATTGGACTAGGTTTAGTTACAGGTATATCATTATATCTTAAAGCAGCAAATTTCTGTTTTCTCCTAAGTTCTACAATCTCTTTAAAACAATTAATAGAATTTGAATTTGGATCTACCCCTACACCATTTGCAGACCATACTGGTAGTACAGATTCGTTTAAATTACAATTCTTTAAAATATTAAATACACTTCTTGCTAATTTTGAATCTTTAATATAAAAGATACTACTTTTTAATATTCCATAAAAATTTTTAGGTACTTTTTTACCAGATAAAACAATTTCATCATCTCTATTATATACTTCTAAATATTTAGAAGATATTCTTTCTATCTCTTCTATATTATTTAAAGAATTAGTAGAAATGTTAGCAAGTACATTAGAACTAGAAATTATATATCCCTCAGGATTTAAAATTGGTATTAAATGAAAAGTATAATCTTTTAGAATCCTGCTTTCTTGTTCTAATTTTAATAAACTAATTAACATCTCTAAAATAAAATATGTACTTATTAGTTCACAACCATGTGTAGTACCATATAACAAAACATGATTATTTCCTTTTCCAATTTTATAACAATCTATTGAATAATTGAATGTTGTTTTTCCTATACATCTTTTTTCTAACTTCCTTTTATTAGTACATAATAATGTGTAAAGCATATTCATTATTTTATCATATGACATTATATAATTTCTAAGAAAAATCTTTTCTTCCATTTTACCACCTATTTAATACTATTAAACACACATATGAAAAATTACAGAAAATATTTTTCATCTATTGACAATTTATGCCTAATATGTTATCATATTAAAGGTAATAACATTACTTGCGGGTATGGCGGAATTGGCAGACGCGCCGGACTTAGAATCCGGTGTTTAACGACGTGAAGGTTCAAGTCCTTTTACCCGCACCATAAAGTACTGTTTGTTTTAATGCAAACAGTATTTTTTTTACCCACATAAAAAACATACCTGACTTTATATCAGGTATGTAAAATTAATGTTTTACAGGAACTATTTTTCCCATATCTTTAAACCACTGTATTGTATCTACTAAAGTATCTTTTATATCTCTTGGCGAATATCCTAGTTCTTTCTTTGCTTTCTCAATGGAAAAATTACTATTTGTCCCTAGCGTATAAACAGCATAAGATGTAAATAATGGTTTTTGCTTTACTATCTTATAGTATATTTCTGATAAAAAACCTGTAGCGTAAGCAAACCACCTTGCAATTTTAAAGGTTGGTGCCTTTACATGAGTTATATCTTCTATATACTTCATTAATTCTCTTACACTAACTACCCTATTAGCTAAAATATAACATTCTCCAGACTTACCTTTTTCTAATGCTAAAACTATACCATCCGCAACATCTCTTACATCAACAAAATTATATCCACCATTCAAATATGCACCAATTTTTTTATTTGAACAATCTATAACTAACTGTCCCAAGTTTGATGGAATATATTCATATGGACCAATTACACCAGATGGATGAACAACAATAACTTCAAAGTTATCATCTTTGGATTCCAAAACATACTTTGTGGCCTCAGCTTTTGTCTTAGCATACATTCCTTTAACATACTTAGCATCAAAGTCTTTTGTCTCTGCTATTACTCCCTCATGCTCTCTTATTGCATGGACTGAGCTTGTATATATTAATTTTTTTACACCGACTTTTTTACAAGCTTTTACAACGTTCTTAGTTCCCTCAACATTTACATCATATATTAATTTCTTTTTTCCGTTCCCAATTTCTATTATACCTGCCAAATGAAATACTGTATCTATTCCTTTAAAAGCCTTTTCAAGACTATTTATGTCTCTTACATCTCCATACTTAAATTTAATGTTTAAATCTTTTAAATAATCAATATTTTCATTTTTAAAGACAAAAGCAGTTACATCATAGCCCTTTTGTACTAATTTTCTTACAAGTACATTGCCAATATGACCTGTAGCACCAGTTACTAAACATTTCATATTACCACCTCTATAATAATTTTATCACTTATTAAATATATTTTCAATCCATATTTGCTTTTTATTCAAGTTATCTATTTTTTTACAAAATTTTATTTGACAAACTTTTGTTTGTTTGATATAATTTATTTATTAAGAAAAGAGGTTATATAAATGGATTTAACAATTATTTTGCTTATTGTGGCTATTATTTTAATTTTAATCTTACTAATGGTTACATTATCATCTAGAAAAAATAATAATTCAAAAGAATTTATACATGAATTTAATCAAGTTCGTCAGGAACTTTCCACTATGTTTATGCAAACACGTGAAGAAATTTCTAAAAATGTTTCTAACCAAATTACTGAAAGTAGTAAAATACAACAACTACAACTTTCTAATATAACTAATATAAACGAAACAAAACTTGAAAATACAAGAAAAAATATGGAAGATAAACTTGAAGCTATTAGAAAGACTGTAGAAGATAAATTAATATCAATACAAAAAGATAATACTGAAAAATTAGAACAAATGAGAGTCACTGTTGATGAAAAGTTACATAGTACTCTTGAAAAAAGACTTGGTGAATCATTTAAAATCGTTAATGACAGACTTGAATCAGTATATAAAGGTCTTGGTGAAATGCAAAACTTAGCACAAGGAGTTGGTGATTTAAAGAAAGTGTTTACTAATGTTAAATCAAGGGGATTTTGGGGAGAAATACAACTTAGTAATATACTTGACCAATTTTTAACTAATGAACAATATGCATGTAATGTAAAAACTAAGCCAAATTCTAATGATTTAGTAGAGTTTGCAATAAAATTACCTGGAAAAAATGATAATGAATTTGTATGGTTACCAGTAGACTCGAAATTTCCTATTGAAGATTATTCTAGATTAGTTGACGCTGAAGAAATGGCTGATAATACTCTTGTTTTAGAATACAAGAAAAAATTAGAAAATTCAGTTAAATCTTTTGCAAAAGATATTCATGATAAATACATAGATCCACCACATACAACAGATTTTGCCATAATGTTTTTACCAACAGAAAGTCTTTACTGTGAAGTTTTAAAAAATACTGGACTTTGCGAGACTATATCTCAAAAATATAGAATTGTTGTCTCTGGTCCAACTACTTTTGTTGCTTTATTAAATAGCCTTCAAATGGGATTTAAAACGTTGGCTATAGAAAAACGTACAAGTGAAGTTTGGCAATTACTTGGTATGGTTAAATCAGAGTTTGGTAAATTTGGCGATTTACTTGATAAGACAAACAAAAAACTTCTTGAAATATCATCAACAATGGAACAAGCTACAAGAAAAACTAGAACTATAGAAAGAAAATTAAAGAAAGTTGAAGCTTTACCAGTTGCAAATGAAGAAGAATTTTATGAAATAGATACTGTTTCTTCTCTTCCAGATACTACAGATAATATAGTTTAATTTAATAATAAACGATGGGGTATAATAATACTCCATCGTTTGTTATTAATGATCAATAATATAAACAATTAGTTTAAAGACACACATTAAAATAAAAGAAACTAATCCTACCCAGAAATATAAAACATTATTAGGATAAATAGAAATTCCATCTGGAATTGTTGAATTTGTTAAAGTTTCTCTTATATCCATGAGTGTACTTTCCTGCTTAGAAAAAGGTGTATTTTCATTGATAGCTTCAAGCATAGAATATGCATCTGTCATATTTTTATACCAATAGCCTATATCATTTTTAGGCTGTTTAAAAAATATTGAGACAACACCTTCTGTCAAATTATGCTCTTTAGCGTAAAAAATAGCAACTTCAAGTTTTTCCTTTGCTGTTTCAATACTAGTAGCATAAGTAGCTTCTCTAATATATTTAACACAGTTTCTATCAAACTCTATACCTCTTTCCAATCGAAGGAGTCCCCAGATACAAAAAACTAGTGCTGATATAAAAGTTAAAGTCTTAAACACTTTTAATATTCTCATTTAACATGCTCCTTATAAATAATATTAAATGTTTATATAAAATGTTTAATTAGCTATTTATATAAGTATATACCTTATAATCTATATTTTCCAGTATATCTTTTTTCTTAGCTTTCAATCTTCTAACCTTATACAAATGCTTTTGATTTGATAGCCAAGCACCAATCTTTTGGTCTTTATACTCTTCTTTACTTCTTGGAATCCTTCCTTTTTCCTTTATGAATTCTTTTAAAAGATTTGACATATCCACATAATGTTCTACTTCTAAATCTTGTTTTGTAATAAAGATTCTAGAGTCAATAGCTTCTAAAGCTTCTTTCCTTTCATTATATAGTTTACCCATTTTATAAAAAGTTTTTTGATTTGAAAGCCATTTTCCAAGTCTTTCATCACTATATTCTTCATTAGTTTTGGGTAATCTACCTTCACTTAAAATAAAATCATGTAAAAGGCTTAACATATATTTAAAATGTCTCCCATTAATGACTTTTTGATTGATAAGGATTTCAGAATTTATACTTTTTAGAATTTTTTCCCTATTTTTTGAAAGCTTTCCTATACAGTACAATACTTTTTGGTTTGCAAGCCACCTTCCAATCTTTTCACCTCTATAAACTTCAAGTTGCTTTGGAACTCTTTTATTTTCTTTTATAAAAATCTTTAAAAGTTCTGCCATGTACATAAACCGTGCTTCATCAATCATTACAGTCACCTCATTTTTAGAATTTGTTTATCAATACTATTTAAAGCATTAATTTGTTTTATAGTAAGTTTACCTTTTTTATATGCACGTCTTTTAGTACCAATCCAAGTTCCAACATTTCTACCTTTGTATGTTTCTCTTTGCTTAGGTAGCCTATCATATCGCAACTTAAATTCTTTTAAAAGTTTTAGCATAAATTTAAAGTCTCTATCAAAATATTGTTTCTTGCTTGATGTCAAAAGTTTTTTATCTATATTCATAATAAGTTCTGCTCTTTTAGCATCAAGCTTATTATTTTTATAGTTACTTTTGACTTTGGTAAACCATCTACCAAGGTTCTCATTTTTATATTTTTCTTCTTCTTTTGGTGCTCTACCATTTTTTTCTACAAATTCTTTTAAAAGACTTACCATATATTTAAAACGGTATTCATCTTTTAAAAAGGATTCAAAACTTAAAAGATTTTCATCTATATCAGTTATACAGTCAATCTTTCCAAAAGAAAGTTTTCCATTACGATATAAATGTCTTTGAGTTCCAAGCCAAGCCCCAATATTTACACCTTTATATTTTTCTCTGTGCTTTGGTGGCCTTCCATACAAATAAAAAAACTCACGCAAAAGCCCTACCTTATACATAAAATTAGCGGAATTATACGAACTTGCCATAATACTTTCATTCCTTTCCAAGATTTAAAATTTTATATCTTTAGCATTATAGTTTAGTAGAGATTATATCATAATTATGTAAAATCATCAATAGAAATTATTTAAAATATAAAATAATATTTAAATTTTCTTAATAAATAAACATATAAATTTATCTTTATTTTTTGTTAAATCAATCTCATTATTTATTTATTTTCTTTACTTTATCACTTTTGTGTGTTAAAATAATAACTGTCAACAAACAATAATATTTTCATAATATATATTAAATTGTAAATAAATATGTTGATTATTAACTTTAAAATAAGGAGATGTTTTTTATGTCTAAAATGAAAGCAATTATTCTTGCTGGTGGTAAAGGAACAAGAATGAAATCAGAATTGCCAAAAGTATTACACAAAGTATATGACAAATGTATTATTGATTATGTATGCGATGCTTGTATGGAAGCTGGTATAAAAGATCAATATGTAATTGTTGGCCATAAGTCTGAACTAGTTATTGATCATTTAAAAGATAGAAATGTTACTTGTTGTCTACAAAAAGAACAACTTGGAACAGGTCATGCAGTTATGCAAGCTGAACAATATATAAATGATGATGACTTAATATTAATTGTAAATGGTGATATGCCACTTATCTCACCTTATACAATAAAATCTTTTATTTCTTTCTTAGAATTAGGTAATTATGATGGAGCTTTAGTATCAGCTGTATTTGATAAAACTCCTGCTTATGGAAGAATTATTCGTGATTCTTATGGAAATCTTGCTAAAATTGTTGAGCAAAAAGATTGTAATGAAGAAGAATTAGCTATTGAAGAAGTAAATATTGGGTTATATTGCTTTAAAGGAAAACATTTAAAAGAATCTTTTAAAAAATTAGATAATAACAATGCACAAAAAGAATATTATATAACTGATATTCCTTATCATATAATAAATGTTGGTGGCAGAGTTGGAGTATATATGATACAAGATCCAGATGAAACACAAGGTATTAATTCTAGATCTGATTTATCAATTGTTACTCGTACTCTACTTACTAATACACGTGAAAAAGCTATGGATAATGGTGTTACTTTAATAGATCCTTCTAGTACATATATTTCACTTAATGCAAAAATAGGTAAAGATACAATAATATATCCTGGTACAAATATTCAAGGTAAAACTACTATAGGTGAAAATTGTGTAATAGGTCCAAATTGTCATATTATTTCTTCAACTATTGGTAATAACTGTATAGTTGAAACTAGTAAAGTAGATTTAAGTTCTATATCTGATAATTGTAAAATTGGTCCATTTGCACATTTACGTCCTAATACAAAAGTTGATGCTAATTGCAAAGTAGGCGCTTTTGTAGAAACTAAAAATTCAAATATTGGTGAAGGAACTAAAGTACCTCATTTAACTTATGTTGGAGATTCTGATATAGGTAAAAATGTAGAAGTTGCTTGTGGAGTAATTACTGCAAATATGAATATCAAATGGGAGAAAAATAGAACTACAATTAAAGATGGTGCTTTCATTGGATGTAACTCTACATTACTTGCCCCTGTTACTATTGAAGAAAATGCAATAGTTGCTGCAGGTTCTGTAATAAATGAAAATGTACCTTCTGATTCACTTGCTATATCTAGACCAAAACAAACAACTAAAGTTGGATATTTAAAAAAATAATTAAATGATATTTTAGAAGAATTATTTAAAATAATTCTTCTTTTTTTGTTATTATGT
>OLPW01002849.1_pt1 | contig 14590 bp, 15 predicted proteins | sample 1672161 | NCBI WGS metagenome assembly OLPW01 (sample SAMEA3136654, study PRJEB25190) | human gut metagenome
ACAGCAAGACGAAGGACGTTATCCTTGGCGACGTGCATAACGGAGCCGACGTGTTCCCCCTGCCGGACGATCAGCTGTCCGCGATGGCCGCCGCCGGAGTTCTGTCTGCTATTCCGAACCAGGAAGAAGTCAGCGCCGCCAACACTGCCGAGTCGGTAGCTGCGGCGAGCATAAACGGCGTTATGTACGCCTACCCCATGACCGCGGACAACGGATATTTTCTTTATTTTTCTTTATTATAATAAGAAGTTTCTGAACGAAAGCGACGTTTCTTCACTGGAACGCATTCTGGAAGTCTGCGAGGAAAAGAACAAGGAATTCAGCATGGAGTTCAACTCCGGCTGGTACATGTATTCTTTCTTCGGCAACACCGGGCTTGAACTCGGGCTGAACGACGACGGCGTTACCAACTACTGCACCTGGAACTCCACGGATAATTCCATCAAGGGCGCCGATGTAGTGAATAGGATGATGGAGCTGACCTCCAGCCCGGCTTTCGTGAACCGCGCCGACGGAGACCTCCCCGCAGCGCTGGCTTCCGGAAAGGTCATTGCCGCAATAAGCGGAGTGTGGAACAGCACCGACGTCGAAAAGGCGTTCGGCTCCGACTACGGCGCATGTAAGCTCCCCACCTATCAGGTCGCGGGAAAGCAGGTGCAGATGGCGTCGTTCACCGGCTTCAAAATGATGGGCGTCAATTACTACAGCGAGCACCTCGAATGGGCGCACAAACTCGCGGACTGGTTCACAAACGAGCAGAACCAGACGCTTTCCTTTGAAAAGCGCAACATAGGTCCTGCAAATAAGAACGCCGCCGCTTCCGACGCAGTTTCAAAAGTTGCAGCGATCCAGGCGGTAATTGCTCAGTCGGAGTACGGAAAGCTCCAGCGCGTCGGCAACAAGTTCTGGACCCCCTGCGTGGAGTTTGCAGACAACATACTTTCCGGAAATCCATCACACCTGAGCGCGCAGAAAATGGCAGATAATCTCGTAAAAGAGATAACCGCCTCGGTAATTGATTAAGGGGGTGCCGTGATGAGAAAACATGGAACTATGATACTCCTGATACTTATTCCGGTACTGATTCTGGGATTAGTGTCGGTAATGTCGAACATCGTTTCTAACAAGAACATCAAAAGCGTAAACAACAGCGCTTCCGAAATCGCGGACAACAGCATGCTGAGCATAGAAGCGATCGGCGAGATCCGTCAGGACACCCAGTCGCTGCACACTCAGGCGCTGTCGCACATCGTTGCAACCGATCTCGATTCCATGCTTGATATCGTGGAGGGGCTTCGCGATACTCAGTCCGGACTTGCGGCTTCCCTCGATGAATACGAACAATTTGTTTCCGCTGATGACAAAGATAATTTCCAGGCTCTCAAGGACGGAATCGATCAGTTCAACTATCACCTCGCGGATCTGCTGGCGTTCAGCGGCGCAGGAGAAAACGAAAAGGCATACGCGCTTGCAAACGGCGAACTTTCCGACAGTGCGGACAACGTTGAAGCAGTCGCAGCAAAGCTCATCGCCTCTGCGACTGCCGGCGCCGACAATGCGCGCAGCGATCTGAACAATGTTTCGCAGGATTCCGTGCGGCTCACTATGGTGCTGATTCTGGTGAGCGCAGCGGCGTTTATCGCAGCCGTGACTGTCGTAGTTCTGTTCGTGATACGCCCGTTGGTGGCCGTCAAGAACGAGATACGCGGAATTATTTCTGACATCGACCGTGGCGAGGGCGACCTCACACGCCGTATTAAGGTACGCTGCAGCGGAGAGCTTGCGGCGGTGCGCGACGGCTTCAACGTGTTTATGGACAAGCTCCAGAGCATATTCAAGGTCATCTCCGGAAATACGCAGCTCATGGAGAAGGTCGTTTCCGAGGTCCTCGGCAGCGTGCAGACCTCCACGGACAGCGCGGCTTCAATGTCGGCGCTTACCGAGGAGCTTTCCGCAACCATGGCGGAAATGTCCGAGAACGCAGCAGCGATAAACCAGAATACCACAGATGTCGAGTCCGAAGTGACGGACATTGCGGCACGCACCGAGGAAATAGCGCAGTTCAGCATTGAAATGAAGGAGCATGCGGAGGGCATTGAGAATTCCGCGCGCAACAATATGCTCACTACCCGCGAGAAGGTAACTACAATGGTGGATGAACTCCGCGACGACATCGCTTCCAGCGAAAGCGTAAACCAGGTAGACAGCCTCACAAAGCAGATACAGCAGATCTCGCGCAACACCAATCTGCTTGCGATAAACGCTTCCATTGAGGCAGCGCGCGCGGGTGAAGCCGGAAAGGGATTCGCAGTAGTCGCTGACGAGATACGCCAGCTTGCCGAATCCTCAAAGGAATCCGCGGATAATATCCAGCACATCAACGGCACGGTCAAGGCTGCGGTACACAGCCTGTCAGGTCACGCGACCGAACTTCTCGACTACATGCAGCAGCAGATCCTTCCTGAGTTCGAGAACTTCGTGCAGTCCGGCGTTCAGTATCGCGAACATGCGGAACACATAGAAAACACCATAGAGGATTTCACGGCGAAAACTGAGGAGCTTCGCAAAAACATGACGAGCATTGCGCAGTCCATCGACAGTATCTCAACCGCAATAAAGGAAGGCGTGAACGGAGTTACCGGCACCGCTGAAAGCACTCAGGTGCTGGTTGCGGATATGAACCGTATCTCCAGCCGAATGGACGACAATAAGAACATCGCAGATCAGCTCAGAAAGGAAGCTGAAATATTCACCAGAGTATAAGTATTACTGCAAAAAAGCGGCCGCAGAACATGCGACCGCTTCTTTATTAGTTCTCACACCTTTTCAAGTTCTTCTTCGGTGCAGTAGAAAACAGAATACATACCGCCGAATCCGCCTTCTTCATCGTCGCCGGTGTCCGTGTCGATAACGTAAACCGTGCTGCCGCCCGCGCAGCTTATATCAGTTATGGAGCCGACAACGCCGGTTTTCCTTATTCTTACAGTGTCGTCCATTTTAAACATAGTCAACCCTCCAACGGTGCCGGATTCGTGCATTCGATCTGGTGAGTTCCTGGCTCCGGCTTTGCCCAGTGAACCGCATTTCTTATTATCTTAAGAACATTTTTATTCCGGAATGTGGGGTATTCCTCATGACCCGGCTGGAAGTAGAATATCCTGCCGGCGCCCCTGCGGTAGGTCACGCCGCTTCGGAATACCTCACCCCCGGCAAACCACCCCATAAATACCACCTCATCCGGAGTCGGGATATCGAACGGCTCGCCGTACATCTCCTCCATCGGAAGCTCAAACTGCTCCGGAACTCCCTGTGCTATAGGGTGCGACGGCACCACTGTCCAGACGCGCTCGCGGTCGCCGTGGCGCCATTGCAGGAGGTCCCCGTCAGCCGCTTGAACACCTTGCTGTGGTGTGCGGAGTGAAGTCCGATGAACCCCATTCCCTCGCCGACTCGGCGGCAGACGCGCTCCACCGAACGTTCAGTTACCTCGTCATGCGCCATGTGACCCCACCAGATGAGTACGTCGGTTTCCGCGAGCGCTTCCTCGCTCAGACCCTGCTCCGGGTCGTCAAGGCAGGCGAGCTTCACGATTATGTCCTCGTCCTGCATAAGATACTCGCCGATTGCCGCGTGCATTCCCTGCGGATATATTTTCGCGACTTCCGGCTGGCATTTCTCGTGGCGGTATTCGTTCCAGATAAGTACACGTATCATTTTGTCACCTCTGATATCCAACGTTCTCAGCCGACCTGCGCATGTATTCGGCCTGATCCACAGCGCCGAAATGCTCAACTGAAAAATCCCCGGTATAGCCGTCGGCGAGCATTCGCTTTACAAGCTTCTCCACACCGACGTAACCGCCTCCGGTCTCGCAGGGGTACATTTCCGCCTCCGACAGATCCGGCTTTGAGTTGGAGCCGTCGGCGCTGCGCCTCGACGCCTCGCGGCTGCGGTCCTTCAGATGAGCATGTGCGACATACGGCTTCAGACGCTCGTATGCCTCTGCGGGGTCTTCAAGCACAAAAGCGAAATTTCCAGTGTCGAATGTGAATCCAAGCCCCTGAACGGATCTCATCAGCCGCTCCAACCCCTGGGTATCGCAGCAGGGCGAGGCCGAGTCGTCAAAATCCTCCAGCGTTACCATAATTCCGTACTCCGCGGCTAATTCACACATCACCGAGAGCTGCTCCGCAAACTTCGCGAAGCCCGCTTCCCTGTCGTCTCCCGGCTGAAAGAACCCGGGGATCGCAAGCACCTTTTCCGCGCCAAAATACGCGGCGGTCTCGAGGTGGCGCTTCATTCCATCAAGCGACTTCTCCGGCGTATCCCGTAGGAAATCGTACATTGAATAAATCGAAGCGACGTTAAGTCCGCAGGATTCGAAAAGATTCCTGACGTTAACGCAGTCAGAAAGCCTCCAGAGGTCGCACTCCAGCCCAGTGTATCCCATCTTGCGCGCTTCCGAAAGCATGCTCTCAAACGTGGTTCCACGCTGCTGCGCAGCTTCATAGATGTGTTCCAGAAATATATTTAGTCTGTGCATTTTCCATCTCCTGAGTATATTCTTATTGAATTATACCACTTTTTACGTTTGATTTCAAGCCCGTGACAGTGTGGTAATTCCGCGCTCAGAATTTTTTGTGAGCGAACCGCTCAGCGTATCTATATTGTTTTCTGTTATGATACTTCCTTGACTTTTGCTGTAAAACAGTATACCACATTACAATAGATTTGAAAAGCGAATATTCCTCATATATAGTATGACATAATCGGATTTTGTATTCAGCAGATATCGGTTATCATTTCAAAGTGAAAAAATCAGCTTCAGCGCCATAGCAGCCGTTACAACTGCTCCGACTATAGTAGTTATCAGGTAGTTTTTTTAATTGTCAATCAGTATTTTCTGTGCCAAACTACTTTTATATACAAACGCACCTCCCTGCCGAAACAGGAAGGTGCCATTCTGTTACCTATCAGAAACCGAAATCGGCTCTGTTCTGCTCAAGCTCTTCTTCTGAGACGACTCTCACGCCGGTCAGTTCGCCTATGCCGTTGCTGGTCTCCCCGCGCTCGGCGGTGAGTACAACGTTGCCGTCAGAGTTAAGGTACCACATAACCTCAGTTGTGTCAGCGGTGGAATACTCGGCAACAACGTCGTCAAAGAACTGCACAGGTTCACCTCTGTAGTAGAGCTTGCTGTCCTCATAAGTCAGTCCATACTGCTCATACTTGCTGTAGAACTCGGCGAAATCTTCCTCCGACATGCTACTGTCCTTGGTCGTGTGTGCCGCAAGTTCTGAATCGTCAGAGTAAAGCACCGTGCCGTCGTCTTCAACGACATACTGATACAATTCATCATCTGCGCTGGTCTGACCGCCGTTGTCCTCAACCCGGATATTTGACCCGTCAGGCGATTCGAATATCATCACATCATCGCTACCGTTCACGGATTTTGAGATGCGTGCGCCGTTTCTGATATCCTCAAGGTTCTGCTCGTAGAGGGCGATGGTTTCGTCAGCGACCTCCTGAGTCCATATGAATTCCCCGCGGTCACGCGTCCAGCCGGAGGCTCCCTGCTTTACTAGCTCGGCTATATTCTGCTTTTCCTGCTCCAGCCAGGTCTTGTACTCATCGTATGTCCACCACTCGATGTCGACATCATCAATGCCGTCGCGGTTCGTGTTGTAGACGGCTTCCTGCTCTACTGCGGGAACCGCTTCCTGCGTGGAATTCTCGGAATTTACTGTGGCAAACGCAGTGGTGGTTCCTGCAATAAGGCACGCAGAAACAATGATCCCGGCGAGTGTAGTTTTCTTGAATTTCATGATAGCTTCTATCCTTTCTCGGACGGCATTCCTGCCGAATGCGGCTCCGGTGGAAATGCTGCGCCTTTCTTCCAGCCTGATGAGCGCCATCGCGTAATCCTCGCGCTTACAGCCGAGCTGCTCCAGCACAGCTTCATCGCAGGAAAGCTCGATATCCCGCCCCGCAAGCGAAAGCATAGCCCAGGCCAGCGGATTGAACCAGTGCACACAGGCTGCGGCGGTCAGAACGACCTTGAGCAGCACGTCAAATCTGCGGATATGCACCAGCTCATGCGCCAGGGCAAACCGCATTTCCTCGCTGTCTGCGGGCAGGGATTTCGGGAGGATTATAACCGGATTTATAACTCCGTAGGTCAGCGGCGAGACCACACGGTCGCTTACCTTTACTGTTATTTTGCGGTGGAGTTTTGCCGCTGAAATCCGTGAGCTGATTCTGGCGTCGTCAAACGGCAGAGCCATGGAAAGCTCCCGGCGGCTGCGCAGGTGCAGTGCGGCAATTATCCCCGTTGAGAGAACAACTCCGCCCGCCCAGACGATTTCGAGAATCAGTTCGCGGTTCAATGCGCCGCTCGTTTCGGAATCTGGTTCGGAGGATTCCGACGGTGTGAATTCGCGGACGACAGTGTTTTCAGGCTGTGTATTTTCATGTGGAATATTAACGGAAACGGAGAACGGAACAAGCATTCTCAGCGCGGCGGCCGTCCAAAGGATCACGAAAAGCCGCTTAGGCAGCCGATGAACAAACAGCGACCTAATCACGATGATCACCGCGATGACCACCGACGCCGAAACAGTCATGCTGAGCAGAGTCGTCATTTCAGCTCCTCCACCAGCTTTTTCAGGCTCTGTATCTCCTCGGCTGTGAGCCGCTTTGAGCCAAGCAGAGCCGCAATCAGCTTATCCGACGAACCGTCGTACATCTTGTCGATCAGCTCGTTGGTTTCCACCTCCTGCACTTCCTTTCGGGAAATGAGCGCGCGGCAGATGAAGCCCGGCTCCGACCTGCCAACAGCGCCCTTGTCTATGCATTTCTTTATCACTGTGTAGGTAGTGGTCTTGCTCCAGCCTACCTGCTCGTTCAGCTTTTCCGCGATTTCTTTCGCGGATGTATCGCCCTCCTTCCAGAGTATGTCCATAACCTTCAGTTCAGAGTCAAACAGTTTGAATTCCATGGTTCTGAGTTCCTTTCTATTGCAATAGAATGTGATCACAATGTTATTCTACTGCATTAGAATGAATTTGTCAAGGGGGTCTGCATATTTTTCACCATTCTATCACAATAGAACAAGTTGTATCCAGCTTGGCTTTTTCAAAATTAAGCGTTATTCTTCGGGAAAGTAACCAACCTTGCAGAAAAAGCGGCAGTTTCTGACTTTGAAATGTTGATTTCAACTTCAAATGGCAGCCGGCTTTTAACAACATTTCATCATACTTATATTATTGACATACCAGTCCATTTATGATATAATGTATTCGGGTAGTTTTAACTAACTCTCTATTGAATGCGGAGGACGATATTATGATGGAATACACGAACAAGTACTGGAAAATGATAATGCCGCTTGTCAAAAAGAGCCTTGTTAAGCGGTTCGGAAAAGAAGAAACCGTTTTGCTGGTACAGAAAACAGACGCAATTTACCGTGAAATGCTTAACCGCTCGGACGATATCGGCAAGGACAATCCTATGGCTTCGAACCTGTACGAATGTCTGATATTCCTTGCAGTATGGAAAGCGGCAGACGGAAAAATAAGCGTTGACGGCCTGCGCGAAATCACTCATGAGGTAATGGGATTCCCGATCATGAAAGCAGTCGGGTTATTCATGAACGCCAACAGATCCGGGCTTGACAAGCTTGAAAAGAAGATGCACCAGAATGCAGAGTGGCTTGAAGTCCACCCGCAGTACAAAGAGTTTTCGTGGGATTTCAACTTCGATAAAACCAAGCATCCGGAGGGATTCTACTACCATTTCACCAGATGTCCGCTGAACGATTTCGCACGCAGAGAGGGTTATCTAGAAGTGCTTCCGGTCATGTGTGAAATAGACCTGGTAACTGCGAGCCTCATGCACGCAAAGCTTATTCGCAGGCAGACGCTCGCTTCAGGAGGAGACATGTGCGATTACTGGTTCGTTGGGGATAAAAGCCCGTCAGCCAAATAAAGAAGGGACATCATGATCAAGGTTACTGAATTGAGCGAAAATGAGATCGAGGAAATAGGCGAGGCATTCGCTGATTACAATTAAGCTGACGGCGAAAAGGGAATGTCCTTTCTCTATAACGGAATGGACAGCGTAAAGGAATACATATGCGGATACGTACGCGCAATGCTGGCAGGAGGCTGTCTTTTCAGCACAAGCGATAAGCACGAAGCATTCGTGGCTTACAAATTTTCAAAGGATAAGCTGCCGGCGTCCGCCGGATTTATTCTGTTGAAAACCGTGTTCCGGACGCTCGGTTTTAAAGGCGCGGTAAATATGCTTTCAGCCATAAAAAAAGGCGGAGAATCTTACGAAACCACCTTAAAGAAGCAAAAGAAACCCTATATTTTCGTTGGAATGCTAGTGGTTCGCAAGCAGTATCAGTGTCAGGGATTCATGCGAAAAGCGCTCGACATCGCCTTTGACGAAGGACGTAAACGCGGAGTACCCGTGCTTCTTGAAACTGACGCCGCTCTGAAACGCGACAAATACGTCCACCTCGGAATGACAAATATGCGCACCAGAAAGCTTAACGACAGCGCATACCTGTTCGACCTGGTGAAAGAAAACTGAATATATCAAGTATTTCGCAGTCCGCCTGCGCCGGGATTCCTTGATGATAGGCGAGCAGTCCTTTTCGCTGTCCTCTACAAACATTTCGATGGTGCAGCCGCCCTGACCGCCGTAAGGGGCGGTGAGGTAAAAATCGACGTGATATGCCGCGTCGGGAAGTTCGACGTATTCGTCGCGCTCCTGCGAAAAATCACCGAACCATGCCGACATGGAAAGCGCTGTTTCATCTTTTGGCTGGGTCTTATTGAAAAGCCCGGACTTATTCTTGGGGACAGAGAATATCAGCGACGTATAGTTCGGCATGAAATCAGTGCTTACAAATATATCAGGATCGCCGGAACAAAATCTCCTGTCCGCTCCAACTGTTTGAACGCACATTGAGAACGGCTCAGCACTCAAATCACTCTGCGCCGTTTTCCGGAAAATCCTCGGTGCCTGAGACATCCTCCCTTTCAGCAAGGAGTTCCTTGTCGCGGCAGCGGAGCATGCTGCAAACTATGACCATTCCCGCGAGTATCATCATTCCGATGCCCGTGAGGATAAGTCCGCTGCTGAGTCCTGCGGGGTAGAAATTCAGCACGATAGTGTGCTTGCCCTCCGAAACCGGAACGCATATCAGCGATTCGTCAAGGCAGGTGTCCCAGTTGACATACTCGCCGTCTATCTGTACTGTCCAGCCCTCCTCGGCGGGAATGGTCGTGAACAGCGCGCAGTCCCGGGGAGCGTCAACGGTGAGCTCCAGCGTGCAGCCGCCGGTGCGGGCGAGGGTCGTGCCGGAGTTCAGTTCGTCCATGGCGCTGTGGAAACGCTCCATGGAGGCGCTGTCGATGTAATAGAACCAAGCGTTCGTGTAGTACACGGCGTCGTCCAGCAGCTTGAGCTTCACCCTGAACGAATCCCCCTTGCGGTAGGTGCCCAGGTACTCTATACCGTGGTTTTCGTACAGGAAGTAATTCCCGCGGTAGATGTCGTTGACGTAAAGCTGAGTTTCACGCTCGTACTTCGTCGGCAGGAACATATACACCGGGCCGTCCGCCGAAGCCGTTACCGTGTATTCCACCCACGCGTCGTCATCGGTGTTCTTCTTGCGGTAACTGTAGTGCGAATCCGTCGTGGAGCCTATCCGGATATTGTCGCTGTCGAAGGTCACGTCGTCAATGGCCTTGAACACAGCAGTGCCCTTCTTTCCGGCAAGCATTGAAGCGAGCTTGTTCTGCGCCTGGAACGGCGAATACTCGCTGATGTCGAAATCTATAATGCCGCCGTCGGCAAGGTAGGCGATACCGAGGTCGTCGGGGTTCTTGTAGACGGTTATCGCGGTGTCTGTCTCCACCGGAACGGTCTGCGTGTAGGAAACGGTTTTGGAATCCGTCGCGAACACGTATCTTACGCCGAAAATATCGTCCGTAAGCTCGGTCGCGCCGTCGTAGCGGGTGTAGTGCTCCCTCGCGGCGAAGCCCAGGGACTTCAGCAGCGCGATAGCCTTCGCGTTGAGCGTGCTTGAGCTGTGGCTCATGCCGTACATTCTCAGTGCGATGTCGTCGTTGACGCAGCGGTGGAATGTCTTTTCCATGCGGTAGAAACCGGGATCCTGCTCGTGTATCTGCTCGGAGACTTCCCGGGTCAGCGGGATATCCCAGCGGTAGCTCTCACGGGTGGAGAACACAATGTCGTCGTGCATCTGGTAGAGCGACTGCGCGGTGTTGAGGTACGCCTCGGCGCACACGAATACCGCCATTACAACGCACATTGCCTTCTTCCCGATGTTCTTTTTGTAAGCCCACGCCAGAATAAGCATGACCGCAAGGCAGACCAACGGAATAAGCACGGTCAGCACCTGCTCGTAGTGGTCGCCGTCGTCGGCGAGGTCAGCGTAAAGGAGCATTGCAAACGGTATCGCGAACGCCGCCGCAAATCCCCTTCCGCGCACCTTGTCCAGCTTGTCGAACGCCTGCGCGCCCAGAATGATCAGCAGGAAGCTGACCATGAACGAGTAGCGGTAAGGGAGCCAGTTAGGCATCTGACCGCCGTGCCACATCATATCCACCGGGCGAATGTACATGCACAGCACCATCACGCCGATGAACACCGCCGAGGCGATACGCTCCCGGGCGGAGAAGCGGCGGCATGTGAAGTACAGTATCGTGCACACCAGCGCGAGGGTCCCGGCGTAGAGGATAGGCATGCCCTCCATGCGTACGGTGTCGTATTCCGTCGGGAACAGCTTGATGAAAATATCCGCAATGTTGAAATTCTCGGCAAGGGAGTAATCCGGGTCGGAAAACGCGAATTTTCCGTTGGAAAGCGACTTGTACACCGGAAGTATCATGAAGCAGGACATCAGAATGCCGCTCACCGAGCCTGCGCCGTACATCAGCACAGAGCCGCAGACCTCCCCGAAGCACTTGTTTGCGCTCTTTCCGGAGGCAAGGTACCATACGAAGTACAGCGCCGAGAAGATCCCGACCATATAGCCGATATAGAAATTGGCAGCGAAGATGTAGACCAGCGACAGCACGTAAAGCAGGAACTTCCTTTTATCGCAGATACGCTCTACGCCCATAGCCACCAGCGGAAGCGCGACCAGACCGTCCAGCCACATGGGGTTCATGGTCTGCACGATGAAGTAGCCGCACAGCGCCCACATCACCGAAAAGCACACCGTAGTAGTCCGGCGGCAGCCGCGGTGCCTTCCGAGGAACAGCGCGCAGGTAAGCCCCGCCGCGCCCGCCTTTGCGAGCATCATCGTCATCAGACCCTCGGTTATCCACTCCCGCGGGAAGATCCAGACCAGGAGGTTGAACGGGCTTGCGAGGTAGTACCCGATTATGCCCATGAACTCACCGGAAAGGTTTCTGCTCCAGCTATACCATATGCTTTCGTCCCCGGCGAACACGTCGTACATGTAGTCGTAGTAGTAAACGTACTGCGCGTTCAGGTCGAGGGACAGCACAGAGCGCGCCCCGAACGGCCACACCTGGAATACGATGTACGCCCCGAACAGGATAACCACAGGCAGCAGAAAAGACAGCCAGTACGCCCGGCTGTCAAAGATGGCTTTTCTGACGCGCGTGAGAACGTTTCTGACCGCCGTCAGGGTGCTGTTAATTTCCATTGTCGCTCCCCTTTCCTCCGGCAGTCCGTGAGATTATATATCTCGGGCGCTGCTTTATCTCCTCGTAGATTTTGGAGAGGTAGTATCCGATAACGCCGACGCCAAGCAGAATGCAGGCTCCGGTAATGAGTATCAGCAGTATCACGGTCGAGAATCCCTCGGCGGCCTGCCCGCAGAAATATTTTACAAGCGTCTGAACGCCTAGCACGAGCGCCATCACGAAGAAAATCACGCCGACCCAGGTGATAAGGTGGATAGGCACGTTTGTGAACGAAGTGATGTTGTTGAGCGCGAATTTGAACAGACTCTTCATGCTGAACTTGCTTTTTCCTGCGGCGCGGGGCTGAACGTCGAATTCCACGCGCTCCACAGTGAAGCCGACCCAGCTCGACAGCGCCCGGAAGAACGTTATACGCTCCGGCAGCTCGTTAAGCGCGTTTATGACCTTCCTGTCCATCAGCTTGAAATCGCTGGCTCCGTCCAGGCTGATCCCCGAGGAGCTTTTCATCATCTTGTAGAAGCTCCGGGCGAACAGCTTGTGTAGCAGCCCTTCCCTGCCGCGGGAGCGCTTGACCGCCTCCACGACCTCCGCGCCGCCCTGCCACAGACGGTACATCTCCGGGATAAGCTCCGGCGGGTGCTGAAGATCGCAGTCAATGCAGACTGCGCAGTCTCCGGCGGCGTTTTTCAGTCCCGCGAATATCGCGCCTTCCTTGCCGAAATTCCGGGAGAATCCCAGTCCGCGCACGTTAGGGTCAGCCTCTGATGCCGCCGTTATCTCCCGCCAGGTGTCGTCCCTGGAACCGTCGTCGACGAAGATCAACTCGTAAGGAATGCCGTTTTCTCTGAGTATCCCGGCAATCACTGACGCGGTGCGCTTTATGTTCTCGTGTTCGTTGTATGAAGGTATAATTACTGAAAGCATCTGCTGAAATTCACTCCCTGGTCATTCTCCGATTATCTTGACCAGCACGGTCTTTTCACGGCAGCCGTCGAAGTCGCCGTACATGATGAACTGACGAGGACCAAGCTCCAGGCGGCCCTCGGTGACGGGTACGATAACGCTGGCGCCGAGGAGCATCTGCTTCATGTGAGCCGCTCCGGCGCTGGTGTAATCCACCTTATAGTTGCTCTCGTCGGGAACGATCTTTCTCAGCATTTCCGTCCAGTCCTCGAAAAGATCCTCGCGGTCGTTCTCAAGGAATATCGCCGAGGTTGTGTGCTGGGAGTAGACTACGCATATCCCCTCGCTGATGAAGCTCCTGCGGACGCACTCCTCCACCTCGAAGGAAAGATTCAGGAACTGCTCGTTGGAATCGGAAGTAATAGTAAGCTGCTGCCGGTAGTTTCTCAATGAAAACATCTCCTTTTTTAGTCAGTACGTTCCCTGACGGTAAGTATGCCGCTCTCCAGCGACGCGTGTATCAGCTTTCCGCCGCCGTTGAAGCTGTACATGTAGCTCCCCGGGAAGCTCCCGCTGATGAGATCGGTTCTTAGTTCGCCGATATCCGTTTCAAAATCCAGCGCCACGCTGCTCCCCTTCGGGAACACTATCTCGGCGTTCCCCGTGCGGGACTGCACCGCGCTTCCGGTTATAACGCTGTAGAAATCAAGCAGAATGTTTCCGCTTGCCGTGGAAAAACTGCACAGCGAGCGGGTGTTTTCCGATGTGATGTCGCCGCTGTTCGTGACGGTGGTTATTTTCTCACTGTCGACGTCCCCGAGCGTTACGTCCCCGGATACCGTATAAATAAGTATGTCGCGGTAGTATTCCCGCGGGAGGTACAGATACATTCCGTAGCTCTCGTGCTCATTCGCAAAGAGCGAGACCACGAATTCCCCGCTCTCGGATATCGTCAGCGAATTGTCGCCAAGCTCCGCGGTAAGCGGAACATCGTTGCGGTACTTCATTCGGATACGGTCGCCCTCGTAGGGGATCACGGTGACGTCTGTCTTGAGAAGGTCAACGCTGATGTACTCGCACAGCGGGAAGTACTCGTCGCCCTCCTTCGAGGAGCCGAGGCTCTCCCCGGGAATGAGGAACGCCAGAGCCGCGAAAGCTGCGGCAAGTACTGCGGTAATTATGAGCCAACGGTTTATTCCGCGTTCCACAAGAATCCCTCCATGCTCAGTACGGCTTCCAGCCGCGGCAGATATCGCACCTGCGCTTCACCCGCAGGAACAGCCTTGAGATCACGAACCCCGCCTTGACCGCCGCCAGTCCGAGGAAGGCGGAGCCGCAGGCAGCGGCAAGTCCGCCGAATATCATCAGCTCCGGCGTGAGCGAGGTCACGATGAACTGCGCGTTGAACAGCTTTACGGCGACCCCGGCAATGCTGAGCATTATCCCGGCGGGGATACCGAAAGCCGCCGACGAAAGCATTGCGAGCATAGCACAGAAGGTCAGCAGAAACAGCACCGCAAACCCGGACTGCATTGCACAAACCTTAAATTTAACCGTTCGCGTCATCAGCTCACCGCCGTTCTGAATTCGGAATGTCAGGACTCAGAAGTTTTCCTCCACTTTCTTGTAAGCATGGGCAGGATCATTCCGCCGAGTGCGTTGCCAAGAACTACCACAAAAACGAACGCCAGGTTTCGAAACGTGAAAGTCTGTTCGCCGATCGCCGCGCCGTTATAGAAAGAATTCGCAATAGAGTGGTCGAACCCGCTGAAAATGAACACGGGGACGCACAGAAAAACGCCGATCTTCTGACCGCGCTTCCACAGGTCGACCGCGAGGTACATCAGCAGACCGCAGAGTATCGAGGAAAGCACCCACTTCTTAGGGTCTGCGGCGAGTTTAGACGCGTAGCTTGCCCGCGCTGACTCCGCGATTTCGGGCAGGCAGAAGCTGACCAGGATCCCCATTATAAA
>OLPW01002850.1_pt1 | contig 14586 bp, 13 predicted proteins | sample 1672161 | NCBI WGS metagenome assembly OLPW01 (sample SAMEA3136654, study PRJEB25190) | human gut metagenome
TCGCTCACCGCCTCCATCTATGAGGGAGCTGTCAGCAAAGCTGACTGAAAAAGTCGGGATATGTTGACAAACCGTTTTCACAAAGCTATCCAATTCCCCTTAAAAGCAGAATCCTGCATAATCATGCAAAAAATCAACCCGCTCATGCGGAAAAAAGCGAATGAAACCTTTAAAATGCAGGAACGCGATTTGAAAATGCGAAAAATGAACTGAAAATGAAAGAACAAGCGCTGAAGCTGCAAAAGAATGTGAATAAAAATTGAAAAAGGTCTTGCGGACTGTGGAAAAGGCTGGTATAATAAAAGCGGTTTTACGAAAAACAATCGTTTTCGAATATGACAAACCGTTTGAGCTGTTTCGCACTTCGCACTGACGAAGTGTCGCGAATAGAAAAATTGGATGGAGGGTAAACACTATGAAGAAACTGCTTTGCCTGGCGCTGGCCGCAATGCTGTGTCTGGCGCTGGCCGCGTGCGCTGTGGCCGAAGGAACCTGGAAGATCGCGATCCTGACCGGCACGACCTCTCAGGGCGAGGAAGAATTCCGCGCCGCCGAGCGTGCCCAGAAGGCCGACCCGGAGCATATCATCACCGATACCTACCCGGATAACTTCATGGCCGAGACTGAAACGACCATTTCCAAGCTCGTCGCGTTCGCTTCCGATCCGGACGTGAAGGCGATCGTCATGTGCCAGGCCGTGCCGGGCGCAAAGGCTGCGTTTGACAAGATCCGCGCCATGGGCCGCGACGACATGCTGCTGATCGCGGGCGTGCCGCAGGAAGACCCGGCCGTCATCACCGCGGCTGCCGACTTCGTGCTCTACACCGACGAACCGAAGCAGGGCGACACCATCATGGAAACCTGCGCCAAGTGGGGCGTTGATGTGTTCGTGCATTACTCCTTCCCGCGCCACCTCGCGATGGAGACCATCGCCGCCCGTAAGGCGCTGCTGGAAGAAAACGCTGCGGCGCTCGGCATCGAGTATGTCGAAGCTACCGCGCCCGATCCGACCGGCGACGCGGGCGTTGCCGGCGCGCAGCAGTTCATCCTGGAGGATGTTCCGCGCCAGGTTCAGACCTACGGCAAGGATACCGCTTTCTTCGCAACCAACTGCTCCATGATGGAGCCGCTCATCGTTTCCATCTCCCAGCAGGGCGCTATCTTCCCGCAGCAGTGCTGCCCGAGCCCGTATCACGCGTTCCCGGCTTCCCTCGGCCTTGAGATTCAGGCCGGCGGCGACGACACCGAGGCGCTGAAGGCGATTGCCGCCGTGCTCAAGGAGCACAACGCGCTGGGCCGCTACTCCACCTGGCCGTCCCCGGTCAATATGTCCATCATCGACGTGAGCGTGGAATACGCCAAGAAGTGGATCGCCGGTGAAATCACCTCCAAGAACGACGGCGCCGCGATTGCCGCCATGTTCGAGGAGAAGGCGCCGGGCGCTATCGTCAGCAACTACACCAATGCTGACGGCCAGACTTTCGACAACTACTACACCGTCCTGCTGGGCGCTGTCGATTTCAACGACTACGCTGAGTAAAACAACCATCGGTTAAGCAAAGGTAAAGCCGACCCGCTTCACATGCGTTGAGGCGGGTCGCTTTTGCCGTTTCAAAGGAGGAATGAAATTGGCCTCGGAATACATCCTTGAAATGAGGGACATCACCAAGAAGTACGGCGAAAACGCCGTGCTTTCCGGCGTGTCGCTCAAGGTTAAGCCGGGCGAAATCCACGCGCTGCTGGGCGAAAACGGCGCGGGCAAGAGCACGTTGATGAACGTGCTTTTCGGCATGCCCGTCATTCATGAAACGGGCGGCTTTGGCGGCGAGGTCTATCTCAACGGCGAGAAGACGACCATCGCTTCCCCGCACGACGCGATGACCAAAGGCATCGGCATGGTGCATCAGGAGTTCATGCTGCTGCCGGGCTTCACCATCACCGAAAACATCAAGCTTAACCGCGAAATCAGTCGCCCCAGCGCGATCTCCCGCGTGTTTGGCAAGAATCTGGAAACGCTGGATATGAAGGCGATGTCTCAGGACGCGCGCGGCGCGCTGGACAGCGTCGGCATGTCGATTGACGAGGACACCCTTGTGGCCGGACTGCCGGTCGGCTACATGCAGTTTGTGGAAATCGCCCGCGAGATCGACAAAAAGGGCGTCAAGCTGCTGGTCTTTGATGAACCGACCGCCGTTCTGACCGAGAGCGAGGCGGCGCAGCTGCTCAAAGTGATGAAGGATATCGCCGCGCGCGGCATCGCGATCATCTTCATCACGCACAGACTCGACGAGGTCATCAACGCCGCGGACGGCATCACCATTCTGCGCGACGGCAAGCTTGTCGCCGAGTGCCGCACGAAGGATACAGACGTCACCCGGCTGGCGGAGATGATGATCGGCCGCAAGGGCGAAGCGGCCTTCGTCACCGCCGAGCCGCGCAAGCTGCCGGAGGATACCCCGGTTGCGCTCAAGCTCAGCCATCTGGCCGTGGATATGCCCGGCGAGATGGTCAACGACGTTTCCCTCGAAGTGCGCGAAGGCGAAATCTTCGGCATCGGCGGTCTGGCCGGACAGGGCAAGGTCGGCATTCCCAACGGCGTGATGGGTATTTATCCCAGCACGGGCGAGGTCGAGCTGTTCGGCGAAAAATCCCCGCTGAATAACGCGCGCCAGGCGCTCAAAAACGGCATGGCCATCGTGTCGGAGGATCGCCGCGGCGTGGGTCTGCTGCTGGATGAATCGATTGAAAACAATGTCGTATTCAACGCGATGCAGATCAACGGCGATTTTACCAAAAAGTTCCTCGGCGCGCATCTGCGCGACGGCAAGGCGATTCGCGCCTATGCCGACGAGATCATCAAGGAACTGGATATCCGCTGCTTCTCCGCGCAGCAGCATGCGGGCACGCTCTCCGGCGGCAACCAGCAGAAGGTCTGCATTGCGCGCGCGCTGGCGATGAATCCGAAACTGCTGTTCGTCTCCGAACCGACGCGCGGCATCGGCGCCAAAAAGCTGGTGCTGGAGACGCTGGTGCGGCTCAACCGCGAAAAGGGCATGACCGTCGTGATGGTTTCTTCCGAATTGATGGAGCTACGCTCCATCTGCGACCGCATTGCCATCGTCGCGGAGGGCAAGGTGGTGGACGTGCTGGAGACGAACGCGTCCGACGCGGATTTCGGCCTGGCGATGTCCGGCATTAAGCCCGAACATGTGAAACAGAAGGGAGGCGAGGCGCATGTCTAAGCTGAGGGCAACACGCGCGCAGGTGATTGCGGCGGCGATTATCGTCGTGCTGGCGGTGGTGCTGGGCGGCGTCGGCCTGTACGGCATGAATGCGCGCGGTTCCGAAAACGGCGCGCAGGTGCTGGAAAATATGCGCCTGCAAGCCATTCTCAATACGGCGGGCAGCGGCGCGGTGGACGCGTATGTGGCCGCCGCGAAGTCGGAAGCCTCGACCAAGGCGCGCGAGAGCGGCGGCGGCATGTCTGCCGTGCGCGAAGCGGCGGCCAAAGCCGAGGAAGAGGCCCGCGCCAAGGCGGAAGAGCTGGGCATCGGCGCAGTGGATCTCTCCGAAATCGATACCCAGCCGATGAGCGCGGCGCTTGATGTGCTGCTTGCGGCGCAGCAGGCGTATTTCGCCGAAGAAGCGAGCGCGCAGGCGGCCTATGCCGCGCAGCAGGCGCAGACCTCTGCGGCGGTAGACGACACGACTGCGGATGCCGCGGCAGACGATACGGCATCCGACGACATGGCGATGGAAGAAGAGACGGTCGATCTCTCCGGCTTCGTCGCGACGGAAGCGATGAATCGCCTGTCTGCCGAGGTGGACAGCGCGTATGCCGCGCTGTGCGAACAGATTAAGGCGGTTTTCCCGGCGCTGACGGACGATGTGCTCGCCACGCTCAAGGCGACGATCACGGGTATTGTCGCCATCCAGAACGACCGCTTTGAATTGCAGTATGACCGCGCGCTGGCGGCAAGCGGCATGAATCCCGGCCTGAACGGCACGATTCTGCGTGAGGCCTACACGATGGCGGTTAGCGCGTTCGGCCTGCTGATTCTGGCGGCGGCCGTGCTGTTCTACATCCCGCTGGTGGCGAAGATGGGCGTGCCGAGGCTGATTATCGGCCTGTTCTTCATCCTGCTGTGCCTGCTGGCGATGATTCTGGGTCTGTCCCTGCCGAGCCAGCTGAGCAACACGCTCGTGCGTCTGGGCATGAACGGCGTGCTGGTGCTGGCAATGCTGCCGGGCATTCAATGCGGCATCAGCCTGAACCTCGGCTTGCCCATCGGCATTATCGGCGGCCTCATCGGCGGCCTGCTGTGCATCGAGTTCGGCATGTCCGGCTTCACGGGGCTGTTCTTTGCGATTGCGGTCGGCCTTGTGATTGCGGCGGTGACGGGCTGGCTCTACGGCCTGCTGCTCAACCGCCTGAAAGGCAGCGAGATGAGCGTGACGACCTACGTCGGCTTCTCCGTTGTGTCGCTGATGTGCATTGCGTGGCTGGTTCTGCCGTTTAAGAGTCCGATCATGAAGTGGCCGCTGGGCAACGGCCTGCGAACCACCATCGGCTTGCAGACCTCCTACCGCCACGTGCTCAACGATTTCCTCTCTTTCGAGATTTTCGGCATCACGATTCCGACGGGTCTGCTGCTGTTCTTTGCGCTGTGCTGCCTGCTGGTGTGGCTGTTCATGCGCTCCAAGACCGGCATTGCGATGAGCGCGGCGGGCGCGAATCCGCGCTTCGCTGCGGCGACCGGCATTAACGTGGATCGCATGCGCATCATCGGCACGATGCTCTCCACGATGCTGGCGGCCGTGGGCATTATCGTTTATGGCCAGAGCTACGGCTTCATGCAGCTCTATCAGGCCCCGCGACAGATGGGCTTCCTCGCCGCTTCCGCCATCCTCATCGGCGGCGCGACGACATCCCGCGCCAAGATCAGCCACGTGGTGATCGGTACGTTCCTCTTCCAGGGCGTGCTGACGCTGGGCATGCCGGTGGCGAACGCGCTCGTTCCGCAGAGCACCATCTCCGAGACGCTGCGCATCCTGATTTCCAACGGCATCATTCTCTATGCGCTCACCAAGTCGGGAGGTGCGAACCGTGGATAAGAATCGACTGCGCGACACAGCGCGCAACAATATCGTGACCATCATGTTCATCGTGCTCTGCGCGGTGTGCATGGCTTTCTCCGGGTACGCGCCCAACTATGTGCTCTATGAGCTGTTCGGCCGTCTGTCGCGCAACATGTTCATCGTGCTCTCGCTGATCATTCCGATTGTCGCGGGCATGGGCATCAACTTCGCCATCACCATCGGCGCGATGGCGGCGCAGATTGCCTGCCTGCTCGTGCTGGAATGGGGCGTTTCGGGCATCGGCGGCCTGGCGCTGGCGGCGCTGCTGACCGTGCCGCTGGGCGGCATTTTCGGCTTCCTCATCGGCAAGCTGCTCAATAAGATGAAGGGCCAGGAGATGATCGGCTCGATGATCCTGGGCTACTTCGCCAACGGCCTGTATCAGCTGCTGTTCCTGTTCATCTTTGACAACATCATCCCGATTCATAACCCGAACCTGACGATCAAAGGCTCGAAGGGCATCGCCAACACGATGGATCTTTCCCGCGAGGGCGGCTTCGCGTACTCGCTGGAGAAGCTCTGGCAGCTGCCCGCGTCTCAGGCGGCGATTGCGTTCGCTGTCGTTGCGGCGCTGGTGCTGATCGTCGGCTATGTGACCAGCCATCGCAAAAACGCGAAAAAGCTGGGCGTTCAGCTCGCCGTGATCGCTGCGGCTGCGGCGGTCATGCAGCTTCCGGCGATAAAGAATCTGTTCTCCATGGTCAACGTGCCGATGGCGACGTTCGGCGTGGTGGCGCTGCTGTGCCTGTTCAACGTGGTCATCATGCGCACGAGGCTCGGCCAGCAGCTCCGCGCGGTCGGTCAGAACGGCGTGGTCGCCAACGCGGCGGGCATCGACGTGGATCGCGTGCGCATCATTGCGATCGTGTTCTCCACGATTCTGGCGGGCTGGGGCCAGCTCATTTTCGTGCAGAACATGGGTTCCTTCCAGACTTACGGCGCGCATGAACAGGTTGGCCTGTATGCGGGCGCGGCGATTCTGGTCGGCGGCGCGTCGGTCATCCGCGCGACCAACACGCAGGCGCTCGTGGGCTGCGTGCTCTTCCACCTGATGTTCATCCTCGCCCCGGCGGCCGGCAAGAACCTCTTCGGCGACGCGGCCATCGGCGAGTATTTCCGCGTGTTCATCTGCTACGGCGTTATCGCGCTGTCGCTGGTCATGCACGCGTGGAGCGAAAATAACCGCCGGAAACAGGCGGCCAGCGCGCTCCGCGCCGACAACAAGGCGTAAATCTTCTTTCCTCCCCGAAAGCGGGGAGGATTTTTTTGTCGAAAGGAAAATAATAGAATTGAAAATACGTTTTGACGCTGTGTGGAGAAAAAAGATGAAACAAACATTTGTGCTGCTGCTGACCCTGATGCTCATCCTGACCGCGTCCGCCGCGGTTGCCCAGCTTGGCGAGCCCGTGCAGGATTTCACCGTTGTGAACGAGAACGGCACGCTGACGGCGCTCAGCGGCCTGCTCCAAACGAAAAAAGCAGTGCTCCTGCATTTTTTTGCGGGCTGGCTGGATGAAGATTACAGCGATTTGCCCGCGGTTCAGGCGGCGTATGCGCAATACGGGGAGGATATCGGCTTTATCGTTGTCAGCGTGGAGGAACAGGAAACCGTGCAAAGCCTTGCCGCCGCGCGGGCGCAGAACGAGCTGACCGATTTGCCGCTGAGCCTCGGCGGTCTGAGCGCATTCGGGCAGTTTGGCTCGGCGTATATCCCGCTTACCGTCGTCGTCAATGCGGATGGCACGAGCGGCTTTGAATTTGACGGCGTTTTGGGCGCGGAAGCGCTTGAACGCGTGCTGGCCGTGTTTGTGCGGACGGATGGGCCGCTGGCAATGGAGACAGTGCCGCAGGAAGCGGAATAAACGGCGAAAAACCATAAAAACAAAAATAAACTCTGCCGCAGACGAAAAAACGCGGCAGAGTTTATTTATGGAGCCATCACCGGAATGATCAGCTCGGAATAATGGCGCATTTGTCCGTCGTCGTCCACAAACCACGCATACTGGCGCGTGTAGCCCTCACAGACGGGCGTGAGGTGATGCGCTTGCAGAAACTCGCGGTTCAGATCGACGATGGGCTGCAGGGAGTTTTCTTCCGGCGGGCGCAGTTCAAAGATCGTGCGGACGGTCTGCGGCCCGGCACTCAGGCGCATCTGCGAAAAATCCGCATGAATGACGTGCATAAATTCAGCCGGAGCGACGATGCCCACGCGCGCGGCGGCGCTTCCTCCGGTCAGCAGAGCTGGCGGGATGATCGTGCAGTAACTGGTCAGCGGGAGCGCGTTGATCAGGGCTTTCAGAATCGGCAGTTTGGGCACGGAAGCCCACAGCGCGGAGACGGAATCGAAATCGATGAGGTAACCCGCGCTGCCCGCGCAGAGGCGGGGCTGCATGGACAGCCTGTCGCAGTCGCGCAGCAGATCCGTGCCGCAGGTCATGCGCTCGTAGACGGCGTTTTGCTGAGCAATCTGCTCGCGCAGCGCGGCGCGTTTTTCGTCCATCATCGCGACCAGCTCCGCAAGCGGGCAGTTGGTCATGATGCGCTTGATTTCGTCAAGCGAAAAACCCTGCCGCTGGAGGCCTTTGATGATGCCCAGCCGCTGCACGTCCGCGATGGAGAAACGCCGAAAGCCGCTGGAAGCGGTTCTATCCGGCGAGAGCAGCCCCTTTTCCTCATAATAGCGAAGAGCTTCGGGCGTGAGGCCATAAGCGATGGAAAGCGCGCTGATGGATATTTTCATGAAAACGCTCCTGCAAAAGAAAATAATCTTGTTCTTTCATATCCATTTTACAGGAAACGGGCGGAAAAAGCAATCCCCCGAAGGGGGACGGAACGCCGGCGTTTCAGAATGCTTCACGCGGTTTGAACGCATGTTTTTTCATTTAAAATCAAATCATGGGTTGACAGGTCGCTTTAAACTGTATATACTGTTCATGAACAGCTGAAACGGAGATGAACGGATTGGAGATACTCATCAGCAACGCGTCCGGCTTGCCGATTTACGAGCAGATTACGACGCAGATTAAACAGAAGATCCTCTCCGGCGAACTGGCGGCGGGCGAGGCACTGCCCTCCATCCGCGCGCTGGCGAAGGACTTGCGGATCAGCGTTATCACGACCAAGCGGGCGTATGACGAGCTGGAACGCGAAGGGCTGGTGTGCACGGTGGCGGGTAAGGGCTGCTTTGTCGCCGCGCGCAACCGGGAATGGATTCGGGAAGAGCTGCTGCGGCAGATCGAGACGCATTTGGAAAAGGTTGCCGAATTGGCGGCGCAGGCGGATGTGAGCGGCGAGGAGCTTTGCGAGATGCTCCGCGCGCTTCGGGAGGAGAATGAACCATGAATGCGATTGAATTGAACCACGTCGCCAAGCGATACGGCGACTTTGCTTTGGAGGATGTGAACCTGACCCTGCCGCAGGGCTGCGTGCTGGGGCTGATCGGCGAAAACGGTGCGGGTAAATCGACGCTGATTCGCATGATGCTGGGCGCGTGCAGGCCGGACGGCGGCGAGGTGCGCGTGCTGGGCGAAAAGGCGGGGCGGACAGCGGCGTTCACCAAAGTTCGGCAGGATATCGGCGTGGTGCTGGATGAAGCCTGCCTGCCCGACGAGCTGACCGCGCAGCAGGTCGGAAAGGTGATGCACGGCATTTATGCAAACTGGGACGACGCGGCGTTTTCGTCGCTCTGCGCGCGGCTGGATCTGCCGAAGGGCAAGAAGGTGAAGGATTTTTCGCGCGGCACGAAGATGAAGCTGGCGATTGCCATCGCGCTGAGCCACAAGGCGAAGCTGCTCGTACTGGACGAGGCGACAGGCGGCCTTGACCCCGTTGTGCGCGACGAAATCCTCGACCTGCTCAACGACTTCACGCGGGAGGAAGAACACGCGATTCTGCTCAGTTCGCATATCGTGACCGATCTGGAAAAAATCTGCGATTACGTGGTCTTTCTGCATAAGGGCCGCGTGCAGATGGCGGGGGAAAAGGACGAACTGCTGGAGCGCTATGCGCTGCTGAATATGACGCACGAAGATTATGCGGCGATGGAAAAAAGCGGCGTGGCGCGCATGCTGGAGGGTCACGGCGGCGTTCGCGTGCTGATGGAGCGGCAGGCCGCGCCGCGCGGCGCGCAGACGGAACGGCTGGGGCTGGAGGACATGATGCTGCTGCTGGAAAAGGGGGAGAAGGCGTAATGAAAGGCATTTTATTCAAGGATTTTCTGTCGGCTAAAAGGATTTTGACGATCTATCTGTTGATGATTATCTGCTTCTCCTTCGGCGGGGCAAAAGGCGTGTTTTTCGCGCTCTGCTATTCCATCATGGTGCCGGTCAACCTGCTGGGTTTTGACGAGCGCAGCCGGTTTGACCGATACGCTTCCGTGCTGCCGCTGACGGGAATGCAATGCGTCGCGGATAAATACATCGTGATGTATCTGAGCATGGCGGTGATGATGGTGCTCAGCTCGTTGATTGCTTTCATTCGGACGGGGGCTGCGTCGGCGATGGAAGATATGCTGCTTTACGCGGCGACGGTGCTGGCGACGCATGCGCTGTGCATGCCGCTGCTGATCCGCATGGGCGTGACGAAAGGGCAGTGGGTCTATCTGCTGGCGCTGGTCGCTGAGTTCGGCGTGACGGCCATCATCGGTAAGCTCGGCGGCGAAGGCGTCGTGGAGAAGATTTCCGCGCTGGCCCTTCCGATTTTCCTTGCCGCGCTGGCGGTGAACGTCGCTTCGATGTTCGTCGCGGCGAAGATGTTTGATCGGCGGGCGGAGGGGTAAAACGCTCTCAGTCAGTTTCGCTGACAGCTCCCTCCCAGCTCCCTCCAGGAGGGAGCCTTTTGGTTTGAAGACACAGGTACGAAAGGGCAAAGCCTCCCTCTCCGAGGGACGCTTGAAATCGTCGCCGCCTGTGGTGGATTCAGACGATGAAAAACGCCGAAGGTTGGCTGCCGAAGGCAGACGGTAAAACACTGACCGCCTTTGAAAACGGAAAACATTTGATAGGAAAAAAAGCGGGTTTCGTTGTATAATAGACACCGTATTTAAAAGTAAAGGAGAAAAATCCGTGAAGAAAAAGAAAAAATGGATCAAGTGGGTTGTGATTCTCGTGATCGTGGCCGCCATGATCGGCTGGTTCATGATGGTTTCCCGAAAGACGCAGGACGTGGCCTATACCGATGTGCAGGCGACGCTGGGCAGCATCGAGACCTATTACAATTTTGACGGGCTGGTCAAGGCCAAGCGCGTGCAGACGATTACCGCTGCGCAGAGCGACAAGGTGCGCACGGTGTATGTGACGCAGAACCAGCAGGTCAAAAAAGGCGAGCGCCTGTATCGGCTGGAGGGCGGCGAAACCGTTGAGGCCGATATCGCGGGCGAGGTGACAGGACTGTACGTCGAGCAGGGCGGCGTGGTGACCGCAGGCGAGACGACCGTGCAGATCATCGACATGAACAGCCTTGAAATCGAGCTGAACGTCGATGAATACGACGTGGCGGCAGTCGTGCCGGGGCAGGCGGTGCAGGTCAACGTGCTTGCGCCGGATGTGAACTTCGCCGGCAGCGTGACGGCGCTCAACAAGAACGGCACGGCCTCCGGCGATCTGTCGTATTACACGGCGACGGTCGCGTTTGACGCGACGGAGAACGTCTATCCCGGCATGCAGGTGAGCGCCAAGGTGCTCAAGGAGCAGGCCGAAGACGCGGTGCTCATCCGTCAGGACGCGGTGCAGTTTGACGATTACAACAAGCCTTACGTGCTCGTGCGCGGCGCGGACGGCAAGAGCGTGGAGCAGAAGAGCGTGACCGTCGGCGTAAGCGACGGCATGAACTGCGAAATCACCAGCGGCCTGAACGCGGGCGACACGGTGCTCAAGTCCTCCGGCGTGACGATGGCCGAGCTGATGGAGCAGATGCAGGCCCAGCAGCGCACCGGCCGATAAGCGGAGGCCGCCATGAGCAACGACTTTTTCAAAATGCGCGGCATTGTCAAGCAGTATCAGATGGGGAATGAAGTGCAGACCATTCTCAAGGGAATCGATCTGGATATTGAAGAGGGCGAGTTTCTCTCCATCCTCGGCCCGTCGGGCAGCGGCAAATCCACGCTGATGAATATCATCGGCTGTCTGGATACGCCGACGTCGGGCGAATACATTCTGCATGGACGCATGATTCGCGATTTGGATGAAAAACAGCTGGCGCACATCCGCAGCAAGGAAATCGGCTTCATCTTTCAGCAGTTTCAGCTTCTGCCGCGGCTCGACGCGCTCAAGAACGTGGAGCTGCCGCTGATTTACGCGGGCGTTCCGCCCAGAGAGCGCACGCGGCGCGCGGAGGAAATGCTCGTGCGCGTCGGCCTGAAAGACAGGATGCACCACTACCAGAACCAGCTTTCCGGCGGTCAGCAGCAGCGCGTGGCGATTGCGCGCGCGCTGGCGACCAACCCGACGCTGCTGCTGGCGGACGAGCCGACCGGCGCGCTCGATCAGGCGACGGGCGAACAGGTGATGGCGCTTTTCCGCGAGCTGAACGACGAGGGGCGAACCATCGTCATGATTACCCACGACCTCAAAATCGCGCGCCACGCGAGCCGCATCGTCAACATTCTGGACGGCGTGCTCTCCGAGGGGGTGAGCGCCTATGATTAAAAAGAAGTGGGATATGTTCGCGGAGAGCGTCTCCATGTCGCTTTCCAACATCGCGGGCAACAAGATGCGCACGTTTTTGACCACGCTGGGCATCATCATCGGCGTGGGCGCGATCATCGCCCTGATGACCGTTGTGCAGGGTGCGACGGACACCATGAACGCCCAGTTTGACGCGATGGGTCTGGGCACGCTGCGTGTCTCCGTGGCGGGCACAGCGATCAAGCATGGCCTGACGGACGACGATTTGCAGACGATTCTGGATTGCGAACATGTCGCAGGCATTTCGCCGTCGCTGAATGCGACCGTGACGGCCAAGCGCGGGAACGTGTGGAGCGATTCGATCTCCGTCAACGGCAACAACGACGAGTATTTCCGCCATAATCCGGATCTGCTCCGACGCGGCCGCGCCATCGACGTGTTGGATGTGGAAAACAACGCGCGCGTCTGCCTGGTGGACGGCGACGCGGCCAAGACGCTGTTTTTCGGCGAAGACCCCGTCGGGCAGACGTTTTATCTCGACGGGTTTGAGTATACCGTCGTCGGCATGATCGACGAGGACGAAAACGCCAGCCTGTTCTCTCAAATCCTGATGGGCGGCAAGACGGACGGCACGGTCTACGTACCGTACAGCTCGGCGAAAAAGCTGCTGGGCACCTCCACCGTCACCGCCGTAGAGGTTTATGTCACCGATCCGGACGACACGGATGCGGCGGTGGACGAACTGGAAGCGGCGCTGGACGGCATTTTCAATGATAAGGATAACACCTACACCATCATCAATATGGAATCCATGACGGACGCAATGAACCTGATGACCTCCATGATGATGTCGCTGCTGGTGGGCATCGCATCCATCGCGCTGGTCGTCGGCGGCATCGGTATCATGAACATGATGCTCGTCACCGTCACGGAGCGCACGACGGAAATCGGCCTGCGCAAGGCGCTTGGCGCTGAACCTGGGCAGATTCAAATGCAGTTTTTGATCGAGGCAATCATCCTCTCGCTGCTTGGCGGCGTCATCGGCGTGATTGTCGGTCTGAGCGTGTCGTTCGCCATCTGCATGAATACGGATATCACGTTCAGCCTGAACACCTTTGCCATTGGGCTGGGCGTGGGCTTTTCGGCGGCGGTGGGCATCATTTTCGGCTGGGCGCCTGCGCGCAAGGCCAGCCGCCTGAACCCGATTGACGCGCTGAGGAGTATGTAAAAAAGGTTTAAAACCGCCGCAAAGCGAGTCTGATGGGGATTGATATCGCGTGCCCGCTGTGCGGGATTCAACGGGATATCAATCATCCCTCAGTGGGGTATGGGGCAAAGCCCCATGAATGCTCTTCTTTTCAAGCGATTTCAGAGCAGATTGCGTAGCAGTCTACGATTGAAACGGCGGCGGAATGCAAACAAAATCATAACGGCCCAAAAGAAAGGATACGGATATATGAAGAAACGGATTGCGATGATTGCAATGATGGCTTCCCTGGTCACAACCACCGCCTTCGCCGAAGGCGTCAAGATCGACGGCAGCATCAAGAGCGCTGAAACCAAAACCATCCTCGCGCCGTATAGCGGCGTGGTGGGCAATTACGCCGTGACTGCGGGCGACGCGGTGAACATGGGCGACGCGCTTTTTGCGTTGCGCACCGAACAGGTCTATGCCGATTTTGACGGCACGGTGACCGCCGTGTTTGCGCAGCCCGGCGACAGCGCCGCTTCTGTCGAGGAGCGTTACGGCGCGCTGGCTTACATCGAGCAGGATGTGCTCTATCGCGCGGAATGCACCACGACCGGCGGCGACAGCGACAACGAAAACAAGATGATTCACGTCGGCGAGAAAGTATATATCCGCTCGACGAGCAACAACGACCGCGTGGGCGAGGCACGCGTCATCGGCGTGGAGGGCAAGAGTTACACGCTGGAGGTAACGAGTCAGACGGATATGCGTATGAGCGAAAACATCAAGGTTTATCGCAGCGCGAACCACGCCAATTCCAGCTGTATCGGCACGGGCAAGCTTTCCCGCGTTGATCCACAAGGCGTGACGGCTACGGGTTATGTGCTCGCCGCATATGTGGAGGACGGCCGGCATGTCAGCCGCGGCGACGTGCTCTTTGACGTTGTGCCTGATGTGCTGGACGGCATGGTCGGCGGCGACGGTCACGTTTATATGCCGGAAGACGGCGTGCTGCTCAGCGTTTCGGCGGTGAGCGGCGAACAGGCGGCCAAGGATGCTGTTCTGGCGACGTATTGCCCGAAAGACGCGATGCGTCTCGTCTGCTCGGTGGATGAACAGGATCTTTCCGAATTGGCTGTCGGCGATGTGATGCAGGTGACGCTGGACGCATATGAAGATAAGCCCCTGAGCGGCACGATTGTGAAAATCGCTTCCGCCAGCGGCGATGACGGCACAAGCACGTCGTTTGACGTGACGATCGAGCTGGAAGCCAACGACCTGATGCGTATCGGCATGAGCGCCTCGGCGGAAAGGTAAGAGAATACAGGGAAAAACGGGGCGGTTTCAAGGAGCCGCTCCGTTTTTTCGTAAAAAAGAAAAAAATTGTAAAAAAGGGGTTGCTTTTTCTGCGTGACTATGCTATACTATCTAACGTTCCGAGCGAACAAAGTGAATAAGCCATGGGGTATTAGCACAGTTGGTAGAACGAAGTTCTCCGATGTACGCCCCACACTCAAGGCAGTTAATGGTGAATCTGCACAAAATTCATCGGGAATATTTGGGGCATTAGCACAGTTGGTAGCGCGCTACATTCGCATTGTAGAGGTCAGCGGTTCGAATCCGCTATGCTCCACC
>OLPW01002865.1_pt1 | contig 14519 bp, 17 predicted proteins | sample 1672161 | NCBI WGS metagenome assembly OLPW01 (sample SAMEA3136654, study PRJEB25190) | human gut metagenome
CACGTCGTTCGCGGCGTTCCCGTCCGTATTGTGACGGATTTCGACCAGATTCCCGTGCTGCTCGTCGTAGGTATATTCGATGTGGACTGGCGGATTTCCTGCTTTGGCGCGTGAAACAATTGGTGTGGTCGTGTGCTTGCTTGACTTCTCCCCTCCCCTATGGTAGAATTATCTGGGAGGGGTGAGAATGGTTAACGAAGCACAAGAAAGAGTTCCTGCAAAGTACAAGAAAAAAAGAGCTGATGCTGTTACTTTTTCCTTTGATAAAGAAAATTCTATTCCGTTTCAAGAAGCCGTGGAAGCAAGTGGCAAATCAAAGGCATCATATGTTCGTGATGCAATAGAAGCGCAGCTTCGAGAAGACGGATTTTTATCAAGGAGCGAGAACACATGAAATGGGATTCGACGGACAAGGGAAAAGAATGGCACAAAAATTACGATGCAAGAAATATCCGGTTTGAAGTAACATTCCGCAAGGAGTCTGGAAGCATGGAAGCTCTTGACAAAGCATGTACAGTTCATGGAATTTCCAAGGCGGACTATTTGCGGAAATCTGTTACGAACAAGATGAAGAAGGACGGCTTCCTGCCGCCCGAAGGATAAAAATAATCACTCACTGTTCTCTTGCGAAGCTCTGAATACTGTGATAAAATAAAGATGCAGTAGGCAAACGTCTATTGTGTGGTCAAAGAATGGGGTGATGCCAATGGACAGCAATCGAACAATTAGCTTTTCGCTGGGTGAAATGGCTTTTGAATACGATGAAGAAAAGAATCGAATCAATATAAAGAAGCATGGGATTTCTTTTCGCAGTGCAGCCCGTATCTTTTTCGATTATGACCGAATTGAATTTTTCGATGACAATCACAGCGGCTGTGAGGTGCGCTATGATACAATCGGCGATACCTCAGCCGGACGAATCACACAAGTTGGAGAAATATCAATCGGAAATGTAAACCAATTCTCTGATGGTAAGAATGAAATTCTCTTCGTTGTATATACTGAAAGAGTCAGAGTTGAAGAGAACGGAAAAGAAACTGACGTAACAAGGTTAATTTCAGCCCGATTAGCGACCGAATTTGAAAGGGGGCTTTATTATGGTAAGAGCTAATGAACTGTCCGCCGAAATGAAGCGCGAGCTTGCCTTCACCAAAGAGGAACTGGCAGAGTTGGAAGCCGCAAAAAAAATGCCAATTACGTTTGATGCGGATTGCCCTGCAACCACGCCGGAACAAGCGGTTAAATTCAAGAGGGTCAATCCGCCCCGCAAAAGAGCGGATGCCCATATGGCGTAAAATGAGCTTTGCCCGTTAGTCGACTGTAAACGTTGCAGTCTACTGACGGGCTTTTTTGTAACTGTCGTGATTGTGCCGGCGCATCCTCCGTCGGCGTCTCGCTCACCAGCGGGAACGTCATCACGTTGTCGCCCTTGTCGGTAATCGTGATATTCTCATCCCCGATTTCCAACGTCAGAGACAAACCAGACTGGTCGGAATACTTCTTTTGGTCATCTTTATTCTTCTTAAAGAAGTGTTCCGTGCCGTCGCCATCCGTATACACGAACTCCACTTCGCCGTTGTACAGCACCTTGTGCAGCGTCTGATGCAGCGAAGTCCGCCAGCCGTAGCCCATGCCGAACTCGTCTTTGTCGCTGTCGCAAGAATTGTAATAGTGCGTAATCGAGACGGGCAGACGATTGCCATTCATCGCGGTATCCGCATGGGAGAAGATCAGGTTGCCGTTGACGAGGCTGACGCTGCCAGTCCCCGCCAACCCAGCAGACTGATGGTCGTAAGTCAGATAGCTCTCCAAGCCCGCAAGGCTCGCGTATTCCAGCACGAAGTACGGCTGATTCGCCGTTTCGCTCGAATGCAGCTGCGAAAAGCTGCTTTCGCTTTTGGGCGCGCTCAGCTGAACACCGTGATTTTCGCCCAGATACCACTTGCGCGCAAGGCTCGTGACGTCGAACTCTTTCCACGAATACTGATTTTTCAGCACCCGGCAGTAGTCCTGATACACGCCGCTGACATCCGGCTGGTGGTCATAGGTGATCGTCTCCGGATTCCAGTCCTCCAGCACTTCCGTGCACATGATGGCGGTATCCGCCGTCGGCGCGTAGACGTTGCGAACGCACAGTTTCGCGGACGTGATGAAGTGGTTCGCGCCCAGACGCGGCAAGTCCACGACTTTCAGATAAGTCAGGCGGTTGCCGTAGTAATTCGTGTTGCTGATCCACAGACGTTCGTCGTGCGAGAAGTTCTGCGTCGAACCTTCCTTAACGTAGGTATCGAGGATGCCCGCGGCATTTTCTGCGCTATTCGCGCTGTCCGCGAACGTCGCAATCGGGCTGTGTGCCTGCGCCGCCATCTGCTGGCGCTTTTCGGCGGAAAGTTCCACCCACTGGTGCGTCGCCGCATCGTACTCATGAACCGGCGTGGTCTGCACCACTGCGCGGAATCGGTTGTTGCCCAGCGCGTACACCTTGCCGCATCGGGTGCGGAGGTGTTTCAGTTCCTGCTGAGCCGGGAACTGAATCTGTTTCTGATTGTTTTCTTGGTTACTCATATGTTTCCTTTCTTTTCTGTGCGCTCCTTTTGCGCACATTTTTTCTATCGAAGGGTACGAAAAAAACCCCTCGCGCCGTGCGCGGGAGCCTCTCTGTATCTTTCGACGGTATGATTCTATCACACTTTTGCAGCGTGTGCATCCGCGTTTTTAGACATGGCTTGTCTTTCTTCTCTATCCGTCACGAATTCATGTAATTCCTATCGGGTATAATTTTACCTTCCTTATTGACTTTCGCCCCGATTGGGTATAAAATATAGTGATGATTTAAGCCTTTGGAGGTGTTTATCGTGAACAAGATTGCCCAGTTTGTCCGCGAAAGCCGCAAGGCTGCAGGACTCACACAAGAAGAATTTGCTGTTCGTTCTGGTCTTGGACTTCGCTTTGTCCGTGAATTAGAGCAGGGAAAACCTACTGTCCGCATGGACAAAGTAAATATAGCACTTGCTATGTTTGGCATGGAAGCCGTCCCCGGCAGAAAGGAAACAGACTGATGGACGCATTTAGAGCAGGATTTGTTTATGTCGAAGATTGCTATGCTGGCACACTTTCTGAGACAGAAGATGGCTACCGCTTTGCCTATGATGCAGATTATCTAAGCAGCGAGAATCCGAGAGCAGTTTCGCTGACTCTTCCGCTGCGTGATGAGCCTTATGACTCCAGCACACTATTTTCTTTCTTCGACGGTCTCATTCCAGAAGGGTGGCTGCTAAATGTTGTCACTCGCAACTGGAAACTTAATCGAAAAGACCGTTTTGGTTTGCTGCTTGTCGCATGTCGTGATACGATTGGCAATGTAACCATTCAGGAGGTGCGCAAATGATCTGCCTTTGCTGTGGAAAGCCCATCAAAAATGAAGAAGCTGCCTCCTGCGGCTGGCATCACTCCTGCATCAAACATTTCTTTGGAACTACCAGATTACCTGAAATCACCATTTCAAACGAAGCATTAGAATGGATTGCAAATGAAACAATCAGTAAGGGCTACACTGTACCGGGTGTGCAAAAAAAATTGTCGCTGCACCTGTCCAAAGAAGAGAAAGCTCGCCTAACTTTCGTTAGTTATCCATCCGGATATATTCTAAAGCCGCAGACAAATGAGTATCGTGCCTTGCCAGAAGCAGAGCAAATGATTATGTGTATGGCCGATGCAGCAGGCATCACCACAGTACCTCATGGACTCATCCAATCAGATGGTACATATGCTTATATTACGAAGCGTGTTGACCGCATGGTGCTGCCAGATCAATCAATTCGACTGTTAGCTATGGAGGATTTCTGTCAATTAACCTATCGGTTGACAAATGACAAGTATCAAAGTTCCTATGAACGATGTGCCAAAGTCATTGACCGATGGTCTTCACAAAAGGGGTTAGATATGGCAGAATTCTTTATTCGCATTGTTTTTTCTTTTCTGGTGGGAAATTCCGATATGCATTTGAAAAACTTTTCATTGCTTGAAACTGCCCCCGGCTCACAGGAATTTATGTTGTCTCCCGCGTATGATATGCTTCCTGTAAACATCGTATCAAATGACACAGAGGAAACCGCTTTGGCGTTGAACGGCAAAAAGAGTAACTTGCGCAAGAAGGATTTCTTTGCGTTAGCAGCAGCCTGCCACTTGTCGTCCGCTTCTGCTGAAAAGATGATTGGAAATTTGATTAAAAAGGTTGACGTGCTGATTTCTATTGCCGAACATGCTGAAATTCCCGATGATATTCGGCAAGCCTGCATTGCACTGCTGATAGAGCGTGCCGCTGTTTTTGCATAAAGGAAAAGAGCCCTATCGGGTATAATCCTGCATTCGGCATGCATTTTATCCCCGATAGGGTATATTTATGATGTCAGCTATCTTTTCCAAGAAGCCAGTCTGTAAGGTTCTTTACGCGAATGCCATTATAGTTTCCTACTGTCAGGCGTTCTGATGTAAGGACTACTTTTTCGTAATTATCGCGGATTTGTGTCAATGGACGCATTTCGCGGTCAAAAGTCTCCTGTGCCGTCATATCAGCTGTTACCTGATAGTAGCTGTATTCGCCATGCTTCTCCGCCACAAAATCAACTTCCGTGCTTCCGATTTTGCCAATCATCACCTGATAGCCCCGTCGCAAAAGCTCAAAATAGACTACATTTTCAAGCGTGAAGCCGAAATCGTAATTTCTGCGAGGGAGAATGTGGTTTCTCAAGCCGAGATCAACAATGTAGAACTTTTTGTTGACCTTCAGAAGCTGTTTTCCCACAATGTCGAAGCGCTCAGCAGGATAAAATATGAATGATTCTGTCAGCGCATCCACATAATCATCCACCGTATTCGGAGAAACTTTTCTGCCGGAAGAAATCAGGTAGTCGGCAATGCTGCGAATGGAAACAGGGCTGCCCACCACGCTTGCAAGGTATTTGGCAATTGATTTCAGCAGTGCAATGTCTGTGATTTTCCGCTTGCTCGGCTCGCTTTCGCGCCGCACCTGCCTATCTTCGATGTCTTTCACGATAACGGTATTGTAGATGCCCTCCAAATAGGTTTCCACTTTTGCTGTGGTGCGCCCCATCCGAGCGACGTAAGGCAGTCCGCCGCATTTCAAGTACTCCGCAAAGCCGCGCTCCTCGTCCATCCCTGTAATCGTCAGAAATTCTTTCAGCGAAAGCGGGAGCATCTTAATCTCCACATAGCGCCCTGTCAGAAGCGTGGCAAGGTCTCCAGAAAGCATGTACGCATTAGAGCCGGTGATGTAAATATCCACATTTGGCTTCACATACAGACTATCCACAACTTTTTCAAAGTCAGCAACCTTTTGAATTTCATCAAGAAAGATGTAGGTGTTTTTTTCGGGAATCAGCCGTTCTTTCAGATATGCGTACAGCTTCTTGTAATCCAGCAGTTCCTCATACTCCAGTTCCTCGAAGTTTATAGAAACAATCTGCGCATCTGCGATGCCATTCTCCTTGAGCCAAGTTTGATACTGCGCCAGCAATGTGGATTTTCCGCAGCGGCGAATGCCGGTCACGACCTTGATGACTTGTTCGTCCTTCCAGCCAATCAGCTCGTCAAGATACTCTTTTCGCTCTACCACTGAATACACCTCCTGCAAGAAGTATCTCTATTATAGAACAGAATATTCTCGAAGTCAATATAGTATTCCGAAATCGGAATTTTTTTGTGTTTTCACGCAATCATATTCCCAATAGAAATCAGCCGATACCATTTTCAAATAAGAATCGCCGCGAATCTTTGTATTCTGACTAACGCAAATGAACCCCAGCATACCGCGCTGCGCATAGTATCCACAGACTGTTATTGATTAGCGCTGCAAAGTCGGTCGAATGTTAAAAGTTTTTGCATTGCAGTGCATTTACTTTATTTTTTCGCCGATTTGTGCTATACTAATGATACAGGAGGTGTACCACATGATAGATTCTCATGAACTTAGACGGCGCGACAGCTATTTGAATAAGCTGATTGGCTTTCAGGATACGGAACCAGTCAAGGTTATTACCGGTATTCGCCGCTGCGGTAAGTCCAGTCTGTTAAAGTTGATGGTTCAGCATTTGAAGGATACCGGTGTTCTGCCGGAGCAGATTATCGAGATGAATTTTGAGTCCTTTGATTTTCATAAGATGAGTGCTGACGATGTCTACCGATATGTGAAAGAGCGCATCATCACCGGAAAGAGGATGTACCTTTTCTTTGACGAGCTGCAGCGAATCAAAGCATGGGAAGATGCAGTAAACGCTTTCCGTGTGGACTTTGATTGCGATATCTATGTTACCGGGTCGAATGCCTATCTTCTTTCTTCGGAGTATGCCACCTATCTCTCCGGACGGTGCGTAGAAATCAAAATGCTGCCGCTCTCTTTCCGCGAATTTCTCGATTTTCATGGTTTTGATGTTCGTGAAACGCAAAGTGCGTTTGGCGGGCTTCGCAAACAGGTATTCGATAAAAACAATGAACGCTATGAGTTGCGAGAGGTTTTCGCTGCCTATATGCGCTTCGGCGGGATGCCCGGCATTGCTGATGTTGGTCTGGAGCAGGAAAAGGTGCTGGCACTTCTTGATGGCATCTATTCCACAGTCGTAATCCGCGATATTCTGGAGCGAGAAACTCGCAGAGGGCAAAAGCAAATCACAGACCCTGCGCTGCTTCGCAAGATTATCCTGTTTCTTGCAGATAATATCGGCTCCAGCGTTTCTATTGCCTCCATCGGTAATATACTGGTAAACGAAGGGCTTTTGGACGATGATAAACGCAAGGGTATCCCCAGCGCACATACTGTACAAGCCTATGTGAATGCGCTGTTGGAGAGCTACTTCTTCTATGAAATCAAACGCTTTGACATCAAGGGCAAAGCCTACCTCCGCACGCTCGGAAAATACTATATCGTTGACATCGGACTTCGCAATTATTTACTGGGTTTTCGCAATCGCGACAGCGGTCACGCCATCGAGAATGTCGTTTACTTTGAGCTTCTTCGCCGTGGCTATGATGTAGCAATCGGCAAAATCGGCAATGACGAGGTGGATTTCATCGCAACGACAGCTGACGAAAAAAAGTATATTCAGGTAACGGAGTCCATGATGAGCGAGGACGTGCGCAAGCGTGAACTCGCACCGCTGCAAAGCATTCGTGATAACTACGAAAAAATCGTGTTATCTCTTGAGCCGGGACTTGATACTTCCTATGACGGCATCAAATCCGAGAACCTCATTGATTGGCTTCTCAACGAATAAGCACTGCATTTTCAGAGACACGTTCTTTGAGTCCCCGACGTAGAATGTACCTATTATAATAGGTAGAAACTCATCCAGAAATGACGAAAAGAGCCCGCCAGCACACCGTGTTATTCACAGTATGCTGACGGGCTGAAAATACTCAATCCTTTTTCTTTACGAAGCAGCGTTTTTTATAGAACGCAATGCCATAGCAATGAATGTGGTCACTGTCATACTCATCTTCAAAATCCTTGGAGTACATTCTTTGGTCAATTTGCCGCAGCGCCTTGTCACACGCAGATTCCAAATCGCCTAATGTCATCGCGCGTTTCGCTTCAAAAATAGCCACCCGGCCATTGATCGTATCGCAGACAACGACATCACTTCGACCTTCTCCATGTTCCTTGTTTGAATCCACCTGATATCCTGCACCAGCGAAAATACCGCTCAGGAATGCGTGATAAAAGTCCTCTCCATAATCATGGTAGCTTATGGTTCGCCGTAATAGTGTGCTCACTTCCCTTGTGATTTTTTCGCAGTCGCCACGCCACACGGCTTCAAAAAGGGCATTCTTATTCCATTTAGAAGCACTTTCCTCAAACCATTCAGCGACCTCTGTTTCAAAAATCTGCTTAATTTCCAAATTCGGAATTTTCAGTGCCACCATGTTATCCGGAAGAGCTTCATTGATTTCACCATCTCTGACCCGTGTCAAATAGCCCGTCAGGTACATCATGCTCCATAGATTTTCCTCAGAGGAGTGCAAATAGTCATACGTCAGATTTTCATCCACTCTCTGTACGATATATCCGCCGCTCATCAGCGTTTCCATTTTCTTTGTAATGCTTGTGCCGGCATAATCAATGAACGAGCGAATGATTGCGTTGTCACTCGTATCTTTCCAGTACTCATCTGGTTCTGCATTGGAATTTTTCTGCAAATCATCAATATAGCACATCACATCCCAAGGGCAATAGACATCAGCATCACCGAAACGGTAGCCATCATACCATTTCTTTATGACTTCTTCCTTCCCCTTGATGCCTGCATCTTCAAGGATTTTATCCACTTCGCTTTGAACAAATCCATAGTATTCGTTAAGGTGAGACGAAGTAATTGTGTTCGAGACGAAATTGTTTGTGCCTGTAAAAATGCTCTCCTTTGCAATTTTCAGGCATCCAGTAACCACGGCAAGTTGAAGATATGGATTATCCTTTAATGCCTGCATAAATCCCTTCATGATTTCAAGCATTTCTTTGTAGTAGCCGTTGCTGGTTGCTTTTGCCATAGGAACATCATACTCATCAATCAGAAGAATTACATTTTTATGATAGTGTCTGTTCAGAAACTCTGAAAGAATTTGAAGTGAACGCATCACTTCAACCTTTCCCGCGTGCTTATATGCAATGTTCCAAAACAGCTTCTTTTCTTCTTCGTTCAGCACCGAGCTCTGCATCAGATATTCATGTTTCTTATAAAGTTCTCCAATTTCATAAGCAAACTGCTCATACGCAGTTGAAAAATCGTTTCCCTCAACTGCCTTAAGACTCAAGCTCATCACAGGCCACTGGTTCATCCACGCATCGCAAATATCCTTTTGCTTTGAAATTTCCAGTCCTTCAAACAAACTTTTGCTATCTTTTTGAATGTCTAAGAAGCACTCAAGCGTACTCATTCCTAACGTCTTTCCAAAGCGGCGCGGGCGAGTTATTAATGTAACTTGCGTACCGGACGACTTGAGTATTTCACCAATCAGCCCTGTTTTATCGACATAGTATAGACCTTCTCTACGGATCTTTTCAAATTCGGATTTTCCCTTCGGAATGTTCAAAAAAGCCATGCTACCTACTCCCTTCCGAAGCATTACTACCGAGGCCGCTCTTGCGCATAATCCTCAAAAGGATATCACACCCCAGTGTACTTTGATTTTACCATCTATCTCTGGAAATAGCAAGTCAATCGGACGGAACAGCCGACGATATTTTTCTCATGCCACTTGTCAAACAACTTCTTCGCTGCAGCCATGATGCACTAATTGGAAAGTTCGACAATGCCACGGTGGATTTCATCACAATCTCACCGATTGCCTGTTCAAGAAATAAGCGCTGCATTTTCAGAGACACGTTCTTTGAGTCCCCACCGCAGAATGTACTTATCTAATAGGTAGAAACTCATCCTGAAATGCCAAAGAGCCCGCCAGCACACCGTGTTATTCACAGTATGCTGACGGGCTGAAAATACTCAATCCTTTTTCTTTACGAAGCAGCGTTTTTTATAGAACGCAATGCCATAGCAATGAATGTGGTCACTGTCATACTCATCTTCAAAATCTTTAGCGTACATTCTTTGGTCAATTTGCCGCAGCGCCTTGTCGCACGCAGATTCCAAATCACCTAATGTCATCGCGCGTTTCGCTTCAAAAATAGCCACCCGACCATTGATGGTATCACAGACAACGACATCACTTCGACCTTCTCCATGTTCCTTGTTTGAATCCACCTGATATCCTGCACCAGCGAAAATACCGCTCAGGAATGCGTGATAAAAGTCCTCTCCATAATCATGGTAGCTTATGGTGCGCCTTAATAGTGTGCTCACTTCTCCTGTGATTCTTTCGCAGTCGCCACGCCACACGGCTTCAAAAAGTGCATTCTTATTCCATTGGGAAGCATTTTCCTTAAACCATTTTGAAACTTCCGTTACAAAAAGTTCTTGAATTTCGCGATTAGGGATTTTTAATGCCACCGTATCTTCTGGCAATGCTTCCCCAATCTCATCGTCTCTGAGCCGTGTTAAATAGCCCGTCAAATACAACATACTCCATAGATTTTCCTCAGAGGAATGAAGGTAATCATATGTCAGATTCTCATCCACTTTCTGGACAATGTATCCACCATCCATCAAAGTTTCAAATTTCTTCGTAATACTGGCACCCGCATAGTCAATAAAAGAACGAATTACCGCATTATCGCTTGTGTTTTTCCAAAAGTTATCCGGTTGAGCATTAGAATCAGTCATCAGCTTCTGCACATAGCACATCACATCCCATGGACAGTAAACATCAACACTTCCGAAATGATAGCCATCGTACCATTTCTTCATCATCTCTGCCTTACCTTCTATGCCAGCATCCGCAAGAATTTGATTCACTTCGCATTGTACAAAACCAAAACACTCACTAAGACGTGAGGACATAATTGTTTCCGACACAAAATTATTCGTACCCGTAAAAATACTTTCTTTCGCAATTTTAAGACAGCCTGTAACTACTGCAAACTTAAGTGCTTGATTATCCTTTAGTGCCTGCATCAAGCTCTTCATGGTGTCGAGCATTTCTGCATAATATCCATTATTATTCGCTTTTTCCACAGGAACATCATATTCATCAATCAGCAAAATCACAGGCTTTTTATAATAATTCTGCATCATCCCTGTAAGGAGTAAAAAGCTGCTTTTTATTTCTTTTTCAGAGGCACATCCATCAGCGAGGTGCTTAAATGTGCTATTTTCAAAATCTGTCCCCTTTCCATCTTGAATCAAATATAGATGTTTATTGAATAAATCTGCAATTACCATTGTGAGCATATCATACGCTTTTGTGTAATTGAGTCCAAACACCCTGCTAAATGAAACAGAAATTGTAGGGTACTGATTCATCCATTCGTCACACAAAGCCTTGTTTTGGGAAATTTCCAGACCTGCAAAAAGAGTTCTGCTATCCTTTCGGATATCAAAAAAGTTTTCCAGCATACTCATGCCCAGCGATTTGCCGAACCGCCGTGGGCGCGTAATCAATGTCACTTTATTGCTTGCTGTCTTAAGAAGCTCGCTGATTAAGACAGTTTTGTCAACGTAATAGTATCCATTTTGACGAATCTCTGCAAAATCAGATGTGCCAACCGGAATTTCCAGGTTATTCATATCGCCGCTCCTTTCCAAAGCATTACTACCGAGGCCACTCTTGCGCATAGTCCTCAAAAGGATACTGCACCCCCAGTGTACTTTGATTTTATCATTTATCTCTGGAAATATCAAGTCAATCGGACGGAATAGCCGGCTATATTTTTGATTCTTCACGGAACCTTGGGGGCAACCGACAAGAGCTGATACTATTCCCAAATAACCTTGCGCTGACTTACAAAGTATGATAGAATATAGTCGGTGAGGTGAAAAGGATGGAGAAATATCTCATTAACGAAGAACGTACCAAGACAACGTAGATGTAGAATAGCAGCCGAAGTTGAGTGAAGCTGTTTTTGGGCAGACAGATAGGGAGATTTTGTATCACATTTTATTTCTGCTGACGCGCAAAGGCAAGATGTAGGCGTGGATTGGCTATAAAGAAGCCGTCGAGTCTGGGCACATTGCCTTCAAGATCAGCCGATATCATCACACCGACTTGGCTGTCGCAAGAAGGCTTGCAACTGTGTATGGACAGGCTAAACACGGATGCCGTCTACGAGTGACAGCTTGCCGTGGATGCACTGCTGGACGTGTCCAATAAGCGTTTGAAAGCGTCGCTTACACGGAACGAACAGCGTAAGTGGTGCGAAACGCAGATTGGCATGCCGGAGGTTAAGATACAGAAGGAACGGTAGCTAAATAGACGTAGAAGGATGGACATAACTTGTGGAATTGAAGAGCTTGTGAAGCAACTGAATTAAGGAGGATAGGTATATGACCGATTGCTACACGAAACTTCGCATGGAGTTTGCAGTACTGCAAGAGCTATTGAAAGACGGAATATTCAAAGAGCGCATAAATGGCATATTAGCCGTTCTAAAAGAGGCAATTGATAACAAGGATGGGCAACTAATCCTTTATTGTCTTGAAAATATACTAAATGGTATGCTGACAATATCGAGTCCATTACAGAAAATTATTTTATGTATTGTGAGAGCGACTATTTAGACAACTATGATAAGCTTACGGAAATATATCATGAAATAAAAGAAAACGGCTTTTCATTTGATGAGCAATCTGAAACGCAAAAAGCTTCGAACCCTCCTGTGCTGTTTTTAAGTCACAGTTCAAAGAATAGAACATATGCAGATGCTCTGGAAAGATTTATTACAGGACTTGGTGTGAAAAAAGAGCAGCTAATCTATACATCACATCCTTTGCATAAAATTCCGCTTGATGAGAACATTTATGAGTATCTGCGAAGGAATATTGACCGAAACATTTTTATGATTTTCCTCTGGTCTGACGATTACCTTGAAAGTCCTGCCTGCATGAATGAATTGGGGGCAGCATGGCTTGCCAAATGTGACTATACCAACATGTTCGTCCCGCATTTTTCGTTTGAGAATCCCAAGTATCACATGTGTGCAGTTGACACGCGGAAAATGGGCGCTGTCTTGAATGGCGACAAACATTGTAAACAGAGTATGCTTGAATTTAAAGATAAAATTGTAAAATTATTCAATCTTCCAGTTGATGACCGCGATGTCACTTATCTACTGGATAATTTTATTGATGAAATAAAGGAGTTACAAAAGTGATGGGTAAAATGATATTTGAATTTCCTGACCTAACGGCAGACAGCATCTCCGCCTTGCACATCTATTCACGACCTGCGCCACGGAAGCCCCGGACAGTCACAGCGACATCACGTGCGGTCAATTTTGAGATACTCAATCCACCTGACGCGGTGGACGACAACAATTGCTATGCGTTCACTTGGGTGGGCAAAAAGGTCAGTGATGTGGAAGTTAAGCAACCCCATCTGCAAGGCGCTGTGTTTTTGCCGATGGAAAGTAAAAGCTGGAATGCCACAAAAAACTTCTATTGAGATTGGCCGAATGATTATGGAGGAAGAGTGGCAAGGCAAAAACCGGGCTGCTTATGCCCAGCAGTTGCTTTAAACGTTTCTGATTATCCGGTTTAAGAGTTTCAAAAAGGATTTTCTGCAAATTTGAAGTAGATGTGGCAGTTTTTCCTCATCTATGGCGATTCACAAATTAGTCAGACAGTGTCTGACTAATTTGTGAACCGCCCAGCAGTCAGAGCGGCAAGATAATCGCTTTTTCATCTATTTCTCCACCCAGTTCACTGAAATTTGCCACTTACGTTGTACATCGCCATCAACGTGATGCTTATCAACTCACATCCACTCAATGCCAATGGTAAGGATGCGCTACGTATTTACATAAAGCAGAACGAGCTCCACTCCCTCCGCCTGACCGACATCATCGAAACGACGATTCAAATTCTGATTATTGATGAATGCAGTCGGCGAAGGGCAAGCAGACGAAGAAACACAATTGAGGAACTTCAATTCGTTGCTAACGTTGCGCTGTCGCCCCTTTGCGCGTCGCATCCAGAATACGCCCCCTTTACTTTTGATTCTTTTGTGCGTTCATATTTTCCATAAGTTCCCGAATCCATTCCTCGTGCGTATCGCTCTTATTGCGAATTTCGCGGAACTCCCTGCTCAACAAGTGCTTCATCACCAATTCTTTTGGTGCATACTGCTGCTGAGCGTTCTTAAACCAGCGAATCATTCCAAGGCTTGCCCACGTCAAAACGGTCTTTTTTGAGTAACCCGTCAACTGGGAAATCGCCGCCGCCGTCATCAAGTCTGGATACACGCTGATTTTCCGAACTAAAAGCCGCTGATACACTCGCATAACTGCTTGATCATAGTTGATTGACGGATGCACAATCGGCTCACGCCCCGCTCCGCCTACTCCTGTAACACGATACCTGTCAGGATGCTTCTCTCTATCCCGAAGAAATGCCACTGCATCACTTGTCCGGATAATGTACTTATGCGTGGAATGCCCCGTATTTGTACAAGCAACCATCCCATTGTCAAGATAGAACTTCGCCATGCGCTTGCTGATATGGCACAGTTTATAGAGCTGTTCCTTCGAAATCGTCTCCGGATACGCCTTCAAAATCGCTTTATAGTCGATGTTCTGACTCATTGCATATCACCTCATCTGTTTTACCAACACCAGACGGGTGTGCGTTGCGCGCTGTTTTCGTTCTTTTCTCTCCAATTTTCTCTCCAACCTGCCAATTTCTCTCCAAATTCGGAGAGAACAGCTTACATTTTTCGAGCCTTTGCCTCTGCTTGCCTGCCGCCTTTGCGAAGTCCAGAAACACTTGATTTTTGAACATTTTCCGGGTATGCCAACTTCCAGTTCAGCACCTGATTTTCTGCTAATTTCCACGATTGATAAAACACTCGAAATCAGTTGATCCGCAAGGGTCCGTGGGTTCGAATCCCACCGTCTCCGC
>OLPW01002872.1_pt1 | contig 14509 bp, 6 predicted proteins | sample 1672161 | NCBI WGS metagenome assembly OLPW01 (sample SAMEA3136654, study PRJEB25190) | human gut metagenome
TTAAAAGATGGTAAGCTTATTAAAGAAGGCCTGTGATACGGGTCTTCTTTTCTTATATCTGCATTCAAATAGTTGCATAAGTTTTTACATCTGGGTAATCGAAAATCCCCCTCCTGTCTAACAGGAGGGGGATTTTATTACACTTTATTTATTTTGCTTTCGCATATTTTGGTGTGCTGTAAGAAGAATAGATTGGAACACCTGCTTCGTTGTTTCCAACGGCGCGTACTTTGTAATAATACTTGGTTCCAGCTTTCTTGGAGCTCTTGTCAACATATTTCACTTTGGAGCCTTTTGTAATAGTTCCTACCAGTTTGTATCCGGAACCTTTCTTAGTGGAACGGTATACCTGATATCCGGTAGCTCCTGTTACTTTCTTCCAGCTGACAGTAATCTTGCCCTTTGTTGCTTTCGCTTTTGGACTGGTTGGCTTCGCGATCTTTGCTGTGGAAACTATAGCACTTGCAGATTTGCTTGCACCACTTGTATATGTTTCATCAGCAGAATCTTTGTACTCATAGGACTTACCATTCTTGTAAGCAATTACATAATAGTAATATTTTACTCCTGCTTTCGGTCCTTTGTACTCTGTGCTTGTTGCACCATTATAGGTGTACTTGATCTCGCGATCTGTAATAGTCGTTTCCTTCAGTTCACTAACGAATTTGTATCCGCTGACTGTTGTGGAATCAGCAACATAATTCGGGACAGTTGCACTGGAACCGTAACTATAGCTGTAAGAATTGCTGTCTTTGTTATATCTGTTCCAGGAAGAGGTGGTTCTGTATACACGATAGTAATCAGCACCTGCTACCGGATTCCATGTTACAGTAATACTTCCATCTGCTTTGTTTGCAACAGCTTTTACATTGCCAGGAGTTGCTAAAACAGGATTAACTGTTGCTCTGATTTCATTGCTGTATTCCTGTCCTCTGTATGCACGTACACGATAGGTTGTTTCCGTATCTGCTGCCGGGAATGTAATGGAAGATGTGGAAGCTTTCAGTGTCTTATAGGTTTCCCATGCACCAGTCTCTTCATTTCTCTTCTCAACCAGATAACCCTTTCCTGCATATACCGGCTGCCAGCTTAACTTCATCTTACCGTTTGCATAAGAAATTCTGTTAACGGTAGTCATCTCGAAGCTAAGATTTGCATATACACCTTCATCAATGTAATACTTGCTGTTTCCTACAGTCTTGTATGCTCTTACAAGATAGTAATAATCCATACCGCTCTGAAGCTTCTTGTCTGTATAACTGGAAGCCTTTGCACTTGTAGTCTTGATCAGTTTATACTTAGCAAAATTGTTGGTCATGCCAGCTGCTACAGTATCTCCAATAGAAGATCCTTCACATCTGTAAATCTCATATCCCTTAGCACCTTTGATCTTGGTCCAGGACAGTTTTACAGAAGTTGTGCTCTTAGGTGTTGCTTTCAGCTTCAGCGCACCGCCCCAGGTAGTAACCTTATTATAAGCCCATGCTCCATAAGTGGTCTTGCCTGTTTCGGAATCATAATAATATGGTCTTACTCTGTAAGTATAGGTAGTATCTGCTTTCAGTTTGGTGTTCTTATAAACGCTGTCTGTAGTTTTGGCAATTGTTTTATATTTCTTGCCATTCTTTCTCTGGATCTGATAGCCGGTAAGCCAGCTTTCTGATCCGCTTTCAGCGCTCATCTTTAAGGTAACGGTCTTAGCTGTGATAACATTTGTTACAGATATATTCGGCATACCAGCGTTAAATGATGCTGTATTTGTGTATGCACTGTATTTCTGTGCAAGTGTAGCTGCCTTATCATTTTTTACACGGGCACGCACATAATAGGTCTTGCCTGGTGTAAGTGATTCAAAGTAAAGTGTTGCCTTATTATTCTCACCAGAAATACAATCTGTAACCTTGTAATCATTTACAAATTCAGGTGATTCAGAATACCAGAATTCTACATCTTCTTCTTTTCTTACAGTTCCGTCATAGGAGAATACATAACCATCCGGTGTTTTCTCAACCAGCTTCAGGTTGCTGATCGCTGAAGTGGCTTTGGAGACATTGACAGCTACTACATTGGAAGGAGTACCGTATTTCTTGTTTCCGCTCTTGTCTTTTACATAAGCGACAACTCTTACATAGGTTGCTCCTTCTTTTAATAAGGATTTTCTCAATGTAAGTGCATCATCATCCTCATAGTACTCATCTTCATCTTCATCATAGTAACCACTGGAAGAAGCTGTTACCCAGTCCTCTTCGGAAGGCTGTGCCTTATCAGTGTACTGGAGCTCATAAGAGTCGCCATCTTCCAGAACAGCATCAAAACGGAATTCGAAGCTGTTTTCAGATTCTTTATACATCTCTAAGCCAGTCACATTCTTAGGTGCCTTTTCTGCATCTGTAGTGAAGGAGACTGCTGCAGGTTTCAGTTTTGCAACCTCTTCCTCTTCCGGTCTGTCTGCACTGCTCACTGCACGAACATAATAGGTTTTTCCTGCTTCCAGATTACTGTTGTTTTTACTGATCTTCAGTTTCGCAGAACCAGCTGAGCCATCATAATAGAAGCTGCTCCAGTCACTTGCCATAGTTGCAGTAGTAAATTCTGTGCCTGTTGCAATCTGATACCATACGCTGTTTAAATCAACCTTTGCACTGTATGTGAAATAATAGTACTCATCGTCAGCTTTTACATACTGAAGATCTGTGATCGGCTGAAGAGCATCTACTGTAAATGCAGCGGACGGTGCTGACCAGTCGCCTTCTACGGTCTTTGTGACTTTCTTTCCGTCTGTATCAACGGTATAAGTGCGTACTGCACGTACCTGGAAAGTATAGGATTCTCCAGGAGCCATTGCCTTGATCGGATCGCCATTCTCATCTCTTACACGGTCAAATGAAACCTTAGGATCTGTTGTATATGTATACAGATCTTCATCTTTAAGCTCTGACAGGGAAACACTTGGGAAATTACCGCGTCCGACGCTGTAGTAGGTCTTATCAACAGTTCCGTCATCCTTCAGAGAAGCTGAGCTCACGTATTCACGGCCGGCAGAATCTTTTACAAGGATTTCATAGCGGTTTACATTGTCAAGTGCGTTCCAACGCAAGGTTGGCTCACTATCCTCTGTGTTTACGTTTACACCGGAAACAGCTGCAGGCTTCTCACTGGTACCTGCATCTGAAGCGGTTACTTTGTATGCAAATGCATTGGACCAGTCTCCGTATACTTCCTTACCATCCTCTCCGATCTTAACGGCACGAACAGAAAGATTATAGGTCTTTCCGTCTTCAAATGCATAAACAGGCTGACCGGTAGCCGGGTAAATAACAGGTTCCAGAACTCCGTCTACGCTTGTATAAGTTCTATAATCAGACTCATCAAAGGAATATCTGGTGCCGCTTACTCTGGTATACCTGCCACTCTTCCGATCGGATGCCAGTGACTCAAAGTACTCACGTCCAGCTTCGTCTGTGATCTTAATCTCATAGCTGTCTGCATTCTTATCCGGATTCCAGCTGAGAACATAAGAAGATGCTGTTACACCGGAGATTTTCTTCAGACTTGTATCTGCTGCTTTATAAGTTACTGTGTAAGCGTCAGACCATTCACCTTCCTGCTTCTTGTTTTCACCATTCTCATATCTGTAATTAATTCCACGGACACGGATGGTATAGGTTTTACCTCTTTCAAATTTGAACTCTCCGTAGGTTCTTCCTAAATAGAAGTTTGGATAGGAATAATTGGAATCTGTTGTAAAGGCAACTTTTCCATCTACCTCAACTTCATACTGGGACACATATGTATTCTGGATAGGATTCCAGCTTACGTATTCATATTCATCGTTGTATTTGAAATTACCGGTCTTCTCTGGTACAAGACTGCCGCTGTCGTCTGCTTCTACAACCAGCTCATTGGACCAGTCGCCTACCTTCTTCTCATCGCCGGAGCCTGTATATGCACGGACTTTAACGGTATATTTCTTGCCTTTCTGGAAAGCACCGATGTATTTTCCGTCTGCATCAGAAGCGACTTCATAAAGACCTGTGGTGTCGTTCCTTTTAAGCAGATAACCGTAATTCTCATAGAAATTGAGCCAGTTACCTGAAGTAGTTACATAGGAGGGTTCCTTTGCTCCGTATGCATAAGAATAATATTCATTTCCAGCTTCATCCTTAATGGAAACCTCGAGGTTCTGGTTCTCGCCGGATACCTGAATCTGATTCTTTCTTTCAGCTGCATAAATTGTCACACTCTTCGGCTCAGCGACCTTCTTTGCGTAGGTATAATCTACAGCGTCAGACCATTCACCATATGCAACAGTTCCATCTGCGCTGTTACGGTTTACGGCGCGAACGGAAACCTTGTATGTCTTGCCATTCTCAAGACCTGCAATATATCCGTCTTTACCGTCTGGTTTGTATACAAGGTTTCCTTCTGCGTCAACCTTGAACGGCCGCATGGTAAGATTTGTAAGACTATAGCTTAAGTTGACTGTGGACGGATAACCGGTCTCTGGCTCGCTTGCATTATAATTGTAGCGGTAAGTGTACTCTCCGTCTGTTACACGGATCTGGTATTCATCTGCCTTCTGGTCCGCATACCAGATAAGAACATTCTTATCCTCCTCATCAAATGCAACATGTCCGATCTTGCCAGGTGCCTCTGCATCAAAAGCAGCAACCTCGTCGGTGCTTCCGCTCTCTTCTGCGTCTGCAACTGCCTCACTGTCACCGAAGCCCTCCTCGGTAACAGCTGCCACTGCGGTTTCATCTCCGAAGCCATCTGCCTCTACAGCAGCTTCCTCTGTGGTGTCCGCTTCCGCTGCCGGAGACTCAGATACGAAATCTCCTCCATCTGTAAAATCTGACGCCAGAAGTGGTGTCGGTGCGGAAGTTGCGGTCATTGCCGCTGCAATTGCAATGGCAACAGACTTATTGAGTGTTTTCAAATCTTTCTTCATACATTTCCCTCCATGAATTAAATTTATTGAAATTGATCAATAAGTAGTATGGGGAAATTATAGCGTATTACTCCGTTTTAGACAAGTGTTTTGTGAAAAATTTATATATTTTTTGTGTAAATAAACGCGCATCACCACCTCTCAATTGTATTTTTCTGATATTTTCTCTTTTTTCTGACAATTAAGTGTTTTCTTTATATTTCGACTATTTTTGTATTTTTTCATATTCTGTCAAAATACTGTTCATTTCGTAGCGCTTCAGCTGTCTGATCAGTTCTTCTGCATTAATATGAAGCCGCATATCTTCCAGGCTTTCTTTTATCTCAATGTTACGTTTCATAGTTGCCAGCTGTTCGCTTAAGTATACCATCTCTTTATTTGTTTTCAGCGCTTTCAGAGGGCTTCTTCCTATTCCAAGGTTTTCTTTCCAGAAAGTATTCAGTTCCTTTTCTTTCTTTGCCACGCCTTGGCAGTCCTCAATTGCTTCATAGATCGCATCTAGGGTTTTATATTCTGCTACAAGCGGCGCTGCTGCTGAGGAAACTCCTTTACAGCCTGGAATTCCATCCCCTGGATCTCCGGTGATTGCCAGAAGCACAGGAATCTGTTCCGGGTACACCCCTTCCTCAGAACAGACAATTTCCGGTGTGTATTCAAATACATTGGAAGGGAGTCCCTCGTAAGCCTCTTTTCCAAACAGGCCGTATGCATCCTTTAGGTTCTCCAGCTTATCCTTCGTAACAACGCGCCACATGCGGGTGTATTCGCTTACCAGCTGAAAATAATCGTGATCCTTGGTAAGCACATAAGTCTGCAGATCCGGTCCCTGGAATTTCTCCACAAGGGATGCCGCATAATCGTCAGCCTCATAGTCCTGGCTCATAAATACCGGACAGCCGATTGCTTTCAGAAGCTCTTCCATCTGGACAAACTGTTCTTTTAAGGGCTGGGCAGTCTCCTTGCGATTGGCCTTGTAAAAATCGGCGCCAAGCTGGGTGCGGCGGAAGGTATCTCTTGTCATATCAAAGGTAAATGCCACGTATTCCGGCTTTACTTTCTTATAGACAGCCAGAAGGGTGCGAAGCATGGTGAACATGGCATTTGTGTATTTTCCATCGGAGGTGTGCAGGATTTCCGGATAGTGTCTCTCTTTTTCCTCGTCTGTCTTTGCGAAAAGGATAGATTTGGGAAGATTTCCATAATAGGATGTGGACAGCATGGAGGAGCCGTCGATGATCAGAAATTTTGGCATGATTGTTCTCCTTCTATGATTATTTGGCAGCTTCCTAACAAAGTGTTGGTTTTTACACACTGTCAGGAAGTGTCTTTTCAAGATCTGATATGATATCAGACCTGTAATTTCTCTCAATTTCTCTGTAAGTATACCATAAATTTATCTTATCTGAAAAATTTCCAAAAATTTTTTCAGATTTCGTGTTATTTCTTTCTCTGGTTTTCGTATATATAGTGAAGGGAGCAGAAAACAAAATTATTTCTGAATTCCCGCTTCTACGTAGAATGAGGAGGTACTCAATGAAAAAAATAATTTTAACCTTATCCGGCGTTCTTTTTGTGATCGTCACCGGATGCTCGCTGCTGATCTGCATGATGAACGGAATTCCGAATTTGGATCAGCCGGCTGCTGCCTTTTACCTGGCGAAAGCAATTCTGTTATCCTTTAGCCTTCCTCTGGTAACCTTAGGTCTCTTCGTACACTGTTTGCAGCTTAGACGAAAGCTTGATAAGAAGAACCTGTTGTTCCGGAATGCGATGAAGGAGCTGATAAAAAATCGCCAGACCAGCTGCAGGGATTCTGGAGATTCTGATTTCCAGAACTTTAAAAATTCACTTACCTGTCTGTTCTGTGCCTTTGCAGAAGATTCCGATCTCAGCGAAGAGGATCAGAAGGACTTGCTGGATTTTATTGACAAATTTTAAGTGAGGGACTTGCATGCTTTTAATCTGTATGAGCATAGCAGGAACAGTGCCACTGATCATCTGTCTCCTGCTATTGTTTCTCCAAAGGAAAAAATTTTCATACCGGCTTGGCCGGAACCTGGTGTTTCTGAGTCTGGCGGGGTATTTGATACCGTTTCATGTGGTTAAATATCTGATGCCAACAGATGTTTTGATAAGAACAGACGCTCTTGCAAACATCTCTTATTACATCAATTTTGACGACAAAGGAGCAATTTCTTATCACGGAATTTCATTATGGATGTCCGACTGGATTCTTATGATTGGATTATGCTGGCTATTTTTAATCTCAGGCTTCAGTGTTTACGAAATCATAAAGTATCACCGGCTCACGCGAAAGCTGAAAAAGATTACTGAGAAAAGAACTTGTTTCTTACCTGGAATCGGGGATGTAGAATACCGTATTTCTCCCCTTATTGGTTCTCCCTATACTATAGGTTTCCTGAAGCCTTTCATTGTCGCGCCGGAGAACCTTGAGAATTCCAGATTGTCAGAGATGATTTTGCGGCACGAATATTCACACCTGTGCTGCCATGACTCAGCTGTAAAGCTGCTCTGCCTGTTAGCCATTTGCCTTCATTTTTATAATCCGTTAACATTGCTTACGCTTCTGCTTTACACCAGCTTTTCCGAAAACATTGCAGATCAAGCCGCCACCGAAGGTTTCACCACGGAGGAGAAAAAAGCCTACGCAGTCGCTCTCGTGAATCTTTCCGCAAGGAACAGACAGGTTCCTGTAGTCTGGAAAAACAACTTATTGGGGGCCAAACATACGATGAAAAGGAGAGTGGAATTTATTATGATGAAGAATAGAAAAGCCAGTAAAATTGGTACTGCTGCGGCAATATTGGCATCTGTATTTTTGAGCGGGACTACGGTGTTTGGGTATGCGCCGATGCAGACAGTTGAAGTTACTGATTCTTCTCCAATTACAGAAGAATTTGTCTCTTTTAACGACTCTAACCAATCTGCATATTTTAACGATAGTCTTCATTTTAAAACTGAAAACGATGAAGTAATTCCAGTTTCTGAATCTGATTTAGATGGGCGTGCACTTATATGCACTCATGATTTCAAATCTGGTTACGCTGACAGACATTACTCACAGAGCAATGGTGGTTGTATCGTCAAAACATATACTGCAAAAATTTGCCAGAAGTGCAATCATCTTGTCATTATGGACTTAATCGGTACTACAAATTACCCAAAATGCCCACACAAATAATCGCCTGCACTAACTTTAATGGGAGGAAGTTAGCCCAGCCGAATTATTAAATCATTCACACTTACCCAATTATGTCATTTTCCATTATTATCTTTCGTGAAGCTCAGAGGGAACGGAAGCTAAAAACGAGCCAGGGAAGCGTTTCGCTTTCCCTGGCTCTTACCCGTTTCAGAAACATATTATAATATTTCTCTTCTTTCTTTCCATCACGCCGCTTTCCCGGTACCCTTCAGCTGTCCATGCACCGTCCGTCTCACAAACACAAAGCAGACCACCTGCAGCACAATGGTAATGAACCAGGATGCCGGATAGGAAATAAACAAGGTGTACAGGCTTCTGTGCTGTGGGAATATCCAGAAGATCCACACAATTCTGGTACCAACCGTACCGATAATAGAAAGGATCATAGGCACACCGGAATGTCCCATTCCCCGGAGAGCGCCAGGAAAAAGATCCATGATTCCACATAAGAAATAGGGCACTGTGGTGATGGAAAGAATTTCCACACCGCATCGGATAACCTCCGGATCCTCTGTGTAAACCTTCAGGATCTCACCGCCACACATGTAAGAGCCGCATCCCAGCACAAGGGCGATCACAAAGGACAGGATTCCGCAGTCCAGCAGCACTCTGTCCATACGTTTATATTTCCCAACGCCATAATTCTGGCTGGTAAAGCTCATACAGGCCTGGGTGACCGCATTTACAGACGCATACAAAAATCCCAGAATATTATTCGCCGCCGTATAACCAGCCATGGCAGTGGAACCAAAGGAATTTACAGAAGACTGCAAAAGCGCATTGGAAATGTTAATAACCGTACTCTGCACTCCTGCCGGTATTCCCACCTGGAAAATCTGTACCAGATAAAATTTCTTCATGCACAATCTGGAAAAACGAAGCTGATAACTGCTGTCCGTCATATACAGACATCTAAGAACCAGAATACAGGAAATCAGCTGGGAAATAATGGTCGCAATGGCAACACCTGCAACACCCAGATGAAACACGATCACCAGAATCATATTCAGCACCGCGTTGGTCACACCTGCCACGACCAGGAACATCAGCGGACGCCTGGTATCCCCTACCGCACGCAGAATAGCTGCGCCATAGTTATAAAGCATAAAAAACGGCATTCCCAGGAAATAAATCCTCATATACAAAGTGGACTGGTCAATCACATCCGCAGGCGTTCCCATAACCTCCAGTGCCCATCTTGAAAAAACAAGTCCTACAGCAGCCATCGCCACACCACTGACCAAAGCCAGTGTAACAGACGTATGTACCGTTTCCGACATCTCCTTCGCCTTACCTGCCGCATAGAACCTGGCAGCCAGTACATTAGCGCCCAGTGAAACACCAATAAAAAGATTGGTAAACACATTGATCAAAGCGGTAGTAGAACCAACTGCTGCCAGGGCCTGGCTGCCAGAAAACCGTCCTACCACAATAATATCCACAGCATTGAACATCAGCTGCAGAATTCCGGAAACCATCAGCGGAATAGCAAAAGAAACCAGCTTGTCCATAATGGTTCCGTTACACATATCAATTTCGTACTTATTCTTACTCAACTCTATCGCTCCCTCATCCATATGCCAGCACCACCGGAAGCCTCTTCCGGTCTGCTGCCAGAGTATATAAAAAGCTCTGGCAGGTACTGGCTCACATCATCCTTTCTGTCCCCGAAGCCATTTTTCAAGGACAGAATAAATCACATTCATGTCAATAGGCTTAGTTACATAATCACTCATTCCACACTCTGCAGCCCGGCTCTCATCCTCCTGGAACACATTTGCGGTCATGGCGATCACCGGAATATTTTTCCAGTAATCGCTCTTTCCTGCACGGATATTTGCCGTGGCCTCATAACCATTCATCACCGGCATCTGAATATCCATGAAGATCAGTTCATAATAATTCTCCGGCCGGGTTCCAAGAAGCTTGATCGCATCCTGTCCATTCTCTGCCACATCCACGATCAGACCGGATTCGGACAAAAGCTCGTACGCAATCTCCCGGTTCAGCTCGTTGTCCTCCACCAGCATGATCCTGCGTCCCTTCAAAAAGCCCGGATCCTTTTCCTTCTCTTCACCAGCCTCTACTGCCAGTAAGGCCTGGTCAGCCTCCTTCTCTTCTTCCACAAGCTTCAGATCCAGCCGCACAAGAAACGTCGTACCTTTCCCCTGAATGCTCTTTACCTCAATACTTCCACCCATCTGTGCAATGATAGACTTGGCAATAGAAAGTCCCAGTCCTGTTCCCTGGGTAGCATTTGTCATGCTGTTATCTTCACGGGAAAAAGGCACAAACAGCTTCTTCTGAAATTCTTCCGACATTCCGATTCCATTATCCTTCACCACAAAAGAATAGCTTGCTTTGCCCTCTGCAAAGCTATTGCCCTGGGTTACCTTTACCTGCACACATCCATGCTCAGGCGTGTACTTCACTCCATTGGAAATCAGATTGATCAAAACCTGCCTGAGTCTTACCGGATCTGCCAGCACATGATCGTCCCGGATTTCTTCTATATCTATATCGAAAATCTGTTGTTTATCAACAGCTGCCTGACGGCATACTCCATCCACAATTTTCATGGTTTTGCTCAGGTACAGTGGTTCCTCATGAAGCGTCGTATCCCCACTCTCAATTTTCGACATATCCAGAACCTCATTGATCAGCTCCAGAAGGTGTCTGGAAGAATCGTCGATCTTCTGAAGACAATCCAGAATACGCGCAGGATCGTTCAGATGATTCATGGCGATCTGGGTCATGCCAAGGATTCCATTCATAGGAGTGCGGATGTCATGGGACATACTGCTGAGGAAAATGCTTTTTGCCTTGTTTGCCTCTTCTGCAGACTGATATGCCTCCTTCAGACTGTTCATCAGCTGTTCATTTCTGCTGTGGCTTTCCTGAACATCTGTTGCGATCACAGTCATCATGCCAGGCATAACATTTTCCTCGTCCAAGCAGATAAACTGGAACCGCACCCAGCGGTAAGCATCTTTTGCCCTGATCCGGGCTTCACACTCATAGCTGCCCTCCTGCTCCAGAAATATATGGGAAAGCTCTGACAGTCTGATTTTCAGCCGTACTTTTTCCCAATCACCCGGTTCGCAGTTTGGCGCCAGATATTCTTTTAGGAAGTCTCCGTAATAACCGTCCGGAATCTTTTTATCCAGAAGTCTCTGGTTTCCGCGGTAGTATACCTTGTATTCGCCAGACATCATATCCACATACAAAATGATCAGAGAATTCCTTGCCAGTGCTCCAAGAAGCTGACGGCTCTCGTTTCCGCTTTTGTGAAGGAAATCGAGAATCGTATCTCCCTCTTCATCACTTTGCTTCCGGCTGCTGGCTTCCCAGTTTTCAATATCTGTGAACAACCTGCTTTCTTCTATTTCAGTTTGATCTACTGCCTTGCCATATACCGAATAACAGGTACGGATGCGTCCCGCTCCCAGCAGATATCTGAGATCTGCCTGCAGTTCTTTGTCCTCTTCCAGAAGTTCCACCAGCTCCGGACAATAAACAGAACCCTTTCCCCAGGAAAACTCCTCCGCTACCTGTTCCAGCTTCTTGGCATTCTTATAGCTTCGTCCCACAAAGTCAGTGGCTGCATCCAGACAATCGCTGATATGCAGTATTTCAATAAGAATACGCTCATTTGACCTGGTATTGTCAAAATCTGCCGGATATCCTATTTTTCCATCCCAGGATTTGTGATGTCCCAGAACAGCATCCCGATATTTGCGAAGAGCCGGAATCTCCTCGACGAATTTAGCCCCTTCACAGGGATGGCTGAGAATATCATTCTTTTCCCTTTGTGTCAGCTGCCGTGACTGCTTGTTCACAATAGAGGCAAGTCTGATCATTCCAATGTCCAGAAGCTGTGCAGACTGGGAAACATAGTCCAGAATGGTCTCCTGATTTTCCAGTACTTCCACCACGTTCTCATAACCAAAGGTTCCAATCAGAAGCTCCGGCCGCTTTTTCATCACTATATTCAGAATTCGCCTGGCAATCTGCTCCACCATTGCGCTGTGCATGGCAGTGCCCTCATCCCGGCTTACCATGATCTGCATAAGAACCAGGGTGTTTATTTCATCTCCGGTATTATATTTCAACACATCCCTGAGAGAACGCCATACTACATCATTTACAAAGGTATCGTTTTCTGTTCTGGACAGCCTGCGAATAGCATGCACATAATTGGATACACAAAAATCACGGAGATCTGGTGCTCCGTGATATTCATCCGCATATTTCTCCAACAATTCCAGAATCGTCGGCAGATGGTTGATCGCAACCTGAAAATAGCGGCTGTCAGAAAAAGGCACTCCCTCCTGGCTGTCCAGATCGTCATGTTCCATACTATATTCACAGAATTTCCGATAATCCTCCAGAAACTCTGTACAGGTTATCTTCCCCTGATAGAACAGACAGGACTTATAATTACAGTATATTTCATCCAGCATTTCGTAGGGCTCCGGATTCTTCTCAAGCTCACGCTGATAATATTCTTCCAGTACCCGGGATGCTCTGGAAAGAAGCTCCGGATCAATCTCCCTCACTGTAAATCTCAGGACTGAATTTCCAAGAAGATCATAATTCAGTTCTTCGATCAGATCATCAAAATCAAACCGCTCTCCGTCTAATTCCCGGACTTTCTCATCATTATAAAATTCTATTGCCTCATCAATGTACTGCAAAAGCTCCTTGGCCGTGTCCAGATTAAAGTTCATCAACACGATCGGAAAATTATAATAAGAAAAAAGGATTCGCTTCCTTACGTCAAAATCCTCGATTTCAAAATATCTGGAAGAAAGTGCCCGCAGTCTGTCAAAATACATGGCTCCTTTCTTTCCATCTTCATCACTGAAAGGACGGTTATAAAAATTTCCCAGAAGATTCAGGGTCCAGATATAAGAGTCCAGATCATCACTTTTCTGAAAATATCCATCCAGAAGCTCCAGAATTTCCAGCATGGCAAGGTTATCCTCATAGCCCTCCTCATCGGCCATGCGTATCTGATGCAGAAATTCTCTTGCCAGCTCCTCGTTCAGCTCCGCCTCTCCGTCAAGGAAGGGGCGGATATACAGATTCAGAAGTGCCTCATTCTCAATGTAAAGCCGGCGCATCATTCTGGATTTGTTCTTCAGATTTTCGATCCACGCCTCCTGGTCTTCTGCCTTCAGCAGATTCTCCTGAATCTGATCTTCCGTCTTCAGATTTTCTTTGTATTTGGTGTAAAAATGAATAATATTTTCCCGCGTGATCATTCCGCCGCACCTCTTTTGGAAATACGCTCATGATTCCGGCTCTTGCACTGATACATTCTTTGATCCGCTTCCTTTACCAGATCTTCGATTTTTCCCTTTTTCTCCTCAAATGCCACAACGCCATAGGAAAAGCTGATGTTGCGGCTTTCTCCGTTAATATCAAAATGGATCGGGCTCTTTTCCAGAATTTCGTTTAACCGTTCCTGGATCTGCTCCGGCTCCAGTGCAGACAAAATAAGGAACTCATCTCCTGCATACCGGTACAGAAGATCCTGCCTGTCCATAGCACACTTCATATTCTCTGCAAAACACACCAGGTAACGGTCTCCGTTTTCATGGCCATAACAGTCATTGATCAGCTTCAGATAATCCAGGTCAATAAATACAAGGCTGCCCTTCTTATGATTCTTCATAAAGCGCCTGCTGTTGCGGTCAAAAGCCGCACGGTTCAGACAGCCGGTAAGGGCATCCTTCTCCATGGACACCTTCAGGCGTTCAATCCGAAGCTCCTCCCTGGTAAGGAGACGTACCATCTGGTCGTAATTCTCCTTCTCCTGCTCCAGAGACTCCAGATACATTCTCTCGAATTCCGGTATCTGTCTCCGAAGCTCTTCCCGGTCACTTCTGTATGCAGCAGTGCGCATAAGCTTATAAACCGGACAGAAGCTTCCGCTGAAATTCCTGGCATTCTTAATGTAGCTGCCAATACGTATAATATCGTCCCAGCGTTCTTTCTCCGCCATTACCTGAAGGAACTCTCCGAAATAGCAGACGCAGAAGCTTAAGGTATCCCTGGCACCCTCCCCGGCTTCCATTTTCTTTATATAACTGTTGAATTCTTCCGCAATGGCCGCCTTGTCTTTTTGCTGGTAAAGACGAAGGTACAAGTCCGTAAATTCCTTCTGAAGCAGGAAAAAAGCTCTGCCATCTTCAGGAATCTCCCGTTCTGTAAGAATCGCCTGCATGTCCACTGCCGCCTGCTCCGCGCCTGCAACATCTCCCATGCCCAGTTTCACGTAAACCTTGCTGTCATAATAGACCAGCTCATTTAAGGTATCGGAATCCCAG